>OBLT010001350.1_pt1 | contig 15764 bp, 10 predicted proteins | sample 1518721 | NCBI WGS metagenome assembly OBLT01 (sample SAMEA3539307, study PRJEB22396) | soil metagenome | biome: tundra; feature: field; material: soil | place: USA | collected 2010-05 | depth 0.15 m | reverse complement strand
TGCTCTCGAGCGGACTCCCGTGGCCGCTGCGGCGCGTGACGGTGAACCTGGCTCCCTCGGGTGTTCGCAAGACGGGCGCCGGTCTCGACCTTCCGATCGCCGTCGGGCTGCTCGTCGCGACCGGCGAGCTCGAGTCGGCCGCGGTCGCCGACTGTGGGTTCGTAGGAGAGCTCGGCCTCGACGGCACGATCCGTTCTGTCCCCGGCGCTCTTCCGCTCACCGACGCGCTCACCTCACCGGCCGTCGTCGTGCCTCCGTCATGCATTCCCGAGGCTTTGCTCGTAGGTAAGCCGGTAGTGCGCACCGCGCGGTCGCTCCGCGAGCTCGTCGATGCGCTGTCGGGACGAATTGCCTGGCCCGACTTGAGGACGGTCTCGCCGGGACCGGCGCAGGCGCGCGGGGTGCCAGGAACAGCAACCGCCGACCGAGCGTGCGGGCAGGGCCGTGCCGGGCCGCTCGACCTCTCGGAAGTGCGGGGCCAGCCGATGGGGCGTCTCGCCATCGAGGTCGCCGCCGCCGGTGGCCATCACCTCCTCTTGTCGGGGCCGCCGGGCTCGGGCAAGACCATGCTCGCTGAGCGCCTCCCGGGCGTCCTCCCGCCCCTTGACGAGGCTCAGCTCCTGGAGAGTTATCGGATCCATTCCGCGGCTGCCTTGCCATTGCCGCCGGCGGGCGAGCGCCGCCCCCCTTTTAGGGCTCCGCATCACGGGATCTCAGCCCCGGCGCTCATCGGCGGGGGCTCGTCGTGGATGCGTCCGGGCGAGGTCAGCCTTGCCACCAATGGCGTGCTGTTCCTGGACGAGCTCGCTGAGTTCCCTTCCCCGTTGCTCGACCTGCTCCGTCAGCCGCTCGAGGAGGGAGTCATCCGAGTCGCTCGAGCGAGGGCGACAGTCACCTTCCCGGCCAGGTTTCTCCTAGTTGCGGCGATGAACCCTTGTCCGTGCGGCGAACGACGAGGCATCGGCAGCTGCGTCTGCTCGGCCGCTCAGCTCGCCCGCTACTCGAGGAGGCTCTCGGGTCCGCTCTTGGACCGGTTCGATCTGCACGTCGCGGTCGGTAGGCCCGGTGTCCGTGAGCTCCTCGATTCGACGCCGGCCGAGTCGAGCGCGTCTGTTGCCCAGCGTGTCGCCAAGGTGCGAGAGCTCGCGCACTGCAGGGGTGTGACGGCGAACGCGGCCTTGCCCTCAGCGAGCCTGGACCTGCATGCCCCCCTCACCAACGCCGCGCGCGATCTGTTCGAGCGGCAGTTGTGTTCGGGTGCTCTTTCGGCCCGCGGTCTCGATCGCGTGCGTAGGGTTGCCCTGACACTGGCCGACCTCGATACCTCGAGGAGGGTCGTCGACGAAGGCCACGTCGCGATGGCTCTCGAGCTCCGGGCGGGCCGAGCTGCATTGCTGGGCGGATCGGGGGAACTGTGAGCGCCTCCGAGAGCCCTCCGCAGCATGGGGACCACTTACCTGATGTGGCATACGCGGCGACGTTGGCAGGGCTTGATTCGATGACACCGCAGCGTCTTCAGCGCTTGCTCCGCGGCAGGCCGGCAGAGGAGGTGTTCGCTGACCTTCGCGACCCGAGAGCGCGACTCGTCTCGCGGTTGATGCATGCCGATCAGCATCCGGGCCACCGCAGTCCACGGATCGCCCAGATTGTCGATGCCTGGCGAAGGGCATCGATCGACACAGACCCCGCTCTTGTCTGGGAGCGGCTAGTGGAATCGAAGACGGCGGCGTACCGCCGTGGGTCGCCCGGATACCCGTCCCGGCTCGTCGATGACCGGGCTGCGCCCGAGGTCCTGTTTGCTCGCGGGTCGATCGCTCAACTGGACCGGCCCTGTGTGGCACTCGTGGGCACCAGGTCAGCGACGCACTACGGGTCTGCTGTCGCCGCCGAGCTCGGAGCGGACCTGTCGGATGCCGGTGTGGTCGTCGTTTCAGGTCTGGCTGCAGGCATCGACGCCGCGGCTCACGAGGGAGCGCTCGCGCCCGTGCGCCCAGCACCGCCCGTCGCCATCGTCGGTGGGGGAGTCGACGTGGTCTACCCCGCCAGCAGTAGCCGGCTCTGGGCTCGCCTGGAGGTCGCCGGGGGCATCCTCTCAGAAGCGGCACCCGGAGCGGCACCGGAAAAATGGCGGTTCCCCCTTCGCAACAGGCTCATTGCAGCGCTTGCCCATGTCGTGGTTGTGGTCGAATCCCACAAGGGGGGCGGAGCGCTCCACACCGTGACGGCCGCGGACGAACGCGGCGTGACGGTGCTCGCGGTGCCGGGGTCGGTGCGGAGCCCCGCGTCCGAAGGCACCAACTCCCTCATTGCAGATGGCTGTGGCGTGGCGAGAGACGCCGCCGACGTGATTGCGGCGCTGGAGCTCGCTTGTGCCGGCAGCAGCCGCGCCCTTGGCCCGCGCACCGGGCCACGCGCACAGACGGGCACCACTCGGGCTTCGCTGTCGACCGTCACCGGCCGTCTCTCACCGGACGAGTGTTCGGTGCTGGAGGCTCTCGAAGATGTTGCGACTCCGTTCGAGCTCGTGTGTGGGCGCTCAGGCCTGGGGCTTGCGTTGACGGCGGTCGCCCTCGAGCGCCTCGCGACGCTCGGTCTGGCTGCAAGATCGGGTTCCGGATGGGAGCGGAGTGCTGACAAATGGCGGTAGACCTGTCACGCGGCGTCGGCGCGCTAGGCGGGTGTCTCCTCGTGGCCCTAGGCCGCCCGGCTCAGCCGGACACCAAGCTGATCGGGTCGGTCCAGTCGAGGCCGAGGGCGGATGCCACCGCCGCGTTCGTGCAGCTGCCTCGCATTGTGTTGATGCCGCCGCGGAGCACCGGATCTGCCGCCGCCGCCTCCTCCACGCCTCGCTCGACGAGCTCGACGAGGTAAGGGAATGTCGCGTTGGTGAGCGCATATGTCGAGGTGTGCGGCACCACGGCGGGCATGTTCCCGACTGCGTAATGGAGCACGTCGTGCACGAAGTAGGTGGGGTTCTCGTGCGTCGTCTCGTGCGTCGTCTCTATGCATCCACCTTGGTCGACAGCGACGTCGACTATGACCGCTCCAGCTCTCATGCCGGCGACCATCTCCTCGGTGATGACAACCGGCGCCCGCCCACCGGCGACCAGGACGGCACCGATGACGAGGTCCGCCTCCGAGATCGCGCGCTCGATCGACCCACGGTTCGCCGCGAGGGTCATTATCCGGCCCTGGTGAATCTGGTCGACCCACCTCAGGCGGTCGATGTCGCGGTCGAGGAGCAGGACCTCGGCCTCCATGCCCTGGGCGATCCACGCAGCGTTCCATCCCACGTGGCCGGCACCGATGATCACGACGCGAGCCGGCCGTACGCCGGGGACGCCACCGAGCAGGATGCCTCGCGTTCCGTGTGGGGCCTCCAGGAAGTGCGCCCCAACCTGGGTAGCGATCCGTCCGGCGACTTCGCTCATCGGCGCGAGGAGGGGCAGGTCACCCGAGGGGAGCTGCACGGTCTCGTAGGCAACCCCGGTGGTCCCGGACTCGAGCAGAGCCTTGGCCACGCCGGGGTAGGCGGCGAGGTGGAGGTAGGTGAACAAGACGAGGTCAGGGCGCAGATACGAGAGCTCGGCTTCCTGCGGCTCCTTCACCTTGCAGACAAGCTCCGCAGACCACGCAGCATCCGCGTCGACCACGGTCGCTCCGGCGGCGGCGAAATCAGCGTCGCTGAGGGACGACCCGGTGCCGGCCCCCGTCTCGACGAGCACCTTGTGGCCGAGCGACGTCAGCCCCCGGACGCCATCAGGCGTGATGGCGACTCGGTCCTCCGCGACCTTCACCTCGGCAGGGACTCCGACGATCACGACGGGTCCGCCGGCTGTTGGCGCGACCCGGATACGGGTGCTTCAGTGATCATGGCTGCCACCCTTTGGTCCCCGACCGCTCGACTGTGTGAACGCTGCAACGCTACCTTGACGTTCGCCCGATTCGCTTCAGTGGCTCGAACGCCTGTGTACCATCGCGGCGTGCCGCTGATAGGAGGTGTCGCGGCGCTCGCTGGTAGTCGCGTCGCGATATTCGGAGCAGGCATGGAAGGTCAGTGCTTCGCCCGGCGCGTCGGTCCCACTTGCGCCGAACTTGTCGTCGTCGACGATATCGCGGGGGACCCGAGCGGCCTCACGGGTCCTCGGCAGGCGGTCGAGGCTGAGTCAGCGGGGATCGATGTGCAGCCGCCGTCGGTTCTCGAAGATCGCCGTTTCGACTTCGTCGTCCACTCGCCCGGAGTCTCGCGCTACGATGAGCGCCTTGCTGCCGCGGCCCGGCTCGGTGCGGTCGTGACGACTCCGACAGCGCTTTTCCTGGAGGATTTCCAGGATAGGCGAGTCGTGGCCGTGACCGGGTCCAAGGGCAAGACGACCACCGCCATGCTCACGGCGGGTGCCCTTGGCGCCTACGGTCTCGATGTAGCTCTTGCCGGCAACATCGGCCGTCCCCTGACCGAGCTGTACGACGACGACGCTCATGACGTGTTCGTAGTCGAGCTCTCGAGCTTTCAGGCTGCGGACGTGACGGTGTCGCCCTCGGTAGGCGTTCTCACGTTGCTGGCGCCGGACCACCTCGACTGGCATCGGAACCTCACGAATTACTACGAGGACAAGCTTCGCTTGTTCTCCCATCGCGCCGATGTCCCCGTTGCGGTGAACGGATGCTGCGACGAGGCCGTGGCGCGGAGCTCATGGCTGACTGGCAGGGTCCTCTACGGCAACGGTGGTCCGGTGCGCCTCGAAAAAGCCCAGGTCGTCGTGTCCGATCTCGGACCCTTGGACCTAAGTCAGTTCCGACTGTTGGGGGAGCACAACCTTCTCAATGCCTGCGGCGCCGTTACCGCTGCCTTTCTGGTCACCGGGGAGTTGCCCGATCAGAAACGGCTCGAACGCGAGCTCTCGTTGGTGACGGCGCCCCGTTCGAGGCTCGAGCCGATCGGGGAAATCGACGGCGTCAGCTACATCGACGACGCGCTCGCGAGCAACCCGGAAGGGACGGTTGCCGCAGTGAAGGCTCTCGTAGGAAGACAGGTGGCGTTGATCGTTGGCGGACACGATCGTGGCCTCGACTACGCACCGCTTGCCCAGACGATCGATTCAAGCTTGCCGCAACCGGTCGTCTTTTGGATCGGGGATGCCGGCGCGGCGATCGCGACCGCGCTCGACGACATCTCGAGCAGTGTCCAACGCCAACCAGTGCCATCGCTCGAGGTTGCGGTCGGCCTCGCGTCTTCTCGTCCGGATATTGCGGTTGTGCTGTTCTCGCCCGCGTCGCCGACTCCCCGTAACGAAGGCTCATATCTCGATCGCAGCCGGCGATTCCGGCAGGTCGCCGGCGTCGGAGAGGGCCATTTGAGCCGGGCGTGGACGTCGTGACAGCGCCTGAGTTGGCGACTGTCGAGACCTTCAGGATCGTCAGCTTCGATTTCGACGCCGCACGCAACATTGCGCGTTTCAACTACGGCTTCGATGACACCCACAGCTTCCAGGAGGTCGTCGAGTTCGCTGGGTCTCCGCTCGGTTCGCGTGCAGGGCCCGGCATCGAGAGCGTGCTGCGGCTCGTGCATCTCGCTGCCGGGGTCAGCTACTACAAAGCGGCGGCGCCGGGCAGGATCATCATCGAGACGGGCCCACTCAGCCGTGGAGAGGCAGGACTCGTCCACGACCTGTACGACAAGGGCCTGCGCGAATTCGCGGTGGCGAACGGCCTGGAGGTGCCACTTCAGTTCGAGGTGGAGGTGGAACCCGAGCCCGGTTCGGTGGCCGAGGCCGCGGCACTTGGCGAGGTCCCAGCATCCTCGCTGGCCACAGGGCACGGTCATGACGCCCCCGGGGAGGGAGTCGCCGTGCCCATCGGCGGTGGGAAGGACTCGATCGTGCTGGTCGAGGCGCTGAAGGCCACGAACCCGCCACCCGGGCTCGCAACCTTGTTGGTCGCGGTCAACCCGCAACCCGCCATGCGGCGCACAGCGGACATCGCCGGCCTGCCGCTCGCCTCGATCACACGGACCGTCTCGCCCCGGTTGCTCGATCTCAACTCGGCCGGGGCGCTCAACGGTCACGTGCCGATCACCGCGATCCTTTCGCTAATCGTCGTGGCAGCAGGGTACGTCTACGGCTATGACACGACGCTCATGGCACTCGAACGCTCGGCCGACGAGGCCACCTCGTTCGTCGAAGACGTCGCGGTCAACCACCAGTGGAGCAAGAGCACCGAGTGCGAGCTCGGGCTGCGGTCTGTGATCCGGGAATCGGTCTCCCGTGCCATCGAGTACTCCTCGCCATTGCGCTCGTGCGGCGAGATCGAGATCGCGAGATGGTTCGCAGACCTGCCCGCTTACCACGCAGGGTTTCGAAGCTGCAATCAGGCGTATCGCTCCGGCACTCTTTTCGATGCCTGGTGCGGGCGGTGCCCGAAGTGCCTGTTCGTGTTCCTGATGCTGGCACCGTTTCTCGCGCCTGATCGCCTGGCGGCCATCTTCGGTGAGAACCTTCTCGATAACCTCCAGCAGGTCGAAGGATTCCGGGACTTGTTCGCCGCGGGGCGAAAGCCCTATGAGTGCGTCGGAGAGCAACGCGAGTCGTTGCTCGCCTTCCTGCTCCTGCTCGAGCACCCCAATTGGCGCGACGCCTCCGTTGTCGTGGCGCTCCGGCCGGAGCTCGAGCGGAGCCGTCGGGCTGTCGTTGTGGATCTCGATGGCAACGTGCCCGCGATCGAGAGTGCCGAGGCAACTCGCGAGCGAGTCGTGAGGTTCGTCGCGCAACTGCTGACACGCGACCGAAGACCGGAGCCGTGAGCTCCCAGCGCCGTTGCCGCACAGCGGGGCCGCTTCTTCGGACCGTCGGGCCGCGTCGCGTATAGGCGGAACGACCGCGCGGTCAGCTTCGCGCTTCGCTAGTCCGGTAACCTGAAGCCAGGCACTCAGTCATGATCCTCGACTCAATCCACTCACCTTCCGATCTCAAGGCCCTCTCACTCGTCGAGTGCGACCAACTCGCGGCTGAGATCCGCGACTTCGTCGTGGAGGCCGTGTCGCGTACCGGTGGGCACCTCGGTTCGAACCTCGGTGTTGTCGAGCTCACGCTTGCCTTGCACCGGGTCTTCAACTCCCCCGAGGACATTCTCCTGTTCGACACCGGGCACCAGGCATACATCCACAAGATCGTGACGGGGCGCCGTGACGGCTTTGTCGGCCTCAAGCAGGAAGGTGGGCTCTCGGGCTACCCGTCGAGGGCGGAGTCCCCCCATGACTGGGTCGAGAACTCCCATGCCTCGACAGCTCTGAGCTACGCACACGGCATCGCCACGGCTCTTCGTCTCGAGGACAAGAGCGATCCGACAAGTGGAGGACGTCACGTCGTGGCAGTGGTCGGGGACGGTGCTCTCACCGGTGGGATGGCCTATGAGGCGCTCAACAACCTCGGCCATTCCGGCACCAGAGTGCTAGTCGTGCTGAACGACAACGGCCGAAGCTACGCACCGACGGTCTCGAGGCTGTCGGTCTCGCTGACCCACCTACGGCTGGACCCGCGCTACTTGCAGGTCCGTGATCGGGTGCGCCATTTGGTAGAGGACCTACCGGGTGGTGTCTCGTCGCTCGCGTTCACCTCGTTCCATGGGCTCAGTGCGGCTATCCGGGAGGTCGTCGAGCCGCGCATGTTCTTCGAGACGCTTGGAATCCGCTACACGGGACCCATCGACGGACACGATGTCGCTGCGCTCGAGCAGGCCCTCCGCCGCGCTGCGAGCTGGCAAGGCCCCATCGTCCTTCATGTCGTCACCACCAAGGGGAAGGGCTACGCGCCTGCAGAGGCTGACGAGATCGCCTGCCTCCACGATCTGAAGGCTCCGGCGTCGCCAGCACCGGCGGGCCGTCCTGGCGGTCACATGTCGGCACGTCCTGGGTCTCAGCCGGTTGGCGCGTCTCGGGTGAGTGGGTCGACCGACGACGACGGGTTGCCCGGCCCGCTTGATGCCGGGGAGAGCTACGCCGAGGTCTTTTCGGCGGCGCTCGTGGATCTGGCGGCCTCCGACGAGCGAATCGTGGCGATCACCGCCGCCATGCCCGGCCCGACTGGGCTTCTTGCGTTCCAGGATCGCTTTCCGGAGCGCTTCATGGACGTCGGCATCGCCGAGCAGCACGCACTCACCGCTGCGGCGGGGATGGCGATGACCGGCTTGCGCCCAGTCGTCGCCGTGTACTCGACGTTCCTCGGCCGAGCGGTAGACCAGTGGAACCTCGACGTCGGGCTTCACAAGCTGCCCGTTGTGATCTGCGCCGGCCGGGCGGGGGTCACCGGAGATGACGGGCCGAGCCATAACGGCATCTACGACCTTGTCCAAGCGCTGCAAATACCTGGCTGCACGATCTTCTGCCCTGCCGAGACCGCCGAGATCGCTCCGATGCTCGCCGAAGCACTCAAGCTCGACGGGCCCTCTTTGATCCGGTTCCCGAAGACGCCGTCGCCGGGCCCGCTCGCCGAGCCGGGGACCGGTCTCAAGGCGCGCAGGCTCCGAAAAGGGACCGGCGAAGTTGTCCTCGTTGGCATCGGCAAGATGACCCGATCGGTTCTTGCAGCGGCGGAGGAGCTTTTCAACGACGGCATCGAGACAGATGTCTTCGACGCCCGGGTCGTCCGCCCGGCCGACCCGGAGCTGCTGGAGGCGATCGCGTGCTCAAGACTCGTTGTCACGGCCGAGGATGGGCTGGCTCATGGTGGTGCGGGCTCGTACCTGGTCGGCGAGGCTGATCGCGTCGCCGACGCCGACGCGCTCGAGGGACCGCGCCAGGTTGTGCTCGGCGTCCCGACGGAGTTCTTGCAGCACGCCAAGCCTGACGCGATCCTTGCGCGGCTCGGGCTTGATGGCGCCGGGATCGCGGAGGTCACACGCAGGGCGCTCGCAAGGCGCCGGCGGATCGAGCGGGCGCAGCAGGCGGAACCGCTCAAGCGGGGCTGACCACCCGAGCGGGCTGAGGGCCTTCCACAAGAGGACCCAGCCAGGCAACGCCGGCGGGCCGGTCAGAACAGCCGAGCGTCACCGGGCTCTTCGCCAGCGATGGGCTCTCCGAGATCGGGCCCGTCCTCACGTGCGTCGTTGAGCCTCGTCGACACCCGGAACGTCTGCAGCGCCTCTGGCGCGGCAGGACGGATCAGCCGGCCAAGCTCGCCCGTTGGGAGTGGCTCGGGAATCAGCCACTCCTCGAGGTCCTCCTCGGCGATCAGCACCGGCATGCGGTCGTGGACGCGACCCACGAGCTCGTTCGCGTCCGTGGTGAGGATTGTGCAGGTGTGCAGAGCCGTCGAGGACTCAGGGCCCCGGGGTCGCCACTGTTCCCAGAGACCGCCGATGAGGAGCAGCCCTGAGCCTGCTGAAGCCCGGAAGCACCATGGCTGCTTACGTCGAATCGCCTCCCCTTTTGCCGCCGGGGCCCACTCGTAGAAAGCGTCGGCGGGAACGACGCAGCGCTGCCGCTCGATGGCGCTTCGGAACATCGGCTTGACCTTCGCAGTCTCCGCCTTCGCGTTGAAAGCGCGCGCTCCGATCGACGGATCCTTCGCCCACCACGGCACCAGGCCCCAACGGAACGCCGAGAGTCGCCGGAGCCCTGGGTCCTGAGGCGGCATGGTCACGGCGAGCACCGTCGCCTGTGGGGCGATGTTCCAACGTGGAAGAAGAAGCTCGGACGGGACGTCGACCTTGTCCACCTCGAGCAAGCGGGCGATTTCCTCTACGGGGCGGCTCGCGACGAAACGACCACACATCGGCTCGAACGCTACCGGCACATACGCGTCGGGAGCGCAGCTGTCAGCCCGGCGTTTTCGTGATCCCTAATCGGCGGAGCGGTAGACCGTGTCGACTGCGCAGGCGTCCGCGATGTCCTCGGCGCAGGGCTCACATTCCATCTCCAGGGTCGCGTGCGCGACATGGAAGCGATTGTGGACCGAGGTCTTCACCCGTTCCCCGACGACCTGGGCCTCCTCCAAACTCGGGTGCCCGTCGAGCACGACGTGGGCGGAGAGGGCCCTGACGTCGCTCGACAGGCTCCAGCAGTGAAGGTCGTGGACCGCGGTTACTCCTTCGATGGCGGAGATCGCCGAGGCGAGCGCCGCTACGTCGAGGTCAGGTGGTGTCGACTCGAGCAGGACATCCAGGCTCGCGCGCACGAGCCGCCAAGCTTCGGCCCCGATGAGCAGGGTGATGAGGAGTGCCACAGCCGGGTCGATCACCTCGAAACGTCCCGTCGCGAGGATCACGATGCCCGCCACGATCACTCCGAGCGCGGCGGCCGCGTCCCCGGTGAAATGCAGGGCCACGGCCCGGAAGTTCAGGTCCTTGGCGTGTTCGCGCAACAGCAGCGCAGCGACCGCGTTGCCCAGCAGCCCGACTGCCGCGACGATCACCACGAGCCCGCCGTGCACGTGTGCCGGGCGAGCGATCCGATATGCACCGAGCGCGACGACGCCGAGGCCCACAACCACGATCGCCGTCGCGTTCGCGAGGGCAGCGAGAATGGTGGCGCGGTGGTACCCGAAGGATCTTGCGGCCGTCGCAGGCCTGAGCGCGAGCCGAGTGGCGACAAGGGCCAGGCCCAGCGCAGCGGCGTCGGCCAGATCGTGCCCGGCGGTCGCAACCAGGCCAGTCGAATGGGCGAATACACCGCCAGTGGCTTCCACTGCGACAAGTACCAGGTCGACGATGAGAGCCAGCACGAGCCGGCGCGATCGCGTCATCGGACGTCTCAGCCGGCCAGCTCCTCAGCGATGAGAGAGCGGACGAGCGGCAGATCGGCGGGGTGCGTGAGCCCGATGCAACGGCTGTTGGATGGCACGACCCGGAAGCGTGCCCGTCCTTCAGCCACGATCTGACCGACGACGTCGGGCAGGAGGAGCTCAGGGGGCTTGCCTTCGCCGTGAGGTGCCGTTTCGGGGTCGAAGGCGTCGAGCGCGCTGTCTAGCTCATCGAGGATCGACTCGGCGAAGCCCCACAGGTTCATGCTCACTTGCTCCTCACCGCTCAGTCGTTGCAGGCGTCCGGCATCCGGTCCGGCTATGGGAGATCCCTCGAATTCCCCGCCGGGGAGGCGCTGCATCCGCTGCTCGACGAGACGGGCGAGAAACTCGTCCTCGCCGGTCTCGCAGAGCCCTCGGGTGACCGGGCTGTCGGTGATGACCGTGTCGCGAAGGTGGTAGCCGACGAGCACGTGGTCACCCGAGGTGCCATCGCGGAGATGATCCGCGAGCGTCACGAGCGCCGCTGCTCCGTAGAGGTCGTCGGCGTTGGCGACGCCGAACGGCCCGTCTATGAAGGGCCGTGCCGACTCCACCGCCTGAGCGGTGCCAGCGATCGCCCCCTGGACAACTGGCACGACCGGGAGCTCCGCCGGCCAGAAGGGCCCGATGTGGTCGAGCAGCTCGGTCTGGATCTCCTCGCGCACGATGAGGATGACACCGTCGAAACCGGCAGCGAGGGCATCGCGGGCCGTGAAGTCCATGAGCGCCTCGCCGGCCGGCCCAACTGGAGCAAGCTGTTTCAGGCCTCCGAACCGACGACCGTGACCGGCCGCGAGCAAGACGAGCTGCATGGCTGAAGCCTACGACCTCTTATCATCGCGGTGGGCAAGTCTCATCCAGGCGGCGCAAGCGAAGGGAGGTCGGTTCGATGCAACAAGACGCGGCGAGGCCGGCGGCCCCGGATGCGCCCGCGGGTTTGGTGTCCCCGGTCGCGGTCAACGTCGGGATCTCCGCGAGGTCCTATGGCGAACCGATCGACGCCACCGAGCGCGATCGACGCAAGGAAGCCCTTGATGATCTCGTCGAGCTCATGCGCCCCGCTGTCCAGGCCGACGGCGGTGACATTGCCCTTGTCGATGTCGACTACGACGCCGGTGTGGTGGAGGTGCAGCTCCAAGGTGCCTGTGGGTCGTGCGCCATCTCCGCGGTGACCCTGCAGGGAGGCGTCGAGCGCCTCTTGAAGGAGCGCCTGCCATGGGTAAGCGAGGTCAGAGGCGGCGTGGACGAATCGGTGGACCCCTTCGATAGCGCCTCCATGGGCCGCGGGGGATACGTACCGCGCTGGGAATGACCTCAGCCGGCGGCGCGCTCGTCAAGGGGTCGGCGTCGCCGCGAAGCCAGCGTGAGCGACTCGCTCTGCCAGCCGGCGTCGGCGGGGTTCATGGTGACCCCGGGCGGGACGATCTCGTCCAGGCGGTCGAGCGTGTCGTCGTCCAACGTGACTTCGCAACCCGCGATCAGGTCCTGCAGCTGGTCCATCGTCCTCGGCCCGATGATGGCGGCGGTCACAGCCGGGTGGGACACGACAAAGGCAAGGGCGAGGTGCCTGAGCGCCACCCCGGCGCCGGCAGCCACGGCTTCGAGCCGGTCGACGAGGTCGAGCTTGTGCTGGTTGGCCGGCAGGGTCGGATCGAAACGCTGCGGGATTCGCGACGCCCGTCCTGAGGTCATGTCGATCTCTTGGCCGTGACGGTACTTGCCGGTCAGCCACCCACCCGCGAGCGGGCTCCAGGCGATGACTCCCATGCCGTAGCGTTCGCAGACCGGTAGCACTCCTGCCTCGATCCCACGGGCGAAGAGCGAGTACGGCGGCTGCTCGCATCGGAAGCGTTCGAGACCGCGCCGCTCCGCGGCCCAGTGTGCCTCGACGATCAGCTCGGCTGGGAAGGTCGAGCACCCGATGGCGCGGACCTTGCCCTCCCGGATCAGGTCCGTCAGTACCGACAAGGTCTCCTCGACATCGGTTCCGGGATCAGGGCGGTGGATCTGGTACAGGTCGATCCGGTCGGTGCCGAGGCGCCGCAAGCTCTGCTCGACCTCGTAGCGGATCCAGCGCCGTGAGTTGCCCGACATGTTCTCGCCCGGGCCCATGCCCGCGTGGACCTTCGTGGCGAGCACGACGTCGTCGCGCCGGCCTTTTAGGGCCTTTCCGACGATCTCCTCCGACTCGCCATGCGAGTACACGTCGGCCGTGTCGATGAAGTTGATGCCAGCGCCCAAAGCCGCGTGCACGATGCGCACCCCGTCTTCGTGGTCTTTGTTGCCCCATTCGCCGAGCATCATGGCACCGAGGCAGTAGGCACTGACCTGGATGCCGGTTCCTCCGAGGGTTCGATAGCGCATGAACGTCACGTTAGGGCGTGGCGAAGTGTCCCGACGCGGCGGAGTGGTCCCCGCCGCCCGACGGTCGGACCACGAGGCCTTAGGTATCGCGGGAGCTTGACAGCCAACGCCTCCCATGTAGCATACTGCATATGGTACACAGTGATCTAAGCCGTAGGGTTCGGGGATCGGCGACGCGATGAGCGTCCGGCACGCGTTGCTCGCGCTCTTGAGCGCGGGTCCCAAGTACGGCTTCCAGCTCCGTCAGGAGTTCGAGGCGAGCACCGGTGACGTCTGGCCACTCAACGTCGGTCAGGTGTACTCGACGCTCCAGCGCCTCGAGCACTCTGGCCAGATCGAGTCCGACGGCTCGGCCGCGGACAGCCCCCAGAAGAGCTTCCGGATCACCTCCGAGGGCCGCAAGGAGCTCGACCACTGGCTCCGCACGCCGCCTGACATGACCTCACCACCTCGTGACGAGCTCGTGATCAAGGTCCTCTCCGCGATGCGAGTACCCGAAGTGGATGTCCGCGACGTGATCCAGGTACATCGCCGTTACCTCGTCGAGCTGATGCAGATGTGGACGCGGCTCAAGGAGGACGAGGCAGAGTTCGACCTCACGCTCGCGCTCGTGGTCGACGCCGAGCTGTTCCGCCTGGACTCGGTGATCCGGTGGCTCGACGCCGCCGACGGAAGGTTGCGGCGGGCCGTCATCGACCCTCCCATCCCCTCAACGGTGCCGCTTCTGCGGCGAAGGATTGTGGTGCGCAGATGAGCTTTCTCGAACTACGCAAGGTCTCCAGGTTCTACGGCGAGGGAGCCGCCCAGGTCCATGCCATCGAAGACGTCGAGCTGTCGGTCGATCGTGGCGCGCTCGTCGCAGTGATGGGCCCGAGCGGTTCGGGCAAGTCCACGCTGCTCACGATCGCCGGCAGCCTCGAGGAGCCGAGCAGCGGCGAGGTGCTGATCGGCGGCGCGCCGCTCTCGAAGATGTCGCGCAACGACAAGGCACGCCTGCGGCGCCGCACGATCGGCTACGTGTTCCAGGACTTCAACCTGCTTGCCGGGCTCACCGCCGTGGAGAACGTCTCCCTCCCGCTCGAGCTCGACGGCGTCCCGGCGAAGAAGGCTCACGCCGCGGGAATGGCCGCGCTGGAGGAGCTCGGACTTGCGGACCTGGCTACGCGCTATCCGGACGAGCTCTCCGGCGGCGAGCGCCAGCGCGCCTCGATAGCTCGCGCTGTGGTGGGCGAGCGCCACCTGCTCCTCGCCGACGAGCCTTCGGGCGCGCTCGACTCGACGAACGGGGAGGCGGTGATGCGGATGATCCTCGCCGCTTGCAAGCGGGGTGTCGCCGCTGTCGTGGTGACCCACGACGCCCACCTTGCCTCTTGGGCTGAGCGCGTGGTGTTCCTTCGCGACGGTCGCGTCGTGGATCAGACCGTGACACCTCCGAGTCCCGAGTCACTCCTCGCGACCGCGCCGAAGCCGTGAGCACGACGTCCGAGCTACCGCTCGCCGAGGCGCGTTCAAACAACGGAGGCGCGCCTGCACGCCGCGCCATGCGTCGCTGGGCATGGCGCCTCTTCCGGAGCGAGTGGCGACAGCAGTTGCTCATCGTTGCGCTCGTAGTGGTAGCGGTCGGAGCCACGATCCTTGGTGCGACCGTGGCGACCAACACGCCGCCAGCCGCCAACACGGGCTTTGGCACCGCCCAGGACCTCGTCAACTTCCAGGGACCCAACCCGAAACTGCCTGCCCACCTCGCCGCACTGAGGCACCGGTTCGGCAGTGTCGAGGTCATCGAGAACGAGACCATGGCCGTCCCCGGCTCCATTGACACCTACGACCTGCGCGCCCAGGATCCTCACGGTCCCTTCGGACAGCCCATGCTCGCCCTGATCTCCGGTAGCTTCCCGGCCGACCCGGGCCAGGTGGCCGTTACCCAGGGCGTGGCGTCCGACTTCAGGCTCAAGATCGGTGACCTCTGGCACGAAGACGGCACGTCGAGGCGCGTGGTGGGCATCGTCGAGAACCCCCAGAGCCTGCTCGACGAGTTCGCCCTCGTGGTGCCGGGCCAGATCTCGTCGCCGGACCAGGTGACGCTCCTGTTCGACGCACACGGGGTAAGGGCCGCCTCGATCGGAGCGAACGTCGAGACCCCTGCATCGGTGGCTTCGAACAACCCGCTCAACCCCGAGACCATCGCGCTCGCGCTCGACACCCTCGGGATGCTCCTCATCGGCCTCGTCGCCGTGGGCGGCTTCACGGTGCTCGCCCAGCGCCGGCTGCGCTCGATCGGGATGGTCGGTGCCCTGGGCGCCACCGACAAGCACATCCGTCTCGTCGTGCGGGCCAACGGCGTCGTCGCAGGTGTCGTCGGCACCGTGATTGGAGCTGTCTTGGGCCTGGTGGTCTGGCTGGCATACCGGCCGCGTGTCGAGTCGAGTGCCCACCACGTGATCGGCGCGTTCGCTCTGCCATGGCTGGTGGTCGCCGTGGCGATGGTGCTCGCGGTCGTGGCCACATTCTTTGCTGCCGCACGGCCGGCTCGCGCCATCACGAGGATTTCCATCGTGACCGCCTTGTCCGGGAGGCCGGCTCCCCCGAGACAGGTGCACCGTTCGGCCCTGCCAGGCCTGTTAG
>OBLT010001349.1_pt1 | contig 15773 bp, 5 predicted proteins | sample 1518721 | NCBI WGS metagenome assembly OBLT01 (sample SAMEA3539307, study PRJEB22396) | soil metagenome | biome: tundra; feature: field; material: soil | place: USA | collected 2010-05 | depth 0.15 m | reverse complement strand
TGCATGTCTTCCAGCAGCACGCGGCTGCGCGTTTCCGCGACGTCGCGCAGGCGCCACGCGATCAGGGGGACGGCGCGGGAGTCAAGAGGTTTGATGACGCCCGTCTCCGATTTCGACGGCATGAGCGGCACGTCGCGGTAGAAAATGGGCGCGCCGACCGGGTCCGTTGAAGTATGCAGCAACATATGCCCGCGCGATACCGGCTGGCTGGCATTCCCGGCGGCGAAGCCGCTGATAGCGATGGTGGCGGCGCCGGCGACCGACTGCTTCTTGATCGCGGCCCAGGTGGCGGAATCGGGTTTCCACGTGTGGGCGGCGGCTTGCTGCGGCGTCAGGCTGGGAGGCCGGTTGTTGGGAGAAACGCAGCGCGGGTCGATCTCGCCGATTTGCATCCGCTCGCCCTTGGAAGTCACGTGAAGGGCGGGAGAACCATCGGCGAACGATACGTCGATCCGCCAGGAGACGGACCCCGAAGCGGGGTCGCGCCAGAGGAACGTAGGGGCGGCCATGTCGGGTGGAAAGACCGACCCATTGGCCGGATAGTCGATGACGATGGGGGCGGTCCCGACCTGCGCGCAGGCAGACGCCACAGCCAACCCAGCCAGAAGCAGCGCCCGGACTCGGGGCATGGCTATCAGAATATCATGCCCTCACCATAAGCCGCGCCGCAAACCGCCCAGCAGTTTGTTTGCCGAATGTTGACGACGCAACTCGGAAGTAGACCGCGCTTATAATGTTCTCTTCAAGGCTTCCGCGTGCACGAAGAAAAATCGAGGGCTGCAACTACCATAAGGGACGTCGCCCGGATGGCCGGCGTATCGGTCGCAACCGTCTCTTATGTGGTCAACGAAACCCGTAACCTGCGCCCCGAGACCCGCCACCGGGTTCTCACGGCTATTCAGCGGCTGGGCTACTCTCCCAACGCCGCGCGGCGGGGTCGCGAGGGCGGACGCCCGCTTTTGAGAAGAGCGGTCATTCAGTCGAGCGTGCCTTGCAGGTACGGATCAACGGCGAAGGCTTTACGGCTGGCGAATCGGGGTCCTGGCCTGCATCTGCGCCAGGCGGGCGCGCAGGGCGGAGACGAGAGACGCGTTTCCCTGTTGCGTGGCGAGATCGATGGCGCGCCGCTCCGACTCCACGGCCTTGTCGAAATCGCCGGTCTCGGCGTAGGCCGCGGCCAGCGTGCCGAGCACCGCGGGCTCGCGCTGGGAACTCAGCCGCGCAGCGCGCTCCGCGAGTGCAACCGCCTCGGCGCCGTTGCGAACGGCGGCGTCGGGGCAGGTAGCCAGCGTCCATGCGAGGGTGCTGAGCGCCTGGAGATTGTCGGGCGACTGGCGCAGCGCCTGGCGCCATTGGGCGAGCGCTTCGGCCGCGCGCCCGCTCGCCATCAGGGCCGCGCCCAGGTTGTTCCGCGCATCCAGGAGGTTGGGCGAAATCGCCAGGGCGCGTTCCAAATGCGGAATGGCGTCGGAGACGCGGTTCGCGCCGATCAAGGCATAGGCGATCTCGTTGTGGAGCGCCGCCGAGTTGGGAACGAGCTTCAGGGCCTGCTCGTACTCCGGCACGGCGGCATCCAGCCGCTGCGCGGCGGCGTAGGCGCGCGCCAGATTGGCGTGAGCGTCGGGATTGGCGGGCTCGAGCGCGGCCGCCTTTTCGAAGTGCGGAATGGCTTCGTTCAATCGGCCCTTCTGCCCCAAAGCCGCCCCGAGCTCGATGCGCAGGCCGGCCGATCCCAGGCCGGCGGCGAACGCCCGATCCAGATACGGAATGGCCTCGTCCAACTTGCCCTGGACGAGCAGCACGTGTCCCAGGGCCACGTCCGCCATGGCGCCGCGCGGGTCCAGTTCGAGAGCCTCGCGGAAATGCGCGATGGCTTCGTCAAGCTTGCCCTGCCGCGCCAGCGCGGCGCCGAGATTGGTGTGGGCGTCGGCGGCGTGCGTGGGATCGTGGTTGCCTTCGATGGCCTTGAGATAATGCGCCACTGCCTCATCCAGCCGGTTCTCGGCGGCCAAGACCACGCCCAGATTATTCTGGGCCTCCGGATAATTGGGGCGGATGGCGAGCGCGGCCTCGAACTGCGCGATGGCCTCGGCCGCGCGGCCCTGCTGGGTGAGCGCGGTGCCCAGGCCGTTGTGAGCGTCGGCGGAGCCGGGGTTGCCTTCGATCGCCTGGCGATAATGACCGATGGCTTCCTCCAGGCGGCCAGCCTGCACGAGCGCATTCGCCAGGTTGTTGTGCGCATCGGGATAAGCCGGCGAGAGCGCGAGCGCCCGCTGATATTGCGGAATGGCCTCCTCGACGCGCCTCGCGCCCGCCAGGCTCAAGCCGAAGTCGTTGTAGGCGACGGCATTATCGGTGTTCATCGCGAGAGCCTTGGTCCACTCCGCGATGGCCGCGTCATATTCTCCTTTCTTGGTCAGATCCGCGGCGATATCGAACTGGCGGTAGAAATCGGCGGCCGGGACGGAAAGGCGCTCGATGCCGCCCGGAGCCACGTTCACGAATTCGGGAATGTTGACCGCCCGGTTGGCGGCCGTCGAGTTCTCGATCAGGATGGCCGGCGAATCGCGCCCCTCCGCGTCGACGTGCGTCAGGAACATCTGGGTGTAGGGCGAGCGGCTCTTGGAGGAGAACACCAGCCAGCGGCCATTGGGGGACCAACTGTGCCACGAATTCATCAACGGTGTATTGCAGGTCATGCGGCGCGCCTGCCCGCCCGCCGCCGGGACGATGTAGAGCTGGCTGTCGGGGCGCATCAGCAGCCCATTGCGGGCCTGCACGAAGACGATCCAGCGTCCGTCGGGCGAGATCTTGGGGAAGCTGTTGCTCATGCCGTTGCGGGAAGCCCCGGCAATAGGCTCCGGCTGGCCGCCTTTGCCATCGTTGAAGGGAATGCGGTACAGGTCGTACTGAATCTGCACTTCGGCGGGGTCGTTGGCGTAAGCGGCCGGCCTGCCGCCGGCCGGGTTTGCATCTTTCGCCGCCGCGCGCACGAACACCAGGTACTTGCCGTCGGGGCTCCAGACGGCGTTGCTCTGCACGTAGCGCGGGTCGTCGGCGCCGGGGAGCGGTTGGAGCTTGTGGGCGCCGCGGTCATACCAGACCAGGATGCCGCGCGTGGGATAAAAAACCTGGAGAAAGCGGTAGTCCTCGAAATTGGTGACGTAGTATAGCTGAGAGCTGTCCGTGCCGGGCGGTTTGATGGTCGTGACTACGCGGCTGCCGTTGGGCGAGACCTGGGACATAAAGCCGAGGCGAAGCTGGGCGCCAAGTTCTCCGCGGAAGGAGGCCCACGAAATCACGTCCTCGTTGCGGATGGTCATATTCCGTTGCACGGGCGCGAGCGTATAGAGGCTCTTGTCGTTTCCCGGACCGTCGAGGTCCATCCCCAGAGTCTTGCCATCGCCGGAGAAGGAGTGGCAGTTGGCGCAGGTGTGCATGTCTTCCAGCAGCACGCGGCTGCGCGTTTCCGCGACGTCGCGCAGGCGCCACGCGATCAGGGGGACGGCGCGGGAGTCAAGAGGTTTGATGACGCCCGTCTCCGATTTCGACGGCATGAGCGGCACGTCGCGGTAGAAAATGGGCGCGCCGACCGGGTCCGTTGAAGTATGCAGCAGCATGCGTCCGCGCGATACCGGCTGGCGAGCATTCCCGGCGGCCAAGCCGCTGATGGCGACGGTGGCGGCGCCGGCAACCGACTGCTTCTTGATAGCGGCCCAGGTGGCGGGATCGGGTATCCAGGTGTGGGCGGCGGCCTGCTGCGGCGTAAGGCTAGGGGGCCGATTGTTGGGCGAAACGCAGCGCGGGTCGATCTCGCCGATGCGCATCCGCTCGCCCTTAGCCGCCACGTGGATGGCAGCGGAACCATCGGCGAACGATACGTCGATCCGCCAGGAGACGGCGCCCGGAGCGGGGTCGCGCCAGAGGAACGTAGGGGCGGCCATGTCGGGCGGAAAGACCGACCCGTCGGCCGGATAGTCGATGACGATGGGGGCGGTCCCGTTCTGCGCACAGGCAGACGCCATACCCAACCCAGCAAGAAGGAGTGCCCGGACTCGGGGCCACTCCGACATAAACATGGCTATCAGAATATCATGGTTTCTCGCGGTGCAAAACGCTCAGGATTTGTTTCAGGGTGTTGACGACGCAGCTCAGAAGGGGGGATCCGCGGGCCCTTTTGAACCGCAATACACAGGGCGTTCGGCAGTCGTCGAAATGCGCAGCCCGCGCTGACGACCGTGGCCCTGCCGCTAAACGAGATCGGCCGGGTGGCCTTCCAGGCGTTGTGGACGACGATCACGGACGCTTCCCACGCGGGCAGCGAGTACTGCATGGAAACCCGGCTGGCGATCCGGCAATCTACCGGCCCAGCGCCACGGTGACAAGCGGGGCCCTGGAGTTTGTACATTTAGCTTATGACTTTCATCGGCATCAACCCCGTAGAGGGGCGTTAGAAAGTAGCCCATGGCGCAAGCCATGGGAAACGCGTACAACATGGAGCCCCGGGGCGAAAGAACCATTTCGGGCGAGCGATCGATCTCCGGGCACGAAGCGCTTTCTTACGCCCCTGCGGGGCTGGCATCTTTCCGGACCGCTTCCACAGGGCTTACGCCCTGGGCTACTTTCTAGCGCCCCTGACGGGGCTTGGGATCGTGCAGGCGCCAGACTGACACGACGCGACGAACTGGGCGTCGAGGCGGAGACACGGCCTGAAAATGTACAAACTCAAGCGCCACGGTGACAAGCGTGGCCCACAAACAACGAATCAGGTGGTCGTTACCGCGACGTTCGCCGTTTTGAGTCCTGGCGAAGTGGCCGAGATTCGGATCTGGCCGGGCCTGGCGGTGGATTGTACCATCGCCAGGCACATCCCGTTGAAAGCTTTCCTGCGGCTGGCCTTGTAGTCGTCGTGGCTCTGCATGTCGCCGTTATCCACGCCAATGAGCTTGCCTTCCCCCTGAATCTCGAAGGCGACTTCGTTGGCGGCGTCCGGAACCACCCTGCCCTGAGCGTCCACGACCCGGACGGTCACGTGCGCCACGTCGCGGCGGTCCGCGGCGATCGCGGCCCTATCCACTTTGAGCTCGATTCCCGCAGCCTCACCCGTGGTACTGACTTCCACCGTGACCACCGGCTTGCCCTCCTTCGTGCCGACGGCCTTCAGCGTCCCCGGTTCGTATGGGATGGTCCAGGTTAGGTGGAGATCCGACGTCGTTCTCGTGCCGCGGGCTTGCGGCGGATAGTTGCCGTAAGTCCCCGTCATGCCGAAGCGCGGGAACTGGTAGCCCTGCATGCCCGCCGATTTCCCGTTGATGAAGAGTTCGACGGAGTCGCAGTTCGTATAGCATGTGACGGGCACGAACTGGCCCTCGTGGCCCTTCCAGTTCCAGTGGGGGAATAGGTGCAGCATGGGAGCCTTGGTCCACTGGCTCTGGTAGAAGTAGTACCCGTCCTTCTCGAAGCCGCATGCATCGATGACGCCGGAAGTAGCGCCCTTGCCGGGCCATCTGGACTCGCCCAGATAGTCGATTCCGGTCCACATGTGGTCGCCGGCGACGTGGTCGTAGGTGGCGACGTACTTCCACAGTTGCTCTGTCCCGGTGTTTGGCCGGCCACCGCCGCGCCCGCCGGGAGCGCCCGGAGCGCCAGTGGCCGCCGCGGTCGCGGGAGGCGCCGTAACTGCGGCTGCCGCGGCCACAGGCTGTGCTTCCGGAAACAGCGCGCCATACGACCCCCGGACCCCGCCCATGCCGCTGCTCTCGGTTCCGATCATGCGCCTTTGCGGATAGGCCGCGCGGTCGAGGCTGTAGTACTTCTCGATCCGGTCGCGCCAGCGGTCCACGTAGTTGTAGCCGACCACATCGAGCAGGGCAAGAAACTCGGGCCGCGCGCGGTTGGAGAGCGGTTCCGACTCAATCCGGTCGCACCCCACGGTCACGAACCGGGTAGGGTCTTCGCGGTGGAAGACCGTGAGGAGTTGCCTCAGCGTCTCCACGCCGTTGGGGGCGGATTGATCGCCGACCTCATTGCCGGCGCTCCATAGGACGACCGATGGGTGGTTCCGGTCGCGGTGTACGAAATCGGTCACGTCGCGTTCGTACCAGTCGTTGAAGTAGCGGGCATATCCGTTGTTGCGGGTCTTCGAGACCCTCCACTCGTCGAAAGCCTCAGCCATCACCAGGAAGCCCAGCTTGTCGCAGAGGTCCAGAAAGCCTGGCGCGGGCGGGTTGTGGCTGGTGCGGATGCCGTTGCACCCCATCGCCTTCAGCGTCTCCAGCCGTCTCTCCCAAACGCGTTCCGGCACGGCCGCTCCGACCGGTCCGGCTTCGTGGTGCACGCACACGCCGTTGATCTTGACCCTCTGGCCGTTCAGCACGAAGCCTTTGTCCGCGTCGAAGACGGCCTCGCGGATGCCGATGGGCGTGTCGTAAGCGTCCACGGCGCCGCTCCGATCGCGCACCGTGCTGCGTACCGTGTAAAGGTACGGCGTATCTGGCGACCACAGGTTGGGCTTCTCCACCCTCGCAACCTGCATGAATTCGTACTCGCCATTCGCTCCAATTTCCTGGGCCGTCTCGGCGGTTGAAACCACCTTGCCGTCGCGGTCCAGAATACTGGTGGCCAGCGTGCAGTTCGCGGCCGCGCTGCTTTCGTTCCTGACGCGGGTTTTCACCTGGACGCTGGCTGACGCGTCGGACACCTGGGGCGTGGTAACAAACGTCCCCCAGTGCGCGACATGCAGGTTGTTGGCGCCGATCAGCCAGACGTGGCGGTAGATTCCCGAGCCGGTGTACCAGCGCGAATTAGGCTGGTTGGAGTTATCCACCTTCACGGCGATCACGTTGTCGCGGGCGCCGAAGACGAGATGCGGCGTCATGTCGTGCCAGAACGTGATGTAGCCGAAGGGGCGTTTGCCGAGGTATTGGCCGTTGATCCACACCTCGCTGTTTTCAAAGACGCCTTCGAACTCGATGAAGACCTTCCCGCCCCTGGCGGATTCGGGCAGGCGAAAACGCTTGCGGTACCAGCCGATGCCGGTTGGCAAGCTGCCTTGGGCCGTCTCGTTTTGGCCGTACGGCCCCTCGATGCTCCAGTCGTGCGGCACGTCCAGACTGCGCCAGTTGGCATCGGTGAAATCGGGTTCCTGCGCTCCGGGCGCATCGCCCTTGTTGAACTTCCAACCGAAGTCGAAAGTCTCCCTGCTGCGGGACGGCCGCTCGCCCGCGGGCCCCGTTTGAGCGCCGGCCCGATCGAGCGCCGACATGAGGCTGACTACGCCCACTGCCTGGGCCAGCAGGCCGCGGCGGCTTAGAAAACTGTTACGTTCCGGGTCTTCTGACATGGTTTCCATCCTAGCGTTTCTCGTTGAGCTTGAGCTGCAACTCCTGGTTTGCTTGTTCTTTCACGGTCAACTCCTGCTGCAACCGCTTGATTTCGGCGTTAAGCTTCTGAATCTCGGCCGGGGCGGCGGGCTTCGCCGCAGGGGCGGGCGCCGGCGCCGGGGCGGCAGTCCGCGTCCGAGCCGGCTGGCTCTGAACGTTCCCAACGGCGAGCATTGCGGGCGCCTTCGATTCGAGAACGATCTCAGCCGGCGTGTAGCCCTTCGACGTCGCCCGCACGTGGATCTCTCCCGGCGTGCCGCCAGCGCGAATCAATGCGGTGGCGATGCCGAACTCGGCCTTCATCGGGTTGGCGAAGTAGGAGGCGTCGCCGATCACCGAACCTGGCCCGGTGACCTCAAATGCGACATAGCTGGAATCGAGCACTTTGGGCACTCCCTTGGCGTCCACGATGTAGGCCCGCACGGGCACGAAGTCGGAGCCGTCGGCGGTCAGCCCAATGCCGGCGTCGTCGAGTTCCAGCTTGATCCCCGCCGAGCGCTCCGGGTACTTTCTGACTTCCCGAGCCGCCACCTGGCCGCCGATGAGCCCCTCGGCGACCATCTCAATCTGGCTGGTGTTCAGCCGCGAGCCGAGGCCGACGCCCCGGAAGTTGAAGACGTTTTTGAAAATCACCGGCGGATGCGGCAGCCCCTGGTAGTTCGTCTCGGGCTTCTGCGTCGCAACCTCCTTGCCCAGCCAGGTGAGCCGTACCTCCTCGCAGTTAGTCAGCACAATGACGTCGGCGGCGGACATTTGAGTCAGCTCGTGCGCGATGTGGACCATAGGGCCGGTGTTGATGCCTGGAAGCTTGTAAGTGGGGTCGTACTGGCTCTTGAACAAATAATAGGCGTACCGCGGAATGCGATACAGGTCCAGCAGGCCGCCACGGAACGGGTCGGGGTGATAGCCGCGCTGGTGATCGATTCCAGCCCAGAGAGCCGCTCCGAGTCTGACCGGCGGCGCGTTGTAGACGTTGGCCAGGCCGCTCACCCGGGTCATGAGTTGGCTCAGCAGCGGCGCCTCGCCCCACTCGCGGTTGATCCGCACCAGCGAGTTCTGAGAGGTCCAGTTGTCCACCTGGTCCCCGTACTCGCGGGTGAACGAGTTCTTGCCATCGGCCGCGGCGCCGTAGTAGAAGTCGAACCCGGCCTGCCTCGCCAGGTTGGCGTCCGTAACGGTGAAGGCTCCAGGGAACGGGAACTCGGCGTGGACAATCTGGTGCAGCTCCTTGAGCATGGCGAGCGGCTGGTTGCCGGTTTCGTTCAAGGCGGTTTCCCAAAGGAAGACCGCCGGACGGTTGCGGTCGCGCCGCACCATGGCGCGCGTGTCCTGTTTGATGCGCTGCTCGAAAGCCGGCTCCTTGGCGTTGAAGAACTGCCACCCCGGCGTGGCCACCGTCACCAGCATTCCCAGCTCGTCGCAGGCATCCATGAAGGCCGGGTCCATCGGGTAATGCGCCGCGCGGACCACGTTCGAGCCGCCTTCCCGGAGCAGTTTGACGTCACGCCAGTGGGCCGAATTCGGCAGGGCGTTGCCGACATAGACGTAGTCCTGGTGCCGGTTCACGCCGCTAAGCTTGTGGCCGATGTACTTTTTGTTGACGAAGAAGCCCTGATCGCCGCGCATCTCGAACAGGCGGATTCCGAAGCGCGTGCGCAGGCTATCGACCACCTTCCCGTCCTGCACCACTTCGGTGCGAATGAAGTGCAGGTACGGATCGTCGGGATGCCAGAGGTGGACGTTACTCGCAGTCACCGGCTGAACGAACTGCCGGGCGGCGCCGGGCTGCAAGCTGGCGGTCTCTTCCTTGCGCAGCAGTTCCTTCCCGCCGGCGTCCTCCAGGATCGTTCGCAGAGTGACGCTGCGCGCCGCGGTTTCTTCGTTCACGACTTCGGTCCTGACCTCGAGATCGGCGTTGTTCCCGTTGACGTCCTTGACGCCTACGAAGACGCCGCCGCCGGCCACCGTCTGGCTGAAAAGGTCATGCGTCACGTGCAGGGGGGCGGTGGCGATCAGGTACACGTCGCGGTAGATACCGCCCATGTAAGTGAAATCGAGCTGGTCCTGGGGCTTGCCGGGCGGGTAATTCGGATCGTCGGAGTTGTCGGCCCGAACCGCGACGACGTTGTCCCGGCCCGCGCCGTACACGAGCCTGGTGATATCCGCGGCGAACGGCAGATACCCGCCGAAGTGCTGTGCGACCTTCTCGCCGTTGACCCAGACGTCCGACTTCCCCATCACGGCCTCAAAATAGAGGACCGCCTTTTTGCCCTGCATGGCCGCGGGCAGGCGGAAGTGCTTGCGGTACCAGGCCGGCCCCTGATAATTCCGCATGCCGCTCGAGTTTTCCGGGTTGATTTCGAGGCCGTGCGGCAAGTTCGCGGCTTCCCACGCGGCATCGTCGAAGCGCACTGCCTCGGCGCCAGTGATATCGCCCTTGTGGTAGCGCCAGCCCGGATTGAAGTTGAAGACCTGGCGGGGGCTGCCCTCGATGGCGAAGAAGCCGGCGGTGGAGTAATGCGGAAAAAGCTTCGTCTCCGGCTTCGCGGCCATTTGCTGGGACGAACCGGCGCTGGAGAGTCCGAAAAGGCCGATGAAAAGCGCGGCCGGAATGAATCCACGGTTGGTGCAACGAGTCATGCGAGACCTCCCGATCTTGCGCTATAGCGGCTTGCGACCTCATATTATATGTCCGGGCAGAACCAATGGACGAAGAACACCGCCGCCCGGGTGCTTAACCGTCTTGGGGATGCTGCGGCGAAAGGCTTTGGCAGGCGCTTTCGCCCGCCACTGGAGTTTGTACGTCCCACGTGGGGCGGGCCTTTTGGCCCGCGATGACGCCTTCTGGCGTCATCAGCCGGGCGGCAGCCCGGCCTGGGCAGGCCCTTTCGCCTGCCAACGGACCGCCCAAAGATGACAAATCCCCATTTCGGGTAAGCACACCCGACGCCAAGGTGCGGGACCTGAAATGGCGGGATTGCGGATTCCGAAGGAATACGCGGGAATCCGTGCGCAGCAAGTACGCAAGGACGCTTCCCCAGCCCGCAGGGCGAAAAAGAATAGCCCATGGCGCGGGCCGTGGGGATGGGGCGTGGGGCCGGGGAAAACGGGCCAGCCTGAACTGCGTGAGTTTTCTACCAGCCCCGCCCGCACCGGATCTCGCTGCACGAATCCCGAAGGCGCGCCCCGATGCCATCACGCAAATCGCTCAGTTCAGGCTGGCCTGTTTTCCTCGAAGTACCTCTCCATATCGGCCTTGGCCGGGGCGACGCCGTGGATCTTCGTGTAATAGAAGATGAACGCCAAGTACTGCCCCTGTTTCGCGGAATAAGGCTTGCTCGTCACTGTCGCCCGATTGTACAAGACCCTTGCGAAGACCGCCAGCGGGCCCCGGCCGTTCCTTCTTCGTTTGGCCGCCGCCGGGGACATTTTAAACGAGGCTTGACAAAATCAAAGCGCTTCTTGGTTACCCACCGAGGCGTGTTGTATACTGACCTCACACTAGGTTTCACATGATCGATGTTCCCGGCCAGGAGCGCGGCGAGCCTCTGGCCAGCGACTCTACCCGCTCAATTACCAACCCGAACGCTGGCCGAAGGTTGACTCCGGCGCTGGATCCCACGATTCCAGCGGCCATTGGGCGCTATCGCGTGGACTCGCTGCTAGGCAAGGGCGGGATGGGGCAAGTCTATCTCGCCTTCGACACGCGGCTCGACCGACAGGTGGCGGTAAAGTTCCTGCCGCAATCCTCGGTCGGAGAGCAAATCGCCATCGACCGTTTCCTGCGCGAAGCGCGGGCTGCGGCGGCGCTCAACCATCCGGCCATTTGCGCGATTTACTCTATCGAGGAGTACGAGAACATTCCCTTTCTCGTGCTCGAATACATTCCCGGCAAAACCTTCCGCGGTCTCATGGACCACCCGCCGCAAAACTGGCCGCCATCGCCGGCGGAGGCCGCCGGATACATGTTGCAGGCGGCGGAAGCGCTCAAGGCGGCGCACAAGGCCGGAATCGTACACCGCGACATCAAGTGCTCCAATCTTATGCTCATGGCGGACGGCCGCGTGAAGATCCTCGACTTCGGCCTCGCCAAGTTCACCGATGCCCAACTGCTCACCCAGGATGGAACCGTCGTCGGAACGCCCGCATACTTTTCCCCCGAACAGGCCGCGGGCGGCGCCGTGGACGCACGCACCGACCTTTGGTCGCTGGGGGTCGCGTTTTTCGAGGTTCTGACCGGACACCTGCCCTTCAAGGGCGACAACCTTGGCGCTCTCATGTACGCCTTGATGTATCGCGAAGCGGAGTCCATCCGCCGTTACCGGCCCGATGCGCCCCCGGCCCTGGTCGGCATCTTTGAGAAACTGATCGAGCGGGACCTCGGCAAGCGTTACCAGTCGGCGGAGGCGCTGATCGCGGATCTTCGGTCGCTGGTTTCGCCCGGCAGCGCGGCCGATGCGGCCGCGACGCTCGATTCGCCGGCGCTGCAGGCCTCGCAAGCCGCGCCAGGTTCGTCGCTCGCCGTCCTGCCCTTTGCGGCGGCCGGACGGACGACTGTGGGCCGCGACGCGCAGCGGGAACAACTGTGGCGCGCGTATAAGCGCGTGAAAGAAGGCCGCGGCCTGATTCTCGCAGTCACTGGCGAGGCCGGCATCGGCAAAACGAGTCTGCTGGAGGAGTTCCTCGCCGAGCTGGCCAATCGCGGCGAGCGCCCGATTGTGGGACGTGGCCGCTGTTCGGAGCGGCTGGCCGGCGTAGAAGCCTACCTGCCAATCCTCGAAGCGCTCGACAGTCTGCTGCGTCTTCACTCGGGCCCTTCGCTCTCGGGCGTGATGAAAGCCGTCGCGCCGACCTGGTACGGACTGGTGGCCGGGGACTCGCCCGAGCCTTCATCCACCGCCACACCGCGCGAGGCAGGGCCCGCGGCGTCGCAGGAGCGCATGAAACGCGAGCTCGCCGCGCTCGGCCAGGAACTTTCGCGGATGCAGCCGCTCATCGTCTTCATCGACGACCTGCATTGGGCCGACGTCTCGACGATCGACGCCCTCAACTACCTCGCCGGGCGGTTCGCGAACATGCGCGTGCTGGTGCTGGGAAGCTACCGGCCGTCGGATATGGCGCTGGCGCGGCATCCGTTTCTCGCCATCCGCGGCGATATGCAATCGCACGGCCTGTTCGAAGAGATCGGCCTGCGGTTTCTCGAGCCGAAAGACGTGGAACGCTACCTCGCGTTGGAGTTTCCCGGCCACGAGTTCCCGAAAGACTTCGCGTCGCTGATTCACGCCAAGACGGAGGGCAGTCCCCTGTTCATGGCGGACCTGGTGCGGTACCTGCGCGACACGGGCGGCATTGTCGAGGTGAACGGCAGATGGGCGCTCGCCCGCTCTCTGACGGAGGCGCCGCTCGATTTACCCGAGTCGGTCCGCGGGATGATTCAGCGGAAGATCGAACTGGTCGACGAGCGCGACCGGAAGTTGCTCGTCGCGGCAAGCGTGCAGGGCCACGAGTTCGATTCGGCCGTGGTCGCCGATGGGGTCGAGATGGACGCAGCCGACGTCGAGGATCGTCTCGAGACGCTCGAACGGGTCCATGTGTTCGTCAAGCGCGGCGAGGACCGCGAGTTTCCCGATCGCTCTCTCACGCTGGACTACCAGTTCGTGCACGTGCTGTATCAAAACCTGTTGTACGCCTCGTTGCAGCCGACGCGGCGCGCGGCGCTCAGCGGGCGCGTGGCGCGCGCGCTGGTTGCGCGTTACGGAGACCAGGTTGCGGGCGTGGCCGCCCGCGTGGCCGTGTTGTTCGAGGCGGCGCGGGATTTCCCGGCCAGCGCGAAGTATTTCTACATCGCCGCCAGCCGTTCAGCCGGACTTTTCGCCTTCGGCGAGACATTGTCGCTCGCCGAACGCGGGCTGAACGTCTTGCAGGCGCTTCCGGACAATCCGGCGCGAAAGCAGCAGGAGCTTGAGCTTCAGATGATGAAGGGGGTCGCGCTGCGCTATACGAGCGGATGGGCGACGCCGGAGATCGAGCGAGTCTTCACGAGAGCGCGGCAATTGTGCCAGGACTTCAACGATCCGCCGCAGCTTATTCCGGTGCTCTGGGCGACGACGTTGTTCCTTCTGATCCGCGGAAACCTGCGCGAGTGCCGCGATCGCGCCGACGAGATGATGGGACAAGCCGAACGCTCCGGCAATCCGGCGTACCTCATGGCGGCGCATCACCTCGCGGGCGTCGTGCGCGAGTTCATCGGCGACATGGTGGAGGCGAGCCGCCTGCTGGAGCGCTGCCGGGAGCTGCATCTGCCTTCCGAGCACCTGGCCTACACGGCGATGTACGGGCAGGACCCTGGCATGAGCGCGCGCGCGATGTCGAGCCGTCCGCTCTGGGCGCTGGGCTATCCGGATCGCGCCGCCGCGCGCGCGAGCGAAACGCTGACCATTGCCAGGTCCCAGCGGCAGCCGGTCACGCTCACGTTCACGCTCGTGGTGATCCAGGGCATCCACCTCTATCGTGGCGAAGCGGCGGACGCGCTGGCGATCGGCGATGAGATCGCCGCGCTCTGCCGGGAGTACCAGTTTCCGCAGGAAGCCTTGTGGAGCCGGGCCTTCCAGGGGTATGCCTTGCATCTTCTCGGCCGCACGAGCGAAGGCATCGATGTGTTGAAAGCCAGTCTGGCCGCGCAGCAGGTCATGTCGGCGGGCCTCGTGCGCCCGGCCTTTTTGGCGCTCCTGGCCGATGCGCTCGGGCAGGCGGGCCGCGTCGACGAGGGATTGCAGGCGGTTGACGAAGGGTTCGCGCACGCCGAGCGGACCTTGGAGGGCGGCTACCTCGCCGAGCTGCACAGGGTCCGCGGCGAACTGCTTCGGCTGGCGGGCAACGCGGAACTGGCCGAAGCCAGCCTGCGCGAGGCGCTGAGCTACGCGAGCCGGCAGCAGGCGAAGTCGTTCGAGCTGCGCGCCGCGACGTCGCTGGCGAGATTGCTCCATCCGGCGGGGCGGAGCGAAGAAGCGCGCGCGCTTCTGGCCCCCATCTACAATTGGTTCACGGAAGGCCACAACACCGCCGACCTGGCCGCTGCACGGACGCTGCTTTCCGAGATTGGATGAGACTCTCCATGACGAACTTCGAGCGGAAGCCCCCCACGGAAGATGCGGACGCCGCGGAAATCGTGCGCGCCATTCTGAAAGTGCAGGCGGCGTATGCCGCCGCGCAAAACCGGCCGCTCGGCAGAGGTACCCACACGAAGGGCATCTGCGCGCGCGCCACGTTCGAGGTCTTCGACATCGCGCACGCGATCGACGATCGCGCGCTCGCCGCGCGTCTGGCCAAAGGGATTTACGCCAGGCCTGGCGTCTACCCCGCGACCGTGCGCTTCGCGAACGCCGCGTCGACCATCTGCTCGGACCGCAAACCGGATCTGCGCGCACTGTCGTTCTCGGTCGAACTCCCGCCCGGCCTGGCCGCTAACACAGCCTATCAGGATTACTCCCTGCAGACCGCCCCAACGTTTCCCATCAACGACGCTCACACGTTCGCCGTACTCATGAAGGTGCTGAGCGCGGGCAGCGGCGCGAACAAGCTCAAGGCCATCTGGTCGCTGTCGCTTGCCGATTTCTGGCGTTTCACCAAAGCCGCCGCCCGCGGTATGCGGCAGGAGCACAGCAAGAACGGCGCGTACCAGCAGAATCGCTACTGGAGCACCGTGCCGTTCCGCAACGGCCCGTTTGACGCCGTGATGTACTCGGCCATCCCGAACGCCCTCAACCCCGCCAACGAGCTGCAGACCGGAGAGAACGCTCTGCGGGACGAACTGATCCGGCACTTGGACGAAGACGAGCGAATGAGCTCGTGGGACATCGGACTGCAGCTTCTCGACACCAGCCGCATGAAGAGGTGGGGCATGCGCCGCGATGCCAGCTTCTGGATCGAAAACGCGACAGTCGAATGGAAGGAATCGCAGGCGCCTTTCCATGTCGTCGGACGGCTCACGCTGGTGGCCAAGTCGGAAATGCCGGTTGAGGAGTGCGAGCCGAAATCGATCAACGTCACCGACCACGCGACGCCCGACAGCCAGCCGCTTGGCAGCATCAACCGCGCCCGTCGCGCCGCGGAGGTGGCAAGCCGCGAGGCTCGCCTCGGCCAGGCGACCGCCGATTCGATCGTGGCGGAGCTGCCGGCGGCCGCGCCCGTTCCCCGCTCCCGGCTGCGGAGCTTCCTGAAGGCCGCCGCCGTGTTCCTGGTGGCGCTCATCGGGATGTACGCCTTCGCGGGACTTCTCTACACGTGGTTGGCCTCCCGGAACATCCCGGAATTGGAGCGCGTCGATGAGGTGCGCTACCTGAATCAGGGCTGGGGCAACGAGCGGGAATCGCCGGACCGCGAGACCTACTA
>OBLT010001347.1_pt1 | contig 15776 bp, 11 predicted proteins | sample 1518721 | NCBI WGS metagenome assembly OBLT01 (sample SAMEA3539307, study PRJEB22396) | soil metagenome | biome: tundra; feature: field; material: soil | place: USA | collected 2010-05 | depth 0.15 m | reverse complement strand
CGGCGTCTGAGCAGTCTTCACACGAACTTGTACTCTCCCGGAACCGGCAGCGGCGCCGGTTCCATTTTGACCTCATATCCGAACTCCTTCGGCGTGAGATCCTGCTTCGAGCTCATGATCTGGTCCCAGGTGATCGTCATGCCGGAATAGGCGGATTCGCGGGCCATGATGCAGGTGAGCGTGCTCTCGGCGATGCGGTTCGCCTGATTGATATACGGCTTCCTGCCCTGGACGCTGTCTATGAAATCGATGTGCTCCTGGACCTGGGAGTTGATGCCTTTCGGCCCGAGGTCGTTCCCGACGCTACGGCCCTTCGATCCGACGATCAGGTCGCTCACGTCGTTGTAGGCGCGCTGATACTGCCGGCAGTGGCTGCTCAGGCGCACGCCGTTGGGGTAGATGAAATCCGAACTCATGTGGTCGTAGATGTTGCCGTAGAGCGGCGTACGCGGGCGCCAAGCCGCCCCGCCGGAGGCCGTTACGCTCACCGGATGCCCGTCCATGACCCAATTGATGAAGTCGATGTTGTGGAAATGCTGTTCCACGATCTGGTCGCCGCAGATCCAAACGAACGAGTACCAGTTGCGGTGCTGCCACTCCATGTCGCCCCACTTCGGGTCGCGCACCTGGGCGTGAAACACCGGCGTGCTCAAGTAATGGGAATACAGAGCGAGCACCTCGCCGATGGCGCCGTCGCGGATCTTCTGGACGGTCTCGATGTACGCCGTGTCTTCATGCCGCTGCGCGCCGGACATGACGGTCAGTTTCTTCTCCGCCGCCTGGCGTCCCGCGGCCATAAAGCGGCGCGCCCCGGTGGCGTCGGTGGCGATGGGCTTTTCGGCGAAGACATGCTTACCGGCCTCAATCGCGGCCTCGAAATGGATGGGCCGGTAACCGGGCGGCGTCGTCAGCATGACGATATCCACGTCGGACTTCACGAGCTTTTGGTAAGCGTCGAACCCGGTGAAGCGGGATTCCGGCGTCACCTTGATTCGCGGCTGAATGGAAGCGACCAGGTCCTCGGCGCTCATCTGTTGCGGCTTGCCGTCGCGCTCGACGGTGATGCCCGCGTGACGGCCGAGGAACTTGGGATCGCGCAACTGGGAGAGCGAGCTGTCGAGATGATCGGGGAAAACGTCGGCCATGGCCACAAGCTCTACGTTCTCGTTGCCGGTCAAGGTATCGACGATGGCCTGCGTGCCGCGCCCGCCGCAGCCGACGATGCCGGCCCGGAGTTTCTCCTTTCCAGCGCCGCGGACCAGGTGCGGTTGAAGAAAAGTGAAAGCAGAAGCGCCGGCGGCTGTAGTGGTCTTGAGGAGAGACCTTCTGGAAATTGGGTTGGTGTGATCCTGCATGATGTAGGGAATGGTACTCCGTATTCGCGCCGGACTCAAGCCGCCCGGAGGGGAATATTGGGAATGGTGGTGGTACTTCGGGAGCGTTACTAGCTACAAGCCACGGCGGTCTTGCCATCCCAGGCGTACATCTTGTTGTAGCGGACGGCCAGCACGCCTAGCAACAAGGGCAGCGTGGAGGTGAAGCCGGTTTCGACATCGGTGAGCGTCTTCTGGCGCGACCTCACGCAATCCAGGAAGTTGCGCACATGCGCCAGGTCGGACGGGCCGCCCACGTAAGCGAACGACTTGAGCACAGGCTCCAGCGCCGGCGCCGGCTGGCCGCGCCCGCCTGCGGGAAGCGGCCGGGCCTCGTAGCTGGTGCGGTTGACGTGCAACGCGCCGGTGGTCCCGTAGAAGAAGACGCCATGGTCGGCGTTGTACTCCTGCCTGGTCATGAACGTGTTCGCGTAGCTCATGACGAACTTGCCGTATTGCCAGGTGATGGCGAAAGTGTCCGGCGGCTGCTCCGGGTTGGGGGGCGTTACACGCACCCATTGCGCCGACGCGTTGACGCTGAGGGGGCGGTTATCGGCCATATACCAATGCACCAGGTCGCCAATGTGAACGCCCTGGTCGGTGATGATGCCCCCGCCGTAATCGTAATAGCCGCGCCAGCTGCGCTGCCGGCTGGGCGAGTACGGCTTGCGCGGCGCGGGACCCTGAAATAGCTCCCAGTCCAGGTCCGCAGGAGGATCGGTGGGTTGCTCGGCCGGCCGTGAGTAGTGTCCTTGCCAGTGCAGGGCGGCATGGTAAATGGTCCCGAAGCGGCCCTCCTGCACCCACTTGCAGCACATCTGGAAATGGTCCCAACTGCGCTGCTGCAAGCCGATCTGCACAACTTGCTTGGAATTGACCACGAAGTCGCGCGCCTTCGCGGCAGCCTCTATGCTGTTGGAAAGCGGCTTCTCGCAGTAAGCGTCCTTCCCCGCCTGGCAGGCCTCGATGAGCATTTGGGCGTGCCAGTGGTCCGGCGCGGCGATCAGCACCGCGTCGACGTCCTTGCGCTCCAGCACGCGCCGGTAATCCACGTAGGTATCCGGCACTCCGCTCTGGGGCGTAGGGGCCTGCGGCACGCCCGCCGTGCCCACGGGCGCGATCGGTTTGGGGTTCTGAAAAGCCGTAAGCGCCCGATCACGGTTGGGCTTGTAGACGTCGGCTACGGCCACCACCTGGCAATCCGGATTGTTGTTCGCGAAGACCGGGCCCATATAGCTGCCGCGCGCGCCGAAGCCCAGTACTCCCATGCGGATCTTGTCATTGGCGCCCACGGCGGAGCGCGACATAGCGGCAGTCAGCCCGGAACCCATCACGAACATTCGTCTGCTAGTCATATCACCACCTTCTGCATTTCGCGGCATGACAGCCATGCATGATGCTATTGGTATAGCAGAAATAGATCTTTACCGCGATCTGAGCTCAAGCGCCCCCACACGCCATGTCGCCGCTTCGCCGAGAATGCTCGCCTTTCCTGGCGGCAGACTCGGTGCGACCGACGCCATACGCCTCGACGTGATCCACGTACCCTACGCTTCCTCCGCCACGGAGAAGCGGGCACGCACATCCGGGCCGACGCTGGCGGGCTTGCCAGTGGCGGCGTCGATAGGGCACCACAGCGTGCGGGCCTTCGCCAGGAGGCAGCGATCACTGGCTCGTAGCAGTTCTGTGTGCCGTTCGAAGCGAATCCGGCTGGCGGTCCCGACCCACGTTTTGGCGATGATCCGCTCACCCAGATGGGCCGGGTGTTTGTAATCGATCTCATGACGCACCACCACCCACAAGAGCTTAGCCTGGTCCTCGACGGCTGCGATGGCCCTCCAGTGGGCCACCGCAACGTCCTGCACCCAGCGAAGGTACGCTACGTTGTTGACGTGGCCAAGCTCGTCGATATCCGCAGGTTCCACCGGAATCGTGAGTTCAAACGGCGCTGGTTCCGTGTTCATCCCTATTAGTATGCGGGCTTGGCGAAGGGAGAGGCGTGGCGGCCTTTGCCTACGTGCGCCGAGGGGAGTATCCTGATTCTGAAATTCCCAGTTCTTCGCCATGGAAGGATTCGTATATGAAGCGAAGGTCATTTCTGAAGTCGCTCGCGGTTGCGCCCGCCGCCTGTCTGGCGTTCCCACGGCTCGCTGAAGCCGCCCTGCCGAAAACCAGCATCACGCGGGTCCGCATTTACAAACCACCCGATCTCAATGAGCTATTCAACCAGAGCAACATGCTCGTGACGGTTGAGACCGAAGCCGGCGTTACGGGCATCGGCGAGGGCGGCTCCAAGGACACCCTGGAGCAGTGCGCCGGCTCCCTCATCGGCAAGGACCCGTTCAAGATCGAAGCCATCTGGCAGGAAGAGTATATGGCGTGGTTCTACCCTCCGGGCCGGGAGAAGCAAGATGCGATGGGCGCCCTCGATCTGGCGCTTTGGGACATCAAAGGCAAGGCCCTCAGCCTGCCCATCCACCAGATACTGGGCGGGGCCGTGCGCAGCTTCTGCGAGTGTTACAACACCGGCAATGTACGCCCGCCGGCGGCTCCCGGTGGCGCGCAGCCCAGTGTGAGGGACCGCGTGAAGGCGACCCTGGACGCGGGTTACAAGCTCTATCGAATTGGAGCGGCCGATTCCGGCGCCGGTGCCTGGGATGTGCGGGCCCGTCTCCTTCAGGTCGCCAGGGAGGCCAAGGAAATCCGCGAGGCCCTGGGCTCCGCCGGAGACTGGAGCATCGACTTCCATCAGCGCTTCGAGTACGCCGACGCCCTCCGCGGCTGCCGGCTGATTGAGGAGTACGCGCCCTACCTGGTGGAAGATCCCGTTCGCGACGAGCATTTCCTGGAAGACATCCCCAAGCTCCGCCAGATGACCTCCGTGCCCATTGCGGCGGGCGAGGAGTGGGGTTGGCGCTGGGACTTCAACAAGCTGGTCGAGAACCACGACATCGACTACAACCGCTGCACTCTTCCCAACGCCGGCGGCATCACGGAGATGCTCAAGATCATGGCCCTCTGTGAAACGCACGCGGTGGGCATGGTCCCGCACTTCACCGGACCGGTCGCCACCGCCGCGCTGGTGAACTGCCTGGCCACCTTTCCCGGCTCGGTGATGTTCGAGTACAACTACGGCGACCGCAAGATCCCGTATCTTCCCGAGTACACGGATTTCAAGGCCGGCAAACTCTACCCCAACGAGCGTCCGGGTCTCGGCGTCACCCTGGACACCGGTCCGCTGACCATGATCGGGGAAGTCACGCAGCCGGTCCGCCGTCAGATCTACAGCCGTCCGGACGGGTCGCTCACCCACTGGTAGAATCCATCACGGCGCTGCTTGCAATGGAAGGAGAACTGTTGTACGTCTAGCTTATCCGGGATCGGAGATGTCCCGGCCAAGGAGGATGGCCTATGGTTCCCCAGAAGGTGCTGTCGCGCAGGGAGTTGTTGGCCGGGGCCGGCGGACTGGCCGCGGCGGGGCTGGCGAGAGGACAGACGCAGCCCGCGCCGTCGTCGCCGGTCGCCATCGCGCGCTGCCGCGCCTACGACAAGACCTTCGACGAGGCCCTGAGCGCCAGCCTGGACAAGATCGGCGGCATCGGCTCGCTCGTGAAGGGCAAGACGGTGGCTGTGAAGCTGAACCTGACGGGCAACATTACCCGGTACCCCAGCCGGCCGGAGCTGCCTTACCGCAATGAACCCTCCACGGTGGTCTCGCTGGCGCGGCAACTGGCGCGTGCGGGCGCGGTGCGGATCCGGCTGATCGAGTCCTTCTTTCCGGCGAAACAGGACCTCGATCTGTGGGCGCGCTACGGCCTGGACGTGAGCGCCATCAACAACGTGGGCTGCAAGGTGGAGTGGGAGAACACCCAGAACCTGGGACAGGCCAAGCAGTACACGCGCATGAAGGTACCGTGGGGAGGGTACATATTCCCGGCGTTTGACCTGAATCACTCGTTCGCCGATTGCGATGTGTACGTGTCCCTGTCCAAACTGAAGCACCACTGGCTGGCGGGCGTCACGATGACTCTCAAGAACAACTTCGGAAACACGCCTTGCTCGCTGTACGGCGGCGACTGCGGCCCCGACGGCAACGAGGATCCCAAGGGGGAGCGCGGGCCGGTGTGCCACAATGGCACAGCGGTGCCGCCGAAGGGAGTCCCGCAGGAACTCAACCGCGAATCCCCGAGGGAGCCGGGCTATCGCATCCCGCGCATCGTCACGGATCTGACGGGCGTACGCCCGGTAGACCTGACCATTGTGGACGGGGTTGAGTCGATCCGCGGCGGAGAAGGGGCGTGGAACCCGGGGGTATCCATCATCAAACCCGGCATCATACTGGCGGGTCGAAACCCGGTCTGCACCGACGCGGTGTGCATGGCGGTGATGGGCTACGACCCGCGGGCGGAGCGCGGCACGAAGCCTTTCTTGCGCGGCAACAACACCCTACGCTTGGCCGAAGCGGTAGGGATCGGCACGACGGACCTTTCGAGGATCGAGGTGGCCGGCCTAAGCGTCAGGGAAGCCTACTGCGACTACGGGCCGGGGGCGACGGGGTAATGGCAGCCACGAGTAAGTTCTGCGGGTGATGCCAGCTTTCGAAGCTTGCGCTGCCAATGACAACGGCCAGAAACTGGGTCAGTAAGGTGCGATCCCGCGCCGATCTCCTGTCGCCAGGCGGCACCATTCGGCGATTATCGGCCATTTGGACCTTACCTCGGGGCCGCGAGGACCGCTAGCGAAATGCCGAGACGGCTGGGTTTTCCCGAAACGACATTGGTGGGGTGCCGCAATCGGTATAAAAGAGTAGGAGGAGGTAAACCGTGTCGAGAACGGCTTTCATTCTTTCGCTTCCGATGGCCCTGTTCATTTCGGGCGCGGCAATGCAGGCGCAAGTCCCAACGCTGCCTGCGCTGGGCATCCCCGATGGCTTTGGCGTTAACATCCATTTCACCCACGCCGGCCCAGATGAACTCAGGACTCTCGGCGAATCCGGCGCGCGCTTCATCCGCATGGACTTCAGCTGGGGCCGCGTCGAGCGTACCAAGGGTGAGTACGACTTCACGGCTTATGACGGCCTGGTGGCCGACATGGCCAAGCTCGGCATCCGCTGCCTGTTCATCCTCGACTACAGTAATCGCCTCTACGACGACAATCTTGGCCCCCACACGGATGAAGGCCGAGCCGCCTTTGCCCGTTTCGCCGGAGCGGCCGCGAAACATTTCTCGGGCAAGGGCATCCTCTGGGAAATCTGGAACGAGCCGAACATCGGCCAATTCTGGAAGCCCAAGCCCAACGCCGACGACTATTCCGCCTTGGCTCTGGCCACAATCGCCGCTGTTCGCCAGGCCGATCCCAACGCCTTCATAATGGGCCCCGCCTCCTCGACATTTCCTTGGGATTTTTTCGAGTTAATGGGCCAGCGCGGGGTCTTCGCCAAACTTGATGCGGTGTCGGTGCATCCCTACCGTCGGACCGGTCCGGAATCGGTGGAAGCCGATTACGCCCGCCTGCGTGCGCTCGTCGAGCGTTACGCCCCCGGCCGGAATATCCCTATCGTCTCCGGCGAGTGGGGCTACACGACTGTCGAGATTAGCGAGGAACAACAGGCCGACTACCTCGTCCGCCAACGCCTGGTCAACCTCTCGCTACAGGTTCCGGTGAGCATCTGGTACGACTGGAAAGAGGACGGCTCCGACCCCAAGGAGCGGGAGCACCATTTCGGGATGGTCTATCCCGACCTCAAGCCCAAGCCCAGCTACATCGCCGGCAAAGCGCTGGCCGAAACGCTCGCGGGTTACAGGTTCGTGCGGCGCGTGGCGTCGGAAAGTCCCGACGATTACATCCTGCGATTCCGCAACGCCGCCGGCCAGATCGCGGATGCCGCATGGACCACGGCGGAGGCGCACTCCATAAAGATCGATGCTACCGGCGATCTGACTGTTGTCTCGCGGGACGGCCAGCGCCGATCGGCTCACTCTCAAGGTGCCATGGAAATCCAGCTTAGCGCGTCCCCCCAATACATCCTATTCGGCGCCCCTGCCGCACTGGGGAAGAAGTAGTCTTTCAACAACTTCGCAGACCCGCCGCACGGAAAGCCGGATTCTTCGATGCCCACTTCTTCTTCGCCGACTGATAATCGACAAACAGCTCGGGAAATTGCTCATAAAATAGTGGCAACCACACCACGTCCCATCGATCTGGTTTTCGATTCTGACACCATCCCACGGGATCGCAGGGCTGAACTGGAATCGGCGGTAGTTGCCGCCGGCAGGCATCTCCAAGAGCGCTTCGAGGGCTGGATCGTCGCCAACCCAGACCGCCGGAGGTCCGCCGTGCGGATCACGTCATATCCAGAGGTCGATATTTCCGTGTTTTAGAACCAATCGCTGCGATAGGCAACCCACCAGCTCACCAAGCAAATTGGAATCGTAGCGCCCAGTGCCCACCAGAGCGGAAGAATGCAATCAGCCGTTAGACCCAGGATTGTGAAAGTGATCCAGAAGATCTTCCGTTCCATGCCCCAAGTCTACGGCCTTTGTCGCGCAGTTGGTCAGTGCTGGACCTCGGGTCGATTCGAGTCCACACGCCAAAAAGTTGATCGAGCGCATCCTGCAAGGTCGCGTGCATGGCACTGGCGGTCTCCACTACCCGCGAGAAATGCCGCAGCGTAGACCGAATCGGAAGCTGACCAGGAACGATATGGACAAATATCGGTAGCCATTCCCGGCTGGAACGGGCCGGCCTAGCGGGCACTCAGCGCGCCAAACCGCCCTTTCAAGGACAGACTGGATTGTCGGAACCGGACGCCCATCGACCCAGTCTGACCAGGCGTTCCGATATTCCCGCTTCTGGACCGCCACATCACGTGCCGGCTTCTGCCGGCAGGCCCTAAGTCACCAACCGCCCGCGCAAAGGCGGTTCGTGTCATTCAGGTCTTTGGCTGCAAGCAATATAGACGGGCCTCACGCCCGAGGAGCATCAGGCCAAATGGGAAGGTCAGGACTATCAGGGCAATCCTGGCCCAGTTCTTTCTCCGCCGAAGTTGCGCATAGCAACCGCAAGCGACCGCTAGCCAAGCATATCTACTAGGCCACGAATCGGATCTCGACGGGCGAGCGCAGGCGAAACCGCCTACGCCACCTCGGCCCCTCAATGACTTGCATAGCGATAGCGAGGTGGGGCGGGCGGTGGTAGCATATGGGGCGAGATAACCGTACCCGTGAGGACCCAACCATGACGAAGCCCACCCGCATCCGCGCCGTGCTTGCCGCATCGTGGGCGCTGATTCCGATGTTGGCCTACGGCCAGCGCGATACGCAGGAGTTCAACCACGACTGGAAGTTCGCGAAAGGCGAGCAACCCGAAGCCGCGCGCCAATTGAGCTTTGACGACTCGGCGTGGCAGTCTATCCGCCTGCCGCACGATTGGGCCATCGCCGGACCCTTCATCCCGGATGGCAACGGCGGCACCGGCAAGTTGCCCTGGCAGGGCGTGGGCTTCTACCGCAAGGTGTTTACGCCGAAGGGCTCCGCCGGGCAGCGCGTCTACTTCGACTTCGATGGAGTCATGGCTTTCCCGAAGGTGTACGTCAACGGGCACTTGGCGGGCGAGTGGAATTACGGCTACATGTCCTTCCGCGTGGATGCCACGCCGTTCATCAGGTTTGGCGAGCGCAATGTGATCGCGGTAGAGGTGGACACGCGCAAGCATCAGTCACGCTGGTACCCTGGCGCGGGCATTTACCGGAAGGTGACCCTGACGGTCACCAACCCGGTGCAGATCGCGCATTGGGGCAACTACGTCTCCACACCCGCCGTCAGCGACGGACGCGCCACAGTGCGGGTGCAAACCGCCGTGGACAACCACGAGTCCGCCCCGCAGAACATCACGGTGGACGTGACGCTCCTGGACCCTTCCGGCAAGCAGGTGGCCGCCGGCACGAAGAACGGCGCGGCGCCGGCCAACGGATCCACTACGGTAGACCAGCAACTGCTCGTCGCCAACCCGCAGCGGTGGGACGTTTCGAAGCCGGTGCTCTACACCGCCGTCGTAACGCTGCGCAACGGCAACGCGGCGCTCGATAAGGAGAGCATCCCGTTCGGCATCCGCACCTTCCGGTTCACCGCCGATGACGGGTTTTATCTGAACGGCAAGCGCGTGCAACTGCACGGAGTGTGCCTGCACTCCGATTTGGGCGCGCTGGGCATGGCGTTCAACGTGCGCGCCATGGAGCGCGAACTCGAAATCATGAAGGACATGGGCGTCAACGCCGTGCGCACGAGCCACAATCCGCCCGCACCTGAACTGCTCGACCTTTGCGACCGCATGGGAATCTTCGTTTGGGACGAGGCTTTCGACAAGTGGAATGCGACAGGCGACAACTCGGACGGCGTCGCCGGCGTGATTCCCAACGCCGAACGCCAGATTACCCGGCTGGTGCAGCGCGACCGCAATCACCCCAGCATCTTCGTGTGGTCCGTCGGCAACGAGATCGGAACCTCGGCGGACGAGACCAGCGACGGCATGAGCTTCGGACGCCTCGCCGCTATGCGCGAGATGGTGCTAAAGCAGGATGCCACGCGCCCGGTCGGAATCGCATGCCACACGCCGAACACGGTTTCTCAGGCGGTCTACGATCCGCTGGATCTCACCGGCTGGAATTACGGCCACCGTTACGACCGCTATCGCGAGATGTACCCCGACAAGCCGATCCTGTACAGCGAGTCGGCTTCCGCCTACAGCACGCGCGGCTACTACGCCCTGCCGATTCCCAACGGGAAGGGTGATTTGGGCGGCGGCAACCGGTTCGTGAGCTCGTACGACCTCAACGCGGCAGGCTACTCCGACATCGCCGACGCCGAATTCGCGCTGATGGAGAGGGACAAGTTCGTAGCCGGCGAGTTCGTGTGGACCGGTTTCGACTACCTCGGCGAACCATCGCCGGTCCGAGACGCGCGCAGCGCCTATTTCGGCATCGTGGACCTCGCGGGCATCCCGAAGGACCGCTTCTATCTCTACAGGAGCTACTGGCGCCCCAACGAAAACACCGTTCACATCCTGCCGCACTGGAACTGGCCGGGCCGCGAGGGCAAGAGCGTTCCCGTGTTCGTGTACACCAACGGCGATTCGGCCGAGTTATTCCTCAACGGCAAATCTCTCGGGAAGCGCACGAAGGGCGCAATTCCGCCGAAGCCGAGGAACGCCGCGCTCGGCAAGCCCGCCACTGCGAGTTCCGGCGCGAACGCAGGGTTGGCTGTCGACGAAGATGCTGCGACCGAGTGGAGAGCCGAAGCGGCGGGCACGCCCGCGTGGCTGCAGGTCGACCTCGGCTCCGTGCAGCCAGTGAAACAGGTTGATGTCACGCTGGGCTCTACCGCCGGCGGAGCGGGATACGAAGTGAAGGTGTCGAGTGACGGCGCGGCATGGACGACTGCGGCGACGGTCGCTGCCCGAGCGGCATTCGGCGGCAGGGGCTCGGCGGGCGGAACCGGCGGAGCCCCGGGCGCGGCAGCAGGCAGAGGTAGCGCCGCGGCAACCGGCGCTCCTGCCGGAGCAGGCAGGGGCGGGCCAGCCGCGACGGTCGCAGCGGCAGCGGGAAGGGGTGGAGCCGCCGGAATGGGAGCGGGCGGATTCGGCGGTCCCTCCGAACCCACAAGCCTCGAAACCGATGCGCGAGCGCGGTATGTCCGGGTGGAGTTTACGCAGTTGCAGGCCAACGGTGCCGCGGCGCTTCGCAATCTGGCCGTCTATCCGACTCGCCATGTGGCCGACTACTACGACGTGACTTATAAGTACCGCCTCCGCTGGGACGACGTTACTTATGAGCCCGGCGAACTCAAAGCCGTCGCTTACAAGGGGACGCAGAAGATCGGCGAGCAGGTGATGCGCACCGCGGGCGCACCCGCCTCAATTCGCCTCACGCCGGACCGGACGGCGCTTTCGGCCACAGGCGAGGACCTCTCCTTCATTCTGGTGGAAGCGGTAGACGCGCAAGGCAACGTAGCGCCGCTCGCGGACAACTCCGTGCAGTTTGACGTGCAAGGACCCGGCGAAATCGCCGGTATCGACAACGGCGACGAGACTTCCTACGAGTCATTCCAGGGCAACCAGCACAAGCTGTTCTTCGGAACGGCAATGCTGATTGTGCGTGCAAAGGAAGGGCAGGTGGGCCGCATTCAGGTGACCGCGCGCGCGGCGGGCATGAGCGCCGGAAACGCTACGCTGAACTCGGCAGCGCGGTAGGTGAATTACTTTTGAGGGCGGCTCTCCGGCCTCTGCCGAACGGGCCTCGCCGCGTCCGGGTTTCGCGGCTTCGCGCAGCCGCCGTTCAGCCGCCCGCCGACCAGCGACAGGGCAGCCACGGCCAGTCCTCGGGCCGGCGTTATTCGTTATTATCGGTAGCCGGTCGCTGCCTGGTCCGGGCACATCCCCGCGCAGTTCCGGTCAACGACGCAATGCCGACTTCCCCAGGAGCAATCCGCGCCTGCAGTCGAGCACGCTTCCCAGATCGCCGTTTGGGGCCAGTGTGCGAGTCGGCGACTATACGTTCCTGTGGATTGGTTTCGATGGCCTCCTGGTACAACCGATAGCGGACTCTCCAGGTAGTAGTGCGCGTTGATGCTGATTCGCTCCGGTCCACGCACGTTTCGGTGCTGACAAACTTAACGCGCAGTGACCGCGAGGTGATTTTGAAAGGACCCGTACGGTCGTCCGGATTTCGTTGTGCGGCAAGCAACGCGCATCACCGAGTCCGAAATGTCGGGCGGCTCGATATGGCGCTGCATGGTCTCGTGAATGCGCCGGAGGCGCCCGGTGGACAACCCCGCGTCTTCGGGACACAGCCTCGGGGAGTGTGGTGGCGGGAGTGCTCAGCGCGGCAAGGCCGAGCGCGGCAACCGTGGATGGAAGTCTTCTCGCCGGCACTTCTATTTGCGTGCTCGTGCATGCGGGTGTAGGATCAATTCATGGTTCGCAAATGCGCGAGCTTCGCGTTCGGCTTGGCGCTTATCGTGGCGCTCGGCTTCGCGATGGCGCACGCGCACCCGCTGAAAGCCCCTGGCGGTTCCACCGGTTTCTCCACCCCGTGCGAGCCTGCGTCGCCCGCGTTCAAGGCCACGAGCGAATCGAAGGTGGTTTCGATGATCGACTCGACCTTCGCTGCCGAAAACGCCGGAGCACCAGGCGGAGTCGTGAGAGGATCCCGCGTCGAAGCAGTCTCGCGGTCGATTCCGCCCCAGGCGCCCGTAGCCTACCCTCCCTTGTTGCATCGGCCCCCGCCGGTCAACTCCTGATCCGACATCGTAAGGGTTCGCGCTCCCGACGCGTTCGTGAGCGCCGCAGTCCACCTGTGCTGTGTATCTGGAGTTGAATTCCATGAAGACGACGATGTTGATGGTCGCGCTGTTAGGCAGCGCTTTGATGGCCCAGAATGGGCCGCTCGCGAACGGCGTCTATGCCGTCGAGGAAGGCGCCGCGAAGGGGAAGAATCTAGTCATCCGGCAGTACGAAGGCAAAGACGTTGTGCTCGACACGGCGAATTTCGCACCGCTCGCAGTCGAGGGCAGACCGCAGATTAACCGGGACGCGGGCGGCAGTTGGCTGATGATCCAACTTGCGCCCGAGGCGGCTAAGCGTCTTGAGGATCTTACGCGGTCGCACATGAACCGGCCCATCGCGGTCGTCGTAAGCGATAAGATACTCTCCGCCCCGACGGTTCGAAGTGTGATCACGGACGGCAAGGCCCGGGTTACGCCTTGCGAAGACGAATCGTGTGAGACGCTCCGGCGCCAGCTAAGCAAGTAGCGGAGCCAGCCGCGAGCGTGAGGGAGCGCCGATCCGACGCTTCCTCACGGGTCTCCATCCCCACGCACACCTCGCGCACCGCTCTCAGCCGACGCGGGCGAGGGCCAAACGACGCTTTGGGAATGCGGCTGATCGCGCCAGACCCAGGCAGATAGCGCTCCAGCCAACTGGGAGTTGGGCGGACAAGTTGACGCGTAACGCCCGAACCACCGAAGTTGGCCCGAAGTCGGCTTCGGGGAGATGAGGGTTAGTCCGCCCGTCGCCGGGCTCGGCTGACGCTGGCCGACCTGACCTGATCTGGCCGTCGACCCAGCCTCCGGGTACCGGACAATAAGACCATGCGCGCCTGGCTGATGGATTCCTACGACGGCGTGGAAACACTACGGTTGGCAGAGGTGGACGAAGCGCAGTCCGGCCCCGGTGGGCGCTTGTAGCCCTTCGGTTCGCGGCGCTCCTGGGGCGAGTAAGATCGTTCGAGGAGGAGCATCATGAACGCACTTGAAGGCAAAGTCGCACTCATTACCGGTGCAACCGGCGGGCTCGGACGTTTCGTTACCGAAGCGTTTCTGGTGGCCGGGGCGAAGGTTGTGGGAGTGTCGCGATCGATTCAGGCGAGCGACTTCCCACACCCGGCGTTTACCGCTCTACCGGCGGAGCTTTCGGGCGCTGAGGCGGCACGCAGGATGGCCCGCGACATCATGAGTCGTTTTGGACGCATCGACGTCCTGGTCCATGTGATGGGCGGCTTCGCAGGCGGAAAGAGCGTCGCCGAAACGGACGATGCCACGCTCGACCAGATGCTGGATCTGAACTACCGTGCGGCGTTCTTCGTTGCGAGGGCCGTGCTGCCGCACATGCGGCGGCAGGGCGGCGGGCGAATCCTGGCCATCGCGAGCCGGCAGGCCGTGGAGCCGGGTGCCATGGTAGGGGCATACAGCGCTTCAAAAGCGGCGCTGGTGGCGCTAATCCGCACCATCGCGCTGGAGAACAAGGACAGCAACGTCTCGGCGAATACGGTGCTGCCGGGCACGATGGATACGCCGGCGAACCGGGCCGCCGACCCGAAAGCCGATCCATTGCAGTGGGTGCAGCCGGCGCAGGTGGCAGCGCTGCTGGTGCACCTGGCATCGGATGCCGGCGCGCAGGTGACCGGCGCGGCCATTCCGATCTACGGCCGGCAGGTTTGAGACGCTCGCGGCGCACCGGTTTCACCTTGGCCATTTTCGTGGGCTTCTCGGCAAAGCCACCCTCGGAGTGGGCCAAATCAGATGAGCAAAGTGGGCCAGGCCGGGTGAGCAAACTCAAGAGGGCCGAATACCCCCTAAATGTCCTTCAGCAGTTCGTCCAATATGGTCTGGACCGCCACGTAGGGGTCAGGGCCATTATAGGTTTCGGCTTCGATCGAGAAGATCCCCTTATACCCGGCGGCCTTCGCAACCTTGACGGCATCGGCCTCGCTATACTCCTTCGGATTATAGTGCCAATGGCTGCCGCCCGACGACAGCGGAAAGAGTACGGGCAATCCCGCCGTCCGCTTCTGTTCGTCCGGGAAGTTGCCGACGTCGGGGTTGGACCAAATTCCGGCGGCCTTGATCACTTCGGCTTCCACGTCCCAGCTTGGGTAGCGCGAGGGCGTGCCGCCGGTACCGTCATCCCGGTTTTCCATGGTGATGAACACGTTCTTGGTCTTCGCATAGGCGTTCATCGTCTTCAACGCCTCGATCGCTCCCTGGCGCACCTCGGGCGCGAGACTGCCCGGGTTAGGCATGACCCGCGGGCAGCCCAAGATCACGGCGTGATCGACCCAGGCCTTGGTCAGGTCGATGGCTTCGAGCCGCTGCACCAGGTTCGCCGATGCGTTGATCTGTCCGAACTCTAGGTTGATCTGATGCATGCGCGATTTTGCGTTGTCCAACCGGTTCTTGAACTCCGCCAAGTATTCGGGTTCGGTAGAGGGGAAGTGAGAATGCTGCAATTCCACGTGATGGACGCGGTAGCGATCCGCGACCATTTGTGGAAAATCCAGGATATCGAGCGTTCTCTTGGGATCGTCCGGACGCGCGGGGCTCTTAATGACGGAGTTGAAACACAGGCTCATGATCGAGATGCGGTCGAGTTTTGTCAGATCCGGCCGTTGCCCCCACGCTCTGCTTGCGCCGGCGGCCACCGCAGAACCGATCAGGAACTCCCGTCGTTGCATCATACAAACCTCGCACCTTTATGGATTGGGACCCAGGGTAGCTGAGAGTATACACCCTCTTGCAGGCTTCAGTATTGTGGCGCGGAACGTGCATCGCGAACTTGCGGGCTCCAACGACTGCCTCGGAGATGAATGCGGTCGGATTCTCATTCTGAGCGCAGGGATGCCGCAGCATTTGGAATGGCTGCGCTGCGATATTAGCCATTATCGGTAGGTAACAGGCGGTCGCTCGGGTGGTTCTCCGTGTGCCGGGGCACCTACACTGTGGGCGGCCCTTTGGCCTCGATTCCGGCGCTTCGGTGGCGGAGAGCCAAGACGGCCAAGTGCGTAGGCACTGGTGCCGCTGGCGGGGTAGCCGTGGGCGCCTTGGCGGGAGGCGGCAAGGGCACGGCGATCAG
>OBLT010001346.1_pt1 | contig 15782 bp, 11 predicted proteins | sample 1518721 | NCBI WGS metagenome assembly OBLT01 (sample SAMEA3539307, study PRJEB22396) | soil metagenome | biome: tundra; feature: field; material: soil | place: USA | collected 2010-05 | depth 0.15 m | reverse complement strand
CGTAAGCTGACGTATAGGGGCTGACGCCTGCCCGGTGCCGGAAGGTTAAGTGGAGCGGTGCAAGCTGTGAAATGAAGCCCCGGTAAACGGCGGCCGTAACTATAACGGTCCTAAGGTGGAATCGCTGCCTTAGTAAAATCTGGCTATATGCTGGAATCTCCGATGTATCTCGCGCTACCGGCTCAACGCGACCGGTGACAATGTGACGAGTGCGGACAATCAGCAGGAAAGGCTCATCGCGCATCGATGAGAATCCTCAGAGGCCATACGCCAGACGCCTGAGTGATCAGGCGATGATATGGTCCCATCTGCATGGCGACATGCAGGGAGGTGAAAACTGAACCACCTCCGCCTGGCCAGGCCAGGTAAGACACAGAGCGAAATTCCTTGTCGGGTAAGTTCCGACCCGCACGAATGGCGTAACGAGATGGGCGCTGTCTCGGCCACGTACTCGGCGAAACTGAAGTACCTGTGAAGATACAGGTTACCCGCAGCAGGACGGAAAGACCCCGTGGAGCTTTACTACAACCCGCCACTGAGATGGGGTCTAGCATATAGAGGATAGCTGGGAGACTGCGAAGCGTGGTCGCTAGACTGCGTGGAGTCAACCTTGGAATACCAGCTTTGCTAGACTTTATTTCTAACCGAGACCGTTATCCGGTTTCGGGACCGTGGCAGGCGGGTAGTTTGACTGGGGCGGTCGCCTCCCAAAAGGTAACGGAGGCGCCCAAAGGTTCCCTCAGCCTGGATGGAAATCAGGCCTAGAGAGTGTAATGGCACAAGGGAGCTTGACTGTGAGGCCGACAAGCCGAGCAGGGACGAAAGTCGGGCATAGTGATCCGACGGCTCTGAATGGAAAGGCCGTCGCTCAACGGATAAAAGCTACCCCGGGGATAACAGGCTGATCTTGCCCAAGAGTTCACATCGACGGCAAGGTTTGGCACCTCGATGTCGGCTCGTCGCATCCTGGGGCTGGAGTAGGTCCCAAGGGTTGGGCTGTTCGCCCATTAAAGCGGTACGCGAGCTGGGTTTAGAACGTCGTGAGACAGTTCGGATCGTATCCGCTGTGGGCGCAGGAGATTTGAGGAGAGCTGACCTTAGTACGAGAGGACCGGGTTGGACGGACCGCTAGTGCACCAGTTGTTCTGCCAAGAGCATCGCTGGGTAGCCATGTCCGGATGGGATAAGCGCTGAAAGCATCTAAGTGCGAAGCCCACTCCAAGATAAGATCTCCCACCGGATAACCGGGTAAGACCCCAGAGAGACCATCTGGTTGATAGGCCGCGGGTGTAAGAGAGGTGACTCTTTGAGCTGAGCGGTACTAATCGGTCGAGGGCTTGACCTCCTATCCCACTTTTCAGCGACTAGTGGGATGGCGCCAAGGGTGGCGCCGCAGGAAAGTGCAACGCCTGGCAGAGCGCTCAAGTAGCGCAGTAGGATTCTCCGACGGAGAGCGCGTGAGCTTCCGTGGACCAGACTCGCATTCTCACTCGTCATGAGAGAGATATCCGGTGATCATAGCGGTGGGGAAACACCTGTTCCCATCCCGAACACAGCAGTTAAGCCCACCAGCGCCGATGGTACTGCCCTGGCAACGGGGTGGGAGAGTAGGTCGTTGCCGGGTATCTCTCTTTTGTTTCCCGCCAGTGTCAAGCCGTCTTGTACTAAGAACTGACTAGATGGATGATCGGCGGCGGCCGGTCAGTCCGCATTCAGATGAACCCGGCAAAACGGGTACCCCGTGGCGGTAAACAGCCTCTTCGCGGCCGCAAAATCGGTTGATACGAGCGCGGCAGCGCCTCTGCTGGCGTGACGCGATGGATGCACTTGGCGGATCGCGTGGAGCCGCGCTTGGTGACGCACGGTCGGTGGGGTAGACCGACCCTACACACGGGAACGCTCGTGGCCCAAGTCACGTCGAGTAATCATGAGGTTGTCTACGGCCAACGCGGCGCGGGAAGAACACGCTTATTGCACTTCGTCGACGGCGGCGCCACCGGCCGCGACGCAACTTCTGCCTCTGACTGCGGTCGCCTGTCCAGCGTGTAGCATCTAGGACAATGGCCTTAGGCTCAGAGTCAGACCGCTCACCGGAAGGCTCCCCTAGCGATGGCTGATCATTCATCGTCCAATCCGGATACCGTCCCGAGGCGTTCCCCCGTAGCCCTTCGTGTAGGAAGTGGCTCGTGATTCCGTTCGGGATCCACCGCCGTATCCCGCTGGTGCGCAGGCCGTTCTACCAGCGGGATCAGGCGATCCGCGAACGCGATGAACTCGCGGCCGAGCTGCACCTCTTGAAGTCCACCGCGGTCACCCCGCAGCAGTCCGTGGAAGATGACCACGGCGCCCTGGTGGAAAGGATTATCGCTGCCTATGAGCAGTCGGTAGGCGTCACTCAGCAGTCAGATTCATTCTGGGACAACGCCTTCTTCAATCGGAAGCGTGAAATTCATGACGCGCTCATGGCGAAGGACCGCCTCGTTCTCGCCGAGATGCTGCGTGATCCTGGCCGAACCGACCTGTTCTACGGTTTCGAGAACCTCGCGCGCAGTCTGGCACATGGGGCGAACTACGGCGGGCGGAACGTCCACCTCGACCTGATGCTGCTGTCCGAAGCGTTGGGAGTGGAGCGAAGCAGAAACCCGGAATACGGGGAGCCAACCTCGTTGCCGGATGTGGAATCATTGCTGGAGAGACTCGACGATACTCTGGGCTTTTCGCTTCAATTCCCGAATCCCTTCGCCGGCGAGGTCGGATTGGCAACGTCGCGTGGCGTTGCCAGTTATCGCGCGGTTCAGGCGATCTTCCAAGCCTGGCGTATCGTCGAATTGGTCGATGCGCAGCCCGGTGCGCGAGTCCTCGAGATCGGTGCGGGCCTGGGTCGCACGGCCTACTACGCAACTCAGTTCGGGGTGTCCGATTACACGATCGTCGACATTCCTCTATCGAATGTGGCGCAAGCTACGTTTCTGGGCCGCGCACTGGGCACAGACGCCATCAGGCTCTTCGGCGAGGACGGTTCAGGCGTTCGCATTCTGCCGCCGCCTGCGTTCCTCGAAGGCGATGACAGCTACGATCTCGTTGTCAACGTGGATTCCTTGACGGAGCTGGCACCTGATGTTGCCCGATCGTACGCTGAAGCGATCAAGGCCCGCGCCGCGCTGTTCCTATCCATCAATCATGAATACCAGGCCTTCACGGTAAGAGAGTTGCTTGACCAAATTGGACTGACTGCCGCGAGCCGTGCACCGTATTGGATGCGGCGGGGCTATGTGGAAGAGGTGTTCCTGGTGAGACGGCGCCCGTAAACGACGCGCCCCGCCTTTTCCATGTCGCCGTTACGCGAAATATGAAGTACCTGGCATGGCCGGGTATCTCGCTCTCGTTCTGCCACGGATATATGAGTAGTAATCGAAAACGGATCGCTAACTCGCCCACCCCAACGTTCGTCAGACGTTAGTCCGCGATATGAATGGCTCGGAGCTCGACGGAGGTGCCCGACCGCAGGCTGTTCGGGATCTCGGCGACTCGGTCAACGTGTTGGACCAGCTCGCGCAGCTTCTCTGGGGAAGCGCTCCCGGAAATCTCAACCTCGTAGACAACGTCCGTCGAAACCGCCGGTGACCCGACGAAGTCACCGGTCACCCGCACCACCACGCGTTCCAATGCGATCCCCAATGACTTTGCTTCTCGGAACAGATCGTTGGACACGCAACCTGCAATAGCCAAATAGAGCAATTGACCACCGTTGAATCCACATCCGCCGCCGCCCACTTCGACGGGCCGGTCAACGACCAGGGTGAACTGATCAGCCGTGCCCAACGCGGTCACCTGGCCGGCGATATTGCGAGTCGCGACCTCGATGCTCAATTTTGGAGGATTCTACCCGGCCCGCTCGGCAGCATGTTCGCGTCGCAATACGAACGCCACCACTGACTGCCCGGTTCGATGCTTGCTCATACCAGTTCTCCCGCCGAACAGAATGTGCTCTGGGTCGCGTCGTCGAAGCGTTCGGGTCGGCAACCGGATGGACGGACGCACCCGTAACGAGGGTCGCCATCGCGCGTTTCATCTATGCAACCCGATGGGCAGACGACCATCGTTCGACCGGCGTGAAGGAAAGGAGCACGGATGAGATCCGCCGTCTTGTTACCTGGTGCTGTCCTCTTCCTCGCCGCATGCGGAAGTGCAACTGGCACAGGGACGCCCACGGCAGCGAATGCCGCCAAGAGCGCCACTCCGACGGCGGCACAGGCTTCGCCAACGCTCGCACCCATACCGAATCCACTCCTCGTGTTCGCCAAAGCTGGAGCATTGAGTCTGGTTTGGCCAGACGGAACGGTGGCGCATGAGGTGCAAACCGCATATACCACTCTTGGCGCGGGGTCGAACCAGTTCGACGGCAGCGGCGCCGTGCTCATCAGCCGCGATTATGCGGTCCAGGCGGTGCTGACCCGCGACGGAGCGACGGCCTCGCTGGCGCCTGCTGCCGCCGCTCTCCTCGACACAAACTCTGTCGAGTCCGACTTGGCGACCATGCGCCCGATTCTCATTGATGACCACATGCTCCTCGGTGTGGAGGTGTCCGGACCGATGTGGAACTACATCGAGTTGGACCTGACGTCTGGCAAAGTGACGACGCTCCTCAGTGTCAAAGAAGGTCCAAGCCAGGGGTTTCCCCAAGTGGCTAATATGCTGGCGCTCGGCACAACTCTGGACCGCTCGGTTGCGCACGTCTTCGTCAACGACGTGATTGTCAACGGCGAGACCCTCACCGGCGGCGCGTATTTCGACATCGACCTGAGCACAGGCGCCACAACCGGACCTCGAGCACTGCCCGCCGCCGACGACCCGTCGTCGATCGCCATCTCCGCAGACGGACGTTACGCCGCTTGGCTGGCCAGCGGGACGGGGTTGAACGGGGCCGCGACATGGGACCTCCATATCTTGGATCTCACCACCGGCAGTAACACGACGCTGCGCGATGCTCCATATGTCAATGCCGAAGGTTCGGTCGTCCTGCGTTTCTCGCCAGATGACCGGTATGTCTCGCTGGAGGGCTTCGCAGGGCCCGCCGTCCCCAGCTCATATGGATACATGGGCATCGCCATCGTCGAGGTCGACACCGCCCGTATCGTCCGATTCGTGGATGTCACGCACGTGAGCGTCGACGGAATCTCCACGGTGGGATGGACGGGTCCAGACACTTTGGTCTACACGACTACCGTAAGTGCAAGTACCGTCGGCCACAGCCTCGACGTCCAGTCTGGGTCCGATCAGGAATACCCGGTCGCTCTCGGCGCCCCGGTACTGATGCTGAGATGAGCGCCTGCCGTCGTCCGGTTCTTTCGCGCCGTTGGCCTGCCGAACTGGGTAGATAGTCGATCGCGCTGAGCAGTCAGCGGTCGCAGAACTGATACGCAAGCGATGGTGCCGCGATGGCTGACTGGTCGGCTCCGCGCTGCCAGGCCCAAACGTCCCGCGACCTGATGACCTTCGGCACTGACAGCCGATGGCGCGCTGCTGTTTGGCTGTGTGGCGACCACGTGACATCGGGAGAATCACAATGCAATCAGGTCTGAGGCGAAACGCCAAACGATTGCGCCGACCCTACGCAGCCGAGCACGAACTCACGCAGCCCTCCTGATCGGCGTAGCAGCGATCCTTGCAGCGGTGGCCTTCGCCGCAGCAGCCCCGACTGCCGCTCCCGTGTCGGCTGCGTTCCCGGGGACGAACGGTCGTATCGCGTACGACCTTGCTTCCAACATCTGGACGATCCAGCCCGATGGCAGCGGGGCGGTGCAGCTCACGACCGGACACAACAGCCTCAACCCGCGCTGGTCGCCTGACGGCAGTCGCATCGCGTTCAACCGATACAACGATCTCTGGATCATGAACGCGAACGGCAGTCATATTCGTCGGGTGACAGTGAATCATCACGCCATCCAGCCGGCGTGGTCGCCGGACGGAACCCGTCTCGCCTTCATCGCGCTGCAGGCCAACGGCCACGGGGACATCGCATGGATCTCGGTCGCCGGAGGCACGGTGCACGGCGTGACCAATGACGCCGCTTCGACCGGCGGTGACAGCCGGCCCACCTGGTCGCCCAAAGGAGGTCTGATTCTCTACCAGCGCGGCGCCGCCGGCACCCAGATTCGCACCGTGAACGTGACTACCGGCGCTCAGCACCTGGTGACCCAGGACGCGATGGTGGACCCGGAAGACACTGTCTCAGACCCGGACTTCGCCCCCGACGGTCTCCACGTCATGTTCCTGGCGATGTGCGAAGCGCCCGGCGAATGCGATGGGAACCTGAACACCCCCAACGTCATGTCGTCCAACCTGGACGGGTCGGATCGAGTCGACGTCAGTGGTAGCTGCGGATGCGAGGGCGACCCGGAGTTCTCGGAGTTCGCCGCCTCGCCGGACGGCCAGAGCTTTGTCGCCGTTATCGAGCCGTGTGTCTCGCCATGGGGCGGCTTCTGCGGGATCCACCCGGGAGGGGTGTTGCATGCCATCCATCCCGACTGGCAGCCGCTCACGTCCTCAATGGCTGCACAGTCCAAACCCTGACGCCCACCCGGTGGCCGACGCTGTCATCGTCCACTCCGCACTGATTCGCCGACGTACTGGCCGCAGAGAACGCGGCTCGGCCAGCCTCGCCGTTGACGCTGCCTGAGCGAACTACGTACACTCGGCCGCAGCGTCAGATTCGGGGGGTGTTTCAGGATGCAGGGTGCCCGTGGTAGGGCGAGCCGTCACACCACGCGACTCGTGTTCCGCGCGGGCTCATGCGCCCTATCGATGCTCGCCGTCGTGGCAGCAGCAGCAACAACGACTGGCGTCGCGACTGCCTCATCGACCTGGGCAGTCCACTCTGGAGCCGCGCAATCGGCAGCCGATGACTGGCCGATGTTCCACCATGACGCCAACCACAGCGGCGTGGCGACAGACCCCGCGACCGGAGCCACCGCCGCCGCCGCCGGCTTGACTCTCAAGTGGCGGACCGCCTTGGGCAGCAAGATCGAGTCGTCGCCTGCGGTCGTCTACAACGCCACGCTGGGAAAGACGCTCGTCTACATCCAAACATGGAGCAACCGGCTGGTGGCGCTGGATGCCGCAACCGGCAGCATCGTGTGGTCCTACGCGGAACCCGGCGGCAAAGGAGCGGATTCGTCGCCGGCCGTGTATGGGAACACCGTCTACATCGGTGCGACGTTTGGGCACACGCTCTGGGCTGTCGACGCAACCACCGGATCGCCTGTGTGCAGCTACAAGGTCAGTGGCCGCATCGTCGCGGCTCCGGTCGTTGCCGACCTGGGGAACGGACCGGAGGTGTTCTTTGGGGATACCGGCCTCAGCGAGACGGACAACTACGGGAGCGAATGGGCAATCACCGGCGTCGGCAACCCGCTGGGCCCCTGCAAGCTCGTCTGGTCGTTCAACGGCTGGGGCGACACCAACAACCGCACGTACCCAGGATCGTGGTCGCCTCCTGCCCTCGCCTATGACTCGAATCAGCGACCCATTCTCGTCATGGGCAGCAGCCAGCCGGATTCTTCGATCTATGCATTGGACGCCCGAAATGGGGCGGAAATCTGGCGCTACCAGACCGCGACCTTTGGTGATCTCGACGTTGGTGCCGGCGCGACGATCACCGCTCCGGGGGTCAACGGATTCGCCGACGGCGAGGTGTACATACCCGGGAAGAACCAGGTGATGTATGCGCTCGACCTGATGACCGGCGCGGTCACCTGGCAGTTCCGCATGTCGAAGATGATCCATGTCTACGTCAACTCGGTCTCGACGCCGGCTGTCGTCGGCAACGCGGTCTTCGTCGCATACGGATACGGGATGTGGCAGTTCAACGCGACGACGGGGTCCGTGATCTGGTACACGGGCACGGCTGCACCGGTCGGCGGCATGATCCTGAGCTCGCCTGCGATTGGGGGAGCAATCGGTGACCAGGCGGTGTACTCGAATGACACGGCTGGAGGCATCACGGCGTACAGCGAAGCGAGCGGAGCAAGCCTCTGGCACGACACCATCGCGCAGCCCTTCTACAGCTCCGACGCCGTGTCCGACGGAATGGTCTTCACCGGCGGTATGGACGGGGCGGTCTACGCGTTCGGACCGTAACCAGTCTCCGGCCGCCATGCATACTGGGGGCCTGACACCCACCGCTGCCCGTCGCCTGCTGTATGGGATCGTCGCCGCCTGTGTGGCGCTGACGGCGGGTGTCGCGCTGCTCCGGCCGGCGCCACCCGCAGCCGGGCCGCAGAATCCCGTTGTGATTTTGCCGAGGCTGCCGTTTGCTGTCCCAGCGGAATCGGGATCGACCCAGGTGGTCACGGTGCCGCCGGATGGCATGTGGGCGCAGTCGGTGCGCATAGCGGGAGTCGGGATTCCCGTGCACGGCTTGCCCGGGCAGGTCGGCGCCAGCCCCTAGCGGAGCACCGTCCGTGGCCGCATGTTTCGTTTTGCGGCTGCCCGCCAACAACGCCGTTACGATCGCCCGTTCCGTATGCCCTGATCGGGGGAGAAGCACACGCTCAATTGATGAGCCAGCCTGGGGATCCCCCCGGCGCCGTGCGACCAACGCAGCTGGATGCCGCCGCGGCACGCGTCAGGAGACTTCGAATGAGCTTCCGCGGGTTCGCACCGAGCCGCGGACGCGCCCAGGCGGTGTCCGGGTATCTGGGGGTCATCGCCCTCCGCTGGCTGGGCATCACCATCCTGCTCGTCTCAGCACTGACGACCCCACTGCCCGCGTGGCTCCCCGGAAGCATCGGTGTCGCCATGGTGGCGGCGGGATACAACCTGGCGGCGATGGTGATGCAGGGCCGGGGCGGGGTCCCTCGGCGAGTGCGCGTCGCCCTGCTCTGCGCTGATTTCATCGGCTGCCTGGTGGCGATGCTGAGCATCCTCAGCGCGAAATCCGGCGCCGGACCCGCAGAGAGCATCGGCCTGCTGCTCATCGGTGTCGAGGCGGTCGTGCTGTTCGACCTCGCCGGCTACGCGTGGTTCTGCGCGGCAGCGCCGCCCGCGCTGGCGCTCGCCGCGTGGGACCAGGCGCGGGTGATGCACTCATCGGGCGATGCCGCCCAGTGGATCTTCACCTGGGCGACCTTCCTGCTCCTGCTCTGGCTCATCGCCTTGCGCGGACGTCAGGATGCACGCCTCCGAATCGAACTCCGCGGGCTCGCTGTCACCGACGACCTGACCGGGCTCGCCAACCGCCGCTCCTTTCGCCAGAGCCTCTCGAACGAGCTCGCCCGGACCGCCCGGACGCAGCGACCGGTCTGTCTCCTGATGCTGGATCTCGACCACTTCAAGCGCGTCAACGACACCTTCGGTCACGGTGCGGGTGACGTCGTGCTCACCACGATGGGCCAGTTGCTCATGTCGAAGATGCTTCGCTCCGGGATCGACGTTGCCGCACGGGTCGGCGGAGAGGAGTTCGCGGTGATCCTCCCGGAGACCGACGAGTCCGGTGGCGCCTTCGCCGCCGAGCGTTTGCGCATCGACGTGATGGCCCACGCAGCGGACATCCTCACCACGGTGAGCATCGGCGTCGCCGCTTCGAACGTTGGAGACGATGCAGACACCCTGCTTCGAGCTGTCGACAAAGCCCTGTACGCGGCGAAAGCGCTCGGACGGAACTGCGTCTCGGTGGCGTCGGTCGACGCTCCATTCGCGATCGGGGTGGCGTAGCCCCCGTCTGCCTTGTCACATGACTGCGAACGTTCGTCGACGGCAGGACGCTCGCTCGGCTCGACAGAGGATCATACCCCGCCATGGAGGTTTCCCTCTGCCCGCCCGCCCTGGTTCTCAGGCGAATTGGTGTTGCGATCGTCGCAGTCACTGCACTGACGTTGACCGCGTGCGGCGGTAGCGGACCGGCCACGTCCGGGGGAGGAAGCACACCTTCGGCGTCGCCGACGCCGGTTCCGCCAGCGGGTGGCCAGTTCAGCGAGACGGGCTCGGTGCAACTGGTTACCACCGTGACCGCGACGGCGGTCACCTGCTCGTTCCCCTCGCTGAACGGCCCGGAGATCCTCATGGGGGTCGCGACGGCTGACGGGACGATGGGCGGCTACGTCACGCTCACCTCGAACGAGGTGTTTGTGCGTGTCGGCGCCGGTTCGGGGTCGACCTACCACCAGCGGAACTTCTCCGGTCCGGGCGTGACCAACTTCGACGCGACCAAGGGCGCGCAGTTCAATGCGCAGCTGACGGATACCACCCCCGCCGGCCAGGCCAAAGGGACGATCGGCGCCATCACGTCGATCGCCGGGTCGGTGTCGTGCGGCAACAAAACCCCCGGAGGCGGGACCATCACCATCAACGGGACCAGCTCCGGCGGTGCGATCAGCGGAGCGATGACCTCGATGCTGGTCAAATGTCCGGCAGGCGCCGCGTTCGCGCTCATCAACGGCCTCACCCAGCTCGGCTCGACACCGGTCTCGGTTGAGATCGGGGGCGGCAGTGGCGAGGTGTACTTCGGCTCCTTCTCGACGGCATCGGTCGCTTACTTCTTCAGCTCGTCGGCAACCAGCTTGTACACGCTGGGTAACGGTCACGTGCACTGGAACAACGCGATGCTGACCCAAGCCGGGCCCGGTGGGGCGGGTCACACGATCACGATCAACGGCGATGCCACATGCGGTACCTGAGCCCGTAAGCACCCCGGGGTCCGCGAAACCGTGACGCCCCATGCGCCACGGACGGTCGCGCGCCGCCTCGGAGCGGCGCGCCGATCCAGAGCAGATTCCCATCAGCCGTATCCCGGAGGCCGCTGCAGCCGACTTGATATTTGATGAATCCAACAGGGGCGGCGCGAACCTGGCAGACACCCACCGCCTCACCCAGGCGGTAGAGGCCGCGCAGCGTGGCGAGGCACATGGGTGGACCGCTCTGTTCGAGCGTTTCTATCCCGATGTGCATGCGTACGCGCTCGCTCGCCTCGGTGATCTGACAGCAGCTGAGGATGTGACGCAGGACGTGTTTGTGGCGGCAGTGACCTCGATCAAAACGCTCCGCGACCGAAGGGAGCCCGCTGTGCAGGCATGGTTCCTGCACATCTGTCGCTACAAGGTCATCGATCACATCCGTCGCGGCAGTCGCCAGCGCGGTCTCGCCCTCGACACCACCAACCCGGGTGTGGATCCGGGCGCGATCGCCGAGGTGAACCTGGAGGCGGACCGGGTGCGCGCAGCCATGGCACATCTCACCGAGGACCAGCGCGACATCCTGATCCGCCGCTTCGTCCTCGATCAGTCCCTCGAGGACGTGGCGGCGACGACCCGCCGGACGGTCGGCGCCGTCAAGTCGATGCAGCACCGGGCGCTTGAGGCCGTGCGGCGGGCGCTCAGCCCGAAAAGGGCGGCATGACCGACTGGATCGAACCACAGCTCTCCGCCTCGCTCGACGCGTGGCGTCTCAGCAGCCGTCGCACGCCCCGGCGCCACGCCGTCGAACGTGCCCACGACGCGATGCTTGAGGCCGTCCTGGTCGAGTCCCGGCGCCCGCACGCTCGCCGTTTCCTGAGCTTCAGCTTCCGCCCGCGATTCCGGTACGCGGGGTTGATCGCAACCACGGCGACAATTGTCGCTGCGGCGAGCGTCGCTGCGGCCGGCTGGAACGCCGCGCCGGGGTCGGCCCTGTTCGTCGTCCGCGCCGCTCGCCAGGGCGTGATGCTCAAGCTCCCGGGCGCTGACGACATCGCGCTCCACCTCGAGTTCGCGGAGCAGAGCCTGGCCGACGCGAAAGAACACGTCAATCCGGCGCAGAGCCTGGCTGACGCCACCACCGAGCTTCACGCGGCGTTCACGGAGCTGTCGGTCGATCCGTCGTCGCCATTGTGGCCGCGATACAAGCTCGATGCGGCAACCCTGCTCAGCGAAGAGGGCGACGTCGAATCGGAGCGCCCATCCCCGGCTCCGACCGGCGAGACGCCCGGTCCGACCGGGGATGACTCGCCGTCATCGTCAGCGTCAGAGCGCGGGGACGACGAAACCGCACGTCCCACAGCCGGCCATGACAGCGCGCCGTCGCCGACAGGCAGCCGGAGTGGAGGGAACGACGGCGGCGGCAGCAATGACGGCGGCTCGCCGAGCCCGGGTCAGACCCCGCATCCGGACGATTGAGCGGGCTCAGCGGTCTCGGTCGCGGAGGCGGGCGAGCTGGAGCGCCACCCGAGGGCACTCGCTGACGGCGCGCTCCGCCAGCCGCAGGAGGCGCGGATCGTCGATCTGGGCAGACGAGACGATCGGATAGCCCCACTCGTCGAGCCCGATGAGCTCTGGCACGATCTCGGCGCAGTACCGCGCCCCATCACACCGAATCGGATTGACGCGAAGGCGAGGTCCCGGACCGCTCATCGCCAGCCAAAGGCCGAACGTGGCGGCGCCGGCAACGGCGTCGTGCCGAGTCCGGCGCAGGGATGCCCGCTCACGTGGCGCTCGACGTCGGCCGCGAACGTCTCGAGGGCCGTACGCAGGTTGTTGACCGCGCCGTCGGGATGGTTACAGGCGCCACGTCCGACGATCTGGTCCGACCATCGGTGGATTCGGATCACATCGCCGCGGTCGGCGTCACCCGCAGCCAGCCGCGTCATCGCCTCACCGACCGCGCGTAGCCCGTGGACGCAGGGACCGCACTGTCCGGCACTTTCGCGGGCAAGGTAGCTCACGATCCTTGCGGACTCCCCGACGCCGCAGCCGTCTCTGCCGAGCATCCCGATGACTCCGCATCCGACCGAGACATGCTTCGGGCACAGGGTCGCCGCCGCCCCTCGCTCAGGTCCGAGCCAGGTGCCGAAGTAACCGCCGACCAGGAGCCCGATCGGCGCGGAGAGCGCGCCGCCCGCAGCGCCGATCACGGTCGCCAGCGAGGTGCCGAGATCGACCTCGTACACACCCGGCCTTGCGACGTTGCCGGAAAGTGTGACCATGCCGGTGCCCGGCGCGGCATCGGTGCCGCGTTCGCGGAACCAAGCGTCGCCATAACGCGCGATGAGCGCGAGGTGCGCGATCGTCTCGGCGTTCTGCACCAGGGTGGGACGCCCGAGCACGCCTCGCTCGGACGGATGCGGCGGGCTGAACGATGGCTTCGCGGGGCCACCGTTGACGCGACGGACCACCGCCGACGACTCGCCGGCGACATACCGATGCTGGGTGTGCACGATACGGATGCGCGGCTCCCTGATCCTGTCGTGCCGTCGCTCCGCGAGCGCGTGACGCAGCGCCCGTGTGGCGCGCCGGGCCGCCCGCGAGACGTAGATGACGACATCATCGGCACCAACCGACTCGGCGGCGATCAGCGCACCGTCGATGATGAGGTGCGGACGCTTCTCGACGAGCAGCTGATCCTTGCCGGAGAGCGGTTCGCCCTCGGAGGCGTTCACCACGAGCACCGATGGACCCCGTTCCTGGGCGAGCCGGCTCACAGCGCGCCACTTGCGGTGCGTCGGGAACCATGCGCCACCGCGACCGCGCAGGCCGCTTCGCTCAACAACGTCGAGCATCCAGTCGCCGCCGATCGGTCGCCGGCCGAGTCGCGCTCGGTACGCAGCCAGCGCCTCGGCGCCGCCGTCGATTCGAGGTCCGGCGAGCAGGCGCGGGCCGCCGGCCCGCGCGACGGGCAGCGGTAGCGCGTCAGGCGGTGCGAGGACGGCGATGGCGGTCATCCCATCGGCCCCGAGGTGACCAGCCGGCCGGTGATCGACGGCCCGCTCCCGTACATGGTGATGACGAGACGCGTCCCGTTACAGACGGCATAGACCGAAACTCCAACGCGAGCGGGAACATCGGCGCAGATGGTCGTGCTATTTCGTGCGACCGTCAGCTGCGGCAGTGTCTCCGTCGGTCCGGGTGGGATGATCACCACCGTCAGCGCTGTGTCGACCGTGTCCCGAAGCCCGATGTCCACGCCTCCCGCCGTCTTGGTGACGGTGCCGATCAGCCCGTCGGAGAACCCATGGGCCGCGGATCGGAGCGGCGGGCGACTCGGCTTCGAGGTCAGGATCGATGCCGGGGTACCGGCGGTCACCGCCCATCCGGGGCGAAGCGGGCCGGCGACGCTCCACGCGCAGATCGCGTAGGTGGCCATAACGACCACCACACCGCTCGCGAGACGCACCGGCACGGTGCGAATCCTTCCGGCAACGAGGCGTTGCGCCAGGCTCACGAGCACCGCCGCCATGCACGCGGCGGTGAGACCGAGCATCCAGGGCTCCTGGGAATCCGACCCGGTGCCGAGCCCGTGCACCACGGCGAGTGGCCAGGATGCGTACGAGATCCAGTGGATCAGCCGCCATGCTCGCGGCCCGATTCGACCTCGCAGCAGGCTCGTGACCGTGACCGCGAAAAGGACCTCGGACGCGAGGACGCCGAGTCCGAGCCAGAACGTCCGGTATGCCCCGGCAAAGGGGACCACCGCGTCGATGGGCTTGATCCCGGCGAACGGATCGAGGACCGAGGTCGCGATGTGCACGACCAAGAGGACGATCGTGAAGAGCGCGAAGTTGCGATGCAGCGCTGCGATCACAAAGCGCGGCGAGCGCGGACCGGTCACTCGAAGCGAGGTCGTGATGCCGAGAATGACGACCACGGTGAGGCAGACGAGGGTCATGACCCCCGCGCCGCGGGTCGCGAACCAGAGCGGGCTCGGGTTGCTCGACGATGCCGCGAGCACGGAGCCCGCACCCAGCGTCACGCCGGCCATTGACCCACCGTGACGATGGTGCCGTCGCGTCTGACCAGGCGCGCGGGAACCCCAAGCACGTCAAGCCACGAGGGGGCCGCATCTCCGAGCACCACCGACGCGGTGGAAGCGGCATTGGCCTCGGCACACGAGGCGGCCGCCACGCTCGCCATCACCCAGGGGGACTCCGCCGGGAGGCCCGTCGACGGATCCAGGATGTGGTGGAGCACCTCGCCGCCCCGGCGCCACGTCCGGCTCCCGGTGCCCGAGGTCGCGACGCCGCCGTCGAAGACGTGGATGTCCTGCCAGGGGGAGGAGTCCGTGGTCTCGGCGACCCGGACCCGCCATCCTCCGGCAGGGCTCGGGCCGGACACGGCCACATCGCCACCGCAGGCGACGAGCACACCCGCGCCGGTTCGCTGCGCGGCGGCACGTGCGGCCCTGTCCGCCGCCCAGGCCTTTCCGACCGCACCAAGGTCGATCGACGCGCCGTCCGGGATCGTCACGGTTCGATTGACCCGATCGTGGATGACGCTCTCCCACCCGGGCGCCGAGCAGATCTGGAGATCGATGGACGGCCCGTTCTCGGGCAGGTCGGCGAAGGTCACCGTGTAGCCGATGCGCTCCATGAGCCGGCCGATCGTGGGATCCACCAGCCCTCCGGTCGACGCTGCCGCGGAAAGCGCGGCGCCGATCGCGTCGTCGAGCAGTTCCGAGACGCGTATCGGTCCCTGGCCCGCCGACCTGTTGAGCTCGGAGATCTCCGAATCCGAACGAAACCTCGAGCACGCGGCATCGACCGCATGGATCACGGCGCGCGCCGCCGCGAGTGCCGGTTCGAGCGCGTCAGGGTCGTCAACGGCGACGCCGTTCATCGTCCCCATGGCACGAAACGTGGCGGAGGTCAGCACGGGTGCGAGGGCGTCGAGTGACACGCCGGGGGGGGCGGGGGCGGCGGCGGTGGCGCCGACGAACCCGAGCCCGCGGGAGCCCTCCGGGGAGCTGAGATCCCCGACGATCCGCGGGACGCAACCCCGGCGGACCCGGCGGGAACGTGGACGACCTTGATGACCACC
>OBLT010001345.1_pt1 | contig 15786 bp, 10 predicted proteins | sample 1518721 | NCBI WGS metagenome assembly OBLT01 (sample SAMEA3539307, study PRJEB22396) | soil metagenome | biome: tundra; feature: field; material: soil | place: USA | collected 2010-05 | depth 0.15 m | reverse complement strand
CCACACCGAGCCATCTGAGTCGACCCAGATGCCGCGGGTGAAGCCGAGCTTGTCGGTGCTGCCCATGGTCCCGAGCTGATTGCCGGCGCTGTCGAACACGACCACGTCCTTGGCGTTGCTGTTGGCGACGTAGACGTCCCCGGTCGCCGGATCACAGGCCACCCCATACGGAGTGGCGAGCGTGCCCACGGGGGGCGTTCCGGCACTCGACGACCACACCACCGCCGGCGGGTTGGCGCTGGGGTTCCAAGCCACGATCATGTTGGAGTCGGTGTTGGTGACGATCAGCGCTCCAGTGCCGCCACTCTTCAGCGCGGTGAAGGGATCCCAGCATGCGAGGCGGGGATAGTTGAACTGGCCCGGGCCGTTGCCACGCATTCCCCAGACCTGGTCGAACGTGTAGCCGCCAGAACCGTTGCGGGTGAACTCTTCAATGCGTTCGTTGTACATATCGGAGACGAACATGTCGCCCGCGGTATCGAACGCGGCTCCGCGAGGCCCGTTGAAGCCTCCGGTGGGCGGCGGTGACGGTGGGTTGGGGACGGCCGAGAGGAAGTTGCCGCTCTCATCGAAGAGCTGCGCGCGGAAGCTGCCGAGGTCGGCCACCCACACCTGGCCCGTTCCGGAGACCGCGATGTCCCGGGCTCCATCCTCGAATTGACCGTTCGCCGTGCCGCAGTCACTGCCGCCGGCAGGAACGCCGCCGAAGTTGAGCAGGAACTGGCCGTAGTTGGGGCTGCTCGGATTCGCGTTGAACTCCGACACGACGCATCCCTGGCCGTTGGTGACAAACGCGAGTTGGTTGGTGGTATCGACAGCCAGGCCGCGCATGTCGAAGGTCGTGCCGGTGCAGCCCACCACGATCGGGTCGCACGGCGGTGATGGGATGGTCTTGTTCGGCTTGCCATCCAGGTTCACCCCGCTGCTCGCGTAGAAGATGTCGACCCGCTTGTGACCCTCGTCAGCCACCCACAGGTTGCCGGCGCTGTCAAAGGCGAGGCTTCGAGGCTGGACGAAGCTGTTGGGTGCCGGTGGTGAGTCGATGACCGCCGCGTTCCCGAGCGTGAGCACGGTCGTGGTGGACGTTCCTGATGCCGCTGTCGCCATGACGGCCTGCGTTGAGGACGTGACGCTAACGATCGTGTCACCAGTGGGGATTCCCGATCCCTTGATGGGGGCGCCGACGTCACCGGCGGTGAACCCCGCGTCAGGTGCCGAAACGGCAGTGCTCCCGGCGCTTGTCGAGGCGTCGGCGGCGGTGACGTGATAGCGGGGATCGAGGACCACGATCCCCTGGAGGCTCTTGTTGGGTGTGCCCCACTGGTTGGCGATGTAGACGAGCCCGTTCGGGCCGACGGTGCACTGCGACGGGTACTGGAAGGGCACCGTCGTGACCGCCTTGTTGGTGCCCCAGGTGGTCACCCAGTTGCCGTTGGGGTCGTACTGGTTGACGTTGTACAGGCTCCCCTCCGTCATGTAGATGTAGCCCTCGTAGGGCCCACCGCTCTTGTCGACGCAGATCCCGAAGGGTGCCTGATTGGTATTCGGCCCGAAGCCCACCTTGCTGTTGGTGACCACGAACGGCGTCGCCTCGGAGCCATCGGCGTTGAAATGATCGATGCGGTAGTTCCAGTAGTCACCGACAAGGATGGATCCGTCGGGCTCGGTGGCCATGCCCCACGCGTAGGCACCCGCCGCCGCCGGCACCGGAACACCCTTGGTGGTGGTCAGGCCGACGGTCGTTCCAGGGGTGCAGGCGGTTGGCGAGCAGCCGGTGATCACGGGCGCGCTGGCGGCGACGATACCGGCGCCCTGGGTCGCTGCCAGGAGCAGCGCCCCTGAAGCGGCCACGAGGAATCTGGCTTTCACCGAATCACCGCCGGGCACGAACGTCGCGATCCGGCCGTGTGTCCACAGTTGCAGCCCGCGCTACCCACAACCTCGCTCAGACGCATTCCAATGAGCCCCCTGCTATCGCCTTCCGGACGCGCCGGGACCTTCCGGCTATCGCCATAGTACTGCCTGAGCGCATTTGGTGATGGCGGGCGGGTCCCTACTCGCCCATGGGATGGAAGGCCGTCCGACCTCCGCTACGTACGTCGACTCCCTCGCGTCCGGCGCATCACCTGCTCGTAGACGTCCTCCGTCGCCGTGGTCGCGGCGTCCCAGTCGTAGTCGCGGACGACGCGATCCCCAAGTCGCTCGGCGCCCTCCCGAGCCGCGTCCAGGCCGGCGAGGGTTGCCGCCAGTGCCGCCGTGAGACTGGCTTCGTCCCCGCTCGGGAACGTCCGGCCTCCCGGTCCCTCGGCACCGATGACCTCGCGGTTCGGCGGAATGTCGCTCGCCACGAGCGGCAGGCGGTACGACGCAGCTTCGAGCAGGGTCAGTGCCAGGCCCTCGAGCCGCGACGGCAGCACGAACAGCGCGGCGTTCGTATAGAGCTCCTGGAGCAGCTCGCCGTGCACCGGCCCCACGAGGAGCACACGCGGATCGCGCGCCGCCAGCACCTCGAGCTCGTGCACGTACTGATCGGTGAAGCTCGAACCGCCGGCGATCACCAGCCGGGCGGTGGTCTCGACATTGCGGAACGCGCGAACCAGGAGGTCGGGCGCCTTCTCGGGGACGAGACGTCCCAGGAAGAGCGCGTAGTCTCCACCGCGGAGCCCGAATCGTTCGGTGACCAGCTTCGGTTGGCGGCGCACCGGTGGTGCAACGCCGTTGGGGATGTAGTGGGCGACGCGACCGTAGCGCTCGAGGTAGTGGTCGGTCAGATTCCTGGACACTGTGATGGTCGCGTGGGGGACGTGCGCGCTGATCCAGCCGGCGCTCTTCAGTGCGGTTCGTGCGCCCAGGCCCCACTTGTCGCGGTCGTAGTCGAGACCGTGGATGGTGAGCACCACGCCGCGTCGGGTCAGGGCCCGAGGCAGCGGCGTGAACACCGACGGTCCGATCGCGTGGTAGTGAAGGATGTCGGCACGACCGGCGCCCGGGAGCATCGCGACGCCGGTGGAGAGCCCGCTGTGCACGAGCGCCTCGAGGTGCTTGGTGGGCGCCGTGGGGATGTAGCGGACGCGCATGCCGCGATGCTCGGTGACGCGATCCTCCGTGTAGTTGGCTCGCGTGTACACGGTGACCTCGTGACCACGCTCGACGAGCCGCGAACCGATCTCCTCGACGTGGTGCTCGATACCGCCAATGGTGGCGGGAACGCCACGCTGGCCGATGAACGCGATGCTGGCGGGCTTCATGCGGCGCGCTGGGTCATTCTCGCGGCGAGCGCGTAAGCCGCGCCGATTCGCTCGAGGTGCCGCTCGGGGGAGAACTCCGCCACGATGGTCGACCGAGCGCGGTCGCGCATCGAGAACGCGTGATCGGGGTCGCGAACGTACGGGGTCAGCGCAGCGGCCAGTGCGTTCGGATCATTCGCCGGGACGAGGTCACCGGTCGCGCCGGGCTCGATCAGCTCGGGCATGCCGCCGAGCGCGCTGCCCACCACCGGCACACCGCGGGCGAGCGCCTCGAGCACGACCATCGGCTGATTCTCGTACCACCGCGACGGCACCACGACCACCGCCGCGGCGAGCATGAGGCGCTGCACCTCGGCCTTGTCGACGAGTCCGTGGAAGCGCACCCTGCCCGGGGCGACGGACTCGGCAAGGCGGCGGAGCGCCGCCTCCTCGGGGCCGGTGCCGGCAACGTCCAGGACCGTTCCGTCGATCGCTCCGACGGCGCGAATCGCGACGTCGATCCCCTTCTCCGGTGACAGCCTCCCCGCCACCAGCACACCGGTGCCGGGGGCCGTCTTCACGGGGATGTCCCTGGTCTCGATGAAGTGCGGGATGTGGCGCATGCGGCGCGGATACACGCGCGCCGCGCGCATCCGCCCTTCCAGGAAGGAGCTCGGGCAGATGAACACGCGCACCGGCGAGTACGCGCGCGTGATCGTGTGCACGAACAGCTCCCCCGCCATCACCGCGCTCGAGCCAAGCGAACCGTCCTTGCACCGGCGCAGGATCGCGTGCTGGAAGTGGCCGCCGAGACATGCCTGGCACAGATTCCCGTGGTCGAGGAACTGATACGTGGGACATGCCAGCTTGTAGTCATGCAGGGTCATCACGGCCGGAACGTTGCGATGCGCGACGGGGCGCAGCACCGACGGCGACAGCTGGTGATAGATGTTGTGCAGGTGCACGACGTCCGGACGGAAATCGGCGAGCACCGCGTCCATGCCCCGGCTTGCGGAGCTCGAGTAGAGCATGCGTGCGACCCCGCGCACGCGCCCGCTCAGCGTCGGCGGCGGGGGCTCGAGCTCGATGTGCGACGGAAAGTGCGCGGCATATTCGAGATGAGTATTGAGGGGATGCGCCATGCCGAAGAACGCAACCGTGTGGCCAGCCGCACGCTGCAGGTCGGCGAGGTCTTCCATGTACGCCTCAGCGCCGCCGCGGCGGTAGAGGAATTTGTTGACGTGGAGGATTCGCACCTGGCGTTGCCTAGACGGTTCGCTACATGGCTGACGGGACGGGCAGTCCCGTCAGACGCCCACGCGGACCGGCTGGGGCTCCTCGACGGGCGGGGGCAGTCCCAGCAGGTCGGCGTTCTCGCGGTAGCGCGTGACCGCGTAGGCGGCAGCGGCGAAGGCAACGTAATACCAGAGCACGATGACCTCGGTGATCACGTTGGAGACGAGGCTGATGACCAGGAACGAGATGACGCACGCCGCGAACCCGACCGCGATCGATCGTTCATACGTCCACGCTCGTCGTTTGGTGAAGCGCATGGAGTCGCGGGCGACCAACACCATGCTCAACAGCAGCGCGAGATACGCGATCGTCCCGATGACGCCCGTTTCGACGTACGCGCGAAGGAAGTCGTTGTGCGGCTCCTTCTGCTGGCTCGTCTCGTACGAACTCATGTTCAGACCGATGCCGGTGATCGGGTCCTTGCTCGCGAGCGGGAGCACGTCGCCCCAATAGCTGAAGCGCCACGACAGGGAGTTGGACGAATATCCCGCAGCGCTGGTCGATGAGCCGAGGTCGGCGAAGCGACCTGCGATCGAAGGCAGCGCGACCAGCGAGACCATGATGGCGGCAACCATCAGGCCGAGCATGAGCCGCCGGCGTCCCATGATCGCGACGGCGAACAGCCCGATCACGCATGCGATCCAGGCGCTGCGGGTGAATGTGTAATACAGGCAGACGAGCGAGAAGAACAGCAGGGCGGCCATGCCGATCTTCTTCTTCTGGGTGAGGTGGGGGAACAGCGCCGCGCCCATGACGATGAGCATCGTCAGGTAGATCGCGAACGGATTCGGCTGCGAGAACGTGCCCTCGAACCTGGAGAACCCACCGCTGGTGAACTGCGAGTGATGCGTGAGCACCTCGAACATCGTGTAGCCGACGGGAATCAGCGCTGACACGTAGATCGAGGCGATCAGACGCTTGATCATCTCGCGGTCGACGAGCATCACCTCGAGCACGGCAAGCATGACCACGACCGCGGTGACCCGGATCGCCTCGAGCAGGCTGATGCTCGGGCTCGCGGAGTCGATGATGCTGAGGAAGCCGGCCCCCGCGAAGAGCATCAGGCAGACCCGGTGGATCGACATGGGCGGGGACTTGCGTCCGTCGCGCATTCGGGTGAGCAACCAGAAGAACGCGACCAGGATGAAGAGCACCGCCAGAGCGCCGGCGGGGTCGAGACCTGAGGCGGTCGGGTTGCCCACGCCTGCGGCGCCGGTGTTGCCTGCCTGCGGTTTGGTGATGTCGAGCGTGGATCGGATCGCGATCGTGGTGAAGACGAAGTTTTCGAAGTTGACCAAGCCGAGAGAGACCATGCCGGCGCCCGCCAGCACGCTGATCGGGACGATGAGGAGGAGTTTGTTGCCGCCGAGGTACACCTCGATCCCGCTCTCCACTGCAACGGCCAGGATCAGCAGCGAGATCGACGCGAAGAACACCTTCGTCCGTCGGGTCATCGGCGTGACCACCTTGGGCTGCCGGAATATGGCCGTCGACATCAACTGATTCCCCTGTTCGCCTGAGCGCCCGTCCCGCGGTTGGTGCGCGAAGCCCCCTTCCGATCCAGGATTCCGGCCATCCTGCAGCGAGGATCGCAACCCTGTCGGTACTCAGTGTAAGGGCAGTGAGTGTTCATGGCAAGTTTGCGGCGCTTGGCGCGCTTGGGCGGCTGCTCATACTCATATGTCCGGCCCCTGGTCGGTCGCCTCGTCGTCGCCCAGGATTGTGGATGATCCGTCGGCTCCGGCGGCGGGCGCGCGGCGGCGGAGGAGCGAGCGCCAGTTCCGGATCTCGCCGCCGGCAAGCAGGTACACCGCGACCAGGAGCACCGCCAGCCCCACGACGCCCGCGATCGGCGTGCGGATCAGCAATTGCACGCGGTCGCCATTGCGTGACTCGTCGCCGAGGTTGAGGACGAGCGAGGCGCCGATCATGGCGACCGCGCTGAGCCCCGACGCGATGAGGAGCCTGATCGCGAAAGGAAGGAGGCCGCGCAGTGGATTGCCATCGGTGTGGGTGAGCCGGTACCAGGCGTGGGTTGCGTTGACGTACTGGGCAAGCGAGTACGCGAGGGCGACACCGATGATCGCGTTGCGGTTGTGCAGGCCGAATGGCAGGACGAGCACGGGCAGCAGGATGAGGTTGGCCACGAGTCCGTACAGGGCATTCCGCAGCGGAGTCCGCGTGTCGAGCCGCGCGTAGAAGGGCGCGAGCAGCGCGCGCTGCATGGCCTGACCGACAAGGCTGATCGAGTAGACGACGAGGACGGTGCCGAGCAACTCGGCTTGCGGCAGCAGGAACTGGCCACGATGAAAGACGGCGACTGCCGCAGGCTTGCCGAGCACCGCCATGAATGCGGCGAGCGGAAGACTGATCGAGAGCATGATCCGCACGCCGAGGCCGGTGACGCGCCGCACCTCCGCTTGTCCGCCGAGATTGTGCGCATCGGTGAGCCGAGGAACCAGCGCGACGATGACGGAGCGGAAGAACACCGTTCCGCCCACTGCCGAGTTGATCAGGAACCCGTAGTTGAGAACGCTGATCGACCCCGTGGGGAGGAACGATACGATCAGCTGCTCCCCGACACGTGCAACGGGGTTCAGGCCCGCGGCGCCGAGTGGCCGGACGCAGAGCTTCCCCACGAATCGAAGCTGTTCGTCACCCAGATCGAGCGCCGGCCGGATGCGTAATCCGTGCCGCACCGCCATCACGCACATGAAGACGAGCTGCGCGGCCGCGCCGCTGACAAACGCGATCGCGACCAGGAAGATGTCCTTCCAGCCGAAGATCGGGAGGACGATGATCATGGCCGCGGCGAGACCGTTGAGAACGACGGTCATCAGCGCAGGAGCGACGAACGCATAGCGCGCATTGAGGTACGCGCGCATGACCTCGGCAATCGCAACCAGCGGGACCATCGCGAACATCACCGGCACCATCGAAGCGGCGGCGCTGAATTCGCTGGTCGGCAGGCCCGGCGCAGTGACGCGCACAAAGGGACCGGCGAGGAGCCACGTCAGCAGTACCAGCGCCGCGCCGACGATGAGCACAAGGGCCATCACCATTGAGATGAGGCGATCGGTGGAACGCTCGCCGCGCTGGGTCAGTGACGTCCGGAATGCCGGCACCAGCGCCTGGTTTGCCGCAGCTGTGATCACCGCGACAAGACCGATCGGGATTCGGGCGGCGACGAAGAACTCATCGGTATGCGCTCCCGCCCCGAACCGGAACGCGATGCTGATGTCGAGGATCAGGCCGGCGATAACTCCGGCCATCGCCGCGACCCCCGTGAGACCCGACTGCCGGAAGATCGCGCGATCCGAGTGCTGCTCCGGACGCCGGACGCCCATCTTCGCGCTCACGCCGCGTGTCTAGGCTGCGGCGCCGTCGCGCTGCCCGCGCAAGGCTTCGTCGAGGCGGTCCTGGAGGTGGTCGCAGAGCGCTCTCACGCGCGGGTCGATGTCGAGCTGGCGCGGGCTGCCCGGGCCCCGTGGCGAGATGTGCTCGATCAGCGCGGGACGGTACGTGAGCCCGAGGAACTGACAGATCGCCTGCATCGCGGGCACCGGCGTTGCCAGCATGTCCTGGTAGGAGGCGAGGAGCACGTCGTCACGCCGGTCGAGCCCGGTTTCGAAGTAGAGACCGTTGCGGATCCACCAGAACAGCGCGGCCGCGGTCTCGGGCGTCATGGTCATGTAGTCGTAGCTGCCGATCTCGTCCAGGGTTGCTTTGGAGAGGCGCTGGGCCTGCCACATGGCCGCACCCTTGCCCGCGGCGATGTCGCGGAGGGTGAGCAGATTGTTCCGGCCGAATTTGGACACCGCGGAGCGGACGCGTCCGTCGACGTCGCGATACGCCCAGATCGCCCTGCCGGGAGACGGCGTGTCCAGCGCGTCGAGCAGGTGGTCGACGCGGTGCGAATCGCAGAGCGGTTTGAAGAGGACGTACTGGTGACGGCTGGTCATGACCACCCGCCGGACGACCTCGTCGTCACGCAGCAGGAAGTGGTCGAAGACCGCTTTGTCGTTCTCGTTGTGCACCTCGAACTCGGGTGCGATATCGAGGCCGCGGGCGAGCATGTTCGTCCCGGATCGCTGGAGGCCGACGAGGTAGACGGGCGTTGCGAGACCCGCCGGCCGCGGATGCGACCTGCGCCACTCCCATTTCGCCGCGGCCACACGGGCGCGGGTCACGGGGTTGAGCTCGTCCTCCTCGACGAGACGTGAGAAGCCCTCGGTACGTCCCCACCGGAGGTGGCGACGCACGCGGCGAGCAAGGCGGGATGCGGTTCCCTCACCCGCAGGCGCCCGGTCGAAGATCGTCTCGTCGGCGGTGGATCGGTTGACGGCGGGACGGAGCGGATAGCCGTAGCGGAGGAGCAAGGGCGACGTGAGTGTGCTCACCAGGCGACGGTTCCGCGGCGCCATGGCGGCGCGCCAGCGGTCGTCGCTGCGCAACGTGATCACCCCGTGGCGGAGCCGATCCGGGTTGCCCGCCACGCTGTGATTCGGTGACGTGCGCGCCTCGTGGGCGTTGGCGAAGGGGAGGTCAGCATCCTGCATGCCGACCATCGCGAGGATGCTGCGAACGGTCCCCGGTGGATCGGCAACGAAATCCTCGTAGCGGAGGCGCAGATAGCGGTCGGCCCCGCCCTTGAAGAGGACACCGCCGGCCAGGTTCCAGACGTCCCAGAGCACCGCGCTCTTGGCCGGACCGATCTGTTCCATATGCGCTCGCGCGGCACCGTCGGCCAGCGTCTTCTTGCTCGCCCAGGAATGCGCCGCACCGCGCGGGTCCCTGATGAGGTGGACGACTCGCAGATCGATGCCGGGCGTCGCCGCGAGCACATTCGCGTAGGCGGGGAGCTTCGATGAGTCGACGATCACCCGGCAGCCGGTGACCTCGGCGATCGCGGCATAGAGGTCGCCGAGCGCGGCTCTCGCCGGGGCCAGCGCGTGCGACTCGGCGGGATCCAGACGTGGTACGAGGGTTCCGGCGATGACCGCCGGGAGGTTGCGGATTCTCCCCGTGCGCTGGAGCATCGAGACGATCGCACCGGCGCGCTCGGGATCGTCAAGCTGTCCCGCGGACGACAGAACGCGGCTCCAGACGGGGCATTCGCGCACGGGAAGTCCGCAGCCGCAGAGCCGGCCCTCCGTGAGGCCGCGCTGCCAGAGATAGCGAACCTCTCCAGCCGCGAACACGCCCTCGACTTCGCCGAGGATGTTGGCGAGCACTGTGCTCCCGCTTCTGCCGGTGCCGGCGATGTAGAGGACGACCGTGGACATGGATCTCCGAGGTTCAGCCCGCATGCGACCGCCGCGCGGCCGGCATCACGTTGCTATCGGCGGCGGAAGAGACCGCCGCCGGTGCGTTCCGGTTCTGCGTCTGTGCCCGGCGCGTCCGCCTGCCCGTTTCCTCCGTTGGCGTGTCCATTGCCATTGCCGTTCCCATCGCCGCTGGGCGTGGACGACGACGACGTGGCGCGCCACGGATCCCGGCTTGTGCTCGGCGCAGCTGTCGCGGCCATCGCGGGCGTCGCCGCCGGCCCCGCGGCCTTGGTCTGAGCGGACGCCGGAGGCCACGCGAACGCGCCCTGCTGCCCGCTGACCAGCGCCTGCTCGCGCTTGCCGGATCGCATCAGCTCGAGGATGAGGATCAGGCCGAGCATCATGATCAGCGCGAGCGCGAAGGCAATCGCTGCGAACTTGATGGTGTCGCTGAGCTTGGACAGGCGGCCGACGTTCTTTGTGGTCACCGTCCCGGGCGCCGAGTCGGTTGCGATGAGCGCCTGCGCGGCAACCTGAGCTGCGATCGCATGATCGTTCGCCGAGATCGCCGCAGCCTGTGCGTTCGCGAGCGGCTGATACTGCTGCACCGCTGTGCCGAGGGTGGCGAGCTGGCCCTGGAGCTGAAGGATGATCGCCTTCAGCGTTGCCTGCTTGGGGTCGTTGCCGATGACCGCAGTCTGGTATTGCGCTTCCACGTTGCTGAGCCTGGACTGCATGTTGTTGTAGACAAGCTGCGGCGACGCATTGCCGTACGTGTGATCGAAGTTTGCGATGTCCGCGTCGGCCTTCTGCAGCAGAGTCGCGGAGTTCGCCACCTGATTGTTGGCCTGGATGAGCTGGGGCTCCGCAATGGCGTTCAGCGTGTCGATCGTCGCCTCGCGAACCGCGCCGACGAGGTTCTGACCCTTCTTACCGGTCAGCACGACATTGATCAGGTTGCTGGATGCAGTCGTTGTGCTGGAGGTCAACCCGGTGACGAGCTCGCTCTGCGGAATGCCAAACTTCTGAGAAACCACTGGAATGACCTGCTGCGAGGTCAGCACGTCCTTGAACGTGCTCGCGTACTGCGACGCGGCGCTCTGCGAGATGCCGTTGGCCGTGATGGCGGGAACAACTGCGATCGCATCGGCCTGGTACGAGGACGGCTGCAACTCGATGAATCCACCGACGAGCAGACCGGCGACGACCGGGACAGCGATGACCAACCACAGAATCCGGCGGATCGCCCGCAGGTAGTCGCGAATTTCCATGTGCTTCTCTCCCCTTCTCTTTCAGATATCGATGCGACGTCCGCGCACCCCGACTGCAACCATACCGGCGCCCGCGATCAGGAGCGCAGCTCCGATCGTCAGCCAGCCGCTTCCTGCTCCAGTTCCGGGTGTGCCAGCTGTGATGCCCTGGACGCCCCCGGTTGGCGTCGGTGTCGCCGTCGCACCGCCAACCCCTCCGGTCGGCGTCGCCGTGGGTGTAGGCGTTGCGGTGGGTGTGGGCGTAGCGGTGGGCGTCGGCGTCGCCGTGGGTGTGGGCGTCGCCGTCGGTGTGGGCGTCGCTGTCGGTGTCACCGTCGGCGTTGGTGTCGGCTTACCCTGGCACCCGAGCACCCGAATGAAACCGGACGCGAGCGTTGCGCGGTTGCGCCCGTTGTCGCCACCCTGCTTGAAGGGCGCCCAGATGTCGAGTTGGTAATACCCGCATGCGTCGAACGAATAGGTGCGCGCAATCGCGAGACTGCCGTTCGGATCCCACGTCGCGGTAAAGGCCTGACTGCCCGGCATCAAAGCCTGCGTGGTACCGGTGGGGCCATTGAACGTGATTCCAGGCTGGCCGGGCTGTCCGTCCGACACGTCCGCTCCGTTGTACGTGAGGATGTGGTGCGCTGAGAAGTTCAGCGCGATCGATTGCGACTGATTGGTGAGATTGGTCGTCGCGACATTGAAATCGACCGTCACCGGGCCACCCGAGACGTCGTAGGCGTCAGGGCTGCTCATGAAGCCCGTCGGATCAGCCGCCGAGATGATCCCCTCGAAATCCGGGTTTCCATGGGCCACGACACCCTGCGAAGCGAGGACCGAAAGCCCCAGGACCGCAGTGCCGGCGAGCGCAGACAAGCCTCCAATGCGCTTGAGCGGGAATCCCGATGGCTTGTTCATGTGCGCCGACCTACGTGTGCTGTCTTCCTTCGCATTGTCAGGCATTTCTAGGCGACGCGCAGTGACAAGAGGGTGCCGATCTCATTCACGTCGCCAACTGCGGTGGACAGGGGCCCGAGCGGGGCCCTCAGCTGGGTCAGTTGCGCGCGGGCACTCAGGATGGTTGCCTTGTTGCCGGGGTACCCAGCGGGGGTCAGCGCCAGGACGGCCTCAACCTGTGCGCTGGCGGCGGCCCTGACGGTCGCGATATCGGATGCCAGGTTCTGAAGACGTGCCATCTCCTGGCCGTAGTTGGGATCGTGGTGGTTGAGGTTGACCTTCCGTTCGAGCGTCTGGTACTGACCCTCGAGGAGGTTTGCCGCGTTGAGCTCCTCGCCTCCCGCGACAGCGAGGTGGATCATCGGCTCGATCAGCCCGAAAACGCGGGTTGACGGGCCGATTGTCAGGATCACGGTGCGAAGAACGTCGATGAGCGACGCGGAGGAGACGCTGCTCCCTTGCGCCTGCAATTGACTGGTGACGCCGTTGAGCCTGGTGAGCAGCGTGTTGGAGAGTGTGGTCCTGTTGATCTCCACGCCGCGAAGGTAGGTCGCGCCGCTGACGTCAGCCACGAGGGCGTTGATGAGGTGCTCGCGCTTTGTGATCTGGTTGACGCCAGTGTTGACCAGGCTGGCGAAAGTCTCCGCCTGGAGCAGCGAGGACTCGCTGTTGAGAGCGTTGAGCTCGATGAGAGCTTCGGGCGGCGTGTTGTCTGTCTGGGTAGCGTTGATAGCGCTGAGCTCGTTCGCGACGGCCTGCTCGAGACCTGCGAGGAAGTCCCCCGCCGGAGGAGTGACCCCCGGGGCGGCCGCGGGCGGCCTGGCGATCACGGCAGGTCCCGGAACGGTGGTGGCGCAACCTGCCAGCAAGGCAACTACAGCAGCACTGCCAACCAGTATCGAGAATCGCGAAAGTGACCGGCCCATGTGTCCCCCGTAAACGCCCATTCTGTCTCCCTGTGGACCGCGAGCCTGTGCGGCTACGAACGCCGCCCAGACCCTTCCAAAGCAGCCAGTCCGCTCGTAATCATGACGGAGTGCGGCAGGAAAGTCAAAGGCTCAGATCGCGCCGAACTCGCCGATCGATGCCCGCGCCGGCAGGTTTCCGAAAACCCGTAGAATCATCCCAAGCGCGTCGGAAGCGTCATTTGACTACTGGTCGAACGCGTCGTTAGAATCATCGCTTGGGAACGGAGTCGGGGTCGGTGCGGGACTACCGGGGGGACCGTCCCAGGGCACTGTTGCGACAGGGGGAACAGTCGTGGAGCTAGCGGAGGATCGTCCACCATCAGCCCTCACCCATGAGGGTGGATGGAGCGAAGGCGAAGCAGGGGGGGTCGAGCTCGTCGGTGAGCTGCAGATGAGGTCGGCGATTGCGCCTGCCGTCACACATAAGGCACCAACGCGCCCGTGGCCGCTGATCCTGGCGTTCATCACCTTCGGAGTCGACCTGATCGCGCTGACCGGCGCGTACATCCTCGCGAAGGTGATGGTCGGGGACTTCCAGATCTCGAGCGCCCACCCGGTCTTCGCGACGATCGCGATCTGGCCGGTGGTCTTCGCGATCTACGGTCTATACGACCTCCGGCGGCCGACACATGCAACCGCGGAGTTGCAGCGTCTCTTCAACGCCATCGCTATCAACGTCCTGCTGGTCGTGCTCTTCATCTTCGTGACCAAGAGCAAGTCCTCGGTTGACTTCATACCGGTGTTGCTCGTGGTCTCGCTCGTGACCGTGACCGCCGGCAGGCTGTTGACCCGCCGCCTCGGCCATTCGCTCAACGCGCACGCCGTGACCAGCCAGGTCACCCTCATCGCCGGCACCAACGACGAGGCCCGGGCGCTGGCCCGGACCCTGCAGCGGCGCCCATGGATGGGGTATCGCGTCTGCGGCTTCGTCGAGGTCACCCAATCCGGGCTCGGCGTCATCGACGGGCTCCCCGTCTTCGGGACCGTCGAGGACATCGCCCAGATCAGCACCGAGCGCAACGTGCAGTCCGTGATCATCGCGGGCAGTGCGGCCGGCGGCTCCACGCTGCAGTCGATCGATTCGGCGCTCAGCCCCGAGATCAGCGTTCGTGTGTCTCCGGGACTCGCGAATCTCGGAGCTGCGCGAATCATCCTCGAGCCGATCGACGGCATGGCGCTGTTCTCGTTGCGACGCCATCGCTTCTCGCGGCGCCAGCGGCTGCTCAAGCGAACTGTCGACCTGGGAGTGACGTCTGTCGCCCTGGTGATCGCGACTCCGGTCATGCTCGCCATCGCGCTGGCGATCAAGCTCACCAGCCCGGGTCCGGTCCTGTTCAAACAGCGCCGGGTCGGCGCGCACGAGCGTGAGTTCACAATCCTGAAGTTCCGCACCATGGTGGTCGGCGCCCATGCGCAACGCGAAGCGCTCGACAACGAAGCCGACGGGCTGCTGTTCAAGATGCGCCGCGACCCACGCGTGACCGGGGTCGGCCGCTTCCTGCGCAAGACCTCGCTTGACGAGCTGCCCCAGCTGTTCAACGTGCTGGGCGGTGCTATGAGCCTCGTCGGGCCGCGCCCCGCGCTGCCCGAGGAGACCGCGCGCTACGCCGAGTCGCAGCGCGGGCGCCTGCGGGTCAAGCCTGGTGTCACCGGCCTCTGGCAGGTCAACGGGCGCCACGATCTCGCTTTCGAGGACTACGTCCGCTACGACCTGTTCTACGTGGAGAACTGGTCGCTGACCATGGACCTGTACATCCTCGCGAAGACGATCCCGGCACTGCTCACAGCGCGCGGCTCGTACTGATCAGGCGTAGCCCCTGGCCGCGAGATCGCTCGCGAGGATCCGGCTGAGCCTGTCGACGTCCGCGGGAGCGAGGTCGCGCCGGAACGCGTCCGATCGTGATGCCGTGAACGTGTGGCGCTCGAAGCCACGCTCGAACTCGGCGTCCCACGGCAGCCCGCAGAACTCGAGCATCTTCGCAAATGCGGGGCGCGGATTCGCCGCGACGTCCTCGTAGCGAATCTCGAGCCAGTCCGCCGACGGAACTGCCGCACGTGCGCTGTCGAACGCTTCGATGAGCAACTTCCACAGCAATCCCCCGAGCACCACGAATGACCGGTCCGATGTGTCCCATTCAGCTGCCAGATCCGCGGGGAGCGGGCCCCACTGCCAGTGATCGGGGCCTTCGAAGCCGAGCCACCAGGGCATCTGCAGCCACGAGTTCGCCACCGCCCGGCCGTCGCGCACAACGTGGATGAAGCGTGCCGATGGAAACACGCCGCGAATGAAACCGGCGCGCGACCAGCCGGTGAATTTGTGCAGAAACGTGTCAGTGCCCTGGGCGTGAGCACGCTCCGTGAAGAACGCCCCAAAGCGGCGTTCGAGCCACGGTGTCACATCGGCCGCCGTCAGATCGCGCATCGGCGAGGCGAGAAGCGGTGACACCTCTCGGGAGAGGACGCGGTATCCCTCCGACGGCGCGTACCGGACTCTCGACTTCTGAGTGACCGCGGCCGGAAGGCGTCGATACAGCGAGCCGTTCCACCGCCCGGCCGTCACCGGGAGCTTGAATCGATCCTCGAGGTTGGAGACGAACCCGACCGCCGCGTGACGGCACAGCACTTCCTCGACGAGTGTGGATCCGCACCGCCCGGTGCCGAGAACGAAGACGAATCGCGTGCCTTCGCCGGCGTCAGGCGTAGCCACGCTTGCTCAGCTCGCCGGCCTGCACTTCCTCGATGGTGGTGACGACTTCCGGAGGCAATCCTTTCTTCCAGGAATCGTTCCGGTTTCTGAATTGAATTCGTTCGATGTCCC
>OBLT010001344.1_pt1 | contig 15790 bp, 16 predicted proteins | sample 1518721 | NCBI WGS metagenome assembly OBLT01 (sample SAMEA3539307, study PRJEB22396) | soil metagenome | biome: tundra; feature: field; material: soil | place: USA | collected 2010-05 | depth 0.15 m | reverse complement strand
GAATCGTGTCGGGGACACCAAGAATTATAAGGGGTTACAGGATACCGACTGTAACCTTTTTTAAATTGATATTGCCATAGTATTCTTTCTAAGGAGTAGAGTGATGAAAAAGACTGTCTGCTTGCTAGGCACAATTGTTGGATGGTTGCTGATAGTGATTTCCAGTGCGTTATCTGCGGAGCAGTCCCCGGCCGGGAAAAATCTCTGTATTCTCTATAAACAGAATTGTCCAGAACATCCAGCCAACTACCAGGAAACCATTCAGGAAATGCTCAGGAATCTGAAATTTGAAATCGATAAAGGGAAATCAGTCTACACAGATGAAGAACTTGAAATTCTAAACAATAAACTGCGATTCGAAGAAGAGGTGTGGGACCTGATTACCGGTTGAAGCAGACATGTGCTCAATACTTATTATCACCGGCACCTTCTCCTAGGTTGGCCGGTTTTTTTTGGAAGGGACAAGAGAAAATGTGGAGAGTAATATTTGATGTAATTTACGATAAAATGTAATAAAGTCAAAGAGATTGTATTATTATAATGATTGGCTCATGAAACAATAACAGGAGGAATGAATGTATCGATTGAATATTATAACATCCTTTGCAGCAGCCCATTGCCTGATCAATTATCAAGGTGATTGTGAAAATCTCCATGGGCACAACTGGAAAATAGAGGTTGCTGTTACCGCAAGTGAGCTGGATAATGCAGGATTGGCTGTTGATTTCAAGGTATTGAAACATGAGACTAATACCTTTTTAAAAACGCTGGACCATAAGTATTTGAACCAGTTGCCGGAATTTCTCAATATGTCCCCATCATCCGAGAATCTTTCACGTTACATATACAAGGAGTTATCACCGAAGCTCAATAATGATAACATAAAGTTGGTTATGGTTACCGTTTGGGAATCGGACTTTGCCAGTGCCAGTTATTATGAGTGATTCTGACGCAACAGATATAATTGAAATATTTTCCTCTATTCAGGGGGAAGGTTTACTGGTCGGATGTCGCCAGATTTTTATAAGGTTGTATTCCTGCAATCTCCAATGCACATATTGTGACACTTTGAGGGATAAGCCGCCTGAATACTGTAATATTGAGAAGATACCGGGTAGAGTTGACTTTGAAATGCTTCCAAATCCAATATCCTTAAAAAAGATTATCGCACTCATTGATCAATGGCTAATGGATTATCCCGCTATTCACCATTCTGTTAGCCTGACAGGGGGAGAACCGTTATTGCAGGCCGACATACTAAAAAGTTTGCTTCCTGTTATCCGGAAGCGACTCCCGATCTACCTTGAAACCAGCGGGATTCTTTATGAAGAATTACATTCTCTTATAAGCTACCTTGATTTTATCAGCATGGACATTAAATTGCCTTCGACCTCAGGGTATGGAGATTTATGGGAGCAGCACAAGGAGTTTTTAACGGTTGCAGTAAATAAGAATGTTTTTGTAAAAACTGTGGTTAGTAATGACACCAAAAATTGGGAGATAATAAAGGCATGCGAGATAATAGCCGGTATTGATAATAATATTCCTCTTGTTATGCAGCCTGTTACAATTAATAACTTAAAGCTCGGTATTAACTATGAAAAAATATATGAGTTACAGGAAATAGCATCCAGATATCTAAAAGAAGTTCGTATTATTCCGCAGCTCCATGTTTTTATGGGTCTTAAATGAGAGGATAAAATGGTAATTGAAGAAATTACGATGGGAGATTTCGAAGTAGGCCTTAAAAAAACGCGTACTGTGATCATTCCCTTTGGATCAGTTGAAGAGCATGGCTATCATCTCCCTTTATCGACCGACACAATACAGGTATATGAAATAGCTAAAAAAGTTTCCAGTATTATTCCGGTATTTGTAGCGCCACCGATCAATTATGGCAATTGTCGATCAACATCGGATCATCCCGGAACCATTTCCATAACCACTAATACATTAAAATGTTTACTTAAAGATATAGTGCGTTCATTAGTAAAACAAGGTATTACGTCCTTTATAATTCTTTCTGGTCATGCCGGTGGAGCACATAAAATGGCATTACAGGATGCTGGTGAGGAACTGATTCTTGAGTTTAATGATATAGATATCGCTGTAGTAGTGGAAATAGAAATGGTTAGAACTCTTTCTGGCGGTATTCTTGAGACTGACGATGACAGTCATGCCGGTGAAATAGAAACTTCAAGGATTCTCCACAGCCATCCATACCTAGTCAAGGGGGAGGGTAAGGCTGAATATCCCGATTTCCCCCAATGGCTCCTTGTGAGGGAAAAAAGGAAATACTGGCAAAACGGTGTATGGGGCGATCCGGGAAAAGCTTCAGCAGAAAAAGGTAAACTCATTGAGTCAAGGGTTGTCGATAATATGGTAGAGTTGGTGAAAAAAATGGAGCATTTCTGAATGCCTGAGGGAATACTTGGTTGTAACATCCCCTAAACCGTCAAATACACATCGTACTTTACATAATATATCTTATCGGACGTTATATATATAAGGAAAGGGGGCAAAATAAGGAAATGAATCCTGCTAGCCCCTCCTTCCCCATATTTTAAAGCATTCGGTTGTCGATAACCCTTTGTGCCTTTCCGTCGTGCCTCGGGATACTGTTCGGTTCCACAAGTTTAACCTGGACGCCAATTCCCAGTATAGACTCAATGGTTTTCTTGACTTTTTCCAGAAACGCCCTTTGCATCTTCATTTCATCGAAGAATATATTTTCCGTAACCTCTATTCTTATCTCAAGGACATCCAAGGATCCTTTTCTGTCAATTACAAGCTGGTAATGAGGTTCACACCCTTCTATCGAGACAAGGACTTGCTCAATTTGGGATGGAAATACATTAACACCTTTTATAATAAGCATATCATCAGTACGACCCATCGGTTTTTTCATCCTGACATGTGTCCTGCCACAGGAGCACAGTGAATAATCAAGACTTGTAATGTCCCTGGTGCGGTATCGGACCATGGGGAATGCTTCTTTGGTTAGGGTTGTCAGAACCAGTTCCCCCACACTGCCTGCCGGCAGTATTTCACCGGTCTCTGGATTGATGATCTCGGCAATGAACGCATCTTCAAATAGATGCATGCCACACTTGTTCAGGCATTCGCCGGCTACACCCGGACCGATTACTTCTGAGAGACCGTAATTGTCGGTAGCAATGATCGCCAGTCGCGATTCAATTTCTCTGCGCATTGCTTCAGACCATGGCTCACTTCCAAACAGCCCGACTTTTAATGAGAAGGATTTCGGATCTACGCCCATCATCTCCATACGCTCAGCCAGGGTAATGGCGTAACTGGGAGTACATACGAGAGTCGTAGTTTTGTAATCCTTCATGATCATTATCTGTTTCTCGGTATTGCCTGCCCCCATCGGAATAACCGACGCACCTATTGCTTCCGAGCCGTAATGGAGACCGAATGCACCGGTAAACATACCATAGCCAAAGGCAATCTGTACGACGTCGTCATGGGTGACACCGGCTGCCGTCATAAAGCGCGCTACAAGATTGGCCCACACCTTGATATCCTGCTTTGTGTACCCTACAACTGTTGGTTTGCCCGTTGTTCCGGACGAGGAATGGATTCGCACAACTTCCCGGAGAGGCACCGCAAACATGCCATAGGGGTAATTGACCCGCAGATCCATCTTGGTTGTGAAGGGAAGATTAGCAAGGTCCCCTAGGGAGCTTACATCCTCCGGCACAATGCCAAGTTCGTTGAACTTGTTCCGATAGCAGGTAACATTCTTGTACACACGGTTGAGAGTAGCCTGAAGCCTTTCCAACTGCAATTGCTCCAGTCCTTCACGCGGCATGCATTCGTAGGTCGGATCCCATATCTGCTGTTGCATATGTTCTGTCCTCACCGTTCCCAGATTTCTTTCTTTTCCTTGCCGAGATAAGCTCGCTCAACTTCCTTGTTTTCCAGAAGTTCGGAAGCCACTCCCTCAAGTATCACTTTACCAGTTTCAAGCACGTATCCCCGATCGGCCAGTCTCAGTGCGGCCTTGGCATTCTGTTCTACAAGTAATACAGTTGTCCCCTGTTCACGGCGCAGTGTTTCGATCACTCGGAAGATTTCCTGCACAATGAGAGGGGCAAGCCCCATGGAAGGCTCATCCAGGAGCAGGAGCTTCGGCTTTGCCATTAACGCCCTTCCTATCGCAAGCATCTGTTGCTCCCCTCCAGAGAGTGTCCCTGCCAACTGGTTACGACGTTCCTCAAGGCGGGGGAAAAGCCGGAAGATGTCCTCCATACTCTTCACGATCTCCTCTTTTGCTTCACGATTACGGTAGCGAAGATAAGCGCCAAGTTCAAGGTTATCTTCCACAGAAAGCGGCTTGAAGACCTGCCTCCCTTCCGGAACTTGTGATACCCCCAGTTTGACTATCCTGTCCACGGGCAGTGACTGGATCGGCTCTTTTTGGAACTTGATCTCTCCTCCTGATGAAGGAGTAACTCCGGAAATGGTATTGAGAATTGTTGTCTTTCCAGCGCCGTTGGCGCCGATCAATGTCACAATCTCCCCTTCAGCGAGATGGAGGGAAACGTTTTTTAGCGCGTGAACCTTACCATAGTAGGTGGTTACATTTTTCAGGCGCAACATGCTATTCATCCTCTCCCAGATATGCAGCTATAACTTCAGGATTATCCTGTATTTCCCTCGGAGTGCCTTCTGTTAGCTTGCTGCCTAAATTAAGCACTATGATCCGGTCGCAGATATCCATAACCAGCTCCATATCATGTTCGACCAGTACCACGGTTACTTCCATTTCCCGTATTTTCCGGATAAGTTTCGCCAGTCCTACTGTCTCCTGGCTGTTAAGCCCCGCAGCCGGTTCGTCCATCAGAATAAGCTTAGGCTCTATCGCCATAGCACGCGCTATTTCAAGAAGGCGGCCCTTGCCGAACGGCAGGTTTCCGGCCTCCATTTCGGCCAGATCGGTAATTCCGGCAAAATCTAGCCATTTTACCGCCAGTTCCCGAATATGACGCTCTTCGCGAACAGCCCACGGCATTTTCAAAGCGCATGAAAAAAGGCCACTCGAACCACGAATATGGAGACCTACCATGATATTTTCAATCACCGTCATCTTGGCGAACAATTCGATGTTCTGGAAAGTGCGCACCATGCCAAGCCCTGCCAGACGCTCGGCTGGAAAACCGGAAATATCCTGCTCTTCCAGAATGACCCTGCCTGCGGTCTGACGATAAATACCGGTAATAATATTAAATAATGTTGTTTTCCCTGCACCGTTGGGGCCTATTACGCCAGTTATATCATTCCGAGCTATAGAGAATGACACATCGCTCAAAGCAGTCACCCCGCCGAAAATCTGCGTTATGCCGACAACTTCGAGCATATTCACTATCCTCCCGATTTTCCTGTAAGTTTGTACACCAGGGCAGGAATGCCTCGAACAAGGCCGCCTGGCATGAACATGACCATCAGCATGAGCAGCAGGCCGTAAAAGATAATATCGTAATCGTGCATGAAACGAAGAAACTCGGGCAAAAGGGTCAGAAGAGCCGCTCCTAGAAGAGAACCGTAAATACTACCCAGACCGCCAATTACTACCATAGTAAGAAGTTCAACTGAAAAATTGAATCCGAATGCTACTGGTGAAACAAAGGTCATGGTATGAGCATAAAGACTTCCGGCGAGCGATGAAATAAGAGCCGAAAGCGCGAATACTTGTACCTTAAGAATCCGGGCATTAACTCCCATGACCCTTGCTGCGACTTCGGAGTCATGAATGGCGCGAAAAGCACGGCCAATACGGGAATTAGTTAAATTTACCGCAAGAAGGATTACTGCCAGAGCAAAAAACCAGATCAGGTAATAATTTTTTATGTCATTATCAAACGTGATCGCTCCGATTTTGAGATTGGGTATGCCTGAAAGACCGGAGGGACCGCCGGTAACTTCAATTGTTTCGTTGAAAACGATGTAGATGATTATGCCAAGGCCGAGGGTAGCCATGGCCAGATAATGTCCTTTTAGCTTCAGGATGGGAAATCCGATTCCAAAGGCGAGAATTCCGACTGCTATAGCTGCAGCAAGCATAACCAACCACGGATTGAATCCGTAGGTTGCGGTCATCACTCCGGATATATAAGCACCAAGTCCGAAAAAGCCCGCATGTCCAAGGGATATCTGCCCTGCGTAACCGAGCAGCAGGTTAAGAGCAACTGCCAGAATGGTATTAATACCGACGAAAACCAGCACATTCATCAAGTACCCCCCTTTGAGTATCAGGGGAACAGTCAGAACGAGCACGGTGAAAAATAAAAACTTTAGGAGCTCCTTTTTCAATGTTTACACCCTCTCCGACTCTGCCTTGCCGAACAACCCCTGGGGACGGATAAACAGTATGAGCAGGAGAATGATAAATGCTACGGCATCTTTGTAACCGGAAGAGACAAGACCTGCCCCGAGTGATTCGAGCACTCCGAGGATCAGGCCGCCGATGACCGTGGCCATGCCGCTCGACATCCCGCCGATAATGGCGGCGCAGAAACCCTTCAAACCGAGCATGATCCCGACATCATATGAGGTCATCGTCAAAGGGGAGACAATAATGCCTGCCAGCGACCCCATGGCCGAACTGATAATAAAAGAAAATAGCACCATGCGTCTTACATCAATTCCGACCAGTCCAGCTGCGCGGGCATTATAGGAGCAGGCCCTCATGGCCTTGCCGCTGATGGTGTGATAGAAATAGAATTTATTGGCCCCGATGATGATACAGGTTATCGCCAGAATCCAGAGGTGCTGCGGAAGTATAGTTGCTCCTCCGATTGCAATCGGATTTTCACCTGAAAAAGCTGGAACCGCATGAGTATCCTTGCCAAAGAGAAGCATGGCCAGTCCCCTGATCAGGATACTGCCTCCGATAGTTATAATGACGAGGTTGATCGGGTTAGCCTTGCGGAGTGGTCTGATTGCCAGACGCTCGAAAAGCATACCTGCCGCGGTGGCTGCGATGATTGCTAAAGGAATTGCACCCAATAATGGCAGCTTGGCCACTTCAAGAAAAAAAATGGTCAGCATTCCTCCGAGCATGACGAATTCACCCTGAGCAAAGTTTATTATGCCGGTGGAATTATAGATAATGGAAAAACCGATGCCGATGAGGGCATAGATGGCCCCGGTGGCAAGTCCGGACAGCGTGTATTGAAGGAGTTGGTCGAACTGCATTTAGCCTCTGTTTATTCGATTCAGAAAAAACGAGAGACACGGCAATCCGTGCCTCTCGCATGTTAAAGTAAAAGAAGTTAAAATTATTTTACTATTACCCAATCCTTGTTCTTAATCTCAACAAGCACGAAGGCATCCTTGCCGAGACCGGCATGGTCGTTAACTGTGTATGTAAACGCACCGCCGACACCATGAAAAGCCTTAGTTTTTTCTAGCTGATCACGAATGGCCCCTGCCGTGGTCGCACCATGTTCAATGGCGCCCCTGATGAGCATTATTCCGTCCCACGCATGGCCTCCGAAATGATCCCCTTCGACCTTGAAGTGCTTCTGGTAATCCTTCACGTATGATAAAAGGGGTTTTTTCTGTGCATCTGAAGCTGGTAGCATATCAGCAACGATAACCTTGCCTGAGGGTAGGCGGATTCCTTCAGAGGCATCTCCTGCAAGATCAATGAACTTTTTCGAAGAAACACCATGGCTCATGTAGATAGGGATCTTGATTCCAAGCTGCTTGGCATTTTTTGCAACAATTGCCGGACCAGGGTTCGTCCCCCAGCAAATGATGGCCTGGGCTTGGGAACCGCGGATCTTGGTAAGCTGCGAAGTCATGTCGGTATCTTTCGGACCGAAGGTGTCATCAACGACAAGCTGGATACCGTATTTCGCAGCCTGACTCTTCAGTTGTTCCCGCCCAGAGGAGCCAAAACCGTCAGATACGGTGATTATGGCGACCTTTGACACCTTCTGCTTTTGAAGGTATTCATAAACTTTTGCTACCGCGAGGGTATCGTTCTGGGCGGTTTTAAAAACCCATTTTTTCACCGGATCAGTGATCTTGACTCCGGCTGCACATGAGATGAGAGGTACCTGCTCCTTTTCAACTACAGGTATGACCGCCATGGATTCTCCGGTGGTACTCGGACCGACTATTGCTACGACCTTGTCATTTTTGATCAGCTTGTTGGCCAGTTGAACTGCTTTGGTGGCGTCACCGGCAGTATCATAAATGACTAGTTCCAGTTTATATCCCTTCACTCCACCCGCTTTATTGATTTCATCAACTACCATCTGAGCCGTGTTTCGTTCCGGTTCGCCTAGGAATGAGGCTGGCCCGGTTACTGCGAAGAGACCACCGATCTTGATCGTTGATAGTGCAAATGACGTTGATGCAAACAAAATCGATACGACGATAGCAGTAACCAACAGAAGTTTAATACGCATAATTTCCTCCTCAATGAAACGATATCATAATAATTTATTTGATTATTTCCCAATCGCCCCTGGTGATTCTGACCATTTCGAATGCGGAAAGATCCAACCCGTTGTGATCTTTGGCTGTCATGTTGAAAATCCCCGAAATACTGACCAGCTTGTGCATCTGTTCAATACCATTGCGGATTTGCTCAGGGGAGGTGCCTCCCCCCTTCTTTATGGCTTCACTTGTCAGCAGGAAGGCATCATATGCATAGCCGCCAAAGGTAGATGCTTCAATTCCGTAATGCTTCTTGTAAGCAGAATTATAATCCTTGAGCAGTTTCTGCTGTGGATCGTTTTTGGGCAGTGCATCGTAGACAGCAAGCTTACCGGCAGGAAGCATGACTCCTTCGGCTGCATCGGCGCCGGCGAGTTCAATGTACTTTTTAGAGGCTACTCCATGGCTCATGTAAAGCGGAATCTTTATTCCGAGCTGTTTCACATTCTTGGTGATTACAGCAGGTCCGGGATTAGTACCCCAGCAGATGATGGCATCGGGCTTGATGCCGCGGATTTTGGTCAGTTGCGCTGTCATATCAGTATCTTTTGGACCGTACACCTCGTCGGCAACCACCTTGAATCCCTTCTGGGTTGCAATAGTCTTGAGCTGTTCGCGGCCGGACGAGCCGAACCCGTCGGTTACAGTTAGGAGAGCGATGGTTTTTAACTTAGATTTTCCAGCATGTTTAAGGATTTTTTCCACAGCCACATGATCATTAGCCGGTGTCTTGAATACCCATTTTTTTACCGGCTCCGTAATCTTTATACCTGCCGCGCAGGAAATCAAGGGAATCTGTTCTTTTTCCACCAGAGGGATAATGGCCATCGACTCTCCGGTTGTGCTCGGACCGATGATCACTGAAACCTTGTCATTCTTGATCAGCTTGGTTGCAAGCTGTACCGCCTTGGTGGCATCTCCCTGCGTGTCATAAATTATCGCCTCATACTTTACACCCTTGGCTCCGCTCTTGGCATTGGCCTCTGTTACGAGCATCTCCAAGGTTTTCTTTTCCGGCTCCCCAAGAAACGATGCCGGACCGGTAACTGCAAACAGGCCTCCGATTTTAACTGTCCCTGCTGCCTCACTGAGGTTTATTACCATCAGTAAAGGCGCCATCAACACCATTAAAGCTACAGCAATTTTCCGTATCATAATAGCTCCTTTTCCTTATTAAAATTAAAGACTGTACAAACGTTTGCCTTCCAGAATATTGAAATTACCCTTTTTTAACACTTCTATTGCCTTTTCGGTTTCGTCGAAACGGAAAATCATTACGGCATTGTCGCCGCACCTTTCTACGAATGCATACATATATTCCACGTTGATCTGCTCACGGTCAAGCGTCTGGAGAATGGCCGCAAGCCCACCTGGACGATCAGGAACCTCAATGGCGACCACCTCGGTCTTACTGACTGTAAAGCCCTTCTCCTTAAGAACGGCCTTGGCATCTTCAACATTGTTTACAATCATTCGCAGTATGCCGAAATCAGTTGTATCAGCCAGAGACAGTGCCCTGATGTTGATGTCCGCGTTTCCAAGGATGCGGGTTATTTCCGCAAGACGCCCCGATTTGTTTTCGATGAAGATAGATATTTGTTCGACTTTCATGGGTTCCCTCCGATGGGTCAATCTTTGAGATAGCCCTTCTTCTGGGCGAATATCAAAATCGCCCCTGCAATTTCCTGTTATCTATTACTCTCCTGGCCTTCCCCTCGCTGCGGGCGATTGTCCTCGGCTCAACCAGACGGGCCTTGCAGGTAACTCCCAGTAAATCCTTAATCTGTTTTTCGATGGTGTGAGCCAGGTTCTGAAGATGTTTGACCTCATCAGAAAATAGCCTTTCATCAACTTCAACCTGAACTTCAAGGGTATCAAGATTGTCCTTCCGGTCCACGATAAGAAGATAGTGGGGTTCTACCCCTTCAATGCCCACTAGGATCGATTCTATCTGTGAAGGAAACAGATTAACCCCTCGAATGATCAGCATGTCATCACTTCGGCCGCTCATCCTTTCGATCCTTGCATGGGTCCGTCCACAGAAGCACAACTCATAAGTAATGCTGGTAATATCACTTGTCCGGTAACGAATAAGAGGTATTCCTTCCTTTGTAATAGTTGTTATGACCAGTTCACCCTTTTGGCCCGGTTCGAGAACTTCCCCGGTTTCCGGGTTGATAATTTCAGGAATGAAGTGGTCTTCCCATATATGAAGCCCCTTTTTCGCTTCGCGGCACTCAATAGCCACCCCGGGTCCCATTATTTCCGACAGGCCGTAAATGTCAATGGCGCAGAGGTTAAGCTTTGACTCGATTTCAGTCCGCATTGCCTCCGACCATGGTTCAGCTCCGAATATTCCAACATGCAGGCTGAATTTTTTGAAGTCTATTCCTTCCTCTGCCGCCGCTTCCGCCATATACAGGGAATAGGAAGGGGTACAGGTCAAAACCGTAGAGCCAAAATCCTGCATGATCATAATCTGCTTTTTTGTATTTCCCCCGGACATGGGGATTACGGAGGCGCCCAGTCTTTCTGCTCCGTAATGGGCGCCTAGCCCGCCGGTAAAAAGCCCGTAGCCGTAAGCGTTGTGAATTATATCGCCTTTATGGACCCCAGCGGCGACAAATGAACGCGCCATAAGCTCGGACCAGACATCAATGTCTTTTTTCGTATATCCGACAACAGTCGGTTTGCCAGTGGTTCCTGAAGAGGCATGTATTCTGACAATGTCTTCCATCGGCACACCGAAAAGGCCATAAGGATAATTATCCCTCATATCCTGTTTGTAGGTGAATGGAAATTTACGGAGGTCTTCAAGTCCCCTGACACTATCCGGACTGAGCCCTGCCCTGTCAAGTGATTCCCTGTAGAAAGAGACATTGGCATAGACTCGTAACAAGGTATCTTTCAGCCTTTTGAGCTGGAGAGCTTCAAGTGCTGCCCTGGGGAGGGTTTCGATTTCATCGTTGTAAATCATAATAACCTCGAAACGTAAACATTACAGAGCCCTTCCGGCCAGAAACGATTGCCTGTTTACCTCGAACGCCCTGGAAGGGACCATCTTCTCGATTGCCGTAAGCCAGTATTTTTCAGAAATATCGAGCCGTTTTGAGACTGCTCCGAGCAGGGCGGTGTTTGCCGTCCTAGGATTGCCGGCTTCGGTGGCAATCTTCAAGCCATCCACGAGAAGAAAATCTGGGAACTCAGACCGTATCCTTTCTGCAAGACCAGTCGGGTATTGCTCTCTGCCGCTCAGCACAGATGGGGGTGGAATACAGAGGTCATTGGCAATGACTGACGCATTCTTTTTCAAAAGCGGCAGATAGCGGCATGTTTCCATAATTTCAAAACCAAAAAGAATATCCCCTTCCCCTTCAGGTATAATGGGCGAGAAAACTTTATTTCCGAAGCGGACATGGGAAACTACGCTGCCGCCACGCTGAGACATGCCGTGAATCTCGCTTTTTTTCACATCAAAACCGGCCAGCATGAAAGTTTCCGACAGTATTTCCGACGCCAGGAGTATCCCCTGCCCTCCTACCCCTACCAGCAGTATATTAGTAATCTTGCCATTCATTGAGATTTCCAGATAGCATCAAATTTGCATAGCTGTCGACAGACATCGCACCCGGTACAGAGAAGACGGTCAATAAATGCCTTGCCTTTGTTTCCTTCCGTTGTTTTCCACGAAATGGCAGGACAGCCGATTTTAAGACAGGCTCGACATCCTGTACACTTTTCGGAGGAAACAGAAAGCGCCGGCGAACTCTCAAAAACCCCGTCTCTTTTAACCAGGACACATGGCCTGTTGGTAATGATAACCGACGGTTCCGGACGATTCATCTCTTCTTCAAGAGTCTTCCTGGTAGATTCAAGGTCGTAGGGGTCTATTTTGCGGACATTCCTGATTCCCAGAACCTTGCAAAGCTCGGCGATATCGACCGTGAAAGCAGGTTCATTCATCAGCGTAAATCCGGAGGCGGGATTGTCCTGCCTGCCGGTCATGGCGGTGATGCTGTTATCCAGTATTACCAGCGTGGTTGGCGCATTATTGTATGCCATATCTATCAATCCGTTGATGCCGGTATGAAGGAATGTTGAATCGCCGATAACCGCAACCACCTTCTTCTTCTCCGCATCAGATACCACCTTTGTTACTCCGATGGCATTGCCGACACTGGCCCCCATGAAGATACAGGTATCCATGGCCGACAGAGGGGGCATGAAGCCAAGAGTATAACAACCGATATCCCCGGTAACATATGCCTTCAATTGGTTCAGGGCAAAAAACACACCTCGGTGGGGACAGCCAGGGCACATGTTTGGCGGCCTTCCCGGAAGATTTTCACCTTCATCCCGGGCAGGCATTGGCAAACCGAATGCCTTTCTGATAATGCCGGGGGTAAGTTCGCCACACAAGGGGAGAATTTCCTTGCCGCACACATCAATCCCCTCTGCACGGATCTGTTCTTCAAGGAAAGGATCTAGTTCCTCGACGATATAAAGCCTTTTGACGCTGGCAGAAAATTCCCTGATAAGGTCAAACGGAAGCGGATAAACCATGCCAAGCTTCAACGTGGATGCTTCAGGGAGAACCTCCCTTACATATTGGTAGGAAATACCGGAAGTGATAATCCCGATATCTGATCCTCTCTTTTCAATCCTGTTTATGGCAAGACTGTTTCCCAGCTCAGCCATTTTCAGTATCCGCGCTTCGACAATCGGATGCCTGATTCTTGCATTGCCCGGAAGCATGACAAACTTGGCTGCGTTTTTCAGAAGCTTTGGTTCAGGAAGCCCTTGTACCTGTTCACCCAGATTAACGATTGATTTGCTGTGGGAGGTTCTGGTCGTGGTTCTCAGCAATACGGGAGTATCAAACTTTTCGGACAATTCGAAGGCGATAATGGTGAAATCCTTGCATTCCTGTGAATCGGAAGGTTCCAGCATCGGTATTTTAGCGAATTTTGCATAATTCCGATTGTCCTGCTCGTTCTGGGACGAGTGCATTTCCGGGTCGTCAGCCGTAACCAGTACCAGACCACCGATGACACCGGTATAAGAAAGGGTGAATAGTGGGTCTGCGGCTACGTTTACTCCTACGTGTTTCATGGTGACGAGGGCTCTTCCCCCGCCAAATGATGCCCCAATACCCACTTCAAGTGCAACTTTTTCATTTGGAGCCCATGAGGAATCAATGGATTTATAGCGAATTATAGTCTCCAGAATTTCTGTGGAAGGGGTACCTGGATAGGCACTGGCAACTTTTACTCCAGCTTCATAGGCTCCACGAGCTATTGCTTCGTTTCCTGAAAGAATTTCCTTCATCAATATCTTTCCTTGATTATATCGATAAGAGTGAAACTTTTGAACGAGAGAGAAGGGTCATTATCTGAAGAATAGTTCTTCTACCGGCAAGAAACCCTGGTATTATTTCTTCTATTAAAGAATTTTGTAAATATACAAATATTGGCCTAATCTGTCAACTCCTTTGTATACAGGCCTTTTGGGGATGACACAATAGAATTTGAAGTTAATATTTTAAAAAATAAGTCCTTCCAGAAGGCCAGAATCGCTAACAATAAGCTGGTTGAATCCGAAAATATCCATGGTCTTTAAGGTGATAATGATTCCAGCGATTATCAGGTCTTCCCTCCCTTTTTCAAGTCCTGGAACCTGGATTCGTTCTTCTGGCGACATCGGGGCCAGAAAATTAAAGATCTCCTCAATTTCACCCCTGGAAAGTGAATATCCATTCACCAGGCGATAATCATAGTGCTCAAGCTTCATGCTGATTGCAGCAAGAGTAGTGGCGGTGCCGGCGGTACCGACTAGAACCGAGCATTCAACCAGATCAAGGATATTTTTTTCCTGAAGCCTGATACGTAGTGATTCAAGTTCCCTTGATATTTTATCATCCATCTGCGCTCTGTTATGCTTTCCTTCGGTAAGCCTGACAACTCCGAGCGGCAGACTATGAGTAAAGATCATTTCCTTGTCAACGGCAACTGTATACTCTGTACTACCACCGCCCACATCAAAAACCATCAGGTCGCCAGACAACAGATCAAGTCCGGCCATTACCCCGTGGAGTGTTATGAGGCCTTCATCACGGCTGCTTAAAATCTCTATCTTGATCCCGGTTTCACTGAAAACATCTTCGCAAAAAGATTTACCATTAATCGCATCGCGAACTGCACTGGTGGCTACGGCTCTAATGCTGGAAGGATCGTGCTTCTCGATTTCATGGACAAAATCGACAAGGGCATTGATGGTCCTGATCCTAGCTTCACTGGAAAGGCCGGTTTCTCTCGAAAAACCGCCACCAAGCCTGGTAATCCACCTTTTCACGAGCAGTGGCTGAATATGCCCTGACGGATCAATGTGTCCGACAAGAAGGCGAGCCGTATTCGTACCAAGATCAATTACTGCCTTCAGATGATTCATCAAACAGTTCCTTTTCCATTTCCAGAATATTTCCCGCATCCTCAGCAATCCTTGAGAATATAGAAACCAGGTCATTATATATCAACCCCGCCATAACAGAACATTTCCCTGCCGTCAATCTCTTGATATGGTTATTGATCATTGATTCACGCATTTTGCCGATGGTATTATTTGCAGAGGCAACAATATCCAGGTCCGCATATTTTTCTTCACCAACGGTAGTTACAGTCAAATGAACCAATTCGCCAACTATTGCTGCCAAGGCTTTCAATTCCGTCATGGCCAGAGCTGAAAAGTTTATCTTATCTTCCTTTTTCCGCCGCAATGAAAACAGGATTGTTTCATTCAGGTCTCCCATATGTCTCAATGTGTTGACCAGATGAAGCATTACCGGAATACCGATAGATTTTTCAATGCTCAATGCCTGTCGAGAAAGTTCAACCAGAAATGTGGAAATATCTCTCTGGAGGACTTTCAGTACTTCATTTTTCCTTTGAATCCGGTCAGACTTTTTGGCATCGTATTTATGAAACTGTTCAACCGTTTCATCAAACATAATCCGGGTTATATCAGCCATCCTCCTGATCTCGTTTTTTGATTGAAGAAGTGCTATGGTAGGGGTGTTCATAACTCGCACGTCAATAAACTGTGATCGGGGTTGAAAATCGATATCTCCTCTTTTATCGGGAAGAATAACTGTTGCAGATCGAAAGAGCGTCGTGTAGGGAAAGAGTGTAGATCTCGGTGGTCGCCGTATCATTAAAAAAAATGTATATACTAAAAATGAGAATGCAATAATACTGATTGGTCTGTTTTTTTTCAAGCAGAAGACGGCATACGAGATTACAAGGTGACTGGAGTTCAGACG
>OBLT010001342.1_pt1 | contig 15804 bp, 24 predicted proteins | sample 1518721 | NCBI WGS metagenome assembly OBLT01 (sample SAMEA3539307, study PRJEB22396) | soil metagenome | biome: tundra; feature: field; material: soil | place: USA | collected 2010-05 | depth 0.15 m | reverse complement strand
AGGTTAGGGATCGAAACCGTGCGGACGCTGGCGTCTGACTTGGGCGGCCCGTAGGCGTAGCCGCCGCCGGGCATCTCGGTGAGCTGTCGCTCGACGCGAATGGTGCACGCGGCCAGGTCGATGTCCTTGCGGCGCAGGGCGGCCAGCTCGCCTCAGCGGAGACTGCCGAAAGTTCCCAGGAGCACGAGCGCGCTGTACCGCGGATTGATCACCTCGGCCAGCGCGAACACACCGGCCACCCCCTCCAGGAGATGCCCGCGCTGTCCGGCCGCACCGAACCCGTCATTTTCCGCGAGGCGCTGAAGACGCACGGCATTGCCGACAGCGACGACCTGTACCCCCGGTTCGCCGACGAACAGGCCCGCGGCTACGCGGCCCGCGCCGACGAGCTGCGCCGCAGGGGACGCGCCCTGCCCGGAGCGGCCGACGCTCTCCGCGCACTGGCCGACCAACCAGACGTGATCCAGTCCATCCTCATCGGCAACACCCGCCCGGCGGCGGAAATCAAGCTGCGAACCTTCGGACTTGACCGTTACCCGGACCTGGACGTGGGCGCCTACGGCACCGACGACGACGACCGCGCCAGCCTCGTCAAGATCGGCCGCCAGCGCGCCGAGGCAGCCCACGGCGTCCGGTTCGGCCCCGCCTCGACCGTGCTCATCGGCGACACCCCCAACGACGTGGCCGCCGCCCGCGACGGCGGAGCCCGGATCATCGCTGTGGCAACCGGCAGCGACAGCGCCGAGGACCTCGCCAGCGCCGGAGCCGACACGGTGCTAAGAGACCTGACCCAAACGGATGATCTTCTGAGCGTGATCTACGGAGGCCAGCTTCGGAAATGAGCGCTGCAATACCACATGACCAGCCCGTGGATACTCGGAGCGAAGACCACCGGATGAGTTCCGAACGCGCGCCGTTCGCCGCCCTGGACGACAGCCTCAGCCAGACCCAGCACCTGCTCATCAGCTTCGACGGCCCGGTCTGCTCACTCTTTGCGGGTATCGCCGTTGCCGGTATTGCTGACAGCCTGCGCGAGGTATTCGCACAGGAAGGTGTCCGCGTGCCCGAGACGATCGAGCACACCGGCAACTGGCTTGAGATCTTCTCCTACGCAGCATCGGTAAGCCCGGACCTAGCGGTGCGTGTCGAGTCTGAATTGACCGCGCTGGAATTCGCCACTGTCACAACGGCCGCGCTTACGCCAAAACCTCCCACGACGTCGACCACCTGGTCGATGCCAGAGCAGGCGCGATCATCGTCAGCATGGCCGACCTCGCGCTCAGGCTCCGAGCGCGCCCGTCCAGCCCGTCCAGTAGCGAGTTGTGACAACTCTCTCTACGGCTTCAAGGGCGCACCTTCGGCGCGCCTGGCCTGACGGCCAGGACCGGGTTACGGAGCAAGCGCGAGCAACCGAGGGAGGGAGGGAGTAGAGCGGCCGGGATGACCTGATAGAGGCGGCCAGGGTCGCCGGGGAACTCGCCGTTGTGGGCGGCAGCTTCGCTCGCGCCCTTCTGGGCGTCAGCCCTACGGGCGCGGCGGCTGCCGCGCACGGCTTCCCCGCCAACGGCCGCAGCCGGTCCCCGCCGTAACGCCCCAGTTACCGCGCGACGCGAACTGGTCGCGGCTGTCAGCGTCGCGCCGAGTGCGCCCGTCGCCGGGCGAGAGGCCACAGCCACCGGGCCGGAACGCCGCACATTGACCAGGTCGGCCCCTCCACCCGCAAGGGCACCCGAAGATCCTTTCTAACCGCTCCGCACAAACCGCTCCGCAGAAAGCATCTTCGGGACCCGCCCTTGCGCGCGGAGCCTCTGCCGACCCAGTGGGCCTGACGGCGAGGGCCAGGCCAAAGGCCAGGCCCAACAGCGCGCGGCGAACCTCCGAGCCGACACCTACCGAATTGGTCCCATACCAGGCAATACGCCGCAAAGATGCGATAGCAGACCGAAGGAAATAGCCTGATGGCGTGAGCTTTTTTGAGTCGATCCCTGAGCCGCCGCCTGCCCCGTCCGAGTGGCGCGGGCATCCGGCCTGGCTACGGCCAAACGGAGTAATCCCAGGCGTAGCCCCCGCCGGGCTGTCGCTGATCCATACCGATGAGGCGGCCGTCGCCCTAAGCGGTTTGCGTGCCTATCCGAACGGCTTCGAGTTCACCGTCCACGCGCGGGTACGCCACGAGGATCTCCCATGGGGCAGGTCCCCGACCGACTCGATCGCGGACCTGCGTACAAGGCAGGCACCTGAAAAGGCGCTCCGGCTGGGAGTCCTGTACGCCGATGGCCGCCGAGCCGCGACCACTAGCCGCCACTCGCAGGCTGGTGAAGCCAACGGCGAGCACCTTACCTTCCTCGAAGTCGGCCGTGGCGGGACCGATCGTCAATGGAACGGTGACTTCTGGGTTCATCCGCTGCCCCCGGACGGCCTGGTCACCTTTGTCGCATCTTGGCTGCTGTACGGGGTGGCCGAGACACGCGCCGAACTGGACAGCTCGGCGATCCACGAGGCCGCAGGACGTGCGGTGATCTTGTGGCCGGATGAGCCGAATGACAAACCACGCGGCGGTTGACGGACACCTGCGAGCCTGGATGCTGACCACCATCTTTGACCACAACGGAATCCGGCACTCGCCGAAGGGTCAGTGTCAACCGCATCTTGACAATCGATCGGCGATCGAGCTGGCCTGGTCTCCCGGCCGCTCTGGCCGCTTTTTGGCCGCACAAGGACGCTCAACGCCGCCGCCTACTGCGGATCGTTGAACGGCATTTCGTCAGGTCAACGGCCAAATGAGCAGGTAGCGGAAGCGGGAATAGATCTCTACGGATCAGAAGGTTGGCGGTTCGAGTCTCTGCGAGCGGCTCCATGCCGATAATCGTTCGTGAGCTCAGCCGTCGTCTCGGCAGAGGCAGAACGGGTGCCCGGCTGGGTCGAGAAGCACTCGGACGTTCTCCTGCGGCTGGGCTGCAGCCACCGTGGCGCCCAGGGCGAGCGCCTCAGCGACCGCGGAATCGAGATCCCCGACCTGGAAGTCGAAGTGCATCATCGGGCGCTGTGCACCGTCGACGCGGCCATACCGGGGCTTGGTAATCGGTCGCCTGCTGGAACACGATGTAGATGGGTCCCTGGGGAGCGGCGAGTATCGCCGTTCCCGGCTCCTCGTGACCGATGGGCCAGCCGAGCAGCTGCGAGTAGAACTTCGCCAAGCCGCTGGGGTCCGGAGCTTCGATAGCGGTTCCCCACCACATGCCGTCCATTCGAGAGCGCACGCTCGGGTCCTTTCGCTATGCGTTGTCGGTCATGCCCAGCACGCTACCTCCGGTTCCGGACGGTCTCCTTCCGGAATTACGGCTTTGACAACTCGACTTTCGCAGTTTGGGTGCGGGCCGGTGATGACGGCACGGCGCTGCCGGATGAGTCGGCCGGGCTGAGCAATCCCCGCGTCAGTAGGGACCCTGATCGATAACCGGCCACGATTCGTACGGCGCCCGGACTAGCGAGGTGGACAGCCGGGCATCACCGGGCCGCCACACTGCGATCTGCCATTCACGCTGCCCCGGCGTATCCAGGGCCACGTCGGCAATCAGCCGGTGGCTTCCTGCCTGCCAGCCGAAGGCAACCCCGTTCCCGCTGCCGACCGTGGTCCCTGGCACGGCAGTTATCCGCCCGCTCGCGACAATCGCGACCATGAGCCGGGTCGCGGCGGCGCTGTCAGCCGCTGTGACCCTGGCGGTCACCAGCAGGGCAAGGAGCCGCCCGTCCGCGCTGAACGCACCTCCGTAGGCCGTGCTTCGCCCGGGCAGTGAGATCTCCCCGGCCCGGCCGCCGGGCAGGTCCAGCACGTGCACTCGGCAGCCCGCGGTGCAGCCGGGCATCCAGGCAATCTCAGCGGGGCTTGCCGCGATCAGGTTCACGAAGGAACGTGTCACCCGCCGGGTGCCGGGATCCCACAGCTCGTACCTGACAGGGCTTGAGCCCGCCAGTTCCTGCACCAGCAGCAGGCCCGCGCGGGTTCCCTGGTCGATCACATACCCGGCTGGCAGCCTGAGCCGGGGCCCGAGCGCGGCGCCGGTGACGCTGACCTCCTGCGCATTGCCCGCCGCGGTGCTCATGTCCGCACCACGCCGGTAGCTGACCAGCCACAGGGCGCCGGGAGCAGCGGCCGGGGCAGTGAAGTCGGCGGCGCCAATGCGGCTCGCGACCCGTGATCCATCCGCGACGTAGTAAACCGGCAGCGGCCCGGGGGCGCAGTTGGCGCATCCGGCGTCGCCGACGGGGAATGGCTGCGCCGTCCAGCCGCCTGCAATGCGGATGAACTGATAGCCATTGCCGCCCCCGGGCAGCCCGCGGATCGGCTCAGTCCGGCCGGTGGCCACCGAGAGCCAGGCTGGCCCGTGGCCGCCGAGCAGCAGCCGCAGGCTGGCGTCGCGCGGCAGCGGCTGACCGGTCATCCGGGCTGGCTTGGTCGGCAGCGGAGATGGTGCGGCAGCGGGCGAACCGGGTTCTCCTTGCGCGGCCGGGCTCGGGCCGACGGCACCTAGCCTCGTTCGCGTGCCGTGCTGTCGCAGGCCTGGCAGGTACCAGATGAAAGCGACGGCCAGTGCCACGGCGATGCCGACCACGGCAACCGCCAGCTGCCATCGCCGCCAGCGGGGCCCGCGGTCCCTGCCGTAACTGAGGATGTCGCTCACTGCCACCGCCACGAGACAGCCCCCCGTGTTGCGCACAACGATAGCGACGGCCGGTCGTGCACCGCAAACGCCAGGGCGCCGTGATCGTAGTCCTGCCGGGCACTACCTGAACCCGGGTCGGCCAGTTCCGGCGCCCGCGGCTTAGCTGAGCTGGCCGGGGGCTATGACATGCCGGGGTGATCTTGCGGTCTGGCACCTGAAATCATGATCAAGAGAGGAGCATCAGCGCTGTTCACGACGTCTCGCAGAGAGTCAGCTGATGCTCCCGGACCAGACCTTACCGCCGTCGCTGATGACGCTGCTTGTTTCCTTCCGGCCTTCGTTCACCGCCCCGTCGTTTCGCACCTTCTGCGGCCTGGCGGCCGGGTTCCTCGCCCAGCCGGGGCGGCGGACGGTGTGCGGGATGCTGGCCGGGGCGGGCCTTGTCCGAGCCTGGAGCCATGACCGGGCGCACTTGTTCTTTGCCCGCGCCCGCTGGAATCCCGATGAGCTGGGTTTGGCCGTCGCGAAGCTGGTAGCCGCGCTGCTGGTGCCGGCCGGGGAGCCGATCACCGTCGTGATCGACGACACCCTGTTCCGGCTGCGGCGCAAGAAGGTATTTATCTCAAGTCCGCTTTGGGGTGTGTCCGATGTAGCTTTACGGGCCTTCGAGCTACGTCGTGGACGCGTTATCTTAAGTGGTGTCCACGACGGACCGGAAGCTGTCTCACCCACCTGACCTGCCGCTATCCTCTTGTCGCTGATGCTTTTAAGTCCTAGCCGCGCCCAGAACCTCACGTCGGCGACATGCCTCCGACGCAAAACCCCCGCTCTACCAGGCCTTCTTCAAAATGGACTTAAGATAAACACCTGGGCCGCGTCCTGGTTCCACGACGGGTCCGTGCCGGGACCTGCTCGCGTCGGCCAGGGTTGCCTGGCTCCGGCACGATCCAGCCGCCTCGCAACTCGCGAGGGACGCACTCAACGTCGCGGCTGAAACGGCACCCTCGTTCCCGCGCCACCCCGGTGCCGGGCGATCCTCGGCGTCCGACGCTGAGGTTGCCGAGCTGGAAAAAATCGCCAACGACCACTTAACACGCAGGTGCGGACATTCCGCCATCGCCCACGGGAACATAGCGCGCCAGATCGACCTGATCTGTGCGCCCAAATCAATCAGCGCGGAGCGCCCCACGGCCGAGCATATCGGCGACTCTTTGCGCGGGCGCGCGAAGACTCAGGTTGCTCTCTGTGACGGGCTTCTCGTCAGCCTCCGTCCTCGGTTAGCAGAGTTCACGGTTGCCGACTGACCACATGGCATGGCTAAGGTCCTACTGTGCCCGCGGCGCTCGACCCTGTCGGCGGCATGAGCGGACGTCTGTCGCGGATCGCGGACTCGGTGGTCCGGGTCGGCGCGTGTAACGTCTGGACCGTTGACCCTTCACGATCGCGACAGGTTGGTAGGTGAATGCGAAATGAGCGTGTTCTCTGACGCCGAACTGACCTACCTGGCACAAGGCAAGCTCGGCCGTCTGGCGACTATCGACGCAGCCGGGATGCCGCACGTCGTTCCCTGGGCTGGCGCTACAACCCTGAGCTGGACGCGATCGACATCGGCGGCCGGGACTTCGCCCGGACCCGGAAGTTTCATAACGTGCAGCGCAACCCGAACGTCGCCCTGGTGGTCGATGACGTGCTGCCACCGTGGCGGCCTCGATGCGTGCTGGTCCGCGGCGCGGCGGAGGCTCTGGCCGATGCGGCCGGCCCGGACGGCGAGCCGGCCGGCCCCGTCATCCGGCTGCATCCCGCCGAAGTGATCAGCTGGGGGATGAAGTTCGCCGGGGAATAACACGCGAAACCGTCACGCCTGCCCGTCGAGCGCCAGTGGTGAGTACGGACGGAACAGGCGTCGTGTCTCACTGATCGATCAGGCAGGAGAACGTCTCATGCTGTCCTATTGGTAGCGGGGTCTTCGACTATGGGTTGAGGGCGGCACCTGGCCGCCGGGATGAGGAGATCAATGTGAAGTACTTGTTCCTGCTGCACTCGCCTGATGACGCCCCTGAGCAGGGCACTCCGGAGGCGGACCAGATGTACGCGGAGTACAGCGCAGCCCTCGGCGCGATGGCACAGGCCGGGGTGTTGCTGGAGTGTGCCCCGTTGAAGGCCGCCTCGCGGGCCACGACAGTGCGGGTGCGTGACGGTCGTCCCACCATCACCGACGGGCCCGCCGCCGAGCTGAAGGAGCAGGTTGGCGGCTACACCTTGGTTGAGTGTGACGACCTCGACCAAGCTCTACGGTTCGCCGCCATGCTCCCGGCCGCCAAGGCCGGATCGGTGGAGGTCCGGCCGGTGGTGGAGGTCAGGGCGCCGGGTCCGGTGGGGACGTCCTGATCGACGACCAGCTCAGGCCTCATTGGTGGGCCGCCGTCGCCAGTGTCACCCGGGTCGTGGGTGACCTGGCGGCGGCCGAGGACGCCGTTCAGGAGGCATGCCTAGCGGCAGTGACGCAGTGGCCCGTCAACCCTCCTGCCAACCCACGTGCTTGGCTCATCGCCACCGCGCGCCACAAGGCCCTCGACCACGTGCGCCGTGAGACTGGCCGTGCTAGCCGGGAAATGGCAGCGGTGCGGGAGTGGGAACTGCCGAGCATGCCCGCCGGCACCACCGCCGAAGCCGGCGCGGACGAGCGCCTGGGACTCATGTTCATGTGCTGTCACCCGGCACTGGACAGCGACACCCGAGTCGCTCTGACCCTGCGCGCCGTGTGCGGCCTGACCGCCGGTGAGATCGCCCGCGTGTTTCTCATCAGCGAGCCCGCCGCGAGCAAGCGGCTGGTCCGCGCGCGACGGAAGATCCGTGAGAGCGGGATCCGATTGGCGGTTCCCGTCCCCGAGGAGCTGGCGGAGAGGCTTGAGGCGGTCCTGCGAGTCATCTTGCTGGTCTTCACTGAAGGCCACCGCGCGACCACTGGACCGCACCTAGTGCGCGAGGAGCTGTGCGTGCTGGCGATAGATGTCGCGCGCGAACTACTCGCGATGCTGCCCGGTGAGCCCGAAGCCACCGGCTTGCTCGCTCTCCTCCTGTTCACCCATGCCCGCCGGCATGCCAGGACGGACGAGCACGGCGACGCGGTGCTCCTCGAAGAACATGACCGGACGCGCTACGACCATGCGCTCGCCGGTGAGGGGGACCGGCTGCTCGAGCAAGTGCTCCGTCGCGGCCAGCCAGGCCCGTACCAGCTTCAGGCGGCCATCTCTGCCTGTCACACGACCGCACCAACGGCGGCGGCCACCGACTGGCGCGAAATCGCGGCCCTTTACGGCGAACTGCTGCGTCACGAAGCCAGCCCGGTCCACGAGGCCAACCGGGCCATCGCGGTCGCCATGGCCGAAGGCCCATCAGCTGGCCTGGTCATCCTCGACGCGATTGCCCACCATCCGCAGCTGACCCGATGGCCAACTCTGCACGTCGCCCGCGCCGACCTGCTGATCCGCCTAGGGCGAACCGGTGACGCCCGCGAGGCCTACTGCCTCGCTCTCGAACTCGACCCCGGCACAGCGGAACGCTCGTTTATCCAGCGAAGGCTGTCCCAGATCACCGGCTGACAGTCGAGACCCTCCGGGTAACGGAGACCCTCATTGACCCATACGATGTGCCGAGGTTGCGGTGGAAGCCTACCGCTTTTGTAGACACTTATATTATGCCGCCAGCGTCATTCCTGTGTCAACTCCGAGCTCAAACTCGGCTGGCGATAGATAACCTAGCCCCTTCTGAATCCGCTCACGATTGTAGTACACTTCCACATATTCGAACGTCGCCTGCTTCACGTGCGCGACGTTCTTTCATGCGTGCAGATGGATAAGCTCTTTCTTGAACGTCGCGTTCCACGACTCGGCCACAGCGTTATCCGAAACATATCCGCGTGTGACCGCCATCAAGATCGGCAGAAAAGCGACCAGGAGATGGGTGCAATAAGCGGGCCAGAATCGTAATTATGCATCGTACCGCCGTTTCTCTGTCTAAGCTATACACTGCCGAGTCCCGTGATGACAACATCCGCTCATCGGCAGAATCGGAGCTCGGCCAGCCCTGCGCGTAGCCGCACAGGCCACCGCCTGATGCACGGCCATAGCCAACCGGGCGCCGTCTCACCCACGCGTACCGAACGGCGGACGGGGAGAGGGGGCAGCGTGTGTAGTTACGTTACGTGACTCCACTTGGGTTTCCGCATGCCGGATTTCATGATCATCCGGAACGATTGCTGCTGGCACCCGGCGGCACGGAGAACTTCCCGGGCCGCCGCGTGGTCAGGCGGCGGTGCGGCGTAGTCGCTCAGTTCGTGCCCGGCATGCCGCGACGATGGCTGGTGACACCTCGGGTATCAGCCCTGCTGCCTCGTCGTAGGCATCGGCGAGACTGCCGAGCGTGGAATCGATGACGTCGGCCGCATCGTCGGGTAGCATGCCCCAGCTGGCCAGCTCGTGCAGCAGGTGGCGGCGCGTGACCACGGCGAGCAGTGACTGGCCGCCGATCCACAGCGCGAGGTGGCGGGTCCCCGCGAACTCGGCGGTCGGTGCGGCGTCGTAGACGGGGGACAGCGCGAGCGTGCCCGCCCCATGCAGGAAGGCATGGTTGCGCAGGTGCGCATCGGTGTTGCCGATGGCGACTGTGAACGTGAGCATCGCGCCGAGCCTGCGCAGCTGGTCCGCTCGATCGCCGGCGTGCGTGGCCAGCAGCGTCGCAAGGCGCCGGCAGAAAGCGGCGTCCTCGGTCGCCTGGTACTTGCCAGGACCGGACGGGGCGATCCCCAGAGCCTGGCAGCCGTCTTCCTGATGCAGGCGGACCAGCTTGCCGTCCTTCAGGGAACGGTCAAACCGGGTGACTACGAGAACGGTTCTGCCGCCAAAGACGTCCAGCCGTGCCTCGGCGGCGTCCAGGCCGGCCAGTGCCGCCGCTCGCAGCGCGAACGCCTCGCTCGCTACGAGGCCCGGGAATTCCGGTGGGTCTGGCTTGAGGATGTGCGTACTCGGCATCCCGCCGACCGGACGTGCCCACCCGCCGTCAGCCTGGACCAGGAGCAGTTTCGGCTGCAGCCCGCCGAGCGAGACCCGCACATCCTCATCCACGCCCAGCGGGTGCTGGCGCAGCGCCGCGACCGCCTCGCCCACTTCGTCGGGCGTGAGCGGCCTGAGCTCGCCGACTGCGGTCACCGGCTCTCCCGCCGGCGTGACCGCGACCGCGCCCGCGCAATCGCGGCCGATGGCCGTAAGCAGCGCGAACCCGTCACCACGCCGGACCCGGAAGTACTGCTCGAGGACCGTCCTGGTCTCCCCTTCCGGGAGCAGGCTCTCTATCCAGTAATCGACAAGCTCGCCCTTGTACCGGCGGCCGCTGACCGGCAATGGCACCGTCAGCCCAAGCGCTCCCTCGCCTCGCTCCGCCACGTAGTCCTCCCGGTAACGGAGCTGCGGGAGCTGCCGACGGCTAATTGTCAGCTCAGCTACGACGCGGTCGCCCAGCCAGACGTCGAGGGCTGCGGAAGCGGGATTGCCGATGCTCATGGGACCGCGTCCGCGTCTGCGCGGGTGTCCACAATCACCCGTGCCCCCCGCGGCACCGCTATCAGGTCGTAGCCCATCCAGTTGAAGAGGCTGATGAAGCGGTTGACCGCCGGGTTCCTGCCTGCCTCCATGTTCAGGACGGTAGTCCGGTCCATCTTCAGCTGCCTGGCGATCTGCACCTGGGTCAGCCCCGCCTGACGGCGCACAGTGGCCAGCGCCCTGGCCGCGCCGTCCGCGCCGCGCAGCCAGAACCACGACTTCGGGACCTCATGTCGGCTCACGCCAACATCTTAAGTTAAAGAGCAGAAAGTTGCCTCTATCTAACATTGCATAGCAGTACGTCAAAGTTGGCCATAGCCAATATGACCATCCATCAGCGACAGGATGCCGCGAGCCAGGTCCGCCCGGCACATCTGGGAACGCCGGCCTAGCCCTGCGACTCGTGAGCATGCAGCAGCAGAACAGCCCAGCCCGCTGACTCCCACGCCAGAGCGACTGCCGCGACAGCCAGTGACCAGCACCGGCATGCCGCCACCACGCCGTTGCCGACTCTGCATGTCGGCCTACACATGGCCTCGGATGGCGGGGAGAGGACAGATTAACCGAATCTGGGCTGGCTGAATCGCCCTCAACCGGCGGTGGCCAGCTGGCTGCCCGGTGCGCCATCAGGCCAGGGCATCCGAACATTAGCGTTGCTAACGGAATTCCGGGGAGCCAAACGGGGAGCCAACGGCATCAGCTGAAGCCGATGTACCGCGTGGCGCTTCCCTGGACCGCCCGCCGCCACAGCATCTGCACCGGCGGTGCACGGGTCGCGGCGACGCTAGCCGCCGATACCGCCTTCTCGCACGTGCTGGGCGAAAGCATCGCAGCGGCACCCAGGCGGCCCTGGAGTGATGATTGCGGTCTGCATGCCATCTCTTCCCCTGGCTGCTTGAACTCGACCCTGTCCGCGGCAATTGAGGACGTCGCAGCGGCCGGCTACGCAAGGTCGTCACGTGCGGAATGAGGGCGCCCTGGCCAGTAGGGCCACTCCTCGAACCAGTCGCAGCGGCCGTCACCGGCAAGCTGGATGACCCACAGATCGCGGTACTCCTGGCGGGGCGGATCTCCGTAGCAGACCTCGGCCCGGACCACCGCCGTCGGACCGTCGACGGCAAGGATGTCGGTGGTCAGGGTGAAGACCTCGTCAGGGCCTTCTCTTTCTTCCTCCCACATCCGCTTGATCGCGTTCAGTCCGGTAACGGGCTGTTCGTAGGGGGACTGCAGGTAGGTGGCGTCGCCGGTGAACAGGCCCGCGAGGCCCTCGGTGCCTGGCGCCCGCCAGGCGGCCTCGTATCCGGCCAGCCACTGGCTCACCATTGCGCGGTCGGTCACCTGCTTCATGGTGCCCCACAATCGGCGTACCGGCCAGTTCCGCCCACCGTTGCTGGGCCCTCGTACTCCCGGCGGCAGATGCGTGCGTCGGACAGCCGGTCAGGTATTAATCCAAGCGGAGGATCGTTTCCTCGATCTCGTCCTTCCGCGCCGCGGCGAACGAGGTCTCGGTTCCGATGATCTTGAAGCCGGATTTCCGGAGGACCCGCAGTGAGCCTGCATTGTCGCTGGCGGCATGGGCGTGCAGCGGCCGGGCAGGTACCAAGTCCAGGAGCAGCGCCACAGCCCGGGTCGCGATGCCCCCACCCCAGGCCGCGCGTTCGATCCAGTATGTGACCTCGCTCTGGCCATCGAAGACGAAGCTGGCGATGCTGCCTACGAGCCGGCCGTCGCAGGTCACTGCCCGCAAGGTAATGTCGGGCGAGCTTCTCAGCATGGCCATGTGGGCATCGAATGCGCTCCTGTCGTCGGGGTCCTCGGTGGTGAACGCCGCCATCAAGACCGACGCCGGGTCGCGCATCTGGTCGAACAACGCGTCCAGATCGGAGTCCTCGACCGGCCGGCCCGGTCCGGCCCGGACCTGCGCGCGGCCCTGCGACAGCCGCCGCTTACCGCTATGCCGGTGGAGTACCAGACCCCTGTGATCGAGGACCGCGCGGTCGAAGTGCTCACCTTGCTCGCCGACCGCGGCCTGCACCGGGCCCCGTCAATCCCCGATCTCATCATCGCCGCGACGGCTGAGATGGCCGGCCTGACCGTCCTGCACCTCGACAAGGACTTCGAGATCATCGCCGGCATTACCGGCCAGCCCTGCGAACGCTTGAACATCAGCTACCCGTTTCCCTTTATAGCCGCACGCTGACCCGCCGTTCTGGCGCGGGCACGTGCCTCCTGACGCCGTACTTCAGAAGCTTCAGATGCGGACCTTCTGGGCGTTTGCCTTCCTGCGGCTGCCGGCGCCCCCGGGTGCCTGTTCATGCCGATTCGGAGGTACGTCGGTGGTGGTAGAGTCGGATTGTAGGAAAATCTGAACTTACCCGGGAGGCTTCGTGGCTATGCCCGCCGCCAAGGCTGAGCCAGAACCACGCATGACGGCTCGTGTCAAGGTCCGCCCTAAGGCGCAGCTCACCTTGCCCGAGGAGATCCGGCGCGCACTGCACATCGGGGAGGGCGATGAGGTGGAATTTGCTGTCCACGAGGACGGGACGGTCACCATCCGGGGCTTTGTATCCATCCCGACCGATCAGGCATGGTTCTTCACCCCGGCCTGGCTGGCCGGAGAACGCGAAGCTGATGAGGACATCGCAGCACGACGAGGCACCGTGCACGAGTCGGCCGAGGACATGTTCGCTCACCTTGACGTACTCGGGTCGGCAGAGGGCTGATGCCGACATTCGAAACCCTTCCACGCTTCGAACGGGACTGGAAAAACCTGACGCGGCAGCAGCAAGCTATCTTCCGAAAGGTCATCACGGAGTACTTCGTGCCCGACCTGGCCGCCGCCGACCGGCCGTTCCGCCCCGGACTCCGCGTTAAGGGCGTGACCGCCCACCCTGGCGTGTTCGAGATGACATGGGACAACGACGGACGCGCGACCTTCAGCTACGGCGCGGAACGAATCGCCGGGCAGCCGCACATCATCTGGCGGCGCATCGGAACCCACGCTATCTTCACACCGCCGCCCGGACCGTAGCTCCTACGGTCGAAGGCAACACCAGCAGCTCAGGCATTACGGCCAGCGTGGGATACGCAAGTGCCGGCCAGCATGCCGCAGACCTCGTCGACCCGCTTGAAGTCGCTGTCGCTGAGGCTGTCCAGCCAGGCACGGACTTCGGGTTCAAGCCCGAAGCCATACAGCCGCTCACGCCTGGACAGGTTACCGGGCAGGCAACCGGCCGCAGGCCGATGCCGCATGAATCGACGCCGGCTCCTCGGGGACGCGCAGTGACCCGGGATCTGTACTGACTGGGCAGCGAGCGACGCAGGCACGCATGACCAGCTCAGCGCGGCCTCGCTCAGCCAGGTGAAGTCGGCGGCTGGACTCGCGATCCGGCGGTCGACTCCGGATTCTGGGTATTCGAACATTAGCGTTGCTAACGAGATTGGGGAGCCAAACGGGGAGCCAACGACCCCAGGCAACGGGCTACGCCAGGCCACGTCCAACCAATGCCGTGCAGAGAAAAGGCACGTCAGGCCACGCCCAGCGCCACCAGGCCGCATGTCAGGAGTGCCTCCTAAGCAGTAGGTCCCGCGTTCGAGTCGCGGTCGGGGCGCTCACCTTCCATCGCAGGTCAGACACTATTTAGTTGTCATGAATCAGGCTTGGTTAGGATGCCCGCTTGCGGCGTCGTGCCACTTTCGTGCCAGATGGTGTCTGGTCGGCCTCCGGGTCTTTCGTCTCGCGGAGTGCAGCGCGGGCTGCCTTGCCGACCGCATCGGCGATGGCCCGCTGCCGCTCGCTGGTCGAGTGGAGGTAGACCAGGGCGGCCCGGGTCGTGCTGTGACCCATCCGCTCCATCAGCTCGCGCAGGTTAGCGCCAGCGTCAGAGCGTGTTCCCGGTGTGGCGAAGGTCGTGGAAGTGGATCATCGGCACGCCTGCTGCTTTGAGCGCGGGGAGCCAGAAGCGGCGTCGGAAGTTGCCGTGGCGCAGTGGCGTTCCCGTGGGGGCCGTGAAGATGAGCGCCTCGGCGTCCTGCTCGGTATAACAGCCGAGATGCCATTGGATGCGCGGCGCGATGAGGCTAGGGATCGACACCGTGCGCACGCTGGCATCGGACTTCGGCGGCCCATAGGCATAGCCGCCGCCGGGCATTTCGGTGAGCTGCCGCTCGACACGGATGGTGCACATCCCCAGGTCGATGTCCTTGCGGCGCAGCGCGGTCAGTTCTCCCCATCGGAGACTGCCGAAAGTTCCCAGGAGCACAAGCGCGCTGTACCGCGGATCGATCACCTCGGCCAGCGCGAACACCTCGGGAACGGTGAGCACCGGCCTTTCTGGTGACTTCTCCAGCCCCGCTCCCTTGATGCGGCATCGGTTGCGGCGAATGATCCCGTCGTCCACAGCGGTAGTGAGGATGGCTTTGAGTAGCCGGTAGGCCTTCGATGTCGTAACTGCGCTTACTCTCGAGTCGAGTAGCTCCCTGCGCCAGCGGCGAATCTGCGCTTCTTTGATCTCGGCGACGGTCTTGGCCTCGAAATGCGGTGCGATGTGGCGGCGAAGCAGATACCAGTAGAGCTGGATCGTCTTGGGCCGCAGGTTCGGTCGCTCCTCGATCCAGGCGATGCCGTAGTCCGAGAGCAGGACCTTGCCCGCGTCGGGATTGATCCACTGGCCATCGAGGATCTCGGCCTCCTTACGAGTGAGCCAGACTTCAGCGTCGGTCTTGCTCGGAAAGGTCTTGTCTGCCGGGCGCATTACTCCGTCCGGTCCCCGATACCGTGCCTGCCACTGGCCAAATGGCAGCTCGCGGAGAGCGCCAAACCGGCGGCGCCGTGCTTTCTTGTTGGCCAGTAGTACTCAGCGCCAGGTCACGGATGGAGTCGCGGTATTTCCCGTTCCACTCGGACCACAACGGCGGGAAGTTGCCGACCTGATAGCCGCCGTCACCCACATCCCACGGCTCGGCGATCAGCTTGACCTGAGAGACCACCGGATCCTGCTGGACCATGTCGAAGAACGCGGACAGCCGCCGGTTGGCGGTCGTGAGATACGGCGGCACAGGAACGCCCAGTTCACGAGCCCGTGACTGAAGACGCGGGCCGTCCCAGATCTCAAGCTTGGATCTCAGGGCGAGCAGCATCTTGGACTCGGCCAACAATCGTGCGACCTGCTGTTCGGTGAGTGCAAAGCTCCCAATTGTGGGCGCTCAGCTGGGCAAGCCTCCGGGTGATGGCCGGAAGGCTGCCGACCTGTACGCCCGGCTGCTAGCCGCCGAGCCGCACGCCACGCAGCGTGACTGTGTGGAAATCGATCAATTAATGACATGATCACCGGTGGGCTTGACAGACCCGTCGAGTCGGCTCCGGACATCGACGCCGGTCAGATCAGCGCGCGCAGCGCGGCCGTAATTCAGCTCCGTACGGTCATTCCATACCCGATGTTGGAACGACTTCCGGGACGGCCTGCGGGTGGTTCCGGGGTCAGGCCGGACCTGCTGGGAGACCTGTCCCAGATCCAAGGTTTGCGGAACGGTGCTGTATCAGC
>OBLT010001341.1_pt1 | contig 15817 bp, 3 predicted proteins | sample 1518721 | NCBI WGS metagenome assembly OBLT01 (sample SAMEA3539307, study PRJEB22396) | soil metagenome | biome: tundra; feature: field; material: soil | place: USA | collected 2010-05 | depth 0.15 m | reverse complement strand
ACTCAGCCCGGTGTCACCAATCTGTTCCAGTTCAGCGAGGTTGAGGCCAAAATACAAGCGGCGTCGGATGGCGCGCACGATATCGCGTTCGAAGACCTAAACCCGACCGGGCTCACTGCCGGCCAGGTCTACCGGCGGGTACTTACGAGTGTTCGGACGTACTATCGGCCGGACGATATGGGCGCGGCTGCGGGCAGCCCTGCAGCGCTGCTGGCCCTGGGGACGATTGAATCCCTGGCGCTCGCTGGCTGCACGTACAAGGCTGCATTTACGCCGGGGCTCATTACAGAGGTGTTTGAGCGCAGCGGTACTGCGCTGGTTGCGATGCCGGTGAGCGTGCTGGGCAGTGTTGCGGTGGATGGCGGCGGATATGTCGATCTCGACGGCGATAGGCAGTGGTGGGTGCCGTCGGGGCGGATCTACTATGCGCCCGCGCCGATGACGTCGGTGCAGGAGCAGACCACGGCGACCCAGAGCTTCTATCTGCCGCAGCGCTTTAAAGATCCTTTTGGCAACGACACCACCGTCAGTTACGATGCACCGAACTTCCTGCTGCCCATCACTACTGTCGACGCGCTTGTAAACACTGTGAGCACGACGAATGACTACCGCGTACTCGCTCCGTCGCTGATCACCGATGCGAATGGCAATCAGACTGCGGCGAGCTTCGACATACTGGGAATGGTTACCGGGACTGCGGTGATGGGAAAGGCCACGGAGACGCTGGGCGACTCGCTGACCGGCTTCACTCCCGATCTCACGCAGGCGCAGATCGATGCCTTCTATTCAGCCCCTAACCCCGCGATCCTGGCAGCCGCGTTGCTGGGCACAGCGACGACGCGTGTTGTCTACGGCATCCAGCAATTCTACAACGCGATGCAGGCCGCGCCGACAGACCCCACTAAGTGGCTGCCTACATTCGCTGGGACCATCGCGCGCGAGACGCATGAGAGCGACCTCACTGGCGGCGAGACGAGCCAGCTGCAGATCTCGTTTAGCTACTCCGACGGCTTTGGCCGCGAGATACAAAGGAAGCTGCAGGCCGAGCCCGGCTCGGTCGTCGATGGCGGACCTACAGTGGACCCGCGATGGGTTGGCAGCGGGTGGACGATCTTCAACAACAAGGGCGAGCCCGTCCGCAAGTACGAGCCATTCTTCAGTCAACTGGCGTTGGGTCATCAGTTTGAGTTCGGCGTAACCGTTGGGGTCAGCCCGATCCTTTGCTACGATCCGGTGGGCCGGGTCGTCGCGACCATTCATCCGAACCAGACGTACGAGAAGGTCGTCTTCGACCCGTGGCACCAGGTCATTTCGGACGTCAACGACACAGTACTTGTCACCGATCCAACTACCAACCCCGATGTAGGTACCTTCTTCACCCGACTGCCGGCCGCTGACTACTCTCCGACGTGGTACACGCAACGAGCCACGGGCGGCCTCGGTGCGATAGAACAGGCGGGCGCGGCCAAAGCGAAGCTGCACGCCAATACACCCGCAACGGCGTACTTCGACCCGCTTGGGCGGACGTTCCTCACCATCGCCGACAACGGAGCGAGCGGGCAGTACCCCACCCACACTGATCTCGACATCACGGGCCAGCAGAGGTCGGTGACCGACGCCAACGGCTGCGAGGCGATGCTGTACGACTACGACATGCTAGGGACCCGCATTCACCAATCCAGCATGGACGCCGGGCCGCGGTGGATGCTGAACGACGTGTTCGGCAAGAGCATTCGAAGCTGGGATAGCCGCGGCCATAACTTCCGGATCGCGTATGACGCGCTTCGGCGCCCGGTCAGCCAGTTCGTCCTGGGTACCGATGCGGTAAACTCCGACCCTCGCACAACAGCCGCCGAGGTGCTGGTTGCAACGACCACGTATGGAGAATCGCAGCCCACGCCGGAGATGCTGAATCTGCGGACGCAGATCTATCAGCAGTGCGATTCGGCTGGCGTGGTCATCAATGCAGTGCTAAATCCAGTGACTGGTGTGACCTCGGCATACGACTTCAAGGGCAACCTGTTATGCCGCAGCCGGGGCTTCGTCGCCGACTACAAGAACCTGCCCAACCTGACCACGACTCCGGCCACGCCCGATGTCTTCACCAACAGCACTGCCTACGACGCGCTGAACCGGCCCATTGCTGTCACCACCGCCGATGGCAGCATCGCCGTTCCGACTTACAACCTCGCTGGCTTGCTCGAGACAATAGCGGTGAATGTGAACGACAGTGCTACCGCGACTCCATTCGTCGCCAACATCAGCTACAACGCTCGCGGTCAACGGCTCACCATTCAATTCGGCAACAACACGAACACATCCTACAGCTACGATCCGCAAACCTTCCGGCTGGAGCAGATTACGGTGACACGGCCAACGTTTCCGGCCAATCAGCAAACCGTTCAGGACCTTGCCTACAGCTACGATCCAATCGGCAACATTTTGCACATTCAGGACGATGCCGACATTCAGGATGTGATCTTCTTCCGAAACGTTCGCGTGGAGCCGAGCGCCGACTATACCTACGACCCCATCTATCGGCTCATCGGCGCCAGCGGACGCGAGCAACTTGGATTGAGCGGTGGAAGTAGCTTGCTGCCAAACGCAACCACGTACAACGACGTTCCGCGTGTGGGCCTGCTGCATCCCGGCGATGGCAAGGCCATGGGAATCTACAGCGAGCAGTACCAGTACGACCCCGTAGGCAACTTTCTCCAGTTCATTCACCAGGGCACGAACCCCGCCAACCCCGGCTGGAACCGTGCGTATAGCTACAACGAAGCGAGCCTGCTGGAGCCGGCAAAGATGAGCAATCGCCTAAGCCAGAGCAGCATCTCCGGCAGCTCATCTTTAGTCGAGAAATATACCTACGATCTGCTCGGCAGCATGACGTCGATGCCGCAGTTGCAAGCAATGGCGTGGGACTTCAAGGAGCAACTCATCATGACGCAGCGCCAGGCGGTGAATGCCTCCGACACCGATGGCGAGTTGCACCAGGCCCAGCGCACCTACTACGTGTACGACTCCAATGGCAGGCGCGTTCGCAAGACGACTGAGTCATCCGCCGGAGTCAAGCTAAAAGACCGCTTGTATCTCGGTGGATCGGAGTTATACCGCAAGTACACCGGTGGAACCATCACACTTGAATGCCAGACGCTTCATGTTATGGACAACAAGAAGCGCATCGCCTTGGTTCTGACTACAACTATCGACACCAGCGCCGCACCTACTACCTTGCCAAGCATCGCCACCCGATATCAGTTCGATAACCATCTCGGTACGGCGTGCCTGGAGTTGGACAATACCGGAGCGGTGATCACCTACGAAGAGTACTACCCCTTCGGCGGCACGTCTTACCAGGCCGGCAGTTCGGCTGCCGAAGTAAGTCTGAAGCGCTATCGTTACAACGGCAAGGAACGCGACGAGGAGTCGGGCCTTTACTATTACGGTGCGCGATACTACGCGACCTGGTTGGCGAGATGGGCAGCTAGCGATCCAGGTGGGATGCTGGACGGAGTGAATACCTATCTTTATTGCCACGATAATCCGATCAGACAACAGGATAAGAATGGAATGCAGGGCGAAGATACAACTACTACTCCGAAGCCACCGCCTCCACCACCTACTCCTCCGCTTAAATTGACGCCTCCGGATATCCTGGATACCCGTACGGTAGAGCAGCGCCGGGCCGATCGCATCGCCGCGTCTTTTCGGCCCAAGCCATCGCAGGACGACTCCCTGCCCGTACCGCCGATCGACTGGCACACACCGAACAGCCTCTTCACGCCGCTAGATCCTTCCACCTTCCGGGTTCCGCCCGCCGACCCGTCCCGGACGTCCTTAGGCGGTCCGGTCGTGCCACCGCAACCGCCCGGCAAGGCTCCGTGGTGGTCGGCTCTCTCGGGAGCGACGCCACCCGATCCGGACGAGAAGTTTGAACCTGTTCCGGGCTGGCGGCCTAAGCTCGAAGTACTTGAGTTTGCAAAGAAGCACTTGAAGGCGAGTTGGATGGACGATGCCTTGCCGCTGGGCTTTGGCATCGCGCATCACTCACTTAGTTTCGGTGTCGGCTTACTTAGCGATAAGTCGGGTTTGAATGTCTCGTGGAGCGGAAATAATCCGGAGCCTGGCGACAACTATTACCTAACATCCGACAAGCCACGCAATAACACCTTGGCTGAGTCGGCTCCGGTGTACCGGCTGGAGCCTGATCCGTCTGTAGGAATCAACATTCGATATAAGAGCGCCACATCGCCACTGCAGATTAACTTCTCCGCTGGACTCTCCCCTGCAAATCTACCCGGCATCGGTGACTTGCCCAGCTACGTTCCTTACAACCCACTATCGCCGCATGCCGCGGGCGATTTTGGCAGCGCAGCGGACCTGCTGTTGAGTGTGTCTCCGCTGCACTACAACTACCAGATCGATGCCGGTTCGTACTGGGGTGCCCGTTTCTCCATTATTGGATTTTAAGGACCGGATTAAGTGATCTGAGAGAAGGACGAATTAACCGAGGATCGCCATGAATATAGGACTGAAGCTGGGAGCTGTGGGCTCGGATGTCGAGCGTCTCCAGCGTGTATTGATTCTTGCGGGCCTTGTGATCGAGGCCGCAGAGATTGAGAGCCGCGAGTTCGGCCGTTCCACACTGGCTGCACTGCACGAGCTGCAGCGCCGGCGCGGTTTGCCCGAGTGCGATGAGATCGATGATTCCACCTACGCCGTGCTCCTCGAGATAGAGCAGAACATCACCATCAACATCAGCGGGGGAGGGACCCCCACTCCGCCGCCCGACGAACACGCCGGCCGAGTGAGCGGCACGCTGACGGATGAGGATGGCGCGCCGATCAGCGGTGTGACTGTGACGCTGCTGTCGCTGGGAGTTCGGAGCGAGACTGCTATCGGGCACGCGACCACGGACAAGCTGGGCGCATATACGATCCGCTACCGGCGCACGAAGCTGCTGAACCTCGCGGTGCGCGCGACCGACGACCAGAGTAACGTACTTGCGACCTCGGCGACGACATTCGCGGCGGATGTGCAGATCGTGATCGACTTCACCACGGCGAAGGGCGGCGTCGTTCGGCAGCCGTCGGAGTTCACGAAGCTGCTCGCCAAGGTGACCGCCGCGCTGAACGGCACACCCCTCAGCGACCTGAAGGAGAACCTCGACACCAAGGAGCTGACCTTCCTCGCAAATGCGGTCGGCGAGCCGTTTGTGCAGGTGGCATCGCTGTTTCTGGCTCACTGGCTTGGCGCCGAGCATGGGTTGAAGGACGAGACGCTGTTTGGGATCTTCAACGAAGGCATACCACCGAACCTGCAGTCGGCGCTGAACGCACTGCCGGATGCGGGCATCGATGAGGCGTTCGCCGCGCAGATCCTGAGTGGCGTGTTGACCCATACGCGCGCGGCGCTGCAGCAGGCGCTGAATACAGCGGTCACGGGGGATGTCCTGCCCTCTTCATACAGCCAGGTGGAACAGGCGGAGTTGACCGTCATCGATGGATTGCGCATGACGAGTGTGGGCAGTACGCCGTACGTCCGCGGCAAGACGTCATTGAGCGATCTGCTCGTCGCGGGCGCGGTGTCGCAGGATTTGCATGCTGCGTTCGTGCAGACGCTTGCCGCCAACAACGGAAATCTGGGGCCGACATGGACGGCTCTGCGCGCCAACAAGAACATCCCCGCAGCCGATCTCACGACGCTGAATACGGTCTTAAGCGCGGGTGAGCTGCTGACTGGAAATCTGCCACTGGTGAAGGACACGCTGCAGCGGCTGGCGAATCAATCGCTGGCGAGTTTAAGCGATCTCGCGCTGCTCGACGAGAGCGATTGGGTAGCGCGCATCACCGCGATCGACCCCGACGCGACGACCATTCCGCAAGTCCTGCCCGGAGACACCGCAGCCGATCGTGTTGCGCGGTTTGCCAAGTCGCTGGCCACGCGATTCGCAGGCCGCTTCTCGACGACCGCATTCAGGGGGGCGCTGTCGAAGGCGACTACGACGCCGTTCGCCAACAAGGACGAGATCGTATCGTTCCTCGCCGCCAACGCAACCTTCAACCTGCACAAGACGAGCATCGATCAGTATCTGGTGAAGAACAAAGGAACAATCTCGGCACCCGCGCTCAGCGAGCTGAAGACCGCGCAGCGGCTGCATCGAGTGTCGCCGCACTACGCCACGGTGGATGCTCTGCTCGCTGCGGGCTATACCTCCGCGCAGAGCATCTACTTCAAAGGCCGCGCACCCTTCATCGAGCACATGACCACACCGATGGGAAGCGCGCCGCTGGCCGCGACCGCCTATGCGCGATCGCAGATGACCTATGCCACATCGCTGATGGCGCTGGGCAAGTACAACGCGACCTTCGCCGGCATCGGCCCTGCGAGCGTCTCGACTCCGCAGCCTACGCCTGGGACGCTGGCAAATCTGCCTGATCTGCAGGCGCTGTTTGGATCGCTCGATTACTTTCAATGCCACGATTGCCAGTCGGTCTATAGCCCGGCCGCGTACCTGGTCGATCTGCTGCAATACCTGAGCTGGTTCAAGGCCACTCCGCTGCCCGGAACGACCCTACCCATCTCGGCCGTCGCCACCGCTCTCGACGCGCTGCTCTTCCGGCGGCCGGAAATACAGTATGTCGCGCTCAGCTGCGACAACACGAACATCGTCATCCCGTACATCGACCTTGTTAACGAGATCCTTGAGGTGGCTGTGGCCCCCGCAGGCACGGCGCCTCCTCCCACTCCGATCGAGACGCTAGGCATCACGGCGGAGCGTCGGGCGTTGCCGCAACAGACACAGCCCGTGGTTGCCGCGGCGGCTTATGCCGCAACCAAGGGCGTCGTTTTCCCGATCACGCTGCCCTTCGACCTGGACTTCGCGCGAACCACCGCTTACGTTGCGGCGCTCGGCACGAGCCGCAGTGCGCTACTCAATCTCTTCCCCAACTTGGCCGGCGCATCCGTGATTGCGGCCGCGGCGCTGAATCTGAGCCAGGCGATGCAGAGCGTCATCAACCAAGCGGACACTACTTCACCGTGGGTGCGGTGGGGGTTGGCGCAGCATCCAGCGCAAGTGATCGACCCCGAGACAAATCAGCCTTACTCGCCCAACCCGGCCGATTGGGTTGCGGCGATGAACAAGGTTCCGGTATTCGAGAATCGCGCCGGACTAACGCTGCTGCAGCTCTTTCAATTGCTTGAGGTCGTGTGGGTCACCGAATCCGGCGTGACTTTGCAGCTTGGATTTACTACCGAGGCCGGCGTCCAGGTGTTGAGTTCGAGCACCGACGACATGGTCTTCACCGGCTTGACTGCGGATGTGCTCGACCGCGCCAACCGCTTCCTGCGCCTGTGGAACGCGACCGGGTTGCAGATGTGGGAGTTAGACTGGGCACTCGAAAAGGCCGCCGGCGGAGTGCTCGACGATACGTTCCTCACATTCCTGAGCGGGGTCATAGCGGTCAAGACGCAGCTCAGCCTGCCTGTGCAGGAGGTCCTTACCTTCTGGGCGCCGCTGGAGACTCGCGATATCGTTTCGCACCTCGGCGACGAGGATGCGGTAGTGCCTTCGACCTACAGCGAGATCTTTATGAATGCCGCCGTCGCGGCGAACTGGAGCAGCATCTTCGTTCCGCTCAGTCCGGCCACAATCACCGCGGCAACGAACACCTCGCCCATCGCCATTACCACGGCACTTGCGAACAGCTATCAGAGCGGAATGCAGGTTTCGATCACAGGCGTGGTTGGCAACACCGCCGCGAACGGAACGTTCACGGTCACGGTTACGAGTCCCAATACGTTCACGCTGAACGGCACAACCGGCAACGGCGCGTGGACGAGCGGCGGCACCGCCGGGGCACTCTTATCCGGCAACGTCATTCTCGGACCCTCGTCCGCACCGCCTACCGCGGAGCAGAATGCCATCACGGCCTCGCTGGGTTTGAACGCCCAGGACATCGCGTCGATCCTCGCGGCCACGAGCGCGGCGAACTCGCTTTCACTCGCCACGCTCACCGTGCTGGTGCAATATCAACGGCTGGCGTCGTCGCTCTCGCTCAGCGTCTCTGACCTCATCACGTTTATCCAGCTCACGGGTGGCACGCCGTTCAATGGCTTGCCGTCGAATACGGTCGAGTTCTGCCGCAGGCTATCCGTGCTTCAGGGCACGGGGATCGCGGTCAACGACCTAAACTACTTGTTGCGCGGTCAGTCTGCGACTCAGAGTGCACTCGCGTTTACCGCGACGCAGGCGACCGCTGTATTGCAGACGGTCCACGATGCCGTGGCCAAAGCGGTTGCGGCCGGCGCGGCCACATTGATTTCGGTCACCCAGACCACGCCGATATCGGTCAGCACAGCGCAGCCACATGGGATTCCCACGGGCACGACGAATCAGGTGTTCGTGACCGGCGTGCTCGGGAACACTGCGGCCAATGGGCTGTTCAGCATCGTTGTCATGAGCCCGACCTCGTTCACTCTGACCGGCTCCAGCGCCAACGCGGCGTGGACCGGCGGCGGCTCGGTCGTCACTGACGTGGCAGGGCTCAACGCCGCTATCCAGACGAGCGTCATCGCCGCACTGCTCACCGCGACGAACGTCACCTCCGACGTCTTGACGCCCGTGCTGAACACGACCGCGATCCTGCCGCTCCCCATCCCCACCGTCCAGCTTTTGCTGGCGCAGAGCACCGTCGATCCCACGCAGTTTCCCACGCTCATTGCGGCCTTCACGCAGGTTGCCCTGGCGACCGCCTTGTACACCGCGCTGGCGCCTTCCACCACGGCCTTCAGCTTTGTCGTGGCAAACGCGAGCAGGTTTGGCTGGCTCGATCCGAGCGCACTGCCGTTGAACCCCGTTCTTTCCACGCCATACACCGCGTTTGAGGCGTTGCTGCGCGCGCTGAAGCTGCAACTGCGGCAGGCGGCTCGCACCCCGAAGCTGTTCGATGTGCTCGGCGCCTGGATCACCGGGCCTGTCCCGGGTGACGTTCCCACCGCCATCGGCGGCCCGAGCATCACCGTTGCCGGGGCTACCAATGCCACGCCGATCGTCATCACGACCACGACGGCGCACGGCCTGGCCAGCGGAACCCAAGTGACGATCACCGGCGTTCTCGGCAACACCGCAGCCAATGGAACCTTTACCATCGCGGTGACTGGACCCGATGCCTTCATACTCGTTGGCTCGGTCGGCAATGGCGCTTACACCAGCGGCGGCTCGGTCGAATCGCTCTCAGCCCCTGCCATTGCGTTGGCGCTCAACGCGACCGTACCCGACGTTCAAACGATCGCTGCCGCACTGGGCGCGCAGACTCCATCCCTGGTGCTGGCCACGCAGCCGGGCACGCTGGCCGACGTGGCGATGCTGACCGCGATCGCCGCGGCGCTCGATGTAGCGACGCGTTACAGCATCAGCGGCTCAACGCTGGTGCAACTCGCTACGGCTGTACCCGACAGCTCTACCTCAACGGCAGCCACAGGAGCCTTCCAGGCGCAGTACCCGCAGAGTGCGTGGCTCGGCGCGGTGCAGCCGGTGGAAGACAATCTGCGCCAGACGCGCCGCGATGCGCTCGTGGCCTACCTCCTCGGCCCCGGCTCAACCACGTCGCCCGGTGCGCAGTTCCTCACCACCGACGACATCTTCAACTACTACCTCATCGATCCTGAGATGTGCTCATGCGGCGAGACCACGCGACTGCTGCTACCGTCGCTTGCTATCCAGCAATTCGTGCAGCAGGTCTTTCTGAACTTGACCGTCGGCGTCACCGTCGACAGCACGGACCCGCGCTGGTCGGAGTGGTCGTGGCGCCAGCAGTACCGGCTGTGGGAGGCCAACCGCGAGGTCTTCCTGTATCCGGAGAACTACGTCCTGCCTGAACTGCGCACCAACGCGTCGTCCTTCTTCACCGACCTCGAGACCGACCTGCAGCAGAGCAATTGCGATGCGGACCTGGCCGAGACCGCATACGAGAACTACCTGCGCAAGCTGGTTTCAGTCGCGCGGCTTGTCGTCGCGGCACACTATAATCAACCCAACGGAACCTCCGACGGATCGACCGTTCTGTGGGTCTTCGCCCGAACACGCGGCACACCGCCGCAATGGTATTACCGCACGCGAACGATGCCGGCTGCGTCCTCGGGGACGCCGCCCACGGGCGTTTGGAGCGCGTGGACCACGATGAACCTCGATATCAGCTCCGATCAGCTCGTTCCGGTGGTGTGGGATCGTAAGCTCTACCTGATCTGGCCGACCTTCAAGCAAATTGCGGAGAAGCAGGGCAATCAGACGATACCAGGCAGCAGTGGCGGCGGTACCGCAGCGCCCGCGCCGAAGTTCTGGGCCGTGCAATTTGCGACGAGCGAGTTCAGCGCCGGGCAGTGGCAGGCCAAGCGGACCATCGACGAGAAGATGTACTTCAACACTGAAGACCCCAACTCCTGCTTCACCTTCAAGGCGTTTCAGGATGCGTCGTTCAATCTGCAGTTGCAGGTCTACTACTCCGATCCGAATGACACTGACAGTTATGCCTGGTACGTGGCGAACGGGACCATGTCTCTGCCTGACGCCCCACTCTCGGTAGTTCAGGTGGATTATTTACTGCCGGGATCCGGCGTCGTCGACCTCACGCAGGAGCCCACCTACAACCTGATCAGCGTTACGGGCGCGCTCTACAACGGCCCGCTCATCATCCAGCCGACACCCGCCTTCTACGACTTCAAGGGCCAGGATCTCGTTTACGGTGGCTGGTGGAACCAGAACACCGGGCAGGTGCCGCTGTATGTGATGAGCCTTTCGACGAGCACTGGTTCCCCAGGCAGCGTAGAGGTGCTCGGGCAGATCAACAACCCGCGCATCGTGCCTCCGCAGCAGGAGATGATCTTCGATTCGGCCGATCCTTTCTTCGTTGCCGACAATCAAAACCGTACCTATCTCGTGCAGCCGAGGTACTACACGGTTGGAAGCTCTCCGCAGGAACTCGACAGCCTCACCTACATCAAGCAGTGGACGACCAGGTACGAGTTCCACACCTTCTATCATCCCTATGCGCGAACCTTCCTGCGCGAGCTGGAGGTAGGCGGGGTCTCGCAGTTGCTCAGCCGCAATCTGCAACTGAATCCACAACAGGTGCGCGGCTGGCCGACGACCTTCAGCTTCCAAAATCTCTATACTCCTCAATCGGTTGTAGCCAAGCCCTATCCCGGCGTCTCCGATGCCCTACCAGGCCAGATCGGCGGCCCCGACCCGGGCGAGACGTGGCTGGACTTCGACCCGGCCTGCGGCGGCGCCTACTCGCTCTACAATTGGGAGATCTTCTACCACGTGCCCATGTTCATTGCCTCGCAGCTGATGCAGAACAACCAGTATCAGGACACGATGACGTGGCTGGAGTACATCTTCAACCCGACCGATAACAGCGGAGGGTCCGTCCCGCAGCGCTTCTGGGAGTTCGCACCCTTCAACCAGATGCACGCCTCAGACTGGGCCGACCAGCAGATTCAGTACCTGCTCACTGTGCTCGCCGCCGATACCCAGCAGGGCATCAGCGACCCGGCGACAGCGAACGCAATTACAGCGTGGATGAACGACCCATACGATCCGCACATGGTCGCGAGCATGAGAATCGCCGCATACGGCAAGGCGACGGTGATGAAGTTCCTCGACCTTCTCATCGCGTGGGGTGACTCCTACTACGCGCAGTACACCGCCGAGACCGTCAGCCAAGCCGAGCAGCTTTACGTGTTCGCCGACATGATCCTAGGCCCGCAACCGAATCAGCTCCGCATCCCGGCCTCGCAGCAGAGCGCCGCTCCGACTTACGCGTCGCTCAAGCACCTGGACCTCTTCTCGAATGTGCTAGTCAACGTGGAGAACGTCATCATCGCGCCTGAACCGCCGCAGTCGCTGGTCGATGGCAGCTCGACGACCACGTCTATGCCGACGATGCTAGGCGCGGGCAGCACGCTGCTCTTCTGCATCCCGCCCAACGACCAGCTCTTGGCCTACTGGGGAACGGTCGCCCAGCGGCTTTACAACATTCGCCACTGCCTCAATCAGCAGGGTGTTGCGCAGCCGCTCCCGCTGTATGCGCCGCCCATCAATCCGCTGCAGTTGATTGCCGAAAAGGCCGAAGGTGCGACGTCGTTCGGCGCAGCGGCCGCGGCACCGATCTATCGCTTCGCAACCTACGTGCAGAAGGCGGTCGAGTTCACCAACGATGTGCGATCCTACGGCGCGGCCATCCTATCGGCGCTCGAAAAGCAGGACGCCGAGAACCTCGCCACCCTTCGCGCCACGCAGGAACTCGCCATCCAGACCGCCATGCTGACCGTGAAGACACAGCAACTGACCGAAGCGCAGGATCAGATCACGGTGCTCAAGAACCAGCAGGCGGTCACGCAGATCCGCCTCAACTACTACTCGACGATCGTCTACATGAACCCGTGGGAGATTACCGCCCTCGCGCTCCAGGGCGGCGCGCTCATCGCGAACGGCGTGGCGATGGTCCTCGACCTCACCGCCGGAGTCGCCTACGCGATCCCCAAGATCACCGCCGGCGCCTCAGGCTTCGGCGGCTCGCCCACGGTCACCGTCTCGTTCGGTGGAGAGAATGTGGGCAATGCCGCAGTGAGTGCGGCCACTGTCTCCCGCACCATCGCAGGCATCCTCAGCGAATCCGCAGCGATGTCCGCAACCATGGGCAGCTACCAGCGCCGCCAGGACGACTGGGCTCTCCAGGCCAACCTCGCACAGGCCGAGCTCACGCAGATCGCAAGCCAGATCGCCACCGCGAACGACCGCGTGAACATCGCCACCACCGAAGTCTCCATCCAGAACACCCAGATCAACAACGCGCAGGCCATCAGCGACTTCCTCACCAACAAATACACTAACGCCCAGCTCTACAACTGGATGCTCAGTCAGCTTACCACCGTGTACACCCAGGCGTATCAGCTCGCCTACAGCCTCGCGCTGCAGGCGCAGAGTGCCTACCAGTACGAGCTCGGGCGGCCCACCGATATATTCATCCAGAGCTCCTACTGGAGCAGCCAGTACAAGGGACTCACCGCGGGCGACAGCCTGCTCTTCGATCTGCGCCGCATGGACTCGCAGTACCTCGCCAACAATCTGCGCGAGCTCGAACTCACGAAGCACATCTCGCTCGCTCTCACCCAACCCCTCGCTCTGGCGCAACTCCTGCAGAGCGGAAGCTGCACGATCACGCTTGACGAGACGCTCTTCGACCACGACTACCCCGGCCAGTACTTCCGCCGGCTCCGATCCGTGGCGCTCACCGTCCCCTGCGTCACCGGACCTTACACAGGAGTCCACGGCACCCTGTCGCTCGGCTCCTCGGTCATCCGCACCGTCGCTCCGTCCGCGCCGTACACGCCTTTCGTGTGGGCCACCAGCACGCCGGGGAGCTTCCCCAACGGCATCAGCTCGGCGCCCACGGTTGCAGCGACGCCAATCATCGCGACCAGCACCGGCCAGAACGACGCCGGACTCTTCGAGGTGAACTTCCGCGACGAGCGCTGGCTGCCATTCGAGGGCCAGGGCGTCGTCAGCACCTGGAACTTCACGCTGGACCAGCGCGACAACGACTTCGATCTCTCCACCGTCACCGATGTCGTTATGCATTTCAGCTACAGCGCGCGTCCGGGCGGAGACCCGGAGGCAGTGCGCTCCGCACTCAAACCCATCAATCGGCGCACCATCCTGCTGAGCGTGCGCAACACCTTCAGCAACGCGCTCTACGCGTTCTTCAACCCTGCCAACATCACCGCCACTCAGCAGCAGCTGACGCTTCCGCTGCTGGCCAATGTCTTCCCCTTCTCCAATCTCGGCACCCCGTTCGTCACGGACGTCACGATGTATGTCGCTTTCATGCAGCCGATGTCCTCGGCGCTTAAGTCGGCGCTGTCGGGAATTGCAATGGACGGCACTTTCGGCCCAACCGCAAGCGCGACGCCGGCCAGCATCGTCCTGAAGCCGGTGACCAGCGTGCCCGGCGGTGGCGGAGCCGAAACAGCGCCAGGAGGCGGGCCCGTCGCGGCGCTCTTCGCCGATGCCCCGATGGCCGCGCCAATCCCTCTCGGCTCTTTCACGTTGACCATCCCGCAGACCAGCCTTCCGTCCGCTCTCGAAACGCTGGTCAGCGGACAGGAACGGCTCGACCCAAGTCAGATCGAGGACATCTTCCTCGTCATCACCTATGAGGTGAAATAAGCGATGCTGAGTGAAGCTGACATCACTCGCATCGCCGGGTATATCGCCCGCTCCTGCGCGCCTCTGGCTGTCGGGACCTTCGGCTCCTATGCGGTGGGGTCGCAGTGCGCAAGCAGCGATCTCGACCTCTTCGTCATCCGCGACACAACCGAAGCCCCCGGACCCCGGCAACGTGCCATCCGCAGCCTCCTGTTCGGCGTCGCGCACCCGATCGATATCCACGTGTTCACTCCTAAAGAGTTCGAGGAGACGGCCTACGAATACCTGTCGTTTACGTGGGTCATCGTGCGCCAGGCGAAGCTCTACCACTGGATGGAGGATGCGAAGCGGCGCGTGCCTTCGCTGTTTGCGGAACCATTGCCTGTGGCTCGTCAAAATAGTGATCTACTCTCGAAGTGCGTGGCTCCTCGACGCGTTTCATGTCAGTAACTCCTTGCTTTGCGGTGGGAAGGGGGATGCTACAGCATCAGACGGGTGGCAGGCGATGCGTCCTGGAGCGCTGAGAGAGCGGGTTTTATCAGGCTTTGCCGGATTCGGTGCGCTTTCTATTGGCCAGTGGCTTGCCAATCCTGCCAGGCCGTGATAGCCACATCTTCCGCATTCCAAAGGGATAGTAGCCCGTGGGCGACCCACTCGTGGGTGCCTATCATGCCAGTCTCCCACGAGGGAAAACTGGGGCCGGGCGCATTATCGAGGACTATCAGCCAGGCCATAACTATAATAGCCACATCTTCTGCATTCCAAAGGGGGTAGGCGCGATTGCAGGTTGCTCGGATGAGGTGTTATCAGTAGACCTCTCTTCAGGCACACCTCCAGCGCCCGAGTCTTCGCGGGTCCGAGTCAGGTGCATAGTTGAGTTCTCGCTTGGAAAGGTTCGTGTAGCGACGCTCCGCGCGGGGCCTACGCCAGCCGTGAAGTCAGAATGAGGCGTCTGGGAACGCCTCCCCGAACTTCGATCTTCTCGATCCTTCCGTCTTTAAGCTGATCGAGCTGACACATCAGCCGCTGGATCTCAGATGAGAGTTTGAAATCGGGCAATTCGCCTTCCGGCCGCGGTGCTTCCTCAATATCCAGCCTGACCTCCGACAGGATCGTCGGGCCGGGGTTCCAGATTGGCTCCGCATCCCTCACCAGCAAGTCCAGGATCTGGCCGAAGTTCACATCCTGACAGAGGCGCATCAACGTCTGGCGTGATGCCGAAAGTTGTGAGAGTCGCGGTGTCTTGGGTGTCATCTGGTCCCTTGCCTCGATGTAGGCTGGTTCATGGACGTCTCGCTCGGCTGCGCGCCACGAGAATGGCATGCCGGGCAGGTGCCGTTGGCTGCGGCACCTCAATTGTGCGTATTTCGAATTTCGCCAAACTGCTTACCTCGCTGATCGCCTAGAAGGACCTCGCGAGGTTCTTTGGACGCTACGAGATCGGAAGAGCGTCGTGTAGGGAAAGAGTGTAGATCTCGGTGGTCGCCGTATCATTAAAAAAAATGTATATACTAAAAATGAGAATGCAATAATACTGATTGGTCTGTTTTTTTTCAAGCAGAAGACGGCATACGAGATTACAAGGTGACTGGAGTTCAGACG
>OBLT010001340.1_pt1 | contig 15821 bp, 7 predicted proteins | sample 1518721 | NCBI WGS metagenome assembly OBLT01 (sample SAMEA3539307, study PRJEB22396) | soil metagenome | biome: tundra; feature: field; material: soil | place: USA | collected 2010-05 | depth 0.15 m | reverse complement strand
GATCCGCAACAGGATTTTAGATGCGACAAGTTTGCTTATCGGCCTGGGATTGGCCGCTGGACTTGCGGGATGCAGGGTGCATGTCGACAAGGGCTCGAACGGCGAGGATAAGAACGTCCAGGTTGATACGCCATTTGGTGGAGTGCATGTGAACACCGACCAGACCACAGCGGCGGACCTGGGACTGCCGGTTTATCCTGGCGCAGAGCCAGTGAAAGACGACGAAAATCACAAGTCTGCAGATGTACACCTTGGGTTTGGCGAGTGGGAACTGCGGGTGCGGGCGGTGTCCTATCAGACGTCGGATTCCGAAGACAAAGTGACTGCTTTCTACAAGAAGGCGCTGGCCCGTTACGGAGACGTGATTACCTGCCAATCCAATATTCCGGTTGGCACCCCGACGCAGACGTCTGAGGGGCTGACATGCGAGGACAACGACCACAACGCGAGCGTGAAGATCGACCGCAAGGACTATGGAACAGGCAAAGACAGCCTTGAACTGAAGGCCGGCTCCAAGCACCGCCAGCACATTGTAGGTTTTGAAGAACCGAAGGATGGCATGACTCGATTTGCAATGGTGGCGCTTGACTTGCCCGCGTCGCTGGATAAGAACGCAGGGAAGAGCGACTAAAAGCGATCAGGTTTGGGCTTGCGTGGCTGGCGTGCCCCGGCCACGCGGGACCCCGGATTCTGCTACACTTGTCGAAGCGCGATCAAGGGGTCACACGCGCCAGGCCGCGCCCCAACGATACGCTCCTGCAACCCAAGTTCGGGGAGTGGCTCAGCCTGGTAGAGCACCTGGTTCGGGACCAGGGGGTCGGAGGTTCAAATCCTCTCTCCCCGACCAATACAATCAGCGGTTTACATGCTACTGCAGTTGACGCCTGGGAAATGTCCAGGCGTGAAGGCGTGTGCGTCAATGCCGGGCTTAGATATCAAGATTCGATTGGGAGCTGTTTAGAGGAATATCTACAGTTCCAGGAGATGGCGTTGCCGCGCATTGCGATCTTGAGGAGTTAGGCCTTTTCAACCAACAATTTGCGCCTAATCGCTCCGACGACCGGAATGACAGGCTTCAGGATCTTCTTGACGATGGGTATGACTGGTTTAATTACAGTCTCAACCAGCGGAATGACGGGCTTCAGGAGCGCTTTCATGATCGGAATTTCCGACTTGTGTGAGTCGTCGTCAGGAAATTGATCGAGCAGGACCACATTGAGCAGAGACTTGTTCACCTGAATCCGGCCGTTGTATTCGATATAGCCAAGCGAGCGGAAGCGGTTCATGAAGAAACTGACGCGAGAACGCGTGGTGCCGATCATTTCCGCGAGAGTCTCCTGTGAGATCGGCGGAATGAAGGTTTGCCGGTCTCCAGGTTTGGCAAACTCGGCCATGAGCAGGAGAATACGGGCCAAGCGCTTCTCACTGGAGTTGAATAGCTGATCGACAAGGTCGGCCTGGGTGCGCATGCTGCGGGCCAACATGAATTTCAGAAAGAGGTCAGCGAAGGTGGGCTGGTCATGCATCACGCGGGTCATCTCATCCCTTGTGATCTTGAGCGCCGTGCAGGTGTTGACCGCCGAGGCTGTGGCCAGGCGGAGCCCGGGTATGGACGCAAGCGATTCCTCGCCTACGAAGTCACCGGTGGAGAGGATTGATATGGTCGCTTCCTTGCCTGTCTGCGAGACGACTGTGAGCTTTGCACGGCCCTTTTGGAGATAGAAGATTGTGTCAGCAGGAGCACCCTGTGTGAAGAAGGTCTCCTTTGGCTCCACTTCAACGATTCTGCGACCGAGGCCCGCGTTGGCAAGGAATGCAGCACAATCAAAATTCGGTTGGATGTCACTGTTCTTCAAGAGATAGCCCCTGTTCTAAACGGTTTGGCGAGTGCGAAAAATGAGCGCCGAGAAGCGCCACCCGGGGTTCGAGATTAACCGGTGATTGTGGCAAGCCGATCAAAAGCCAACGAAAACGGAGCGCCGATGAGGATCCTTGAGCGCAACTCGCTTTCTGACAATGGCAACGCAGTCCCGAGCCGTACAACCAGAACCGAGGGGATTGGGCGCTCAATACGGCGCAGATTGCCCCGCGTCCGAGGACAATTGCACTCAAGCACTTCCTATTATGGGCGTTAGGTACAGGCTGGCGTCTGGTCTGTATTGCTCACAGGCGAGAATCGGCCAGATCGCCAGCTATGGCAACGTGCCAATCGTTGCGAATTCATCGGGCCACTGGCGGGCGAATCAACTGCGGAACAACCTCTATTTGGTCAATTCATGAATTCGACTTTGGGCCAGCAGGTAGGTGGACACAGGATCTACGTAAGTGTGATCGTCAAATTCGTGAGCCTCAACGTGGTTGTACGCGTCGAGTGCGGCCTTTTTCGCTCCGTACTGCTCATAGATGAGTCCCAGCGCATACCAGACCGGGGAGTTCGGCTCCGCCATGTTTCCGGCATCCATTGCCTGCTGGAGTACTTGCCTGGCTTCGGTTGTCTTGCCCTGCGCCGCGTAGATGCAGGCCAGGGTGTGCACTTCAGCAAAGCCGGAGTTTTTCCCTATCTGCACTGACTGCTGGGCCGCCTTGGTAATGTCATCGCCGAAATCGTTGTGGAAAAGGCCAAGCCATGCATAGGTGTTGTAGTCGTTGCCGGTGGCTTTACCGGAATCCAGAACTTTCTGTTGCGTTGCCTGCGCAGCATTGAAGTCGTGCGCAAGCGTGTAGGCTTGTGCCTGGGCGGAGAGCAGGTCGCGATCATCCGGCTTTCTGGCCAGCCGCGGAGCGAGCATCGCCTTCCAACCGGCCGCGTCGTTTTGCAACTCATAACCTTGCCCAGCCAGATTGAGGGAAAGGATCGAATCCGGCTCCTGCTCCATGAGGCGCTTTGCAGCCGGCATGCCGATGGCGGGCTGCTCGGCACCCATTGCACTCACGGCCAAGAGCAGGTCCAGATCGGTCTGGCGCTGACCGCTAGCTTTTTCCCGGTCCGCGGCGATTTCTGCAAGATATTGCTTTGCACCCATTGAGCCTGCCAGCAGAGAGATGCCGGCCAATCTCATTGCTTCAGGCGAATCCGCACTTGGCTTGGAGCTACCAATTGTCCATAAGTGAGGGAGCAACGGCCCCGCATACGGATCGTCGGTTCCCTGCTTGTGCGTCAAGTCGCGCTTCCAGTCAAGGAGCGCTTTCGCCTCAACCGATTTTCCGTGGTCGAGTAACCACAGCACTTCATTGCCTACCGGTACATTGTCGTTGGTGTTGCCTTTGTCACCCGCAACGATGCGATAGGCTCCGTCCTCCTTGACTACAAAGGAGTGATCGGGCTCCGCGCCCGGAATCTGCGAGAGCACCGCCCAACCGTGTTCGTCATCTCCCTTGGACGAGAACGTCGTGTTTCCCGCAATCAGATCCACGAGCACGCTTTCAGTCATGTTCGAACGTTCAGCAAGCCGGCGCATGAATCCGATACCAGCCAGATCCTTCCTGACATCCCGCTCCAACGATTCAGGCGAGGAGTAAGCATGCTTGCTGACCATGTTTACAGCCTGATCGTGGTTGAGCGTTCCCGCCAGGAGTCCGATAACCCCGATCTGCACCGGGGCAGCTGGCTTGGTTGCAGGAAACGGCGCAAGCGAAATCGACTTCATTCCTTTGTAGAGCTCAATCTGCCTTGCGGCCGTCGCAGCGTCATCCCCACCCTGCATGCCGGCGGTCATGACTTCAGCAGCCATGTCGTACATGTGAAGGTTCGCCAGTTGCGTGCCCGCAAGGCGAAGATTTTGATTCCTGTCAGCCGACGCGCTATTGCCTCGATCTGCCTCGGCGATTCCTGCAGCGGTTCCCCTCTGAGCAGCTGCTGAGGTGATGGCCAGGGCGCGATGCGAGTTGGTGGCGGACTGGGTGGCAAGCATCTTGTCGAGTTCCGCAAACTGTTTCGCATACAAGAGCGCATACATCAGGTTTTCGCGATACTGGGAGAGCGCGTCATCGCCCCTGTCCTTGTCCAGATCAATCAGGTCTTTGTAACCTTTGATCGCGGCAGACATGTCAGAGTCATCCGCATATCGCGTTCCCTTGGAGTCGAACTCATAGAGAATCGCAAGGGTGAAGTGGGTGTCGTTGTCCTCCAGGTCCAACTCAATCGCGTGCTTGTAAGCCGCAATGGCTCCGGGACGATCGAATCCCTTGCCGAATCTCTCACCGAGCGCATTATGTTCCAAAGTCCAAGCAAGGGTGGCAAAAGCTGCTGATAGTTTGGAATCGAGTTCGGTAGCTCGCTTTGCCTCTTGCTGCGCTTCACTTCCGATACCAGCCTCAAGAAGAGCTCGCGCCAGATGCAAATGATGGAGGGCATCAGAGGGAGACGCGGCGATCAAGTTGCGATCAATCTCCAGCGCCTCGCGGATATGGCCATCGGTCAGCGCCTTGACGCCGGATTGGTCGAGAAAGATCCCAACGTAATCGCGTTTATGCAGTTCGAGTAGCGCTATACGCAGCGCGAGCGCCTGCTCCACAGTGAGGTGCGATGGGCCGCTGTTGAACCGAAAACTAACCATCACCACTCCTGGTTCGGGCGTGGAGTAACTCTCAGACAAGCTTGCCGTCCCCAACTGCGTCGTCTTATCCGGGGGCAGTCGTCGCAGGGTGAATCCGACAGGAATCAGTATCCTCACCCGCTGCTCATGGATGTAGGGTCGAATTGTAAAACTCGACGGCCGGCTCTTCTCTGCAAGCTCCAACTGACGTTTCGCATCGGCGGACATGTCGGGCCCGGGCACGGGAGGAGCGGTGGAAAACCACTTGGGCATGCTGTTGGAGGTTGAGGAAGGAAAGATTGCAACTTCGCCATCAATCAAGGATGTGAGACCGCGCTTTGCTCCGTCGACGATCAGCGTCAAATTGAATGGATGATCGAAGTCGGTGCCATCTCCGTGGTCAAGCCTGGTCAGCTTCTTAGCCAGGTATGCGTTCTTGGCGTAGTTCTCCAGATCCTCGTGCATCTTGGGTGTGTCTGGTCCGCCGTAGTCGGAGCGATATGCCGCATCGATGGAGCCATGCGTTTTAGAAGTCTCCTCTACGTGCGACGGGCCAAGCTCTGCCAGCGTAAAGGTCCTGGTCTCCACCAAGACCGAGTCTTCAGGGCGAGACTCGGGCGTCTTCGTCAGGTTGGTGGTGTCGGGCGAAATGACAAGTGCATACCGACCGCCATCTCCATAGGGCAGCGAACCGACGGCAAAATACTCGGCGGTTGCGTCAATCCACATTGGGCTCTCGCCTGGTGAACTGGCGGGCAGATACACAATGGCGTGATCAAAGCGGTTGATCCCGGTCAGGCTCGGATCCACATCGCGACCGGGGCCGGTGGAAAGCAATGCGAGATTCGCCTTGATACCCGCAGCACGCAGCATTGCAACGAGAAGCGTCGCCGTGTCCTTGCAGTCTCCATAGTGCCGCTGGATCACCTCGGCGGGTCTCTGCGGAGTGAGCCTTGCCGCTCCAAACTCCACGCCGGTGTATCTGACTTCATGGTGGAGCTGTTTGACGATGGCTTGAATCCTGGCCAATCGAGTGGCCGGAAGTTCCTTTGGCAGAGTCGTCTCGGCTTCAGACGTGACGGTCTGCGGGTCGGCGAGCGCCGCGTATGCGCTGGCGACCGCTCTTCACGAAGTGCCCGTGGCGAATTCCACCATAGGCGTGTGCGGTGTATCCGTTTCCAGATCGATGTCAGATTCGTGCGATGGCGCAAGCCCGGTAGCCTCGTAAACTACCCGTCGCAATCCGTCCACCTCATTGCGCGTAACGGAAATTCCAGAGAGCTCACGAATGATTTCCTTGTAGGGCATTGTGGACGACAGCTCGACAATCATCCGTGACCGACCGGTGGGGACATTCTCCTGGAAGACGTACCGATATAGGGCACCACCAGAGAAGTACGGAATCTTTTCTTCAGCACTCTCCGTCTCTTCGACGATGGCACCTATCGCCATGCCGGGTAGTGGTGCTCTGCGAACGTGCTGCGAGGAAAATGTCTCGCTATCATCTGCCTTGACCGGCGCGCCTGTAATTGTCTTTTGATCGAGATCGATGAAGACTCCATTGGTCTGAAGAACACGAGCATGAAGTTGGGACTGGTTCTCGAACCACGGATCCCATTCTGAGGATATTTCCGCCCACCCCTTGACGGTCGCGTCAGTATCTACGCGATAAATGAGCCGGTGCTGATATTTGAGGGTTCCATCCGCGGCAATTCGATAAATGCCTTCTTCGTAGAGAATCTCGGCGCCGTAATCCTGAGTCGGCGGCATGGCGGCCGACGCGCTTTGTAACTCAGCAATCGTCGAGGTAAACGGCGCTCCTGTGAATGGAAGCGGTTGAACCGGCACCGCCTGAGCCGCCAAATAAGAAACCAAAGGGGGAGGCAAAATACAGAAGAGGCCGGACAAGCCTAGTACCCGCAGGATACGCATCATTTTAGAGAGCACTTTCCTCGCTGCTGAGACTTTGCAATAAAAATAGCACGGCTTACAGATTAGAGCCGTGACCTATAAGTTGAATGACCCGCGCCGAAGGTAACCGCCATGGAAACTTACAGGATGAAGACGACAGGGATCACTTATGTGGTGAAGAAAAGTAAGGATTCACTGATGGAATCGAAGCTTTCCATTGGTTGAAGAAACGGGTTCCGGAAGTGCTTGCGGAGCTGTTGCGGGGGGGACAAACCGATTTGGCGGCTCTTGGAATCAACAGCTTATGAAGCGATGGAGCCTTCACGAGAGGCGCTCAGCCGGAAACGATTTCGATATCACAAGCGATATGTTAACGTGTCCATACAGCTCAGCTAAAAGAGACCTATGGCGAGTTTGCGCGCTGTGTTGCCAAATTATGGCGGGAACCTAATCCCCAAGCGTGGACCGCAAGAGGACGGATGGGAATAAAAGTTGCGCTAAGCCACCGTACACAGTACCGGTATGAAAGAGCGATCTCCCTCGGTCCACAGATCATCCAATTGCGCCCCGCACTGCACTGTAGAACGCCGATTCTCAACTATTCCCTGGACATCACTCCCTCAGAACACCTGCTGAACTGGCAACTGGACCCATACAACAATCGCCTGGCGCGGCTTATTTTTCTGGCACCGACACGCGAGTTCGTGGTTGAGGTGAACCTGGTCGCGGAGCTGTCGCCGATCAATCCGTTCGACTTTTTCCTGGAACCGGGCGTTGAGGAGTATCCGTTCGCCTACGCGCCGCAGCTGGCGACGGATCTTGAGCCTTACCGGTCGATGGATCCGGCGGGGCCACTCCTTGAGGCGTTCGTGAAGGGATTCAAGGAGCAGAAGAACGGAATGATCAGCCTGTTGCTGGACTTGAATCGCAAGGTACGCGACCATGTTGGCTATGTGACAAGGCTTGAGGCGGGCGTTCAGACATGCGAAGAGACCCTTGAGAAGCGGATGGGGTCGTGCCGTGATTCTGCGTGGCTGCTGGTACAGACCCTCCGCAACCTTGGGATCGCAGCGCGATTCGTGTCTGGCTACTTGATTCAACTCAGGGCAGACGAGAGAGCGCCGGCGGGCGAAGCCAGCGGCCCACAAGAAGACTCCGCGGAATTGCATGCATGGGCAGAGGTGTACCTGCCGGGGGCGGGTTGGATTGGGATGGATCCGACTTCAGGCCTGTTCGCCAGCGAGGGGCACATCCCACTGGTCTGCACACCGAATGCTGCGCAGGCTGCACCGATCGGCGGCACTGTGGAGCCAGCAGGCGTTGAATTCAACTACTCCATGTCTGTTCGCCGCTTAAATGATCCTCGACGGCCGTCGAAGCCATTTACAGATGCGGATTGGCTGCGGGTAAGGGAGCTTGCCCACAGCGTTGACGCAGAGCTGAAGGCCCAGGAAGTTCGGCTGACCATGGGCGGTGAGCCGACATATGTAGGGATCGACGATCCTGAAAGTCCGCAATGGAACATTGAGGCCCTTGGCTCAATGAAGCGAAGCCGCGGACTGGCACTGATCGAAGGGCTGCGCGAGAGGATGGCGCCGGGCGCGCTCCTGCACTATGGGCAGGGTAAGTGGTATCCAAGTGAACCACTACCCCGTTGGGCTCTGAGTTGCTATTGGCGGCCCGACGGGGTTCCCGTCTGGGACGATGCGAGCCTCATTGCGCGGGAAGGCCGTGATTATGATTTTGGGCCGACCGAGGCTCTCAAGTTTGTGGAGGCGTTGACGCGCCGCCTCGAAGTGAGCTCCGACAACATATTGCCAGGGTATGACCCGGGCGCCAAAGGGACGGAGCCGGTTGGCTACATTCTGCCAATACGCCGACGTCAGCCGGAGGGCCAACTACGCTGGTCGAGTCAGCTGTGGTTCCCTCACCCGGAGAGGCTGATTCTTTCGGAGGGCGATTCGCCGATTGGTTACCGGATACCCACCGAGCGCATGCCATGGGTTGCGCCAGATGAGCTCGAATACGAGTTTGACGCTGAGCCATTCGCAGATCGGGCGAGGCTCCCAACGCGAGTTGCGGACCGGACAGCACTCTTCGATGTTGAACCAGCGGTGGATCCACTGCCTGCGGTCTTGAGGGACCCGGAAACAGCAGAAGTACTTATACGGCCATCGCTGTGTGTGCAGGCACGACAAGGACGCATGCATGTGTTCCTGCCATTTGTGCCGATCCTCGCGGATTATCTGGATTTGGTGCACGCGGTGGAAGACACATGCGGGCGCGTGAACATGCCGGTTTGGGTGGAAGGGTATGGGCCCGCTTCCGACCCCAGGTTGAAGTCTTTCAGTGTGACGCCGGACCCGGGTGTACTTGAGATCAACCTGCCGCCTGCAAGCAATTGGGATGAACTCGAGCAGATTTACACCGTACTTGACGAGGAGGCGCGTCATAATCGGTTGACTGCTGAGAAATTTGAGTACGACGGCGGGCATATTCCCACCGGCGGCGGGAGCCACATCGTGATTGGCGGAGCATCCGTACCGGACAGTCCAATTCTGCGACGCCCTGATTTGTTGCGCAGCATGATTGCATTCTGGCAGAATCATCCGTCGCTGTCTTATTTGTTCTCTGGAATCTATGTAGGTCCAACGAGCCAGTATCCACGCGTAGATGAGGGAAGGCTGGACACTCTTTATGAGCTCGAAGTGGCCTTTGGGCAACTTCCGTCGAGCGATTGCCCACCATACATTGTGGATGGATTGTTCCGCAATCTGCTTTCAGATATCACCGGCAACACGCATCGCGCCGAGTTCTGTGTCGACAAGTTATTTGCGCCGCAGGGCCTGGGTTCGAAGTTTGGTTTGCTGGAACTGCGAGCGTTCGAAATGCCACCACATGTGCGAATGAGCTTACTGCAGATGTTGCTGATTCGCGCGCTTTTGGCGATGTTCTGGAAGACGCCATTCAAGGGCGGCCTCATCCGCTGGGGCACAACGCTGCATGACCGCTTCATGCTACCTGAGTTTTTGAAGCGCGATCTTTTTGAAGTGCTTGGCGAGTTACGGCGGACAGGCTGCGACTTTGAGGAACAGTGGTTCGACTCGCACCTGGAGTTTCGTTTCCCGAAGATTGGGACGATCGCCGCTGAGGGAGTGGAACTGGAACTACGCAAGGCGTTGGAGCCATGGAACGTGCTGGCGGAAGAGAGTGTTTCAGGCAGCACGGTTCGCTCTGTGGACTCTTCACTCGAGCGAATACAAGTCAAGCTGTCAGGGCTTACAGAAGCAACACGCTATGCAGTCGCGTGCAATGGGCGGAGAATTCCGCTACAACCGGCAAACGAAGTTGGAATTGCCGTGGCAGGCGTGCGGTATCGCGCGCGAAAGCTGGCGGCAACATTACATCCAACAGTTCCCGTGCACGCTCCACTTGTGTTCGACGTGATCGATCGTTGGAAGGGTCAGTCGATTGGCCAGTGTACCTACAACGTTGCGCCACCTGACGGCCGCATCTACACAGCTCGTCCAAACAACGGCACAGATGCTGAAGGCAGGCGCCAGGAGCGCTTTCATGTCACGAGCCCAGCGCTTATCAAGATGAATGCGCCGCCAGAAGAGGCAAGCCCGATTTTCCCGTGCACTCTCGATCTGCGGCTTCCGCTGATTGAGCATGAAAAGCGAAACGAGAATCCGGGGGAAGATCAATGAGCCCCGATCTTTATCAAACTCAACTCCCCTATGGCCACGCCTACAACGAGTCATCCGCTGACGGTGTAAATCCGCGGCCTCATTGGGCGCAGCTGATGGAAGCCCTTGCAGAGATTGGCCCGGATGAGCTGCAGAGACGTTGGGGACGCGCTGAGCGCCGTATTCGCGAGAACGGAATTACTTATAACATCTATAGCGATCCCCAGGGGGCAAACCGGCCATGGAAGATCGATGTGGTTCCGTTCCTGATTTCAGCGGATGAGTGGCGCTTTCTTGAGGAGGGCATCATCCAGCGGGCACGGTTGTTGAGCCTGCTTCTGGAAGATCTTTATGGATCGCAGCACCTCATTGCAAGCGGTCGATTTCCGGCAGCGCTGCTGTATGCCAACCCCGCGTTCCTGAGGCCCATGGTCGGAGTGAAGGTCCCCGCGCACAGTTACCTGCAACTGCTGGCCGTGGATCTTGCCCGCTCACCGGACGGACAGTGGTGGGTGCTTTCAGACCGCACACAGGCCCCTTCAGGCAGCGGCTATGCGCTAGAGAACCGCACGATTGTTTCAGATGTGCTGCCCGAACTGTTCCGCAATTCAAACGTTTTGCGCCTTGCTTCCTTCTTCCGTGCGCAAAGAGAGGCGTTGATTGGTCTTGCTGAATGCAACAATCCGCGCATCGTGCTGCTGACGCCCGGCCCGTACAACGAGACTTACTTCGAGCACTCGTATCTGGCACGATATTTGGGATTCACACTTGTTGAAGGAGCCGATCTTACGGTCCGCGACCGGCGCGTTTACTTGAAGACCGTGGATGGCCTGGAGCAAGTGGATGTGATTCTGCGCAGGGTTGACGATAGTTTTTGCGATCCTCTAGAACTGCGCAGCGATTCACTTCTCGGTGTGCCAGGGCTGGTGAACGCCATTGTCGCCGGCAATGTGAAGGTTGCGAATGCATTGGGAAGCGGCCTGATTGAGACGGCGACCATCATGCCATTCTTGCCTGGCCTATCACGATATCTGACTGGAGAAAAGCTGAAGCTTCCATCCGTGGCGACGTGGTGGTGCGGGCAAGAAGACGCGCTCGAATGGGTATTGAACAATCTTGACTCTGTTGTGGTGAAGCCGGCGTTTCCCTCGGGAGGGATGGAGCCGGTCTTCGGAGCCGAACTGGAGCAAAGCGAAAAGGGCAAGCTCGCCGAGCGGCTTCGAGCTCGACCGCATGAGTACGTGGCGCAGGAGCAGATTGCGCTTTCGAATGCGCCGGTTTGGGACAACGGCGGCCTTCACTCACGCAACGTGGTTCTGCGAGCATATGTGTTGAATACAGGGACCGGGTGGACAGCAATCCCCGGAGGATTGGTGCGTGTTGCCGAGATGGAGGGGTCGGTGGTCTCGATGCAGCGAGGCGGACACAGCAAGGACGCCTGGGTGCTGTGGGACAACCCCGTGGACACGTTCACGATGCTTCACCCGCGCACAGAGCCGGTGCCGTTGCGCCGCGAGTCGCCGAGTGTGCCAAGCAGTGTGGCGGACAACGTGTTTTGGCTGGGACGATACATTGAGCGGGCGGAATGCACGGCCAGAATTGCACGCGCAATGACATCGCGCGTGCAGCGCGCCAACGAGGCGGAACTCGGTTGCCTTCTACGGCTCCATCGATGCCTGGAGTCGCGGCAAAACAAGCTGCCCAAGGTGAAGAGGAGGCAGCCTACTTCGCGAGAATTCGAAGTGGAACTGGTGTCTCTGATTGCGGACAAGAAGCGCACCGACAGCCTGGCCTCAACGTTGGCCAACGTAGCGCGTGTTGGCGGCAGTGTGCGGGAGCGGTTGTCGGCCGATATGGTTTACCTAGTCGGGCAATTGAGGGAGTCAATCCAGATTGAGTCACGAACGCCGTTTCAGGAGTATCCGGCGATGTTGACCAGCTGCCTGGAGCTTCTGTCGGCGTTTTCAGGAATGGAGCGCGAGAACATCAACCGGGGATTGGGCTGGCTGTTCATGAGCATTGGGCGTCGGCTTGAACGCGCCATCTTTCTGACCAGACAACTCCGGGAGATCACAACACCGCTGGGCGAACGGGACTGGCCGCTCCTGGAGTGTCTGCTCGAAGTTGCCGACAGTTCCATGACTTACCGGTCGCGCTACTTTACAACCTTACAGCCGCTCGCGGTGCTGGATGTGTTGATGGCAGATGGGAACAATCCCCGGTCTTTGGACTTTCAATTGACCCACCTGGTGCATTTGTACAACCAGTTGCCGCGGCACCTGGCTGATGACTTAAACGCGATGCAGGATGCGGTGACCATCTTGCGTAGTTTCGACCTGAGCAAGCTGAGTTACCCGTTGCCGGGAGCGGGGACAACTACAGATGGGGCCGACAGCCTGTCACGGCTGGAGCGATTCCTGAGAGGGCTGGAGCTGCTGCTTCCTTCGTGGTCAAATAACCTGTCAAACAGATACTTCAGCCACGCTCGGACCTTGCCGATCACGATAGGCCTATGATCTACAGAATCATTCATCGAACCACATTCAAATACAGGCATCCGGTATCGGTCGGAAAGCATGTGGCGTGTCTCAAGCCGCGTTCGATACCACGCCAACAGTTGGCGAAGAGCGAAGTACACATTGATCCGACGCCGGCAACGATGACAGAGCGCACCGATTATTTTGGAAACTTGCTTTACTTCTTCACTGTGCAGGAACCGCACAAAGAGCTGGTGGTTGAATCAAGAAGCGAAGTCAACGTCGAAGAAATGGCGGTTGCGGTGCCACACGATTCTATTTCCTGGGAAGAGGCGGCGAAATTAATCCCGAGAGTCCAAAGTCCGGAGGGACTTGAAGCTTACCAGTTTATCTTCGAATCGCCGCGCATCAAGCTTCGCCAGGATTTTGCGAGTTATGCGCTGCAGTCGTTTACTCCGGGACGCCCGCTTCGAGACGGACTTCTTGATCTGACCGCACGCATCCACAAAGACTTCCGATTCGACTCAAAGGTGACCAACGTCCGCACGACGACTGAAGAGGTGTTTCGCAAGCGGCATGGCGTGTGCCAGGACTTCGCGCATTTTGAAATCGCATGCCTTCGCTCACTGAATCTTTCTGCGCGCTATGTGAGCGGATACCTGCGGACGCATCCTCCTCCGGGGCAACCGAGGCTGGTTGGTGCAGATGCATCGCACGCCTGGATTTCCGCATACTGTCCAGGAATCGGATGGATCGATCTTGATCCGACAAACAATCTTGTGCCTTCGAGCGGTCACGTGACGCTGGCGTGGGGCCGGGACTATGGCGACGTGAGCCCAGTCTACGGGGTGATCCAAGGCGGCGGAGCTCATGAACTTACCGTGGCGGTGGATATGGAAGAGGTTGGATCCTGATGGCCGGAAACTTTGGAACGGCATTTTCACTTGGATAATCAATTAAACACTAGCAAGATCAATTCCATCTTAAAACGGGCGATCTTAGGCGATGAGCCAGTTGGAGTTGCTAGTCTTTCGCTGCGGAGAAATGCAAGGAAGTCACGTATTGAATTGCCAGCGTGTTTTCATTGCGATAGGCGCCGATACTGTAATGCTCGTATTCGTAATCGAACTTGATGAGTTGGAATCTATTGGGACGGAACGCTGCCGCAGTCTCAAGACACTGGGCCTGCCCGGATTCGTTTCCGCTGGTGTAGCCGTCGCGGGTGGCAATGTACCAGCGCGGACTCAACGTCCTTTTTAACTCCACATGGCCAGCCTGCTCACGAAACGTAGGAATCGCCTTGTAGGGCAATACGAAGTGTTGTAGTTCACCTTGCACTATCCAATGGCCGCGCGCCCAGGAGACATCAAGGCCCAATCCCTGTGCCGGTAACGTACTTGGGTTCGTTTCTCCGGGGAAGAAATACGCATACTGGCGATCAAGATACGGACCATAATACGCGGAGACTCCAATGCGGAATCCCTGGTGAATGGTATAACCAGCGCCGCCGGCCCAGTTGCCGTATTGATCGTGCTGGAATAGACTACGCGGATTTGCCGGGGAGGAGTTGGCGAATTGCAGCCTTCCATCCCACTTGCCGCGAGTCGCGTCTATCTGAGCGCCGGCAACGCTGAGATTGGAAACAGGCGTGTAGCAGTAGCCATACTCCATGGGAAGATCGACGAGAGGGTTTTCCGAGTCATCGTATTGGTTAGAAAGAAACCGCCATTGGGGAAGAACTCTGAAGCGCCGCACAGAAACCCAGACGTCTCTCGACCTGCGAAGTATGGGCCAGGGCGGAGATTGAGATTTGCTTCACTACCGCCTTATATCGGCTCATATCAATCTGTTGTTCAGTCAGGATTCGCACGGTCTTGTCTTCGGTTTCTGGAGCAGAATCCGGAATTTGTTCTTCCGGAACAGAACAAACATGGGTCAATTCTGATGCTTCCACGCATCGCGTAATTGCCGCTGGGGGGATTCGCACCCCCACGGGGCTGTTTCCAGCACACCCGGCAGATTTACTAATGTTTCAAGTTGATTTTGTCTGCTTTGTATGCCGATTCCATCACAGCGGTTGGAAGATCATAACAGCAGTTTTACCCGCAGCCGAATTCTAGGTAGTGTCCTGATAGTGCGTTGCTGGCCTTGTGGGGCAATCTTGGCCGTTCGGTCTTCAACGCTTGCGCCGAGGGTCTCCATCATTCACAGCGATCCATATGAAAAATAAGATAGCCCCTGCCAGAACAGCAATTCCGAGGAATACGGCAACGAGGAAAGCCCAGTGGTTCATGTGCGATATCGGAGCAGGATTGGGAGTGACCAAACACTGGAAAGCTCTTCGACTGACAGGTCAGCTTGAATCTCGCGGCTGATGCCCGTGCGAATCGAGAACCACGGAGCCGGTAATTGGACATTTCCAGCAGGTGATGTGTCCGAGATATGGGGCAAGTGCGTCAATCGGAGTCTCGTCCTCGACGAGCAGTGCATTATGCACGCCGCAGACGGGAGGATTTGAGTCCGTCTTGTTGAAACATTGCCCAGCCACCTTGATAGTCTAACGCACGAAAGCCTCTCGACCTCCAACGAGGGGCTTTCGTGCGTTTAGGGTAAGCTGATCGAACGATAGGTTGAAACCTCGCAACGCGGTAATGGAGGATCGGTCCAATGCCCACCGTACACCCCTTTTACTCGATTAACGAGGATAAGAAGACCCGGAAGAGACGGTCTTCCACAACAACCCTAAATGCAAAGTTGGACACGGCATCCAGATTTGAGAACGCAAGCAAGGTACCAGCAACTACAGACTTTGCCCTGTGTGTGCCGGACTGGTTGGGGAGTGACCTGATGGCCGACCGCCCAGCCGGTTCATGTAACCCCCAATATCCACCCCTCTATGGCAGCGATTTCTCGCTCCTCCGCCGTCAGCGGCGGATTCAAGAAGCCATCCAGATTGTTGCTCTGGTCTGCCCGTTGCAACCACGCCGCCACGGCATAGGCGGCTTGCTCGTCACCATCACGACCCTCCCTCGGGAAACGCCGTGTCCACAGTGACGGGTAGACCTCTGCCACGACCGATGAGCCCTCCGGAACCTCCCGCCCGTCGAACGGCCAAAAGTGTGGAGCACGACGACAGTTCTTCCGCAGATAGAGAAGCCACGGCAAACCGGCGTGCGTCGAGGTTGCGACCTCACCTTGAACGCCGAACC
>OBLT010001339.1_pt1 | contig 15834 bp, 11 predicted proteins | sample 1518721 | NCBI WGS metagenome assembly OBLT01 (sample SAMEA3539307, study PRJEB22396) | soil metagenome | biome: tundra; feature: field; material: soil | place: USA | collected 2010-05 | depth 0.15 m | reverse complement strand
CCGATCAGCCTTACCGATCAGCCTTACCGATCAGCCTTACCGATCAGCACTGGGCCATGATCACGGAATATTTCCGGGTCCATGTGTCCGGGATATTCCGTGATCATGGAAAGAGGGGGATAAGCCCGTGGAGCGCGAGCCGCCCACGTACCGGTTGCTCCGCCGCCCGGCGGCGGCGGCCGAGCCGCCGCGCCTGGACGAAGCCCAGCGCGCGGTGGTCGCGCACGCCGGGGGCCCCCTGCTGGTGCTCGCCGGACCAGGCACGGGGAAGACCACGGCCATCGTCGAAGCGGTGGTGGACCGGATCACCACCCGCGGCATCGATCCCGAGCGGGTGCTCGTGCTGACATTCAGCCGAAAGGCGGCGGAGGAACTGCGGGAGCGGATCACCATGCGGCTACGGCGCACCACCCGTGAACCGCTCGCTCTGACCTTCCACAGCTACGCCTACGCGCTGGTGCGCAGGGAGTTCGTGCTGGCCGGCGATGCGCCACCGACTCTGCTGTCGGGTCCCGAGCAACTGCTCGAGGTGCGCCGGATGCTCCGCGGTGAGGCGGCAGGCTCGCCGCGGCACTGGCCAGAGCGGCTGCGGCCGGCCCTCGGCACCCGCGGCTTCGCCACGCAACTGCGTGACTTCCTGCTCCGCGGCGCCGAACGCGGCCTGGACGGGCGCGGGATGGCCCAGCTGGGCCGGGCACGCAGGCGGGACGACTGGGTGGCCGCAGGCGGCTTCCTGGACAGGTACGCGGCCCGGTTCGACCTCGCCCCGGTGCCCGCCTACGACTACGCAGAGATCGTGCGTATCGCCGCGCTGCTGCTGGGGCGCTCGGCCGTCCGGGACCGGGAGCGCAAGGCCTACGACGTCGTCCTGGTGGACGAGTACCAGGACACGGACCCGGCGCAGGAGGCGCTGCTGCACGCGCTGGCGGGAGACGGCCGGGACCTGATCGCGGTGGGCGATCCGGACCAGTCGATCTACGCTTTTCGCGGCGCGGATGTGCACGCGATGACCCGGTTCGCCGACGTGTTCCGGACGCCGGACGACCATCCGGCGACCGTGATAGCCCTGCGTACCTGCCGACGCAGCGGCCCGATCCCGCTCGCCGCATCCAGGCGGGTGGCCCGCAGGCTTCCCGCGCCCCCGCGGGCGCAGCCCGCTGAACCGGCCCCGCGGGCGCAGCCCGCTGAACCAGCACACGGCCACAGGGACCTGGTGCCGGTGCCAGGCGCTGTCCCCGGCAGCGTGCGCGTGATCATCGCGTCAAGCGCCAGCCAGGAAGCCGCCGTGATCGCCGACATACTGCGCCGCGGGCACCTGCTGGATGGCGTCCGGTGGTCGGCCATGGCGGTGCTTGTCCGTTCTGCGACCCGTCAGGTCCCGCTGTTGCGTCGGGCGCTGGCTACGGCCGGGGTGCCCGCCGTGGTGGCGGGTGACGAGTTGCCGCTCAGCGAGGAGCCCGGCGCCCGGCCGCTGCTTCTGCTGCTGCGTTGCGCGCTGCAGCCCGGCGTGCTGGACGAAGAGGCGGCCACGGAGTTGCTGACCGGGCCGCTCGGTGGGACGGACGCGCTGGCCCTGCGCAGGCTACGCCGCTCACTGCGGGCAGTCGCGGATGCGGCCGGGGAGGAGCCGTCCGGCGAACCGTTCGCCAGTGCATTGCGTGACCCGCGCGAGTTGACGCTCGTCGGCGGCCCGGCCGCTGATGCGGCGGCGCGGGTCGCCGGCCTGCTGGCCGCCGCCCGGCAGAGCGCAGAAGCCGGTGGGACCGCGCACGACGTGCTCTGGGCCGTGTGGCAGGCGTCTCGCCTCGGCCCCGCCTGGCAGGCGGTGAGCGCGGCAGGCGGGGCACGCGGCGCGGCCGCCGACCGCGATCTGGACGCTGTGGTCGCGCTGTTCGACGCGGCCGCCCGGTTCGCCACCCGGTTGCCGCCGGGGCTGCCGAGGCTGTTTCTTGACAGCCTGAGTGGTCAGGAGATTTCCGGGGACACCCTGGCCGAACGAACTCCCGAGGGTGATGCCGTCCGCATCCTCACCGCTCATCGGGCCAAGGGCCTCGAATGGGACCTGGTGGTGGTGGCGGGTGTACAGGAAGGAAGCTGGCCCGACCTGCGGATGCGGTCCTCCCTGCTCGGCATGGACGAGCTTGTCGACGCTGTCGGCCCGGGTTTTGGCGGCGCGGGTCCAGGCTGGGCGGCCGGCGATGTCGGTCAGGGCGCCGACGCGGCAGCGGCCGCGCTTGCCTCCAAGCTCCTCGACGAGGAACGGCGGCTGTTCTACGTCGCCGTCACCAGGGCACGGCGCGTCCTGGTGGTTACCGCCGCCGGAGGTGAGGACAGTGAGGAGAGGCCGTCCAGGTTCCTCACCGAGCTGGCGGGTGAGGACATCGAGATCGAGCAGGTCGCCGGGTCCGAGCCGCGCTGGCTGTCGCTGCCCGCGCTCACCGCTGAGCTGCGGCGGGCCGCCGCCGATGCTGGCCGACCGATGGTAGTCCGCGAGGCCGCGGCGGCCCAGCTTGCCCGCCTCGCGGCCGCCGGGGTCCGCGGTGCCCACCCCCGTCAGTGGTACGCGCTCACCGAACTGTCCGACAGTGGCCCGGTCACGGGGGACATCGTGCGGCTGTCGCCATCTCAGGTCGAGTCGTTCAGCAAGTGCGGGTTGCGCTGGCTGCTGGAGGCGGCGGCCGGGGCGCGATCCGAGGACGTGGCGCGCCACTTCGGCATCGTGATCCACGCGGCGGCGCAGCTCGCGGCCACCGGCACCGCGGATGCCGACATCGGTGAGCGTATTGACCAGATCTGGCACCACCTGGACTTCGGCAGCGCCTGGTACAGCGAGAAACAACGGGAGCTGGCGCACACGATGGTGCGCAAGTTCCTCGACTGGCATCACGCCAACCCGCGGAAGCTCGTCGAAGTGGAGCAGAATCTGAAGGTCCGGGTCGGCCAGGTGGAGATCACCGGGCGGGTGGACCGGCTGGAGCAGGATGGTGACGGCACTGCCATCGTGGTGGACCTGAAGACGGGATCGGTCAAGCCGGACGACGCGGAGCTGGACCGCAATCCGCAGCTCGGGGTATACCAGCTGGCGGTGCTGCTCGGCGCGTTCGAGCGGCTCGGACTGATCGAGTCCGGTGGCGCCGAGCTCGTCCAGGTCGGGAAGGCCGGCCTGACCGCCAGGGTGCGAGTGCAGCGGCAGCGCGCGCTGTCGGATGACCCCGATCCGGGGTGGGCGCGCAGCCTGGTAGAGACGGTCGCCGCAGGCATGGCAGGCCCTGTGTTCCAGGCCACGGTGAATCCAGGCTGCCGGGTCTGCCCCGTCAAATCGTGCTGCCCCGCGCACCCCGACGGAGAGCACGTGACCCCATGACGGCGGAGCCGACGCGGGGGCGGGGCACAGGCCCGGCGATCCGGTACAGCCCGGTTCAGTTGGCCCGGCTGCTGGGCCTCGCCGAGCCCACTGCCGAGCAGGCCGCCGTGATCTCAGCCCCGGCGCAGCCGCTGGCGGTGATCGCGGGCGCGGGCTCGGGCAAGAGCGAAACCATGGCAGCCCGGCTGGTCTGGCTGGTCGCGAACGGCATGGTCCGGCCGGAACGGGTGCTCGGCCTCACCTTCACCAGGAAGGCGGCCGCCGAACTCGACCAGCGGGTGCGGACCAGGCTGGATGGCCTACGTAGGGCGGGGCTGCGCCAGCCCGGTTCGGGCCAGCCCGGTTCGGGCCAGCCCGGTTCGGGCCAGCCCGGTCTGGGCACGGGGGAGGCCGACGGCGTGCTCGACGGCGAGCCGACCGTATCGACCTATCACGCCTACGCCGCGAGGCTCGTCGCCGACCACGCACTGCGCGAGGCGCTGGAGCCTTCGCTGCGCCTGGTCACCCCCGCGGTCGCCTGGCAGATCGCGGCGCGAGTGGTCGCCGCCTATGGCGGGCCCATGGACGCGGTGAGCTGGACACCAGCATGGGCCACCGCGGCTGTGCTGACGCTGGCCGGCGAACTGGCCGAGCACCTGCGCTCCCCAGGTGAGGTCCGGGAGGTCGGCGAGTGGCTGACTGCGCATGCGGCGGCGCTTCCAGGAAGGTTGCCCGCCGCGGTGCGGAAGGCCGTGACCTGCCAGCGCACGAGGGAGCAGTTGCTGCCGATCGTGGCGGCCTACACGGCGGCGAAGCAGTCCCGCGAGGTAATCGACCACGGGGATCAGGTGATGCTGGCCGCCCGGATCGCGGACCGCCATCCCGAGGTCGGGGCGGCCGAACGGGCCCACTATCAGGTGGTGCTCCTCGATGAGTACCAAGACACCAGCCATGCCCAGCTCGTGTTGTTGCGCGCGCTGTTCGGGGGCGGGCACCCGGTCACCGCCGTCGGTGACCCCTGTCAGTCGATCTATGGCTGGCGGGGGGCCAGCGCTGGCAACCTTCGCCGCTTCTCACGGGACTTCCCCATCGCCGCGAGCCGGACCGGAGGCCGCGCGGCTGGAACGGCCCCGGTGCAGGTCAGGCTGCTGTCGACCAGCTTCCGCAACACCGGCCGGGTGCTCGACGCGGCGGGCGCACTGCAGGAGGGACTGCGTGCTCAGGCCCCGGATGTGCCTCGGCTGGTGCCGCCACCGGGCAGGGCCGATCGCGGCCAGGTGACCTGTGCGCTCACGGAGACGGTGGCCGCCGAGGCGGACTGGATAGCCGAACGGATCAGCCGCCTCATCGCCCTTCCCCCCGGCACCGCCCCGGACGGCCAGGCGTGGCCCGACGACCGTGAGGCTGGTGTCCGACCGTCCGACATCGCGGTGCTCTGCCGCAAGCGCGCCCAGTTTCCCGTGCTGCGCGCAGCCATCGAGGCGCGGGGCATCCCGGTCGAGGTGGTGGGCCTCGGCGGCCTGCTCACCGTCCCTGAAGTCGCCGACATCGTCGCGACGCTGCGGGTTCTGCACGACCCGGCCGCCTCCGGACCGCTGGCCAGGCTGCTTACCGGCCCGCGGTGGCGGATCGGGCCGCGCGACCTGGTGGCACTCGGCAAGCGAGCTAGGGAACTCACCCGCGAGCAGCGCCAGCCCGCTGAGCGGGCGCGCGATTCCCAGCAGGGCCGTGTACCTGAGCAGAGCCGTGTACCTGAGCAGAGCCGTGTACCTGAGCAGAGCCGTGTACCTGAGCAGAGCCGTGTACCTGAGCAGGCCTCGCCACCTGAGCAGCCTCGTGCATCGAAGCAAGCGGAGCCGGGTGATGCGCTCGCGCAGGCGGTTACCGACCTAACCGCGGATCCAGGGAGCCTGGTGGAGGCGCTCGATGACCTGGGCGAGCCGGAATCTTATTCGCGGGCCGGTCACGCGCGCTTCACCGAGTTCGCCGCCGAATTGCGGATGCTCCGCGGGCATGCCGGCCGGCCACTGCCTGACCTGGTGGGGGAGGTCGAACGGGCGCTCGGGCTCGACGTCGAGGTGGCCGCCCGGCCAGGGCGGAACCCGGCCGACGCCCGCGCTGACCTCGATGCGTTCGCGGACGCGGCGGCGGGCTTCGCCGGTGATCAGGAGGAGCCGACGCTCGGCGCCTTCCTCGCCTACCTGGCCGCCGCCGAGGATGAGGAGTTTGGCCTGGAGACCGGCCACGTCGGCGAGGGTGACACGGTCACGCTTGCTACCGTCCACGCCGCCAAGGGCCTGCAATGGCCGGCGGTGATCGTGCCTGGCCTGGCCGCCGGGGAACGTTCCCAGGTATTCCCGGCGAAGCCGAGAGCGAGCACGAAATGGACGGAGAACCCACGACTGCTCCCTTTCGGCCTTCGGGGTGATGCAGGTGACCTGCCGGTCCTCCCTGACCTGACCGCTGACTCGCTGGAGGCGTTCACCGCCGCATGCACCGTCCGCGACGAGGGTGAAGAGCGACGGCTTGCCTATGTGGCGGCGACCCGCGCCGCGTTCTTTCTCGCCTGCAGCGGCTACTGGTGGGGTGAGGGCACGCTGCCGCTCGGCCCGTCCGTGTTTCTCGACGAAGTTCGCGCTGCGTGCGAGGCGGGCGCCGGGACCGTTGACTGCTGGGCGGAGCGGCCGCAGGACGATGCGCAGAACCCGGCCCTCGCCGAGCCGGTGTCCGCTCCCTGGCCGGCCACCCCGGCCGGTCCCGGCCACGAGGCGGTATGCGAGGCGGCGGAACTGGTCCAGCGCGCCTTGGCAGGCGCCTCTGCGGCCACCGATGGCCGGCCGGCAGAGGACCGGCCGGCAGAGGGCCAGACGACGGACGGCCTGAGTGCAGGCGATTTGCCGGTCGGCGGGCCGACGGTTGGCGGCCCGCTCAGTGAACGAGACCGGGCCCTGGCTGAGGCATGGGCCAGGGATACCGAGCTTCTTCTCGCCGAACGGCAGGAGCGGCGCGCCGAGGCAACCGCGGGTGTGTGGCTGCCCGCGCGGCTCTCGGTGTCTTCGCTCGTGGTGATGGCCCGTGACCCTGCCGAACTCGCCCAGCAGATCCGGCGGCCGATGCCGCGTCCGCCAGCACCGCAGGCCCGGCGGGGGACTGCGTTCCACCGCTGGCTGGAGGAGCGATTCGGGCAGCAGCGGCTGATCGATCCGAGCGACCTGCTGGGCGCCGCCGACGATCCAGCTGACGGCGACTCCGACGACCTGGCTGAACTGCGCGATCGGTTCGAGGCGGGGGAGTGGGGGAACCGCTGGCCGTTGGAGGTGGAGGTGCCGTTCGAGACGCTCATCGCCGACCGGCCGGTGCGGGGCCGGATCGACGCGGTGTTCGCCGATGCTCCCGAGGGCGGGTTCGACGTCGTGGACTGGAAGACGGGCCAGCCGCCGTCGTCGGCTCAGGACCGCGGCGCCGCAGCAGTCCAGCTGGCCGCCTACCGGCTGGCCTGGGCGACGCTCGCCCGGGTGCCGGTCGGACAGGTCCGCGCGGCGTTCTACTACGTGCGCCAGGACCTGACCCTGCGCCCGGCGGATCTGCTGGATGAGGTGGGCCTGGCCGCTCTCATCAACGGCATCCCCGCCGGGTCGCGGTGATCGCCCACCCGGTAAGCCCCCCACACCCACACCCATCCCAAGGGCCTTTCGTTATCAGTTCACTGATAACGGTCATCCACAGGCGGGGACAGCGCGGGGGCGGGGTGTGACGTGGATGGGGGCGCTGGTGGCTGGTGATACGCCGACCTGGGTATGCGTCGTCAGATGAACCATGGTGACGTCGATCGACCCAGACCCCGGTTCCAGCTCGGCAGACGGCACGCTCTCCTGGCTACCTGGCTACTGCGACAGGTGGCGCTCCAGGCGCTCCACCTTGGCGGTGAGCGCTCCGGTCACGCCGGGCCTGATGTCAGCCTTGAGTACCAGGCCGACCCGGGGCGCCCTCGCTGCCACGGCGTCAACGGCCTGCTTGACCACGCCCATCACCTCGTCCCACTCACCCTCGACCGTGGTGAACATGGCATCGGTGTGGTTCGGTAGCCCGCTGTCTCGTACTACGCGGACAGCGTCCGCGACGTACTCAGCGACCCCCTCGCCCACGCCGAGTGGCGTGATCGAGAACGCGACTAGCATCAGGTGCTCCTTCCCGGCAGCGGCTGGATCGGTACCTGGGAGGAAGACCAGAAGTGGTCACGAGGCCGGGGGGAGCGCCAGTGGTTGGCAACCGGCCTCGTGACTACTTTCCCCCACACCGATTTCCCGATTATGTGGGTTGGGCCAACGTACTGGTTCAAGCGGGCCGGGACCACCGTCATGGCGATACCGTCATATATCGGTTTGCCGGATCGGTCCCCGTGCCAGCCAACTACGACGGGCTCAGTCCGTCCAGCACGGCACGGATGGCCAGATCCCAGCGGCGATCCCTGGACGCCTGGGATGTACCGAGCCATCCTGCGCTTTCCTGCGCCGCCAGGCCCTGTGCGAGCGCGACGAGCACATGTGCGATGTCGGTGTCGTCGCCGCCCAGGATGCCAGCGTCGGTGCACCGGCGGACGCGCCCGACGATGAACTCCCGCACCGCGCTGCCGGCCCTGAGCTCGTCCGGGCCTGGATCGAAATCAGCGAAGGGCCGCGAGAACATCACCTCGGCCAGCACCGGGTTCCCGCGGGCGAACCCGCGGAAGGCCTCGATGACACCGACCAGGTCGGCGCGCGGATCGCCGGATTCCGCAAGCTGGTCGAAGTGACGCCGGAGCAGGCGGAAACCCTCGAAGAACACTTCCCGAACGAGCCCGGCCTTATCGCCGAACAGCTCGTAGACAGCCGGGGTTGACGTCTCGGCCTGCTGGGCGACCTTCCGGGTGGTGAACCCGGTGACACCCTCAGCGGCTAGCGTGCTGACCGCGACATGCAGGACGTGATCCCGCAGTTCCTGCGTCCGCTGTTTCGCTCTCGGCACGGCCGGATCCTAGTGAGACGCTGACGCGCCGAGGGTGGCGTCACCCGCTTCGATGGACGCGCGGATTGCCTTCAGCGCCTGGTCCCTGGCCCGTAGCTTGGTCGTGGCGTGGGCGTCCATATCGAGCATGGCCAGCGCGGCGGCGGTGCTCGCCGCCACGTCCTGCAATTCAGCGGGCGGCACGAGGCGGTCGAAGAAGCCTGCGGTGACGGCGTCATCGGGCGAGTAGACCTCGGCGAGGAGGACAGCCCTGGTGAGGTGCGCCGGCGTGAGCCGTTGCCGGCAGATCTCGATCGCGACCTGCGGCATTGGGATGCCGATGGCCACCTCGTTCGCGGTGATCTTGTACGGGCCGGCTGCGCCGATCCTGTAGTCGCCCGACAGGAGAAGGAACGCGCCCATCGCCACGGCGTGCCCCGTGCATGCGATGAGGACCGGCGTGGGGAAAGACAGTAGCCGCTCCGCCAGTTCGAAGCCCGCAAGCACCATGGCGGAGGCGGTCGCGCCGCCGCCCCGGAGCACCCGCAGATCAAATCCGGCGCTGAACGTTCCCGGCCGGCCAGTGAGCACGACGACCGCGCGGTCCTCCGCGGCCCGGTCGAGGGCCGCGCCGAGCTCACTGAGCATCTGCGGCGACAGCGCGTTCACCTTGCCGTCGTCCATGGTGATCGTGGCGACCGAGTGGCCAGGCTGGTATGAGACGAGCGTTCCCATGACACGGTCCTTTCTCCCGGTGCGCGCTGCCGGGCACCGGCGCCTGCACCGGCCAGGCCCGCCCCGCGCGGCCAGGTTTGCGCTCCATGGGCTTATATCATATCAACGTTACGGAACAAGGATCCGATTTATTGGCCCCTTGGTCGCTGTCCGTGCCTCCCGGCCACCCGGCTGTCCGTGCTTCGCGGCTGTCCGGTTGTCCGGCTGTCCGTGCTTGCCGGTCATCAGGCTGTGGGTGCTTCGCGGCTTGCCGGCCGCCCGGACTGTCCGTGCTTGCCAGCCCCTCGGCCGGATGGCGGAGGACTACGGCGAGTGCCGGGCTTCGTGGAAGCGGTGGTCGCGCACGATCAGCTGCTCGATCTCCTCCAGTTGGCCTGCGTCAAATGCTGGCGGAGATTCGTTGAGTAATTCGATGACATAATCGGTTGAGGTCGCGATGTGAACGGTCAGGTCACTGCAATTCCCGACTTTTGACCGAGGATGAGTAAGCAGGACCACGCGCTGTATCGGGATGTGCTGGCCGCGAGAGCGCAGGAACCGTTCAAGCAATCTCGCCGGCTCGTCGAGTTGCACGCTCGGCGAGCGTCCGCCCCAGTCGCTGAGCGTGCCCCGCTCCACGAGGTTGCCGTAGCGGTCGTACTTGCAGAACCGCCAGGTATCACCGACGCAGTGCACGGTGGCGTTGAGATGTTTCCCCTCGATGGCGACCAGCCCTTGAGGGCCCAGCAGAAGATGGTCGATCTCGCCGCGCTTGTTGCGATACCCCCGCAGTAATGTCCAGTCATCACCGAGGACCTGGCCAAGCCCGGCCGCGACCAACTGTTCGCCTGCTATGCCCGCCCTGAGGATCTCTTCCTGATCCGAGGTCCCCGTCGCCCTTGCCGGGGGGGCCGGAGCCTGCCGTTGCTCGCGCCGCAAGGCGACGGCGGATCGCAGCCACGCCCACCAGCGATGCTGAGCACGAGCCTGATCCCGCGAGTCCCGTGCCGCCTTGACACGCTCGAGGTGCTGGTCGCGTGCCTCCTCGGATTGAGATCGCACGTGCTTCTCGGCGTGCGCGCGACGTTGGCGGGTCTCCTCGAGCTTCACGCCCGGATGATTTGACAACTCAACTATTCGCACGCCCCGGCCGCCCCTGCGCGTAGCAATGAACGCACTCGCTGGCTCCCCGTTCCTGGCTACTTCATCGACGCTTCGAAGAAGCACAGTACCCCGCAATTTGTCCCGTTATTCCGGCGGGTGGCAGGTTGCCGGCTTCCCGCACTCCAACCACCGCGGGCCGGCGTCCGTCATATCTTTCAGACGGCTCATGGAACCGCCTGGGGGAGAAGGGGCACCGCTGATGAATTCATCTCCACGACTGGCCCGGCCAGCGCTCACCAAAGCAGCGCTCACTACAGCAGCGCTCACCACAGCAGGGCTTATCGCAGCTGCGCTCACGGCGGCCGCGCTTGTCTGCATCGCGGCCGGTGTCCCGGCGTTCGGCGCCTCATCCGGCGCGTCCGCCACGTCTGCCCGGACGGCCACAGCCGCCCATACCGGAGCTGACACCTTCATCGCGGAAGGCCAGAACATCGGCGGGACCGCCCTGCATGAGCCGGCGTGCCGGTCCGGCTGCGTCCTGTCTGGCGATGCCACCTCGATCCTGGACACCATGACCTGGCGCAGCTGGACCGCGACCGCAGCGACGGGGGCCGGTACCGAGAATATCGAGGGCTGCGTGCCCAACTGCGCGAACGGCGGCCAGTACCGGGTGCCGGTGGTCGTGACGTTCAGCCGCCCGGTCAAAGACTGCCCGGCCCGGACCGGTACCGCCCGGACCGGCACTCGCTGGTTCTGGTCCAAGGCGTCCTTCAGCTATCCGCGCGGCCTGCCGAAAGCTCTCCGGGGTGCGCGCGCACCGACCAATCCGTGGACCTTCACGTCTGTCATCGCTCAGGCGAGAGAGAGCTGCGGCTGACGGCGCGTTCCGCACGGGGTGGTCATGCGATGCTGAGTCCTCCGTCAACGGGCAGCGTGACGCCGGTGATGTAGCTCGACGCGTCCGAGGCGAGGAACACGATGACGGCGGCGAGCTCGACAGCGTCACCCGGCCGGCCGGCCGGGATCATGCCCGCCCTGCTGTCGATGTAGCCGGGCTGGTACGCCTCGGTCATCTCAGAGGGGAAGAAGCCGGGTGCCACCGCGTTGACGCGGATGCCCTTGCGTGAGGTCCACTGGGCCGCGAGGTCGCGGGTGAGCCCCAGCAGGCCGGCCTTTGACGCGGCGTACGCGGCCTGCGGCAGCCCGGCTGTCACGATGCCCAGCACGCTGGACACGTTGATGATCGATGAGCCTCTCGGCATGACCCGCGCGGCGGCCTGCGCCATCCAGTAGCAGCCTTCGAGGTTGATCTCGAGAACGGACCGGAACTGCTCGGGGGTCTCCCGTGACGCGGGGACGGCGGTGCCCACCCCGGCGTTGTTGACCAGGATGTCTACCCGGCCGAGTGTCTCCACTGCCTGATCAATGAGCCGTCGGCAATCCTCCGGGCGGCTCACGTCGGTCGCCACGGCCAGCGCGCGCCGCCCGGCGGCTTCGACCAGCGTGCCGGTGTCGGCCAGCCGGTCGGCCCGGCGTGCACCGAGCGCGACGTCGGCGCCCGCCTCGGCGAGCGCCCGCGCGGCGGCCACGCCGAGTCCGGAGGAGGCCCCGGTCACCACGGCCACCTTGCCGTGGAGCTGAAACAGGTCGAGCACGGTCATCGATCCACACCCTCAGGGTCGCGCCAGCGGCCCGAAGCCGCAGCGTGGCCGCGACTCACCGGCGGCGTCAGCTTAGTGAACAGGGCCGGCTGCTGCCTTCCCCGTCAGGCAAGTACCCCGCGCCCGGCCTCAGTCGTGTTCCCTCATCCATACCGAGACGTGGACCGGTTCGAGGGCCTTTTGCACGACACTGGCCAGGTCACCGCGTACCGCGTCCAGGTCCACAGCGCCAGCCAGCCGGGCCGCGAACGTGGCCACGGTCGTGTCGGCGTCATATCGTGCGCGGTTGAACCGCCGGTCCACCGCCCGCTGCACCCGGCGCCGCAACGGGCTGAACAATGCCGCCGCGGCGAGCGTCGAGGCGGCCACCGCCACCGGTGAGTAGACCGACAGCACCCTGGTGGCCAGCAGCACCAGCCCCGCGTACAACCCGACCAGCAGCCCGGTCACGACCGTGTAGGCGAGCGTGCGCGAGATCAGCCGGTCGATCTCATATAGCCGGTACTTCAGGATCCCCACCCCGATGGACACCGGCAGCGCGGCGAACCCGAACCAGGCGAAGCCGATCGAGATGCCCACCAGAGGCAAGCAGACGACGGTAATGGCGGCGCCACTGGCCAGCCACTTCAGCTGCTGGCGCCGTTCACCTGACGAGCGCCGCCAGCTCAGCGCCTGCCGGCCGACGAACGACAGCGAGAGCACGAGGAGCACCGGGAGGAGCGGGGACTGAACCTCCTTGTACCAGCCAGCCGGGTTGTCCACGCCGACTAGCCCGCCCGAGGAGTCGACGCGGATTGCGCGCCCGATGATGGCATCAGCCGTGGCCACGGCGAGCGCGGCGAGCAAGGCCGCGTACAGCGCGCAGTAGGCCCGCAGGGCCCAGCGCCAGAACCGGGAGGGCAGCCGGCCGTCGGGGAACAGCAGGATCACCACGAACAACAGCAGGAGGCCGGGCATCCACAGCTCGTCCAGCACCAGGGCCAGCGGTCCAAGGGCAAGGTGGTACCCGTGGTGGTACGCAAGAAGCGCGTAGTCTCCACCGTCAGTGGCGAGGAAGAGGCAGCCGGCGATGACGAGAAGGAGCCAGCCGATCGGGTTGCCCGGCTGGCGCCGGGCGACGAGGATCCCGACCACGGCGCCGGGCACTCCGATGACCAGCGGCACAACCCCGTTGAAGTACTGGTGGGACAGCAGCGACAGCGGGATCACGGCTGCGGCGGATACCGCCACCAGGCCGCCGAGCGCGGCCGCCCACGTGGCCGGTGATACCCGGCCGATGCGGGCTAGCCGCTGTCCTGGCTGCATGCTGCGCACGGAGCGAAACGCTACGCCCAGACCGTTCCGGAAACGTTACGCAGCCGGGGCACCGCAGGTCATGGCCCTCCTGCGCAACCTCGCCATCGGGATCCTGAAAACCGCCGGGCACACCAGCATCACAGCCGCCTGCCGCCACCACAGCCGAGACGCCACCCGGACCCTGACCACCCTCGGACTCAGCCCAGCATGACCAAACCGGACATCACGCCACTATGCCGGGGCCCTGGCGCATAGTCTCCGCCATCGGTGGCGAGGAAGATGCACCCGGCAATGACGAGAACAAGCCAGCCGATCGGGTTGCCCGGCTGGCGCCCGGTGTCCTTCGCCTCGGCTACGTCCCGCAGCAGGGCATTCGCTAGGCGCTGCCCTGCTCCAGCGCATCTGCCGCAACGCGCCTAACAAGCGGGTCGTTATCGTCCAATATCGCATGCTTGAGTGCTGACTCAATACGCGGGTCGCGACTGGTTTTCCACCACGATCCAAGTTCAAAGATCGCAGAGAATCGCACTTCTGCGTTCTCGTCACGAGAGAGGGCGAGAAGTGCATCAACCGAGGCGGCCGATATCTTGCCACTCGCAGAATTCGCGAGCGCCGTCGCCACGTGGTAACGCACGCCTGGATCGGGGTGGTCTGCCAGAACCCGAAGCCGACCTGTGACCGGGTCACTCTTCAGAAACCCGAACGCGCTAACGAGCCAGTAGATAACATCGGGGTCCGTCTCACGGCCCAGCATATCCGCCAGTTCGGCCGTGGCCTCATCCTGATACCGCTTCAGTTCCCGGACGAGCCTGATCCCCAAGATTCTTCGCCGTACGTCTCCACTGCGAAGTTCCTGCTTTCCGACGCGCAGAAGCTCCGACTCTGGACTGTCAACAATGATCGAATGAAGCAAGGCATTGGTCGAGGCGAAGCCTGCTCGAAACTCGATATCCTGCTGCAGCAGGAGCGAATCTAGGACGTCTTGCGTAAGCCTTTTCATCGGAAATGCCTGGAAGCCCATTTTTCGATCTGATTAAACTCCTTACCTCCTCCTTTTGGCCAATTTCCCGCGCCATATTGCGCGTTCATGATTCTCGTAGCCGTCTGAGTCGGCGTTTCTCCGACATAGGGTGTTTCCCCTTGGTTAATGACCCAGCTAGGAACTTCTGTCTTGCCGTACGCCTTTGTCGGTTTCTTGGGTACTCTATCGCCCGAACCGGAGCCGGGTGGGCAATTGTGTACCAGAAGTGACCCCGACGCTACACCTACGTAGAAGTCGTGATCACCTAGGACCGTCAGGTCCCACATGTATCCCGTGGTCACCTTCGGGGTAATCCCGGTGATAACCAGGGCAAGGCGGCCGCCAGGTGTGCGGAGCCGGTCCCCGCGACGCAATGCCGCGGCCCTGGTCCACCGGTGCGTGGTCTGGTCGAAAAACAAATGGCCGGTTGTCGTGCCGATGACCGCAGTGGCGTGGCCGACCCTGACCTCCAAGTCATAGAGATCGGTGTCGTGGTGGACGAGGACGGCGGCGACCGGCTCGGCTTTGGTCTTTCCAGTTCGGGTGTTAGTGGCGAGGACCTTGTCGCCGGGTTTGAGCTGGGCGATGGGGACGGCCTTGCCGTTAGCAAGGAGCACCCTGGTGTCTGCGGTGAAGGACTCTCCGGGGCAGGGGGCCGCTGGGGTGGCGGGCTGGCCTGTTTCATTGGAGGACTTGCCGAGGTTGGTGTTGTAGCCGCTCTTCGCCGCCTCGGCACCGTTGCCGCCCTCGTCGTTGGCGTTCGTGCCGTTGACGTTCACGTTGGTCCCGTGCGCCTGCTCGATGATCTTGTTGGTGCTGTGCAGGAGTTGCGCGGCATTGGTGTTGTTGCCGACATGGGCGGTCACGTAGGCGCCTGTGCGCAGCAATGCTGAGGCGGCCAGAACCTGGGCGGCGTTCGGCCCGGCGTAGATGTCCTGCGGAGGCGGAGGGGGCGGCGGCGGGTAACAATCGACGATGCAAAGCCCGCTAATCCCGCTTCCGCTTCCGCTTCCGCTTCCGCTTCCGCTTCCGCTTCCGCTTCCGCTTCCGCTGGACCCGGATCCCACTTGGAGGCCCTGTGCCGAGACCGACACAGCGCTGCTGCTGGAAGAACCGGTGGAGCTTGAGGAGCCGGTCCGCGTGAGCAGGTAGTGGACGAGGATGATGACGCCTACGACTGCTACCGCAATGAGGAATGGCACTACAAATGGCGAGAGAGCCAGTCCGATAGTTGCTGCCGCATCGCCCAAGGCGTCGAGGCCGATGCCGGCGATAAGAGCGCAAGCGAACCAGCAGTGGCCGGTGGGGTCGGTGGTGGTGAGGGGGTTGCCGTCGGCGTAGGCGTAGGGGTTGCCGTCGGCGGTGGCCGGCAGCGGGGCGCCCGTGACGGTGTCGTTGCTGGTGAAGCCGCCGGTGGCGGGGCTGTACCAGCGGGCGGACATGTCCACGTTCTTGGTGGAGGGGTCGGTGTACTGGCCCTGGTAGCCGACGGCGGGCATCGTGCCCGTGGTGGCGGTGACGGTCCCGTAGGGGCTGTAGGCGGCGGAGGCGGTCAGGCTGGTGGTGCCCGCCGCCGGGCTGAAGGCGCCGGTGACGTCGCCGTGGATGTTGGTGAGGGCCGATTGGGCTGTGCCGCCGCTCGGCTGGATGCCGACAAGGCTGCCGGACGGGCTGTAGCTGTAGCTGGTCGTGCCGTCGGAGGCCAGGGTGTT
>OBLT010001337.1_pt1 | contig 15850 bp, 8 predicted proteins | sample 1518721 | NCBI WGS metagenome assembly OBLT01 (sample SAMEA3539307, study PRJEB22396) | soil metagenome | biome: tundra; feature: field; material: soil | place: USA | collected 2010-05 | depth 0.15 m | reverse complement strand
TTCAAGAGCTGCAGCGTCGCGATCTCGTCCTTGGGGTCCGGCGCCGGGCCGCCCGCCGGGGAGGAGGTCATCGAGAGATACCCCAGAGACGCGAGCTTTCTCGCCTGCTCCGGATCGACCGACTGGGGAGCCTTGAACGCCGACACGATCTTCTCCAGCTCGATCTTCATCGGCCGCAGGGGGTCGGGCTTTCCCTCCGCCAGGTTGGTCCTCTCGCCCGGGTCCTTCTCGACGTCGTAGAACTCGGGCCGGGGTGCCTCGATGTACTGCCAGTGCCCGTCCACGAGCGATCGGAGAGCACTCCACCCGAACCGGATCCTCGGGAAGAAGGTCTCGGCGAAGATGCGGCGTTCCGGGGGCCTCGCGCCCAACGCGAGGTCGACGACGGAGAGCGTCCCGGGCGGGGGACGGAACCCGGGAACGGCAAGGGTCTTCCCGACGGTCGTCACGACGTCGGTGAGCTGGACCGGAACCGGCACGCTCGTTCCCGCCAGGGCCGGCTTGACCTCGCCGTCTCCCTTGGGAAGCTTGATGAGAAGCGGGACCTGAATGGACTCGCGGTACAGGAAAATCCCGTGCTCGCTCTCGCCGTGGTCACCGAGCCCTTCACCGTGGTCCGAGAGGAACACGATCATCGAGCGGTCGTAGAGGCCGCTCGCCTTCAGGTGCTCGAGGAACGTGCCCACGATGGCGTCGGCGGCGGCCACCGCGCCGTCGTAGGGGTTCGGGTAGCGGCTGAGGAAGGGCTCCGGCGGTTCGTAGGGAGCGTGCGGCTCGTACAGGTGGAGGAAGCCGAACACCCTGGTTTGCTTCACGCCGTCCAGCCAGCGGATCAGAAGGGCGGTCGTCCTGTCTCCGGCCCTCCGCACGTCGTGACTGGACTCTCCGGGCGACGTGGGCTCGATGGCGTCGTCGTAGAAGTCGAAGCCGCGCGAGATGCCGCTGGTCCCGGCCAGGACGATCGAGGACACGGCGGCCCCCGTCGCGTATCCCTGCTGTTTCAGGATCTCGGCGAGCGTCGGAACGGACGGGTCGAGACGGTATCCCCCGTTGTCGAGGACGCCGTTCACCGCCGGGAGCGTTCCGGTGAGAAGGGTCGCGTGGGACGGCAGGGTGAGCGGGACGTGGCTGTAGGCCTTTTCGAAGAGGATGGAGTCCTTCCGCAGGGCCGAGAGGGCCGGTGTCTCGACGCCGGCGTAGCCGTAGAACGGCAGGTGATCCGAGCGGAGGGTGTCGATGACGATGAGGAAGAGCGGCGAGCCGGGATGGGTCGGGGCGGCCTCCCGAGTCCCGGGTCCCTTCCGGGAGCACGAAGTGCCCAGCAGACAGAGGAGCAGAAGGCCGGCCCGGCGGGCGGAGCGCGTCGCCTTCACCGCCGGAGCCCCGCCTCTTCTCGCGCGAAGCGCGGGTCCTGGGGATAGAGCCGTCTCGCCTCCGCGAGCAGGGCCCGAGCGCGGGAGACGTTCCCGAAACGGCCCAGGCTCCGGACGGCCATGAGGTAGGTGAAGGGGCCCGGCACGGCGCGAATCATCGCGTCGATCCGGCGGGAGGCCTCGCTCATCTCCCCACGTGAGGCCGCGATGATGGCGAGTCCGGTGAGTGCCTCTACGCTCTGCGGGAAGACTTCCAGCTCCTTCCGGTACTCCGCTTCCGCGAGATCGAGCTTGTCCTGGCGCCCGAAGATCTCGGCCCTCGTGACGTGGAGGCCCTGAGGAGGGCTCGCGGCGCCGGCGATCTTCGAGGCCTCGTCGACCTTCTCGAGAGCTTCGGCGAACTTTCCTTCGAGCATCGCGATTCGGGCCAGGACTTCTCCCGCCCGGGCGTCCCCCATCTCCCATGCCACTTCCGCGTGCTTGCGGGCTTCCTCGGTCCGGCCGGCCCTGAGCGCCAGGTTCGCGACGTCCACGAGGTAGTTCGTCTGCCCCGGCGGAGAGAGCTGGGCCGTCCTCTTCAGCGCGGCGAGAGCTTCATCCATCCGCCCCAAGCGCTCCAGCGCGGAGGAGAGGATCTCCCAGCCGTCGATCAGGCGGGGATTCGTCTTCAGGAGGCCGAGCAGGATCGGGATGGCCTCCGCGCTCTTGCCCGCATCCTGAAGCTCGACGGCCCGCTGCAGTTCGACGAGGCTGCCGATGGCGTCCTTCGGGTCCGGCAGGGGACCCCCGGTCTCGGAGGCCGAGCCCGTGAGATAGCCGAGGGACCGGAGCTTCTTCGCCTGCTCGGGGTCGATCGCCGACGGAGCCCTGAGCGCGGTCCTTCGCCTCTCCGTCTCGGCGACCATCGAGCGGAGCTCGGGCGGCTTTTGGAGGGCCAGGTTCTCCTTCTCCGCGGGATCCCCGGCGAGGTCATAGAGCTCGGGCGTAGGTGCCTCGATATACTGATGACCGGCGGAAATGAGGGAGCGGAGCTCGCTCCATCCGAGCCGGATACGCGGGCTGTAGTTCTCGGCGAAGATCCGCCTCTCGGGCGCGGGGCCTCCCGAAGCCAGCCCGACGAGAGACGTCGTGCCGGGCCGTTCCGGAAAGCCCGGAACCGCCAGCGCCTCGCCGATCGTCGGGAAGACGTCGGAGATCTGCACCGGCGTCTTGACGCTCGTGCCGGACAGGGCGCCTCCGGGGAGCTTGATCAGGAGCGGGATCTGGATCGACTCGCGGTAGAGAAAGATGCCGTGCTGCATCTCGCCGTGGTCTCCGAGGCCTTCTCCGTGGTCGGAGAGGAAGAAGATCAGGGCCCTGTCGTAGAGACCGATCCTCTTGAGCTCGGCGAGGAACCCTCCCACGATCGCGTCGGAATACGCGACCTCCCCGTCATAGGCATCGCGGTAGCGTGACCGGTAGGGCTCGGGGGCCTCGTACGGGGCGTGCGGTTCGTAGATGTGGAGAAATGCGAAGAGGGGGCCGGGCGCTTGGCGGCGGATCCAGCCGAGCAGAAGCTCCGCGGTCTCCTGTCCCGGCCGCCGCACGAATTCCAGCATGGTCGTCCGGCGCTTCGACTGCACCCTCTCGTCCCAGAAGTCGAAGCCCCTCGCGATCCCGCTCTGCGAGCTCAGGACGACCGCGGAGACGGCCCCTCCGGTCGAATAGCCGGCCTTCTTCAGCAGCTCGGCCAGGGTGGGTATGGCCGGATCGAGGCGGTAGCCCGCGTTGTCGAGCACGCCGTGCGCGCCCGGCTCGAGCCCCGTGAAGAGAGAGACGTGGGACGGAAGGGTGAGGGGGATGTGGGCGTAAGCCCTCTCGAAGAGGATGCCGTCTCTTCGGAGCCCGTCGAGGGCCGGAGCCTCGACCTTCCCGTATCCGTACATTGGAAGGCGATCCGAGCGGAGCGTGTCGACCGAGATCAGGATGACCGGGGCTCTCTCGAACCGGGGTCCCGCGGGGGCGCGACTCGTCCCCCTGCACGAGGGGACCGCGAGCAGCAGGAGGACCCCGCCGCCCAGGAAAGCTGCGAGACGGGCCGGAGCGATCCGCATACGGGGCATGAGGATAGCGTCAACCCTGCTCAAGAAAAAAATGCCCTGGCTCGAAGGCCAGGGCATTAAAGAAATCTGGTGGAAAGTCTAGAACCGGGCCCCGAAGGTGATCAGATATTGCCTGGGAATCTGGAACGAAGGCGTCGCGCTGGAGCCGGTAACCGGCTGGCCGAACAGCGAGCTGAGCTGCCAGTTCGCTCCCATGGCCGTGCACTGGGCCTTTGAGTCGCCCTGCGGGCACTCGACCGGAGCGGTTGTGAAGGGATTGAAGCGGACGAGACCGGAGGAGTTGGGCGTTAGGGTACGGCCGACGAGAACTGACGTGTTTATGGCGGCTGCGTTGTTGGAGAACGTAACGGCGTGGCCGTTGAGGACGTTGTAGATCTGCGGCTGGACGAAGATCTCGACCGGTCCGATCTTGCCGCTGAGGTTGATGGAGAGGTCGGTCCGATAGACGTTGGGGGTGCGATAAGCGTCACGCGACGTGAACCAGTACGTCACGCTCGACGGCGGCGTCAGGTAGCAGTGGTTCTGGTCGATCCCCGGCGTGGTGCACCCGAGGCTGACGTACGGAGACGAGGCGATAGTGCCGGCCGCGCCGTAGGGCGTGCCGGTGTCGATGGCCTGGAGCAGCCCCGGGGTAATGGTGACCGGACCCATCCTGACGTCATAGTTCGCGTAGAGGCGGATGCGGTGCCTTTGGTCCTGGGAGAGGTCGCCCCTCGGCGTGTTCCAGGAGGCTTGAATGTACTCGGGGTAGTTGAGTAACGTGGACGAGGCGGGGCCGCCGGTTGCGCCCTCGCCGACGAAGTTGCCGAGCATGTGCGACCACGTCCAGTTCCCCCCGACGATCAGCGGACCGGTCCGGTAGGAGAGGGAGGTGTTCAACGCGGTGTAGTTGCGGGTAAGGGCGTTCGTGTTGACCAGCACCCCGAGGTTGTAGTCGTTTCCGAGGGCGTCCGACACAAAGCCGGTATTCAGGTTGCGCTCGAGTGCGTAGAAGTCGTTGAAGTTGCGGCGCACCCCGTCCACGCGGTAGACGAAGTTGCTGCCGAGGGTGCCGCCGAACCCGATGGAATACTCGTCCGCGTTGGGCGACTTCAGCGGGTTGACGATCTGCTGGTTCACGCCGGGAAGGGTGACGGAATCCGGCTGGACGAGGGTGGGGAACATGCCCGTCTGGGTGACGCCGATGCCGTTGTACATCTGTTGCAGGACCTGGGCCGTCCCGGTGCACGTGGGGGGGCAAGCGCCGTTGATAGTCGGGCCTTGCCAGTAGTAGTAGTAGCTCGCCGGGTTGCCGGCCGAGGTGCCGCCGGTGCCGGCGACAGTCTCCTGGATCTGGCCGACATAGCGGGCGTAGCTGCCCGTCACGCGGAACTTCCCGTCTCCCTTGAGGTCGTACGAGGCCGCGAGCCGGGGGCTGAACTGGCTGTCGTTCGCGACGAGGTGCCCTCCCGCGTCCACCGCGTTGTTCTTGTCCCAGCGGACGCCGATGTTGAAGGAGAGCTTGTTGCCGAGCTTCCAGGCGTCGTTCACGAAGACCGAGTCGGTCTTGAGATTGCTCCCCTGGCTCAGGACGGGGATCGGGTAGTACTCGAAGTAGGTGCTGCTGTCGATGACGGGGTAGAGGTTGCCGTTTACCTGCTTGACCGACGTCGGATAGAGTGTCCAGTTGGACCCGGACTGGTAGTTGTTCGACTGGCGCAGCGAGGAGAACCTCTGATACCCGAGGGAGATATTGTGGGTGCCCAGAGCCTCCGACGAGAGGAAATAGGTTCCCTTCGCGGAGATGTCCTTGTTGTCCCGGGTCTCGGGGCTGCAAACACCGCAGAAGATCGGGGAAAACATCTGGCCATAGCCTTGGTCCAGGACGAGGACGGAGGTGCCCCCAACGAGCGAGGTGTCGGTTCCGCCCGAGTTAATGAACGTGAACGTCTTCCTCGAATACTGCCCCTCGAGGAAGAAGTCGCTCGTGACCACGCCGTTGTAGTTCAAGGCGAACAGGGTGGACGGAGTCGCGCGGTTGTAAAACACGCTGTCGTCGAGGATCGGTAATAGGGGGTAGGCGTAGTTGCCACTATGTATCGTCGTCCAGATGTAGGACCCCGTGAGGGTCTGGTTCGCGAACGGCGAGAACGTCAGCTTCCCTTCGTAGCGCATGTCCAGGTTCGTCTGGGGGATCGACTCCGTGGGCCCACCCGGTGTAAGCGAGGACGTGGATTGCGACGTCTGCTGGCTGTTGTAGCGCCAGCCGCCGAAGAACCAGATCGTGTCCTTCCAGATCGGTCCGCCGAGGGTGGCCTCGTACGTGGGCACCCAGTGGTCGGCGTAGGTCGTGGGGATCGGGGTCTGGGCCTTGGTGTTGTCGTTGTTCTCGGTGACGCGGAAGGAGCCGCTGAAGGCGTTTCCTCCCCGCTTCGTGACGGCGTTGACGACGCCACCCGTGAAATGACCGTACTCCGCGGAGACGGCCGACGTCATCGTCGACACCTCCTGGATCGCGTCCTGGATGTAGAGTTGGTTAGTCGGCACGCCGCGGACGTTGTCCTGGATGTTGACGCCGTTGACGGTGAAGACGTTGTCGAACGACTGGGCTCCGGAGATCGTGATGTTCCCGGCAGGGCCGTTCGAGTTCACACCCGGCGACAGGAGGACCGAGTTCTGGATGGTCCTGGCAGTCGGAAGCTTGTCCATGAGGTTTTCGGAATATGTCGTGGTCGCCTGCGCTGTCTGGGAGACGGCCTCGCTCTGCGCGGCGACGGTGACCGCGGTGGTCACGCCGGCCATGGCGAGCTTGACTTTGATCGGCACCTCCTGGCCGGACGAAAGCTTCGGGGTCCTCGTCACCGTCTGAAAGCCGGAGAGGGCGATCGTGACGGTGTACTCGCCCGGAGGCAGGTTGGGCATGACCCAGTCCCCGTTGACGTTCGTGACGGTGGTCCTCGAGCCCTGAAGAGCCGGGGAGGTGGCGGTGACCGACACGCCCGGCAAGCCGGCTCCCGCCTCGTCGGCCACGTTGCCGCTCAGTGTTCCGGTAGGAATGCCCTGCGCCCACGCGTAGTTAGCTACGAGGAGCGGCAGCACCAGGAGTACGAGCCAGATCTTCTTGTTTCGCATTCTTCTCCCTCCCTTTGAATCAGAATCAGAGGATATTCTCTGGGCTATGAACAACCTGGACGACAAGCTCTGCTCTCAGGCATTTCGAGTCGACCCTTTCGGCAAAAATTTGGAGAAGATCCCAAAAAACCGGAGCCGCGACTTTCTCCACGACCGGACTTCCCCGATGGTCGTGCTCGCAAGAAATTGGATATCAACGACTTCCATCGGCCTATGGGATGACCTCACGTTTATGTCAGCACACCGACACTTCATCCTAAGAGAGAACCGTGCCATGGATGTCGTAAGGCTTCGCCGCTCGTCCGAGCAGTCCGGCAAGCCTTTTCTGGAGGCTCTACTCGACTCGCACGCTCGCCGAGCCGACGCCGATGCGGTTCGTAGCGACGTCGCGGACGGTGGCCACGAAGCGCATGTTGCCCTTGCGGGCCTTGACCTCGCCCGTGTATACGAACGGCTCGTGCTCGGCCTTCGCGAGGGTCGCCGCATCCATGAGGATCGTCTGGCGATCCGGGACCGCGTTCGAGCGCGCGCCGCTGTCCTCGACGGCCGCGAGCGTGACGTCCACGACGGCCTTCCTCCTGCCGCCCTCGTCGAGGAACGTGAAAGCGGAGAGGGGGACGGAGACCTTGAACGGCGCGATGCGGTGCCCGATGCCGCCTCCCTTCTTCGCGGGGCCGATCGCGAGCGCGACGGGAAACTCGCCGCTTGCGCCCGGCGTCAGGAGCGCGAGCTCCAGGCGGTCGCTGGCGCTCTCGTCCGCGGTCTTCGCGCCGTAAGCACGGCGCGCGCGAAGCGTCACGCCCGGACGCGCCGACGTTACCCGCACGGCGTGGTCGGTCTTTTTCGGGTCGAGGGCCGTGAGCGTGACCCCGATGGAGTAATAGCTCGCCGACTCCTGATAGATGCGCTCGAGGGCGCCGCCGAACGTGTTGCGGTTCTGAACGAAGACGCCGCCGGTCTCGTCCGCGATTCCCGCGAGCGCCTCGCGGCGGTTCACGTCGGCCGCAAAGCCCGTCACGGGTGACGTCGTGGACTCCGAGGCATCCACGTCGGTCGCGAGGCCGCGCGCGTCGAACGCGTGCACGGTGATCCCCGACCGGTTCGCCTCCGCGACGACCGCGCGGAACTCTTCGACGACGGATTGGTCGAACTGGTTGAGGAGCGAGGACGAGAGCGCATTTGCGAACGTCTGCCCCGGCCGGAGCTCGATCCCGCTCGAGACCCAGAACACCACGCGCTTGCCCGAGCGCGCCGCGAGGGCCGCGAACGCGCGCTTGAGCTCGTCGAGCGTGCCTTTCTCGCGGCCTCTGATCTGGTCGCTGTAGTTCCGGATGATGAAGTCGCGGGAACGCGAACGCCGCGCGAGATTCACGTCCTGGCGGTACTGCGAGTCCCAGAAGAGCCCCCGTGGGGCGACCTTCTCGAGGCGCGAGAGGCCGTCGAGAAGGGTTTCCTTGGAGCTCGTGAACGGCGTGATGACGTGCGACGAGATGTTGTACGACAGGATCGCCATGCTGTCCGACGGGGAGAGCCGGGTGACGAAATCGCGAAGCCCTTCGAGGACGCGCTTGCGGTCGAACGGCAGGAGGTGCTCGTCGTCGAAGAACACGAGGAACTGGCGGGGCACGTAGCGGTCGGCGCCCGCCGCCGTCGTTTCGAGGATGAAGTCCGGCGAAGCGGTCGCGAGATCCGGGCCGTGGAGCTGGCCCGCCTCGACCCGGGCGAAATAGTCGAGCGGAAGCGGCTTGCCGTCCACCGTCACCGAGATTTCGGCGCGCGTGAGGTCCGGCACGTTCCGGCCGTCTTTCCCCGTCGCGACTACGTCGAGGTCCATCACGGTGACGTCGACGGCCGCGCGCACGCCCGGCATTCCGGGCAGGACGTCGGCCGCGAGCGCCGGAAGGGCGAACGCGAGGGCGGGGAGGAGGAGCATGGCGAAAACGTGTCGCGAGTGACGGGCGACGTGCATGAGTGACCTCGATTGGAGCCTGTCGGTCAGAGCTGGAGGATCTCGCGCAGCATCGCCGCGTCCCGGGAGATGACGTCGCTCCGCTCGGGGCGCGCCGTCAGCGCCACGACCTGCTCGGTGAGCCGCGGGTCGTCGCTCGTCCACTCCTGCCCGATCTGCTCGGAGGGAGCGGCCTGCTTGGCGAGAAAGATCAACCGTTCGGCGGCCGGGCTCCTGGTGGTGATCCGCCCGCTCGAGCCGAGGACGTCCTCGACCGTCTGCGGGAGATTCAACTTCCGGGCCAGCACGCGGCCCGCGGCCGCCCGGAAGCGCGAGAGGGCGCCCGCGCGGATCGGACCGGGAGGAAAAGCCACGGAGATCAACAGCTTGAGAAGCTCATAGCTCCCGAGAGGCTCGAGCAGCCCGAGCGTGTACGCGTCCTCCCGTTCGAAGCCCTGGTCCTCGGCGAGGTGCGAGCCGGCCACCGCGGTGGACAGCGCCGAGCGCCTCACCACGCGCTCCATCTTCTCGTCGGACGGCACCTTGGGAGACCCGGGGTCCGCGAGGAGGCCTGTGAATCGCCGGATCGCCGGCGCGCCCACGACCCGGACCGCTTCCCGGGCCGTGCCGATGAGCTCCTTCGGGTCCGTGCGAAGGGAGTTCGCGAGGTAGAGGAGGTCGATCGTCAGGAACGGGTCGAGAGCGGCGATCTGCACGATGCGCTCGAGATCGCCGCTTTCGTCCAGTGCCGTTTTCAGCATCGTCGCGGTGTCGTCGTAGATCGGGAAAAGGCGCGCGGGCTCGCGCAGCCGTTTGTGGACGCGGTTCGCGAAGGACGTGAAGCCCTGGAACGCCTCGCGCAGGGCCGCGGGCGCAGGCGTTTCGCCGGGCAGGCCCTCGAGAATCGTCCAGAACAGGGCCGCGAGCGCGTCGGGCTTGAACTCCTTCTCCCAACGGGCGCCGGTCTCGTCGGCGCTGGGGGCCGCTCCCAGGTTCACGCGCGAGTCGTCCACCGACTTGGCGCCGTGGAACGCGAGAACCTGCCCGCGGAGAGACAGGTGGATCCGGATGAGGTCCTCGATCTTGAAGAGCGGGTCGAATTCGAACGAGGCGCCCCCCCAGTGGAAGAGGTCGAGAAGGATCTTCATCGCGAGGCCCTCGACAGCCTCCGCGAGCTTTTCGCGGCCGAGCAGGTTGCGTTCGAGGATGAGTCGCGTGAGGTTCTTGCCGGTCGCGAAGCTCTCGGCGAGAAGCTCGTAAACCGACGCCTCGGACAGGACCTTGCGGCGCGTCAGGTAGACGCCGAGACGCTCGTTCGGCAGGGAGGAGGACACGAAGACGATCGCGCCGCCCTTGAGGTCGATCGTGCGCAGGACCTCCCCGCGCCAGACCGTCACGCGGCCGGAGAGGGCGTTGATCTCCAGCCACTGAAGAAGATCGGCGAGCGAAAAGGTGTCGAGGTTTCCGCTGAGCGTGCGTGCCACGTTTGACCCGAGTTTGACACGAAGCCGCCCCGGCGCGGCGGACGACCTCGACTTCGATGTCACCCGGGGGGGCGCGAGGCGAAGGCGCACTTTCAAACCTCGCCGTGACGAGCTTAGCATCGCGGGCATGAGCGATTCCATTGTCACGACATCCTCCGGCCTTCCGCTCCGGACCGTCTATGGCCCGGCGGACGTCCCGCCCGGCTGGGCACCGCCTCTTCCGGGGGTCTCGCCCTTCACGCGCGGCCCTCTTCCCGGGGGCTACCGCACGAAGCTCTGGACGATGCGGCAGTACGCAGGCTTTTCGAGCGCGAAAGAGTCGAACCTGAGGTACCGGTTTCTCCTCGACCAGGGGCAGACGGGCCTTTCCGTGGCTTTCGACCTTCCGACCCAGATCGGCTACGACTCGGACCACGTGCTCGCGCGCGGCGAGGTCGGAAAGGTGGGCGTCCCGGTGGCGTCTCTCGAGGACATGGAGACGCTGCTCGCCGGAATCCCGCTCGACGAGGTTTCGATCTCCATGACGATCAACGCGACCGCGTCGATTCTCCTCGCGTTTCTCCTCGCCGTCGCGAAGGGCCGCGGCACGTCGTGGAAGAAGCTCTCGGGGACGATCCAGAACGACATCCTGAAGGAATACGCGGCGCGGGGGACGTACGCGTTCCCGCCGAAGCCTTCTCTCCGGCTCGTCACCGACGTCTTTGCGTTCTGCCAGGAGAACGTTCCGCGCTGGAACACGATCTCGATCTCGGGCTACCACATCCGCGAGGCGGGGGCGACGGCCGTGCAGGAGATCGCCTTCACGCTCGCGGACGGGCTCGAGTATCTCGCGGCCGCAAAAGCGGCGGGCCTCGACCCGTCCGCGATCGCGCCGCGGCTGTCGTTCTTCTTCAACGTCCACAACGATTTTCTCGAGGAGATCGCGAAGTTCCGGGCGGCGCGTACGCTGTGGGCGCGGCTCGTGGCCGAGCGCTTCTCCATCACGGACCCGCGCGCGTCGGCAATGCGCTTTCATGCCCAGACGGCGGGATCGACGCTCACGGCCCAGCAGCCTGGCGTGAACGTCGTGCGCGTGGCGATCCAGGCGCTGGCCGCGGTCCTCGGCGGCACCCAATCGCTCCACACGAACGGCAAGGACGAAGCGCTGTCGCTCCCCACCGAGGCTTCCGCGCTTCTTGCGCTCCGGACCCAGCAGGTGATCGCCCACGAGACCGGCGTCACCCGCATCGTCGACCCGCTCGGCGGCTCGTGGGCCATCGAGGCGCTGACCGCCTCTCTCGTGGAAAGCGCGGGCGCCCTCATCCGGAAGATCGACGGGATGGGCGGCGCGCTCAAGGCCATCGAGACGGGTTTCTTCCAGCGCGAGATCCAGGAGAGCGCCTGGCGGGCCCAGCGCGCGATCGAGCAGAAGGAGCAGATCGTCGTGGGCGTCAACGAGTTCGTGGGCGGCGAGGAGCATCCGATTCCGATGCTCGTCGTCGATCCGGCCGTGGAGACGGACCAGGTCCTGCGCCTTCAGGCGCTGCGTGCGCGGCGCGATCCGGCGGCGGCCGGGAGGCGGCGCGCCGCGCTCGTCGAGGCGGCTCGCGAGGGGCGAAACGTCCTGCCCCCGCTCGTGGATGCCGTCACGGACCTCGTCACCCTCGGCGAGATCATCGAGTCACTGCGGTCGGTCTTCGGCGAACACCGTGAGAGCGCGGCCTGGTGACACATGGTCTCCGTCCAGATGCGTCAAACCGGCATTCCATGCGGGTTTGAGAGGGCGAGAGACGCTGCGAACCGCACGGAATGCCGACTCGCACCTGTGTAATTCGCCGGAACGCGCTCCGAATGCGGGTTTGCGCCGTTCTTACACGGCGTACAAATCGCAAGTGATTGTCAGCGGGCGATTTGTCGCCTGCACCCAAACATGTGCAAACTTTTTGAAGAGGCCGTCTGGCGCGCCCTCTCCGCTTTTTGCACACGCGAATGCACAGGACAATTCACAGAATCTCTGGGGATCTTCCGAAATCCCTCGTCTTCAAGGGTTTGGAGGCGGCCCCTCGCCGCCTTCCGGGAAGGCGAGCAAGCCCTCGACCGACGCGACGCCCGGTTCGAAGCAGCGGCGGCAGCGCGCCTCGTAGAGACCCGCGGCACCGACGACGACGCGCTCGCGCGACGCGACGAGGCGCTGCGTGCGGCTCGCGGGCGCGCCGCAACGCACGCAGATGGCGCGCGTTTTCGTGATCTCCTCGGCGGCCGCCATGAGCGCGGGCATCGGCTCGAACGGCCGGCCGAGATAGTCCTGGTCGAGGCCCGCGGCGATCACGCGTTTGCCGAGGTCGGCCAGGCGGCTCGCGACATCGACGATTCCGGCGTCGAAGAACTGCACCTCGTCGAGGCCCACCACTTCCGTGCGCGCGTCGGTTCGGTCGAGCACTTCGGCCGAGGATGTGACGGCGAGCGCGAGGAGCCGCAGGCCGCCATGGGAGACCACTTCGACTTCCGAGAAGCGGTCGTCGATTTTCGGCTTGAAAACCTGAATGCGCCTCCTCGCGATCTGCGCGCGCGTGAGACGGCGGATCAGCTCTTCGGACTTTCCGGAAAACATCGAGCCGCAGATCACCTCGAGGGAACCGGTGCCGGGTGGGTTCATTTTCTGGTCCTCGTTGCCCTCTTTCCCTTCAAAGAAATCTTTCTCTTTCTCTCTTTCTCATCCTTCTTTTCTTTCAGTGCCGCCGCGACGCCGACCTTCGGACAGAGGTCCGCGAGGGTGCAGCGCTCGCACTGCGGGCGGCGCGCCGTGCAGATGCGCCGGCCGTGCTGGATGAGCGCGTGGCTGATCCAGGTCCAGCGGTCCCTCGGGATGATCCGGTTGAGGTCGCGCTCGGCCTTCACCGCGTCCGTCTGGCGCGTCCAGCCGAGGCGCCGCGCGAGGCGCCCGACGTGCGTATCCACGACGACGCCGTCCGGCGTACCCCAGACGTTTCCGAGGACGACGTTCGCCGTCTTGCGCCCGACGCCCGGCAGTGCGTGAAGGGCCTCCATCGTGCGCGGGACCTCGCCGCCATGCTCCGACACGAGGGCCTTCGCCATGCCGCGCAGGGATTTCGCTTTCGCGTTGAAAAAGCCCGTCGACCGGATGATCTCCTCGAGTGCGCCGGGAGGCGAGGCGGCCAGGGCCGCCACGTCAGGGAAGCGCCGGAACAGCTCCGGCGTGACCTGGTTGACGCGCGCGTCGGTGCACTGCGCCGAGAGAATGGTTGCAACGAGGAGCTCGAGCGGCTTCTGGAAATCGAGCGAGCATGCGGCGTCCCCATACAGGTGCATGAGCCGCTTCAGCGTCGGGCAGACGGGGGCCGCGTTCCGCACGTCTCGATCCGCCATTTCAGGGGCGGAGCATAACCGCGGCGAGCCGCCGGTGAAGCATGGCAGCTCTTGCTTCGCCCGAACGGCGGTGCTAAGACTCGCGCCACGTTGAGACCCGGCCGGTTACCCGTGCGCACCCTCGCAGCTCTTGCCGCGTGCGCCTCGCTCTCGTTTTCCTCGTTCGCCCGCGCCGCGGAGGGTCGCGTCGTCGTGACGATCCTCGAAACGACGGATCTCCACGGTCACCTTCTCCCGTGGGACTACGGGCTCGCGAAACCCGCCGACGAAGGCCTCGCCCGCGTGGCCTCGCGGATCGAAGCCATCCGCAGGGAGACACCGAACGTGCTCCTTCTGGACGCGGGAGACACGATCCAGGGCACGCCCATCGAGTACCTCCACGCGCGCCGTCCGAACGACGACCCCGATCCGATGTCTGCGGCGATGAGCGCGCTCAAGTACGACGCGATGGCCGTCGGCAATCACGAGTTCAACTACGGGCTCGACGTGCTCCGCAAGGCGCAGAAGGAGGCCTCCTTCCCCTGGCTTTCGGCGAACACGCGCAAGGCGGCCGACGGCTCGCCGGCATTTCCCGAGTACATCGTCAAGACGGTCGGCGGCGTCAAGATCGGCGTCCTCGGAATGACGACGCCGAACATTCCGACCTGGGAGCCGGAGCGGAACCGCCCCGGCCTGAAATGGGAGGATCCGGTCGTCACCGCGAAGCGGCTCGTTCCGATCCTGAGGAATGTGGAGAAGTGCGACTTCGTGGCGGTCCTCATCCACAGCGGGCCCGAGGTGGACTTGAAAACGCTGGAGCCCGACGGCACGGATGCGGAGAACCGGGTCGCGGCCCTCGCGCGCGACGTGCCGGGCATCGACCTCCTCCTGACCGGTCATACGCACCGGAAGATCCCGCTCACGCGCCTCAACGGCGTTCCCCTCATCCAGCCGGGCCGGTGGGGTGAAGCGCTCGCGCGCGTCGACGTCGTCTTCGAGAACAGGAGCGGTGCGTGGCGCGTCGCCGACCTCGAGGGCGCCCTGCTGCTCTCCGGGCCCGAGGTGGCGACGGACGCGGCCGTCGCCAAGATCGCCGAAAAGCACGACGAACGCGCGCGGGCCTACATGGAGGAGGCGGTCGCCGTCGCCGACGACGAGTTTCCGGCCGGCCGGGCGCGGCTCGAGGACACCGCGCTCGTCGACCTCGTGAACGACACCCAGCTCAGGGTCACGGGAGCGGACCTTTCGATGACGTCCCTCATTCCCTCGGGGCGCTACGAAGGGTTCCAACGCGGCGTCATCGTCCTGCGCGACGTCTATCGCCTGTATCCCTACGAGAATCAGCTCGTCGTCGTGGAGATCGACGGCGCGACCTTGAAGAAGGTCCTCGAGCACGCGGCGGAGTTCTATGGGAGCGCGACGTGGCAGGACGGGCGGCTCGTCCTGAAGCCGAAGGAGGGGATGATTCCCTACAACTTCGACGTCGTACAGGGCGCGGGTTACCGGATCGACCCGACGGCTCCCGTGGGTTCCCGCATCAAGGACCTGACGTTCCGGGGGCGACCCCTGAAGAGCGGCGACCGTTTCACGCTCGCGGTGAACTCCTACCGCGCGCAGGGCTCGGGCGGCTACGCGGCCCTGAAGGGCGCGAAAGTCGTCAAGTTCGTCAGCGACGAGATCCGCGACCTCGTGATCGCCCGACTCAGGGAGCTCGGGCACGTTTCCCCCGTCACCGATCACAACTGGGTCGTCGCACCGGACGCCGTGTGGGCGCCGGAAGCGCCACGGCCCCAAGTCGCCAATTGAGCGCGTGAGCTTCTGACGAGGACGACCGTCCGGATCGTCCTCTGCATGGAATCTCCGCGCGCTACTTCGGGATGACGAGCGGGAGGATGACGTCGGTGTCGCGGGTCGTGAGATCCTGCCTCACGAGGACCGCGATGAACGGCGTCGTGCCGTCGGCCGGAACGAGGTCGACGCGCCCGAGGTCCGTCGAAGCGCCGGAGACCCAGCCCGGAAGCGAGACGACGCCCCACGCCGGGACGGTCACGGTGCGGCTGCCGACGGCGGTGCCGTCCGCTCCGGTGAAGCTCACCGTGATGTCGCCGGGATTCGGCGACGTCGACGTGAGCTGGAGTGTCGAGGAAAAGGCGGCGTTCTGCGTGGCCGAGAGGAAGACGCCGCGCGAACCCGGCGGAATCGCCGAAGGAGAGGCGAAGAAGGTCGCGGGAGCCGTGAAGACGACGTTGCCACCCGAAGGAAGGGTGGTGAGGAATGTGGCGAAGGCCGCGACCGGCTGATCGGAGGCGATGTCGAGCGTGCCCGTGACGGCGGCACCCGCCGGGTTTCCCAGGTCGAGCGTGACGACGGCGCCTGGAGGGACGGTTGCCGTCGCGAGCGAACCGCCCGGCGCGAGCACGGGCCCGTCCACGGGCTGCGCGACGCGCAGGGAGACGCTCACGTTCGCCGCGCTCGTCCCCGGATTGA
>OBLT010001335.1_pt1 | contig 15861 bp, 14 predicted proteins | sample 1518721 | NCBI WGS metagenome assembly OBLT01 (sample SAMEA3539307, study PRJEB22396) | soil metagenome | biome: tundra; feature: field; material: soil | place: USA | collected 2010-05 | depth 0.15 m | reverse complement strand
GGCGGTGAGAACGTAGACTCCAGCTCACTCATACCGCAGCGCCACCGCCGGATCCACCTGCGTCGCCCGCCTGGCCGGCGCCCAACAGGCCACCATGGCCGCAACCAACAACACCACCGGCACAACTGCGAAGGTGAGCGGGTCGGCCGGCCCCACCCGAAACAGCAGGCTTGTGCTCACCAACAGCCGCGTGGCCGCGAACGACGCGGCGGAACCGATCGCCGCGCCAACCGCTGCCAATAAGAAGCCCTCGCGAATTACCGTGCGCAACACGTCGCCGGCGGTGGCGCCCAGCGCCATCCGCACTCCGATTTCATGCGTCTGCAGGCTCACCCGAAAGCTGACGACACCGTAGACTCCCAACGCCGCCAATGCCAGCGCCAGCATCGCGAACAGCCCCAGCAGCAACATATAGAATCGCGGCGAAGCCACCAACTGAGCAAGGGCTTCCTCCACGGTCTCCATCCGCACGATGGGCGTGTTCGGTTCCAGCGAGCGGATCCGGCGGCGCACTGCCGGCGCGACATCTTCCGGCGGTACGGCTGTGCGTACCACCATGCGGCCCGGCGCGGTCCAACTGTCTGGATTGGCCTGCAGGAACGGCAGGAAAACCTCGGGCTCCGGCTCCCTGTCTCCCATGAACGGAGGCAGATCCCCAACCACTCCGACGATCGTTCGCGACATACCTTTGGGATCGCCGAGGCCATCGCGAATCTGCTTCCCCAACGCATCCTCCCCAGGATAGTAACGGCGAGCGAATGCCTCGTTGATCACAACCGCCGGCGTTGCGGATGCTATATCGTGCTCGTCGATCGCGCGCCCCATGCGCACCGGGACTCGCAGCGCTCCAAAATAGCCCGGCGTCGCAATATCGATCTTCGTGTCCACCCACTCGCCGCCGTTTCCGATGTGGACTTGGGTGCCCATCGACGGCGCGCCCACAGGCGAAGCCGCGGACCCGGCCGCAACCACGCCGGGAAGCGCACGGACACTCTCCAGCACCGCGGAGAGCCGGGCCGGCGGCACTCTCGCGATCTCCACCGCCAACACACCGGAGGGATCGAAGCCGCTCACGCGCGTGCGCAGCAGGAAACTTCTCACCAGCAACCCCGCGCACGTCAGCAGGACCATTGCCATCGCAACCTGCGCCACTACCAGCACGCTCCTCGCCGGGCCGGTGCGCAGGCCTCTCGATCGCAAGCCGGATTTCAGCGCCTGGTTGACGTCTGTGCGCGATATTCGCATGGCTGGAATGATGCCCGTAAGCAAAGCGGTCGCGCAGGACAACAGCATCGTGAACCCGAGCACCGGCATGCTCAAGCGGATCTCGGTCGAGCGCGGCAACACGTCGGGATAGAACGGCCGAAGGGCGTGGACGCCCCAGGCCGCCAGCGCCACGCCGAGCGAGCCGCCTGCCAGGGACAGCACCAGGCTCTCGCCGAACAGCAACCGCACCAGGCGCGTTCTTCCCGCGCCCAGCGCCACTCGCACGGCCATTTCGTGTCGCTTTTGTAAGCCGCGCGACAGCAACAGATTGGCTACATTGGCGCACGCCACCAAGAGCACCAGGCCAACCGCGCCAGTCAGAATCAACAGCGCGGAGCGGACACCTCCGACTGTCTTTTCCATAAGCGGCGCCACGTCAACGGTGCGCCCCTTGGCCAGGCGCGCCACAATCGTTTTCGCCTCGGCCCCCGCCTGCGACCACTCAACCCCCGGCTTCAACCGGCCCACCACTTGGAACATGCTCGCCCCGCGGTTCCGGCTCACCGATTCCGAAACCATGGGGAACCAGTACTCCGTTTGGCGACTTGGAAAATGAAATCCCGGGGGCACGACCCCAACAATCGTACGGCTCAGTTTCCCCACCGTGATGGTCTTGCCAATCGCGGCGGCATCGCCTCCAAACCGCCGCTGCCACAATGCATAGCCGATGACAATCGCAGGAGCCGCACTCGGCTGGTCGTCGGCTGCCTTCAACACGCGGCCCAGTGCCGGCGCGACCCCCAGCACGGAAAACAGGTTAGCCGTGATGAGGCTGCCCCTCACCTGCTCAGGCTCGCCCGGCCCGGCGAGGTCGGCCTGGCTCGATCCAAACGTGGCGATCCCCTCGAACAGGGTGCTCTGAGCGCGAAGATCGGCGGCATCCGGAGCCGACATGTAGCCGCGCCCTCCGTGCGAGCCTATGGCCGCCAAACGGTCCGGCTCACGGTAAGGCAGTGGCGCCAGCAGCACCGCATGGACCACCGTAAAAATGACGGTGTTGGCGCCGATCCCAATCGCAAGCGTGAGCAACGCCACTGCCGTAAACGCGCGATTCTTCCGCAGCATCCGAATCGCATACTTCAGATCCTGCCCCAACCTTTCAACCGATCCCCATCCCCACATTTCCCGGCTCTCCTCTTTCAGCAGCGTTGCGTTTCCGAACAGCCTCCGGGCGGCGTTGCGCGCCTCGCCGGCAGCCATTCCGTTCTCCTGGTTGTCCGCGGCTTGGAACTCCAGATGCGATTGCATCTCCTCTTCGAGATCGAGATCAAAACGGTGGCGATTGAGAAGCCTCGCAAGCTTGCGGCGAATCTGGCTCAACCACTTCATCACCACTCCTCTTCACGCGGGCTGGATTACCCGCTCGATTGCCCGGGACACCCGCCGATATTCGGAAATCTCGGCAGAGAGTTGCTTTTGTCCCTCCGTTGTCAGGTGGTAGATCCGGCTCCGGCGCTTCGGACCAGCCGGCACCCACTCGGCCGTGACCCAGCCTTTCACCAATATCCGTTGTAGGGCCGGGTAGAGCGATCCTTCTTCGACCCGCAGAACGTCCTCGGACGTCTGGTGGATCGATTTCGCGATTCCATATCCGTGCATGGGACCGAACCGTTTAATCGTCTTGAGGATTAGCATCTCGAGGGTGCCAGGCGGGATCTCGGTCTTGGACTTTTCGTTCGCCGACACCATAGATTATCTATGCATAGCCTATCATCGGTCTGGAGTGGAGTCAATGAGGGCGTCAAGACTGCGACCTGCCATCCTATCCGCGGCACCAATCTGCCATTCTCCCGTCTAACCCCCTTTCACCTTCCAGGAGGTCCCCATGGGAGCGCTGTCTCAGAACGTCCGCTACGGCCTGCGCATGCTGGCCAAGAATCCGGGCTTTACGGCCGCTGCTGTGGCATGCCTGGCGCTGGGCATTGGCGCGACCAGCGCGATCTTCAGCGTGGTCAATGCCGTGCTTCTGCGGGCGCTGCCTTACGCCAATGCACCCCGTCTGGTGCGGGTCTTCACCGAATTCCCCACCTTTCCCAACGGCGGCCTGCATCACTTTCCGGTCTCTCCTCCGGAACTGTTGGACCTCAAGCGCGACACCACTTCCTGGGACGCGCTGGAAGCCTGGGCCAACCGGGGCGAGAACCTCTCCGGCGCCAGCGAACCGGTCCGCGCGCAGGCCTCATACGTCACCGGCGGCATGCTGCCCATGCTGGGAGTAACGCCCGCCAAGGGCCGGCTCCTCACTCCCGAAGACGACCGTCCCAATCAACCGCTGACTGCGGTGATCTCCTATGGCCTGTGGCAGCGCGCCTATGGCGGCGATCCTGGAATCCTCGGGCGCGATATCCGCCTCAACGGCAACCCGTGCAATGTAGTCGGAGTCATGCCGCCTTCCTTTGCCTTCCCTCCCGGCGAGCTCGATGCGCCGGAACTGTGGCTCCCGCTCCAGATCGACCCGGCCAATCCAGGAGGCCGCGACAGCCACTTTCTGAACCTGTTGGGGCGTTTTCGTTCCGGAGTCACGATGCCCCAGGCGGCCAGTGAGATGGAGCGCTACGAGCGGCAGTCCCTCGCCACTCTCGGTATGAACCATCCCTTCGATCCCAAGTTCCATCCCATCGTCCTCGCGGGCTTCCAGGACGAAGTGGTGCGCGGGGTTCGCAAAGCCATGCTGGTGCTGCTGGGCGCGGTGGTGTGCGTGCTGCTGATCGCCTGCGTCAACGTTGCCAACCTGCTGCTAGCCCGCTCGGAAGCCCGCCGCCGCGAAATCGCCGTGCGCGCCGCCATCGGCGCCGGCTTGGGACGGCTGCTCCAGCAGTTTGCGATCGAAGGTATTCTGCTTTCGCTGGCCGGCGCGGTGTTCGGTATGCTGCTGGCGTTTGGCGGTCTGCGCCTGCTGGTGGCTACGAATGCGGGCAGCATCCCGCGCGCAGGCGAAATCGATATCGATTGGCAGGTACTGCTGTTCACTCTGGGCGTGTCGGTGGCTACCGGGATCGCCTTCGGCCTCGCGCCGATCCTGCATCTGAAGCCTTCGGCGCTTTATGACACGCTGAAAGCCGCGGCGGGGCGCACCACCAGCGCGGTGGCGGCGAACCGATTCCGCGCCGTGCTAGTCACGTCGGAACTGGCGCTGGCGCTGATCCTGCTGATCGGCTCCGGGCTGATGGTCAAGGCCTTCTGGAAACTACAGGAAGTCAATGCCGGCTTCGACGCGGACCGCGTCCTGACCTTGCGGCTCGCCCTTCCGGCGACGGCTTATCGCGATCCGGCCGCTTTCGGGGGCTTTTACCAGTCGCTCGAAGAACGAGTCAACGCGCTACCGGGTGTGATCTCCGCCTCGCTCGGCAGTGACCTGCCGCCCAGCCGCCCCATCCTTGCCAACGACACCGGAATCGAGAACTTCGTCCCCGTACCGAATGGCCCCATCCAGAATATCGATTACTGGAATTTCGTCGGCGGCCGTTACTTCGAAACCATGGGGGCGCACCTGCTGGAAGGCCGTTTCTTGAACCAGTCGGATGGCGCCGCCTCTACGCCCGCGGTGGTGATCAACCAGACCATGGCCAAAACCTTTTGGCCTCACGAGAGCGCTCTGGGGCATCGCGTGCGCACGGGCGGATCGCAGAGCCCCTGGCGCGCCATCGTAGGCGTAGTCGCCGACATGAAGAACGCCGGCCTCGACCGGCCCGCTGGGACCGAGCTCTTCATCGCCTTTCCGCAGTCGCCGGTTCGCACGGCCTACCTGGTAGTTCGCACGAAGAGCGATCCCATGTCGTTGGCAGGCGCCATCCGGAATGAAATCCGTGGGTTGGATCGCGCCTTGCCGATCTCGCAATTGCGCGCCATGGATGAAGTGATGGCCAGCGCACGCTCGCGGCCCCGTTTTCTCACTATGCTGCTGACGCTGTTCTCCTCGGTGTCGCTGCTGCTGGCCGCGCTGGGGATTTACGGGGTGATCTCCTACTCGGTGGCGCAGCGGACCAATGAGATTGGCATCCGCATGGCCTTGGGAGCGCAATCCTTCGACGTGGTGCGCCTGGTGGGCGTGACGGGCATTCGGCTGGCGCTGGCCGGCACCCTGATCGGAGCGCTGGGCGCCTTCGCCTTGACGCGGACCTTGAGCGGCCTGCTGTTCGGCGTCAGTTCGGTAGACGCCGCGACCTTCGCCGCGATGGCCGCAATGTTGTTCGCGGTGACGCTGCTGGCGTGCTACATTCCCGCACGCCGCGCCAGTAAAGTCGACCCGCTGATCGCTTTGCGGTACGAGTAGGACAGGCCTCCCGGCCTGTCCCACTAATATTAGAATGTATCGGTGCTGACCATCGGACACTCCAACCGTTCCCTGGCGGAGTTTTTGGAAACGCTGAAAGCCCATGGCGTGGACGTGCTGGTGGACGTCCGCACCGTTCCGCGGTCGCGTTACAACCCGCAGTTTAACCGCGAGGGCCTGTCTCAATCGCTCGCCGCGGAAGGGATCGAGTACCTCCCCATGCCCGGCCTGGGAGGACTGCGCCACTCCCAAAAGGATTCCCGCAACACCGGCTGGCGGAATCTCAGCTTCCGCGGCTACGCCGACTACATGGAGACGGTGGAATTCCAGAGTCACCTGGACGGGTTGTTGCGGCTGGAGGGTCGGCAGGTGGCCATGATGTGCGCGGAGTCGGTGCCTTGGCGCTGCCACCGCTCCCTGATCGCGGACGCCCTCGCCGCCCGCGGCGTCCCGGTCCGGCACATCATGAGCGCCACCCGGTCTTACCCTCACAAGCTGACGTCCTTTGCGCGGGTAGAGGGCACGCAGGTGACGTACCCTTCAACCGGCCTCGACCTCTTCCCGGTGTAACAAAAAGCCTTTCTCCGCCTAAGCTTTTCGGGCAGGTCTGCCGATGTGAGGTATAGAGATGATTCAGGCGCATGCAACAATCGGCCAAGAGTGATCTGACGACTTGGAAACCGCTGGTGATTTGCCCAAACGGGCCGATGGCCCTGCGCATTCGCTCGGCTCTCAGTGAACAAGGCTTTCAGGATGTGTGCCTTGTATCGCAATACCCCCAGGCCGGGGCGGTCGCCGGCGTGGTGGCGCGGCAGGGCTCCGATATCTGTTTCCTGGATGTCGCCTCGAATCCGGAACGCGCAATGCAGTTGATTTCGGAAGCGGCCCCCTCCATCCACGTCGTGGCCCTGAACCCTGGGAACGACGCGGATCTGATCCTTCGGTGTCTGCGGCTGGGAGCCTGCGAGTTCCTGTCAGAAGCGACCTCCGAACAGGTCAGCGCCGTACTGGAGCGTCTATCGCGATTGCACGCGAAAGCGGAGCCTCAGAGAAATGGCTCGGTTTGTTGCGTGATGCCCGGAAAGGCGGGCTGCGGTGCCAGTACCCTGGCCACCTACCTGGCAATCGAGATGAAGCGCAGCGGCATCTCCAAGGTTCTGCTGGTGGATGCGGACTCCTTGACCGGCAGCATCGCTTTTCTGCTGAAGCTGAAGAGCAATTTCCATCTGGGCGATGCGGTCCGCGACTGGCAACGCATGGATGACGACCTGTGGGACCGCCTGGTGGTCCCCTGTCACGGTGTGGATGTCCTGCTGGCTCCCGAAAACCCGGCTACTCGCGTGGAGGTCGATCAGCAGGTCGCCTTCGAACTGGTCACCTTCTGGCGCAGGCACTACCAGGCGATTGTCCTGGATGTGCCGGGGGCATGCTCCCCGGGGTTTGAATTCGCGGCGATTGCCGATGAGATCCTGCTGGTCACTACCAACGACCTGGCTGCGCTTCACGCCACCCGACGAACGTTGGAATACCTGGAGAAAGCCTCGGTGGACCGGTCGAGGTTCAAGCTGGTGGTGACCCGTTACCTGGCGTCCACGGGCCTCAAGCGCGAGGACGTCGAGACCGCCCTGAGGCTGGAGCCCTACGCACTGCTGAGCAACGACTATGACGCCGTGCAGGCGGCCGTGCTGGACGGCAGGCCGGTGGCTTCGGAGTCGTACCTCGGGCGCGGCATCCACACGCTTACGGAACGGTTGCTCGGTAAGCCGGCAACGTCCAAGAAACGATCCACTTTGTTCGGTCTCCTATCCCATCGCAGTTAACGGGCGCATCGCGTCAGGTCAAAGATCCCCGGAACTAGGTTCTACTACGGATTTTCCGAGAGCGCCTTGGCTGCTAACGTTTAATTCGGAGTCGTTTCCCAAACATTATGCAGGGAAAAGCAGAAATGAATCTATACATCAGGAATTTCTGGAAGGATACGCAAGGACAGGACCTTGTCGAGTACGCGCTGGCCGCTGGAATGGTAGCAGTGGCGGCCGTGGCCGCGATGCCCCAGCTCAGCACGGTTGTCAACAATGTGTTTTCGAAGATCGGCTCGATCATTACGTCGGCCGTGAGTTGACGCGAACGCATTCCGCGGTGATTGGCCTCCGGACGCTCCGGAGGTGTACTTTCAGCGAACGCACGGTTGGCCGGCGCTCGCGAGCACTAAGACCGAACGGCGCCGGCCCCGTGGCTTGGCGGCAAAGAGGAGTTACTTTCAAATGAACTGGTTAAACGATCGCATTCTGAAACTGAAAATCTGGAAGGACTGCAAAGGCCAAGACCTCGTCGAGTATGCACTGGCGGCAGGCATGGTGGCAGTGGCCGCGGTAGCGGCAATGCCGGCTCTGAGCAGCACCGTAAACACCGTATTCAACAAGATCGGGTCCATTATCACGGCCAACGTGCATTGAGCCCGGCCGGAGGGGGCCGTCGGCTGAGATGGCCCCCACCCCGTCTTTCAGAATTCTCTTACCACTCGATCCTCAAGACCAGATGGACCTTCTGGAACTCCGTGGTCCTTCCCGCAGGGGGATATTGAAAGTTCTTCCAGCATCCGGTGGCGACGTAATCGAAGAGTGCCCTCTCGCAGGATTGGGCGCACTCCATCACCTGCTGCTTTTGGTGGCGCAGGTGCCGGCTTCCCCGGAAGTAGTGCAACGTCGACACACAAACACGGTACGCTTCGATAGCCGTAAGCACCTGGTCGAGATCCCCTGGGCTCACTCTGAGGAACACATCCCGGATCAAGCCTTCATCAATCGTCACACCGTACAGATCGTCGGTTTCGCGACGGAACTTTAGCTTCCAGTGAGGCTCGCATCAGACCGGCAGAAACCGGTTCACCGGACCCAGAGGGTACTCCGACCCGAGACGCGGAGAAAGGAAAAACCTTGCTCGGCGCTCTCGGCCGCCTCGGCGGTGAGATAGAATTTGCCCCCTACGTGTGGTACCGCTCCATCGTCCGCGGATTGTATCCCCAATGAAACTCCAGCTCGTAGCCCATCGATTTCGCCAGCCCGTCCAGATCCGGGAAAAGCGTCGCGAACGTGATGTTCATCCGGTATAGTTCCCGCATCCCCACCTCCCGCACGGCGTTCGTCAGTACGATCTTCGCCAGGATATTCTCCTGGTCCGCGTCGCTCAACATCTCCTCGATCGGCACATCCAGAACGCCCGGTACCGCGAACGTCCCGGATTGCGCGATCAGCCTGCGGTTCATGGTGTGCGGCTCGCCCATCCAGATGAAGTGATGGTTGCCCTTCAGGAAATACCGCTCGAAATTGCGTTTCACCCGCGGATCCATGCGGACCGGCCGGGGCGCACGGCTGCTGTCGATACGCGCGGGATTCATAGCCCACACTACGCCGTCGGCGAGGGTCCGCTCCAGCGCGAAGAATGCCGCTACGTAGGGCGACCACGAGAAATCGATCAACCGGGTCGGCGCGCCGTGGTGTTGCATCAGCGCCAGCCATTGGAAATCGTCGTCGGGATCGGGCGGCTTGTCCAGGAACTGGTGGGCTTTACGCTTGAAGATGCGCAGGATGCGGGCTTCTTGCGCCGGCCACGCTTTGGGCGCCACGCCGAAATTCTGCAGGTAGCGGGAAAGCGAACTGTAGAGCGGCCAGCGCTCGTCGCGCTCGCCGCGAAACGCCCAATGCGAATAGGGCGGATTGGTAACGAGTTTGAGAAAAGCCTCCCAGGATGCCAACCGGAAGACGCGGTAGGAGCGCTTGGCCCGTTTGCGAACTGCCATGTATTAAATATGGTAGCGGTACGGTGTGCCTGGTAGGGGACAGGCGAGCCTGCCCCTACGAATATCGGAACAGCGCCTGTTCGATGGAAACCCCGCGGACTTCGATCCGCTTCAGGTCCGTGGTTCCTACGCCGTGCCCTTCGGCCAGCAGCAGCGTATTGTCACAGGTCTGGAAGGGCGCGGTTCCACGGGTGGCGCGCGGATTGTAGCCCATCACGGCAGTGGACACGGCATCCGTGCACACCGGGTTCAGGCCCGCGATCAGCACCCCGGGCTTGACGATCCGTACGCCCCGAATCCACGGACCTTCGCCGCCGGCGATGGATTGCACGCCGTCGATGATCGCCAGGTGGATCGGCCGGGCCGAAACCACGTCGGCCACGATGTGCGGCACACGATATCCCGGGTCGTGGTTGACGCCGAAGTGCAGCTCCTGCGGCGCGGACTTCGACGGCTGCCGACGCCCCTCGTGCCCCACGGCCAGCCGGCCGTTGACGGGATGCTCGTTGGGCTCATCCACTCCGGCGGTGTCGCCGTAAATGGACGCCGGGATGGTTCCGAAACAGTTCTTGAGCGAGAGCGTCACGCCACACGTGTCGTGGTTCTTGAGCTTCGCCATGCTCACGAAGACGTCCGTATCCTCGTAGGAATGGTTCAGGTCGTAGGCCGGATACATGTACGGGTTAGACGGCACCTTCAATCGCGAATAGCTCTTCCCCTTGCCCAGCGCGTTGGTGTTTTCGAACTCCACGCCGCTGGCGGCCGATTGCAGAGTGCGCACGTTCCAACCCGAATCCAGCATCACGTCTTCGAGCGGCCCGGCGGTAGCCCAGGAGCTCTCCACAAAGCGGATGCGCTTCGCTCCGGCTTTCCCCATCAGGTATGCGGTGGCGCCCACCAGTTTGGGATGCGTGTAGTGCGTGAGCGCGGGCGCGAGGCCCTGGAAGCGCTGTCCCGGGCTGCCCGTCATGTTGAGCTTGACCGTGACCGTCTTGTTGCGGACCAGGCGATCGAGACCGCCAAGCTGGTCGAACATGGTCGTCAGTTTCGCCTGGACGTCCTCGTCATAGGAGGCGCACCTGGCGATCGAAACGGGGGAAGCGGGGGCTTCTGGGTTTGCGGCGTTCAGGAGGGGCGCCGCGGCGATCATCGCAAGCCATTCTCTGCGAGTCATGATAGTGCTCCGTAACAGCAACAGTTACCAAAAACCAACAAAACCAACACACGCACGAATGCCCGTGCCACTTCACCACAGTCTGATGGTAGCGCAGACCGAGACCTTGTCGATGTCCACGCCTCCTCCATCTTCGGTCGGATAGACCTCCAGCGGTTTCTCCGTCCCCTCGGGTGAGGTCAGAGCCGCGTGCTTGTAGTCGCCGATGAAATGCACGGCCACGTTTTCGACCGGATAATCCGAATAGTTCAACAGGTGCAGCACGGCTGTTTTGCCGTCTCCGGAGATCAGCAGGTTCGAAAGCATGGAGGAGACGTTGAACAGACGCACTCCCAGGTTGCGGCGCCCCACCATCGCATTCACGTCTCGCCAGATGTCGCTGAGGCGATCGAGCTCGGCCTTCTCCAGCGTGATCTTGCCGTTGGGAGCGGGGTCCTTCCAACCGGGAGGTCCGGTCAGCAGCGTGCCGCCGGAGCGCGCGAAGCTGCGCAGCACTTCCTTCTGTTCGGGAGTGAGCGATTCGGCATCCACGTTCACCGCCATGGTGGCGCCTTTGAGCGATTCGGGCGTCAGGTGCTGCCGCGGAATCGGCCGCACGGGGGTATGCTTCACCGCAATCATGTCCAGGATGCCGCCGGAGAGCAGGCCGCCTTTGGCCGGGTCCTGCACCACCGCCAGTTTTCCATATTCCTGCATGTGCCGCCATTCCGGATGCTCTTCGAAGTAGCGGATTAGCGCGCCCATGCGCCGCCAGTCGCTCAGGGCGTCGGCCTCCCGGCGGTGCAGGCGCGCCGCGAAGCCGGTATCGAAGGCCAGCACCCAGCGGGCGCCCGAGATCGCGGCGTCGCCGATCGCCTGCAGGTATCGCACGCCCGAGACTATGGTTTTGGCCGGCGGCTCGTTGCCAATCCACAGGGCGGCGTCGCCCCAGGCGCGCACCGCGCGGATGAACCCGGTGTTGGTGTCGATCCAGACCGAACCCGTGGGTCCGGCCTTTTTCCCGCCATCGTCCAGCGCCGAGACGCCTGGCCACACGCCCTGGTACGTGCCCAGTATGGGAGCGCCGGAGCCTAGCGCGATGTGGTTGCGCGCCGTCAATTCGACGACCGGCGCTGCCCCCGCGGCATCGCGGACGCCAGCCGCCACATCGTCGGCGAAATCGCCTTCCAGCACGATGCCGCCGACCTTTGCCGCCAGGGCCTTGCGCACCGCGGCGACCGCGTCTTCACCGGGGGAGATTAGGGCCAACGTCGCCAGGCCCTGGCTGGCCGCCGCCGACACCAGTTCCGCCGGATACGCTTTGAGCAGCAGGCAGTTGACGGGACTACCCGCCAGCAATTCCAGAGACTGGGCGTCCGCCCACGGCCAACGGACCGGCACCCAGTCGGAAGGCTGGGGGACGGAGGCGCCGAACAGCGGCAGGCAACTCAGGACGGCCGCCCACCGGATCGCTCGCATCCACATATAGATACTAATTTACGATATATGTAACTTTTGTGCTCTGCCATGCGAAACCCCAATGTGGGGTGGTCTCTTGTGGGACAGGCCTCCCGGCCTGTCTTGTGGGGACAGGAAGACAGGCCGGGAGGCCTGTCCCACAAACCCAATTAGCCCGCATAATGGGGAGAGCGATTTTCTCCCCATGCACCCGTATGCCGATCTGGACGGACTGATGGCTGGCTATCAACAAGGAGATTCCGACTCCGCCGCGGCTCTGATCGAGCGCGTGAGCCCCATGCTGCATCGCTATTTTATGGTCCAGGTGGTCAGCCGCCGATTCGCCGACGATCTGCTGCAGGAGACCTGGCTGCGGATCCATGAAGGCCGGCACACCTATCGGCCCGGCGAACCGGTGCTTCCCTGGCTGTACGCCATTGCGCGGCACGTCCGCGTGGATCAGTATCGGAAAGTGCAGCGGGTGGAAACCCGGGAGCAACAGGTGGAGTCCCTTCCGGAAGGGGGGAAACCGATATCGGCAGCAGGGGCTCCGGACCTGGAAGCCATCCTGTCAGCCTTGCCCGATAGCCAGCGCGAAGTGATCGTCATGTTGAAGGTCTCGGGCATGTCGCTCGAGGAGGTTGCGCGCGCCACCTCATCGAGTGTCGGATCGGTCAAACAGAAGGCCCATCGCGCCTATGAGAAGTTGCGCGGGTTGCTGGCAGGGTTCACCAGGACAACTACCGGAGATCGCCGTGACGGATAAAGAAGTGGACAGCATCCTCAAGCGGGCGGCGGAGATTCCGCATGCCGTGGACGGGGCGGTGGTGCAGCAGGTGTCCCAGATGGTTCTGCGGTCCCTGCGGCCGGTCCGGCCCCTGCCTTCGCCGGGGGTCCTCGCCCTGGGCTTGCAGGTCATCTTCATCATAGTGGCCATACTCGGAGCCACGCTCCTGGGTTTCAACGGGGTTCATGTGCTGACTGGCGCGGAAAGCGCGCTGCTGTTCTGGGTGCTGGGTTCGGTCGCGCGGCTGGCATCCTCGGCCGGCGCCGCCGAGATGGTGCCGGGTAGCAAGACCCTGATCGACCCTTGGATTCTGTTGGCAAGCTGCACCGGGGTGTTCGCCGTTGTGTTTTTAGTACTGTTTCACGACTTCAGGCTGGACCGCTTCGTGGCGGAGGGGATCAACTGCCTCGCAATCGGATTGCTCGATGCCGGCACGGCCGGATTTCTGCTCTGGCTGGTGCTCCGCCGGGGACTCATCCTGCATCCGATTGCGGCGGGAGTGGCTATCGGTACGCTGGCGGGGCTGGCGGGGCTGGGAATGCTGGAATTGCACTGCCCGATTCTGAAGGCGATGCACCTGATGGTCTGGCACATCGCCGTCATTCCGTTGAGCGGGCTTGCGGGATACCTGGCCGGACGCCTGGCTCAGGACTTGGGAAGGAAACGCAGGCTCGCCGAGTTCATGCAGTAACGAAGGCCGGTCGGTTGGGGCCCGTCGTCAAAGAGGTGTCCCAGGTGGGCGTCGCACTTGCTGCACATTACTTCCACGCGCTGCATGAACAAGCTGGTGTCGCTCTCGGTCCTGACGTTCTCTTCAGCGGCTGGCGCCCAGAAACTCGGCCACCCCGTACCGGATTCGAACTTTTCGCCGGACCGGAACAGGACGGTGCCGCAGCAGACGCATTGGTAAGTTCCCGCCGCGTGGTTGTTCCAGTAGCGGCCGGTAAAGGCGCGCTCCGTGCCCTTCTTGCGGGCCACAGCGAATTCCTCCGCGGACAACTCGTTCTGCCATTCGGCGTCGGATTTCACGATTTTGTTCACTTCGACAATCTCCCTCTGCTCCCCATTATTTGAGAAGACTACGATTCTGACCGTGGGCCCGGTACCGCTCTTCCGGGCGTCCGGCGGAGTACGTTCCTTGCGCTGCGAAAACGCGACCAGCCCGGCGAACGCGAACGGCATAAACAGAAACGCCCTTCGAGCGACACCGTGTGATTCAAGTGGTGAGAACATTGATGGGCTCCACTGGTTGGATTCGCCGGCCGCCGGTAAAAAGTTACGCGCTACCTCTTGTACTCGGTGTCGATCCGTTTGACGTAGTCGATGGTTTCGCGGTAGGGCGGCACGCCTTTGTACTTCTCAACCGCGCCCGGACCGGCGTTGTAGGCGGCCAGTGCATGCCACAGCATGCCGTCATACTTCACCAGCAGGTCGCGCAGGTAACGCGCCCCGGCGTCCACGTTCTGCACCGGATCGTTGGGGTCCACGCCGAGCGTCGCCGCGGTCGCAGGCATCAACTGCATCAGCCCGATGGCCCCCTTCGGTGAGACCGCCTTGGGCTGAAAGGCCGACTCGGCCGCGATAACGCTATGCACCAATTTGCGGGGCAACCCGTATTTGTCCGCCGCGGCATCCGCCAGTTGGTGCGGCGAGAGCGCCGCCGGCTGTTGCGGCGAGAGCGGCGCCGGAGCGGTAGCCGGGCCCGTGGGATTGGCGGCCACGTCCGAAGCCGCTGCTAGGGGCTGGGGGGAAGCCGGTTCGTCCGCCTCGAAGCCCCGGACCTTCGCGGCCTCCATCTCTATATATCCGGGACCGTCGTAGAGCCGAATCTTATCACCGTCGATTTCGTGACGATCGACGTGCAGCCGCACACCCGTCGTGAGGATGGCGGATTCGCCGGCAAAAGCGGCGCCGGTGGCCAACAGAAGCAGGAGTCCAGGGAAGCGCATCGGGGCTATACAACTATTCTGACGTATTTTGGGGCTGGAACGTGCAGTACTGGAACGTTTATGCCGATCTGCTATCTTGAAGGTAGCCCCAGGGTATGCCCTTTCATATTCAACCGATCCGCGAGTTCCTGGTTCGCCCCGCCCTTCCCGACGTGCTGGCCCGTCTGGCCGAACTGGCCTACAACCTGCTTTGGAGCTGGGAGCCGATCGTGCGGTCGGTATTCCGCCGCCTCGATCCGGTCCTCTGGCGGGATTGCGGTTACAACCCCGTACTGATGTTGGGCCGCGTGCCCCAAGCCACGCTGCAAAGAGCCGCCACCGACCCACGCTACCTGGCAGTCTACCGTAGTGCCTGCGAGGCCTATGACAATCGTGTGCGGAAAGGCCCGGCCGCGCCGGACGGGAAGCTGATCGCCTATTTTTCCGCGGAGTACGGTCTCACCGAGTGCCTGCCGGTGTACTCCGGCGGCCTGGGAATTCTCTCAGGCGACCATCTGAAATCCTCGAGCGATCAGGACTATCCGTTAATCGGCCTCGGCCTGCTTTACCAGCAGGGCTATTTCCGCCAGTTCTTGAACCCCGACGGGTGGCAGCAGGAGCGCTACCCGATGAACGACTTCTACACTCTGCCGCTGATGCCCGTGAAACAAGCGGATGGCGGGGATCTGAAGGTGACGGTCAAGCTCCCCACTGGTAACGTTTTCATTCAGGTGTGGAAACTGGATGTCGGGCGCATCAATTTGTATCTGCTCGACACCAATATCCCGGAAAACGTGCTTCCGCAGGACCGCGACATCACCGATTCCCTCTACGGCGGCGATATCGATACGCGCATCCGCCAGGAGATCGTGCTGGGAATCGGCGGCATGCGCGCCCTCAAGTCGATGGGGTTGAAACCCACGGTCTTCCACATGAATGAAGGCCACTCGGCGTTTCTTGCGCTGGAACAGATCCGCCTCTACATGCGGGACGACAATTTGACTTTCGAAGAGGCCCAGGAAGCCGCTCGCACCAGCAACGTCTTCACTACCCACACGCCGGTTCCCGCGGGGATCGACCTGTTCGATCCCGGCCTGATGTACCACTACTTCTCGGACTACTGCTCCGAAGTGGGAATCGATTTCCAGCAACTGATGGCGCTCGGGCGCCGCAACATCTACAACCGCGACGAACGCT
>OBLT010001333.1_pt1 | contig 15867 bp, 23 predicted proteins | sample 1518721 | NCBI WGS metagenome assembly OBLT01 (sample SAMEA3539307, study PRJEB22396) | soil metagenome | biome: tundra; feature: field; material: soil | place: USA | collected 2010-05 | depth 0.15 m | reverse complement strand
TGGAACGGCGTGACCTAGCTCACTTAAATGGCGATCCAAAGGTCCAGGACACTAGGTGCCACCAGATGCCGCCCTGCATCGCGGTTCCCGGAATATACGCGGAATGAACGAGGGGGCATCGGGCCAGCTCAGCAGCGGAGTACAAGCGGCGGCGCTCCACACTGCGCGTATTCGGCGTTACGCGCTCGAACCATCTTCCCGTGGGCAAGCTGGCCGTGACGCTTAGTCATCTCAGTGTGTGGTGATCGGCTCTGGGATGACCTGCACGGACCACCTGCGGCGAGGTCTCGCGGGGCTGCCGGAAGCGTCTGGGAGCCCGCGGGTACGCTTCCGGCAGCCCCCGCGGGAATCCTGCCGACCGGGACGGCACTCCGCGGAATACGGCGGCATGCCAGGTAGCTTGTCTTTATGAGGGCTCTGGCGTACAATTTCTTGTACGCCAGGACGATGCGGACCCGGAGGGCGGTGGACCAGTGAAGACCTTGACGTACTCCCAGTCTCGCGCACATTACGCCGAGACTCTCAATGCTGTCGTCGATGATCGCGAGGAAGTAGTCATCACCCGTGCCGGACATGAGCCGGTGGTGATCGTCGCGCTCGCTGACTATGAATCCCTTAAGGAGACCGCCTATCTGCTCAGGAGCCCTGAGAACGCTCGGCGGCTGCTGGCCTCGATCGACCGGCTCGAGCACGGCGGCGGCATCGAGCGGGATCTCGTTGAGTGAAGCTCGTCTGGGACGAGGCCGCCTGGGATGACTATGTCTGGTGGCAGCTTCAGGACCGCAAGGTCCTGAAGCGGATCAATGCCTTGATCACCGACATCCAGCGCAGCGGTAACGAAGGAATCGGCAAGCCTGAGCCGCTCAAGCACGGCTTCCAGGGATACTGGTCACGCCGGATCACCGACGAGCACCGCCTCGTTTACAAGGTCAGCGAGGACGAGATCCGCATAGCTGCCTGCCGTTACCACTACGAGCGCTGATCGCGGCCATGTAACGCTTAGAAGTGTCACACTCAGCCAGCGCCAGCGCTCGCCGAGCCGCCTGATTCGTTCGGCGTGGCCTGACGAGTGTGACGGCTTCGCCAGCGGTAGCGCGTGCCCTGGGTCGCTGGTTTAGTGGAGTCATGGGTACTGATGACGTGGCGCCCTCAGCTGCTCAGGTCCAAGCGGCCGCCGACGGGCGGGCGACTCACCCCGGGGAGCCGCATGCTGGCGGGACCGCGGGGCGCTTGAACTGGTTGCGGGCTGCGGTGCTGGGAGCCAACGACGGGATCGTGTCGGTGGCCGGCATTGTCGTCGGGGTGGCGGGGGCCACTTCTGCCCGCGGCCCCATCTTCACCGCCGGGCTGGCCGGGCTGGTCGCCGGGGCGGTGTCGATGGCCCTGGGTGAGTACGTGTCGGTCTCCAGCCAGCGCGATAGCGAGCTCGCACAACTGACTCAGGAGAAACGTGAACTCGCCGACACCCCGGAAGCCGAACTGGCCGAGTTGACCGCCCTGTACGAAGCCAGGGGCCTTTCCGCGGCCACCGCCCACACCGTCGCCACTGAGCTGACCGCCCAGAACGCCCTGAGTGCCCACCTCGACGCTGAGCTGCACATCGACCCCGACGACCTCGCCAGGCCCGTGCAGGCCGCCGCCGCGTCGGCCCTGTCATTTACATCCGGCGCGCTACTACCGCTGCTGGCCATCCTGCTCCCCCCAGCCGCGCTCCGGGTACCGGTCACTTTTGTCGCCGTCCTGATCGCTCTCGGTCTGGCTGGTGCCCTCAGCGCCCGCATCGGCGGCAGCAACATCCGCCGCGCCGTCCTTCGAGTAGTCATCGGCGGAGCGCTCGGACTAGCCTTCACCTACGGTGTCGGGCACCTATTCGGCACCGCCATCGGCTGATCAACCAGCCGCTGCCCGGTAACGAGTCCCCCATCGAGGTGCCTTGGTGGCCCGTACCGGCGAGTCAGTGCGCACCCGGCGGTACCTAGCAGGCCAGCGGACGCTTGCGGAGGCACTCCGAGCCGCCTCTGTGCGCAAGCGACGGCTGGATGCTGGGCGAGCGGTGGCGCGCAGATCAGGCGTTATGTGTGGCCAGGGAGCCCCTGCCGAGTGTCCGCGTGAGCGCCCGACCTGCCGCAGGTGCGGGCCGGGCCGTCGGCCCAGGCTGCTACCCGGCAAGGCCGCGCTAGTCACAGCACGGCGCCGCGCGGAGCCACCTCAAGGGCGGCAACGCCCCGGCCGTACAGGACTAGCAGCCGGTCACCGTGCCTGCAGCGCAGTATCCCGGCATCCTCCGCGAGGGCAGAGATGACGTGCTCTAGGACCTCGTCATCGGCGAGGATGCCCGGTTCCTCGTACGTAACATCCAGATGATCGCCAGCAGTGAGCCGGACGCGCAGCACAATCTCTGCCATGGCCATGCACTCTAGACCGTCTCATCATCTGGCCGGGAATCCCGGCGGTTGCAAGGGTGCGGCACGCGCCAGCAGCGAGCGGCTCGAGGCGCTTCTGTATTCACCTTCACTGCCTGGGTGCCCTGGCCTGAGCCTGACCACGATGGTGTTAAGCCTCATGAGGGAGCACGATATTGAGCGGCGAAGGGGATTGAATGAAGAGCCGGGCATATGCAGCGGGCGCTGCCGTCATCGGCAGCGCGGCGGCTGCCTACATCCTGGTAGGCAGGCCGAGGCAGCTCGGCTGGGGTGCGACCGATGAAGAAGCCGGCGCCACCCTGGCCGGCGATGACCTGATCCCGGCCCCCGACCTGGTGGCAACCCGTGCCATCACCGTCCACGCCCCGGCAGATCAGATCTGGCCGTGGATCGCCCAGCTCGGGCAGGGGCGGGGCGGCTTCTATAGCTAGACGCACTCGAGAACCTGATTGGCTGTGACATCCGCAGCGCGGACCGGGTCGTCCCAGAGTGGCAGGACGTCAAGGTCGGAGACGAGGTCAAGCTCGCCCCGGAGGTCGGGCTGGGTGTAACCATTGTGGAGCAGGGCCGGGCGCTGGTCCTCCGCGGTGGCGTCCCGATGGGCGCTGCTGCGCGGCATCAGGGACCGCGCTGAACGGGACGGCGGCCCAGCGGCTTGAAACCGAGCGCGGGGACCGGCCTGGCCAAGAGCCCCGCGGATTTCCCGGCGGGATTCCAGTCCTGCGACGCCGGCACCCGGCAATCGCGACCGCAGACATCCACCAGTCTGCGGCAGAACCGGCCGGAACTTGGCCAGGACCGGGCTTTGCCAAACCAGGTGCGGCGGACATGCCGTTCTACGCCGCTCAGTCCCTGGTCAGCGCGACGACAGGGATGACGCGAACGGTCTTGGCCTCGTGATCGGCGAAGAACGGGTACTTCTCCTTGAGCATGCTCCACAGCGGCTCCCGCTCCGCACCGCCGTACGGAACGGCCACGGCCTCGAACCTCTCGCCGCCGGCCTCCACGACAACCTGAGGATTCGCCACCAGGTTGAGATACCAGTCCGGATGTTTGCGCGCCCCCATGTTGGAGGCGACGACAAGCAGCCGGTCGCCGTCGCGGTGGAACATCATTGGCGTGGTGTGGCGCCCCCCGGTCTTAGCCCCGGTGGTAGTGAGCAGCAAGAGGCGGTCACGGTGCATCCCCTCGATCTCGCCACCAGCCCGGAACTGCTCGATCACCCTGCGGTTGATCTCCTTGACGTCCATCTTTCCTCCCCGGCCGTAGCTGGCGGACTGGTGATCATCCCGGCTGCGCGCGGCAACAGCGACGCACGCAGCATGCCTCAACCGGCATTCTCCCGCCCGAACTTGGCTGACAGCGAGCCGCGGCCTACGGGCGAGCCACCCGCGATCACCCCGGGAACCGATCCCCTCGACGGGACGCAGATCCCTCAACAGGCTGACCCGGCCGCAATCATCCTCTCGTGCCGGCCCGACGAACTTGGCTCTGCATTCCGGCGACGTAGCCGACGCGGGTCTGGCCCCGCGCCGATCACGCGGGATGCAGCCGGTGCAGAGACGCGGCGATGTGTACCATCGTGAGGTCGAACAGGGCACTACGGTCGGTGGGGCTGTTGCCTTGATGTCGTCGGTCGTCTCCTGCTTGCGGCGGTCACGCCGACTCAGACGCGGTTGCGGGGAATCCGGCCTGACCACCAGCACAGCATGCCGCGGTGTTTTGAGCACCGTCAAGTTTTTGCCCGCTTGCCACGATGGCTTCGATGCCGCCAGACTTTCAGGCAGACAGGCAGCCGTACCATGCTCCCATCTGGCGTTTGGCTCCGGACCCCGGCCTTTCCGCTTTGCAAGCGCGCCGCCTGTACTGCCGGAGTCCGTCAGCCAGCGCGTCGCCAGGGAGACCGTCGTGTTGTGCAAAATGGTGCCTGTTTGCTTTCGCCCGCGCCCGGCTCGTCCTGGTGCTGAGTATTACGGCGCTGGGTCATGAGTATGACGGCCGCAGCCGACGCCGATGTCCACCGCCGACGCTGGTGGATCCTGTCGGTCTTGTGCCTGAGCGTCCTGCTCGCGGTCGTGGACAACACGATCGTCAATGTCGCGCTGCCTACCATGAGCCGGCAGCTGTCGGCTTCCACGCAGGGCCTGCAGTGGATCGTTGACGCCTACTCCCTGGTCTTCGCGGGACTGCTGCTGGTCGGCGGGAACCTCGGCGACCGGCTCGGGCGGCGCCGTGTCCTGCAGGCCGGCCTGGTGCTGTTCGCGCTGACCTCAGTCGGCGCCGCGCTGTCCCGGACCACCGGCGAGCTGATCGCGAGCCGGGCCGCGATGGGCGCCGCCGCGGCGCTGATTTACCCCGCTACTCTCGCGCTTCTGACCAGCACCTTCACCGACACCCGCGAGCGCGCCACCGCCATCGGCATCTGGTCGGCCGTCTCGGGCCTGGCCGTGGCCATCGGGCCGGTAAGCGGCGGCCTGCTGCTGCGGCATTTCTCCTGGAGCTCGGTTTTCTATGTCAACGTGCCCGTCGTGGTCATCGCCCTGGCACTGGGCGCCCGGCTACTGCCGGAGTCACGCGACAGCCACGCGGGCCGCTTCGACCCGCTCGGCGCGGTTCTGTCGGTCGCGGGCGCCGGGCTGCTGGTCTGGACGGTGATCGAGGCCCCCCGGCACGGCTGGACATCGCTGGCGACGCTGGCCGGCTTCACCGGGACGGCCGTGATCCTGGCCGGCTTCGCGTTCTGGCAGATCCGCCGGCCCGACCCGATGCTCGACGTACGGCTGTTCGCCAACGCTCGCTTCTCGGCCGCCAGCGGCGCGATCGCGCTGGCCTTCTTCGGGCTTTTCGGGTTCATTTTCCTCATCACCCAGTACTTCCAGGTGGTGCGCGGGTACGACACGCTCCGGGCGGGCGTGGCCACGCTCCCGTTCGCCGTGGTCACCGGCGCGATGTCACCGGTCGCGATCGGGGTCATGAAGCGAATCGGGACCAAGATCGTTGTGGCGGGCGGGCTGGTGCTCATGAGCGCCGGATTTGTGGTCGCGGCGGGCGTAGGAATCGACTCCGCCTACTGGGGCCAGATCATCGTCTCGATGACACTCATGGCGGCTGGGCTGGCCCTGACGTCGAGCCCGGCCACCGATGCCATCATGGGCGCGGTCTTGCCCGAGAAGGCCGGGGCCGGATCGGCCGTGAACGACATGACCCGCGAGCTCGGCGGCACCCTCGGCGTGGCCGTGGTTGGCTCGGTGATGGCCTCGGTCTACAGCCCCCACGTGCTGCGCTCGCTGACGAGCCTGGGTGCCCCGCCCGCCGCCGCAGCCGCTGCCCGGCAGTCAGTGGTCGCCGGGCTCAGCACTGCTGCGCACCTGCCTCCCGCCCTCCAGGCCGCGGCCGCGCAGGCTGCACGGCAGGCGTTTGTAGACGGGCTATCGGCGGGTTCACTGGTGGCCGCGGCGGGTACCGCCGCAGCAGCAGTCGCCGCCCTGACCTTTCTCCCGGCACGTGCCAACGCACCCCGTCCTGGCAGTACAGCCACCCTTGTGCTGACACGGACCGACAGGCCGGGCCTGGTCGCAGCCGAGGATCCGCGCCTCAACCCGAAAGAGCCACCTGCGGAATCACGATCCCGAGGCCGGGCGCCCGATTGAGGACGCCGGACTACCCGAGGCAGGCTGGGGAGATCCGCCGCTTCCGGGCGGTCTTTCCGAACCAGTTCAGAACGCCGCGTTCACAGCCCCCTTTCGGTTATGAGCGATAGCGGGCCCGCGAAGGTCAGGCGCTGGCGGTTTCAGCCGGGAAGCTGGCGCTGGCACTCTGGGCCCGGAGCGCGGCCTCGACTCGCTCGGAGAACTCATCGAGCGTCAAGCGCCCCGCCAGAAGGTGACCGCGAAGCGCGATGACAGTCTGTTCGCGCTCGGCATCCGAGACGCGAAAAGACGCATCGTCCATGGCTGCCACGCTAGATCACGCCGTGCCTCTAGAGGAACTGTGTGAGTGACAAGGTGTTGCCGTCGGGATCGGCGAACCATGCGACCTTGTCGCCGCCCGGCGTTGTCCAGATACCGTTTTCGTCCTGGTCCATTCCGTCGTACGTCTTGAACGCGACGCCTTTCGCCGTGAGATCCTGGACTGTGGCTTCGATGTCCGTGACCCGCCAGCCGAGCACGGTGTAGCTGGCGCGGGTGACTTCAGAGACTGCCGTGACCCGCAACATTGTGCCGTGTGCGTCAGGCCACGGTCTTCACTTGTATCAACGGACCGGCCTTGCCGCGACATACTTCCCACGTGGATCGAAAGGGTCGTGATCGAGAATCGGTGGTTCTTCCGGCCGCGCTGGTGAAGGAGCGTTCCGCGCGGGGTGAAGAGGCGGCGCGCCGGTGGCTTCGATCGGTGGCGGGCATCGTTGAGGAGGCGGCCGGTCGGTGGCATCTCGATGTGGACACCGGCGAGTTGATGCACGGCTGGTTCGCCGTTGTAGTGCCAGTACACCGGGGAGATGAGGCGTGCGTCCTGAAGGTCAGCCAGCTCACAGAAGCAGTTGCTGCCGAAGCGCTGGCTCTCTCCGCGTGGGACGGCAACGGTGCGGTCCGGCTGCTCGATGCCGATCCCGGAGCGGGAGTTCTGCTCCTCGAACGCCTCGATCCACGGCGATCGCTCTTCGACCTGCCCTGGACGGACGCCGCGGAAGTTGCAGCCACCCTGCTCCGCCGGCTGGCGAGCGTCGCGGCTCCTCCCGGTGTTCCATCGCTGCGCCAGATCGCCGAGACGATCGCAGATTCTCTGCCCGAGCGGAACGCGAGCGCGGGCGCCCCAGTCCCGGAGCCGTATCTCGACGCTGCCGTGGGTCTTGCGCTGGAGATTGGCGCCGACGCCGGCGACCGGCTGGTGCATGCTGATCTTCACTATGGCAACGTCTTGGCCGGCGAAAGAGAACCATGGCTGGCTATCGACCCGAGGGCGGTCAGCGGCGATCCAGAGCACGCCGTCCCGGAATTGCTGTGGACCCGGCTAGACGAGGTTGGCAGCGCCGCGGGACTACGGCGGCTGATGGCGATCCTGGTGAGGAACGGCGACCTCAATCCCGAACTGGCCCGGAACTGGTCCATCGTCCGATGCGTCGACTACTGGCTGTGGGGACTCGAGCACGGGCTGACTGAGGACCCCAAGCGCTGCCGGCGCATCATCGAGATCCTGACCGGCACACCCGCATAGCGCCGCCGCTACCGGCCGGAAGTTCCCGGGGCCCGTGATCCGGACGGTCCCGGTCCGTTGTCAGCGCGGAGAGATTCCCACCGAGGTGACCGGCGCGGACGGCGCGACCTCGGAGCTAGGTGGTATGGCCGGGGGCGAGCGGCCGGCGGAGTCCGAGAGCACCGATGCGGAGTCGCATGAATTCATGGCAGGCGAGGTCACCGCACTCGCAGATGAACGAGCGCACCACCGCTTCGGGATCACCATCGACCCACGGCCGGGCGTGGTAGCTATGCACCTGAGTCGCTATCGCCTCGTTGGCCTCGCGCCGCAGCGCCCGGCGCTCGCCGGCTTCTTCGGCGCGTGGGCCACGGGCCAGCGCGTCGCCGAAGATTCCCGCAACGGTCTCGGCGATCTCCGCGATGCTTTTTGACCCGTCGACCGGGACAATATGAGCGCCGTGATCCTTCGCCTCCCGCTCGATCAGGCGCCTGAGCGCGGCATACAGCCTGGCTGGGCCTTGAGGCGTTCCCTGCGCACGAAGCCGCTCGCGCTGAAACTCCCGGGCGGGTACCAGCCACGCCGCCTGCGAGCGCATCGCGATGCCGGCGGAGATAGCGGACGCGGGCAGCGTGGACCCTTCAGCGACGATCAGCGGCGAGGCGGGCAGCGCTGCCAGGTCATCGACAACCATCGCGCCACGCTCCCGGTGCAGCGACATCTCGAGCATGCCGGTCACGGTTGAGCGCTCCCAGCGTTCCTCAGAAGTCAGCGCTTCCCAGCGGTGCGCGGCCTCATGACCAGCAGCCAAGGCTCGATCACGATGCAGCCAAGTCCGAGTGTCAGCACTGTAAAGCCGTAGGCCGTGCTGGCAGGCCAGCCACGTCGCCACGGTCGTCTTCCCGGACGCAGGCGGGCCGCCCAGCCAGAGCACATGCTGCACGAGTCAAACGTAAGCTCCCAAGGCGTCGCTGGCGTGCCACTGAGTGGTTATGCGCCCGCGCAACGATCCGGGATGAATGTTGACACGGCGCTGCGCGACGATGGCACCCGCGCAGGCCCGATTCAGATGATGAACAGTGCTATCGCGGCATACTGGCATGCGGCGGCGGCGCAGACGTAGGTGTGGAAAACCTCGTGGTAGCCGAACACGGATGGGCAGGGGTCGGGCCGCCGGCGATGGTAGGAGATCGCCCCGGCCGTGTAGAGCAGGCCACCGGCGAGAATCAGCGCTGCCGGCACGATACCGGCATGGATCCACACTCCCGGCAGCGCAAGGCCGGCCACCCAGCCCAGCCCGACGAACGTCCCGCCGACCATGAGCTCTGGTGCGTTCATCCACGCCATGTGGATCACGGCTGCGGTCAGGGTGAGTGTCCACAGCGCGATCAGGCAGACCAGGCCGAAGGCGCCGCGTGCGGCGAGGAGGAACGCGGGAGTTGCCGTGCCGGCGATGAGGAAGAAGATCATCGCGTGGTCCAGGCGCTGCAGGCGCCGGCGCCACGCAGCAGTCCAGTTGCCGCGGTGATACAGCGCGCTGACCCCGAACAACGCGCTCACGCTGGCTGCGTAAATAGCAGCAGCCGCGATCCGGGTGGCTCCATGCGCGCGGGCCAGCAGCAGCGTGCCGAGGATCAGGGACGCCTCGAACCAGAGCAGGTGCAGCCAGCCGCGCAGGACCGGCTTGGTGTAGTAAACATCGCGCCGGGCGTCGTAGAACGCATCCTCCGCCGGCGGTGTCGCCGCTGGCGTGGAGTCCATGACTGTCATCGCCGACCTCCACGTCGTGCCGGGACCCGGCGACCTCGGATGCCGTCGACGTCCGCCAACCCCAGTCTCACGCACAAGTGGGCTTGCGCCCGACCGGCCGCCCGCCAGCACGGCTCATCGGCAAGATCGTCCTGACCCGGCGCGCGCCCGCAGCGGTAGATGAGTGGACTCTCTCGGCGGCGGAACCGTCACCCCGCAGGGCAACGTGTCCCTCGTGCAGATCTCCACGACCTGGGACGGCGCAGGCGGGATCGGCGGCTTCTTTGAGCGACTGTTCGCTCCACGGGTGATGCGCGGCATCTATGCCGACGAACTGGAGCGGCTCGACGCCTACGCTCGGGAGCATCGCGATTCCTGAACCCGGCGAGCCCCGGAGAGCTTATTGCCCGTGCAGTGGCATCCCGCGCTCGGGGCGGCGCGCCAGGCGGCAGGTGAGCGCACACCAGAGCCCGCTGACTGGGGCAATGCGAGCCGCTCGCCCAATCGGTCCGTGCGACCCGGGCGCGCAGTTATGCAGAACCTGGAAGGTCGCCGATTGGCGCGGCCCACGCCGGCCGGGGCATGAGGCAGAACGGATGTCCGGCTGGGTCTGCGTACACCCGTGAGCCGCCGTTTCCGCTCGGCAACTGCCGGGCACCCAATGCCAGAACGCGCGGCTCGGCGGCATCGACGTCATCGACCATGACATCGAAATGGATCTGCTGCGGCCGGCCCGGGTCGGGCCACTGGGGTGGCTGGAGGCCGGGCGCGAGCTGGAATCCGATGCCCGAGGACCTGTCGTCTGCCGACACGACAGCGAAGTCGTCTTCTTGCCAGGTAACGGGGAGGCCGAGGAGCTCAGAGTAGAACGCCGCGAGCGCCGCCGGGTCAGGGCAGTCCACAATCACGTGGTGGAGGCGTCCGATCACGTCTCTATCCTTGCACCGTGCAAGGCCGCCAACCAGCTCCACGCAGAGATCTTGGGCGGCGAGACGCACCATGAGCGGCAGATGAGTGCGCGGCGTGGTCACCTGGGGTGGGACACTTCCCGGTGTGGACGAGGATTCCCTCACCCGGGTCGCGGCGCTGCTGCGCGAGCGCAATGCCATTGACGGAGAACTTGCCCGGCTCATTCAGCGGCCTATGACATCCGGCCATCTCGGTACTCCAGTCGGACTTCGTGATCTGACGAGGCGTCGGCAGCTACGGATCGACTCAGGGGCGCCTGCACGCTGACGCCAAGGACGTTCCGGTAAGCGGGTCTGTTTCCTCGCGGAATGATCGCAGGAGCGCCTCGTATCGTTTGTCAGCGCCGGGCACTTCGCCGAAGTGAGGTTCGTGGTGCCCGGTGGCCCACTGGTAGAGCGGGTGAGAGTGGTCCCCGGCGGCGGCGACTGCGGAAAGGCTGCCGCGTCCCCGGTGAATGACGTATCCGCCGGCGGTGAACGGGAAAGCTGCTGAGGGAAGACCGAGCTCTGCCGCCGACCTGAGCAGATCGAACGCCGGGTCGCCGCCGCCGGTGAAGGGCGCGGCTCCTTGCCGCCAGACCTGGGCCGGATCCAGGAGCAGTGAGTACAACCCGAACCGCTCGGCCTGATGCCACCGGTCCCATTGCGGCTCGCCGACCAGGGCCGCCGATCCGCTCTCCGCGGCGGCAAGGGCGGCAGACAGCGCGTCGGGGCGGGCGGCAACGGCGTCAGAGTCCAGGATCCAGATCCACGCCGGAAGCTGTCCCGGCCGGGAGGCCAGCCACGAGATGCTCTGGTTGAGACCTGGCCCGTGCTGACGATTGACGTTATTGGCGAGCAGCACGCAGACTCCGCCGTGCTCGGCGTCGGCCAGCAACTCGGCTGACCCGTCCCGCGATCCGTTGTCGACGACCACAATCTCCAGGGCCTGCCAGCTCACGATCCTGCGCAGCGACCACAGAAGAAACGCCGTCAGCTCCCGGGTGTTGTAGGAGACGGCGACAACAGCCACCCGTTCCCTTTCCTGGCTCGCTCCCGATGCTCCCGGCCACCACACGACATCGCTGCCCACGCAGCAGAGTCTGCCTGATCAGGCGGCGCCACGGCCCAGCGGGCAATGACGGCCGCCACGACCGCTGGAGTGAGTCACTCCACACCCGGTCCACGGGAAGTAGTGGGATTTGAGGGGTCGCAAACTCGGATGGGATCGGCACCGATCACGCTGCCCGTGTCATCGCCTTGTAGAACGGAGACTACCCAGCGGCAAATGTCAGGACCCGGCGGGACGATGACAGGACTGCGCATCGAGCCATCGTGGAGGTAACGGCCATGCCGGAGGTCAATCGTCGTGAAGTAGCCGCAGAACCCGAGGATCTCGGCCGGCTGTTCCTCGAGCGGGCCAGCGCCGGTGACGTAGCCGGGGTCGCCGCGTTGTACGAGCCCGCAGCAGTGCTGGCATCTCCGGCCGGCGGGCTGGCGATCGGTGTCGCGGCGATCCGCCAGGTGTACGAGGGGCTACTGGCCGGCAGACCGCAGTTCAGGGGGGACGTCCGCCCTGCGCTTCGTCATGGCGATCTTGCGCTTACCTCGACGCGATTCCAGGGTGATGCTACCGCCGAGATCGCTCGACGTCAGGCGGATGGCACGTGGTTGTGGATCGCCGATCAGCCGAACGTCGTCGGATAGCGATCACCTCCGGGTGCCGGAACATCGAAGATCGACATGAACTCTGCGCGACTGACAACAACTCGCCGCCGCCGGCTCGAACGCTCCATGCCAAACAGAATCGGGCAACCTCTCCTGGCCGCTTGGCTGCCGCAGCTACCCGCCGAGGTAAAGACAGAATGGGTGCCCGGCTGGATCTAGGAGCACCCGGACATCATCTTGAGGCTGATCTGTGGCGAGGGCCGCGCCTAGCGTCAGCGCGTCCGCGACTGCAGCTTCGAGATCATCCACCTCCAAGTCGAGGTGCATCATCATCTGCTGGCGCCCGTCGGCGGCCGGCCACACCGGGCGGATGTACTGCGGAGACGTCTGGAACGCGAGATAGGCCACACCGCTGGGCGGCGCCACAGTGACCCAGGACGGCTCGTCCTTGGCGACCCTCCACCCGAGAGCAACTCAGCGTAGAACCAGGCCAGCGCCCGCGCATCGGGAGCTTCCAGCACTACGCCCCACCACCCGGCCTCCGACCGTCCGCGCATGGCTGCAGCCACTTTCGGTGCCGCTTAGTCCTTGTGCAGCAGCGTGTAGCGGACCGTCTGGACCCGGATCAGGCCATCGCGGAACACGAAAGTGTCGATGCCGTCCTCGACCCTGGTCGCGGCAGCGTCGGCAGCCCACTCCAGGAACAGCACGTCGTCCTCGTAGATCTGTGTCTTCAGATCCCAGGCCGCGTCTGGCACATCGGAGAGCAGTTGGGTGAACACCGCCCGGATGCCGTCCCTGCCGCGCATTACTGCTGCGGGCGTGATGAGGAAGGCATCGTCGGCGTAGTCGGCGACGATCGCGTCCAGGTCTCCTGCACCGAGCGACTGGGCGTGATGGGCGAATACTTCCTCCGGCGTGCGTGTCATTGCTCTCCCCTCCCGTAGCAGGCACCTCAGGCCCTACCGTATGGTCCCCGAAGGGTCGGCGGCCATGGCCGCCGACCCTTGATTCTACAAGCGGTAGATCTGACGATCTTCGTCCTGGCCTACCTACCGCTGCAGAGACTGGCCGACCTGGCGATAGGGGCCGACTCCAACTATCGCGGGTGCAGCCGTCAGGCGGAACAGCAGTTTAATGCGTTCAGGGACGCACCGTGGCTCACCGATAATCAAATTCTATTTAGCAGCTCGGCCTTCTGGGTGGCGAATTCCTCGTCCGTCAGGATGCCCAACTCCCGCAACTCCCCTAGCTTGCGGGTCTGCTCCATGATGCCCTAGCGCGCACTTTCCAGACTAACTCCGATATTGCCTGATCCTCCGCAGCCGAAGCGGCCCGCACACTACGAACCCGCCGCGGCAGATCCGGCTTTATCGGTCGGCTAGGGTCGCGGGGTGGGTCCTCACCGCATGCCGGCCGCCGAGGTGGACGTCTCTCCGGACCTGGTTCGGCGGCTCTTGGCCGCCCAGCAACCCGACCTTGCTCACTTGGCTATCGAGGTGATGGCGCACGGGTGGGACAACGTTATGTGCCGGGTCGGCGACGTGCTGGCTGCCCGCCTGCCGAGGCGTGAGGTCGCCGCCAGGTTCCTCGTGAACGAACAGCGGTGGCTCCCAGTTCTTGAGCCTCGGCTGCCGCTGCCAGTTCCTGCGCCTGCGCGGGTCGGGCAGCCGGGCCCTGGCTACCCGTGGCCGTGGAGTATCGTCCCATTCCTGCCCGGGCAGGTTGCCTCGCGGAATCCGCCGGCTGACCTGCGGGACGCTGCGGTCAGCCTGGGCGGGTTCCTGGGGGCCTTGCACATTCCCGCTGCGCCGGACGCCCCCGTCAACCCCAGCCGCGGCGTTCCGCTCGCGGACCGCAGCGCGGCCGTCACCCAGAACCTGAGCGTATTGGGCGGCTTGGTCGACCGCAGGGCCGTGATGCGCGTGTGGGAGGCTGCAATCGCGGCGCCGACGTGGGACAGGTCCCCAGTGTGGTTGCACGGCGACCTTCACCCCGCCAACATCCTGGTCCATCGCGGCCGCATCAGCGGCGTGATCGACTTCGGTGACATCACCTCCGGCGACCCTGCCACGGACTTGTCCGTGGCCTGGATGCTCCTGCCTGCTGAATGCCACGATGCTTTCCGCAACGCCTACCGCGCAGCAGGCGGGTACGAGTACGCAGCCAGCGAGGACGGCTGGGCGCGAGCCCGAGGCTGGGCGCTCGCGCTGTCGCTCGTGTTCCTGGCCCACTCGGCTGACAACCGGCCGCTAGCGGAAATAGGCCACCACACCATCAGTGCCGTGCTCGCATAGGTCATCGTCAGGCTTTCACTCCGTGGCCAGGGCCTCGTTCCACCCACGGACGTGCCAGGCCCGGACCACGCCGTTCATCACGAACGGGTCGCCCTCAGCGAACTCCTCGGCGGCTTCGCGCGTCCTGAAGATCGCCATGGAGCCATCACGCTGGGGATCTTCGAATGTTCCGAGCATGAGAAGGTCGCCGCGGGTATGGAATTCCTCGTAGCGGGCCCGGTGGAGCGGGAAGTGCGCCGGAGCCTTCGCGCCCACATCGTCGGCCGACTCGTAGAAGAGCACATACTTCATGTGGCAGAGGATAGGGCCATGCCGCTGCAGAACCGGGTCACGCCAGCCGGCGAGATCGTCGCGGATCCGAGCCGTGGCCTGATGATGGGCAACCGGGGCTGCCTGCACGGGCAGGGCCGCGAGCTTGGCGTGAGCCGCTGGCGGTCCAAGTTGTGGATCTGCTGCGTTCTGAACTGGAGGGACGTCCGGCGTGATCCGATGCCGCCTGGCCGCTGGACTGCGCTGTTCTTCCTCGACGAGGCCACCGCGCTCGCCGCCGGCCATCGGCCGTGTGCGTACTGCCGGCGTGGCGACTTTCTCGACTTCGCGGAGGCGTGGCGCGCGGCCCGCGGCCTGGCCCGGCGCCCGCGGGCGAGCGAGATGGACTCGATCCTGCATCGCGAGCGCGTCGACCGGGCCCGGCGTCAGATCACCCGCCAGGTGCCAGCGGGCGAGCTGCCCGATGGTGTCATGATCCGTGCTGGCGGCGTCACCGGTCTGCTCATCAACGGCCGGCCAAGACCGTGGTCATTTCACGGCTACGGCGCCGCGGCCGGAGTCGGTGCGCCAGGCCCGGTAGAGCTGCTGACACCGCCCTCGATCGTCGCCGCGATCACCGCCGGCTACCAGCCGCTGGTACACCCGACCGCGCTGGCCAAGCCCCCGCTGGCGGGCGGGACGCCTCCTGGTGTGCGCGCGCACGGGCCGGTGCCGGCAACCAGGCCGCCTCGCCAGCCCGGTAGCCGATAACAACGTGGTCCGGCGCCGGTCGCGCTGGCAGACTGCGGTCATGCCCGCCGAACTGGACGCCCTGGTCGCGCTCATGCCGTTCGCCGCCCAGCTCGGGGTGATCTTGGAAGAGGCCAGTCCCGATCGGGTCACCGCACGGCTGCCGTGGGCGCCGGGCCTGTGCACGGCCGGCGGCATCCTGCACGGCGGGGTCCTGATGTCGCTAGCCGACAGTGCGGGTGCGCTGGTCGCCTTCCTGGGCCTGGCTGAGGGGTCGACCACGGCGACCATCACCTCGACCACTCAGATGTTCCGCCCCGTCAGCAGCGGCACCGTGCGAGCCGTGGCACTCCCCCTGCACCGAGGCCGCACGACGGTCACCGTGCAAACCAGCCTGCACGACTCGCAGCGGCGCCTGGTGGCTCAGACGACCCAGGTTCAGGCCATCAAGGTCCTAGCTGCTTGGCAGCCGGATGAGGCAGGCTGACGGCGTGCGCGGCAGCATGACGTGCAGCGTCCTGTCAGTTGCCTCCCACCGGGCCTCGGCGCCGGCATGGCCTGGGTACAGCACCTCGGGGGTCGCGACGGCAC
>OBLT010001331.1_pt1 | contig 15881 bp, 12 predicted proteins | sample 1518721 | NCBI WGS metagenome assembly OBLT01 (sample SAMEA3539307, study PRJEB22396) | soil metagenome | biome: tundra; feature: field; material: soil | place: USA | collected 2010-05 | depth 0.15 m | reverse complement strand
GGAGGTGCCGTCGCTGATCAGCTGGCGCAGCGCGGCAATCTCGGCCGGGCCGGTCACCCGGGGCCGGCCCATGTGTTTCTTGCCTGGCAGCATCGATCCGGCGGCCTGGCGGCGGCGGGCGGCGGCGATGCCTTCGGCTTGCCGTTCGGCGCGCAGCTCGAGTTCGTATCCGGCAGCGGCGGCCAGGACCGCGAACATGAACCGGCCTTCCCTGGTGTCCAGGTCGAAGTTCTCCGTCAGCGATTTGATCGTCACGCCGCGGTGGCGCAGCTCGCCGACGGTGGTCAGCACGTGGGCGGCTGAGCGGCCCCACCGGTCAGACTTCCAGAACACCAGGATGTCGCCGGCCTGCAAGGTGGCCAGGGCACGGGTGAACTCTGGCCGCTGCACGCCGCGCTTGCCGGATTCTGTCTCGGCAAACAGATAGTCGTACCCGTGCGTGTGCAGGGCATCAAGCTGCAGCTGCGGGTTCTGGTCTCTCGAGGAGACCCGGCAGCAGGCGATGGTGCAGCTCACCGGAGCCCTCCGTCCGTCCGGGAACATCTACCTTCCCGGACACCCTAGCCACCAGCCCTGACACCGTCCGCAAACCCCCGTACAGAAAGTCCTGGGCATCCTGCGGATGCACACCGCTGTTGGCGGGTCATCAGGAACTGCCTGAAGTCGGGCCAGTTTGGTCACGGAATGTGACTGGATGCTGGTCTCGGCCGCTCCTGATCCGCCGTTCTGCTCGGCCGCGCCATTTGTGATCTCGCCTGATGGCTGCGTACAGATCAGGCCGATCTGGCGCCTGTTCGGCCGCCGGACACGACCGCAGCACATGCCTAATTGAGGACGTTACGCGGACGCATACTTATGTGCTGACTGGCGTGCTTACTCATGATTCGTCCAACGCCGCCGCGCGTTTTCGGAACGACTCCCGCGTTTTGTTTCTGTTTTCCTGGAGAGGAAGCCCTGCTGATTGGGTGTGGCCCGCTCCTGTATTCACGGCGCTCGCGCCGCGACGCAGATGTTCCAATTCTGTGCGCCTATTCGTCACTGGGCGGCCCACTCTCATCGCGGCATCAGAGGCGCTGCTATCACCTGCCTCTTGTGCTACGGCCGCGCCTTGGATGGCCGCTCGTCAAGCTATTTCTGCAGCGCGTGAATGGCTGCATCGGCGGCCGGGGATTTAGCTTTGGCGTATCGGATCGCTGCGGGACCTTCTGATGGGTCACGCCCTCTTGGACGGACCGATGATCGCCCGGGTCCGGAGGAGAATGCCGGTGATCGCATTGTCACCCGATGCCGTGAGGTGCGACTGCCCGGCTGCTGGCAGGTGGTTGGTCAGCAGCCGCCACGCCTGCTCGGTCGTCAGGCTCAGCCGGGCCACCACCGGTGCGCCTGGCTCGGCGTGGTACTCCCATCCGGCCTCGGTGGCGACAAGCTGCCAGGTCCGGGTGACCGGGCCCGAGATGGCGATCGTGACGGTGTCACCGGGCCCGGCGGAGCACTGCTCAGGGCGGTAGGGGTAGGCCCAGCGCAGCCCGTCGAGTACCGGTCCGGCCAGGTCGGGGCGCAGGTCACTGGGGCGGCCGAGTGCCTGCGGCAGCTGCTGGCGGTGGATCCACTGTTCGGAGAGCTCGCGGCCCTAGTCGAGGGCGGCGCTGCTTGAGTTAACAGTCCGCCGCCGACCTCGCGGCGTGATCCCATGCTCATGGCAGATGACAGCGGTGCGACAATCGAAATCGGAACTCGGGGGAAGGCCCGGCTCGATCGCAGGGGTTGCCCGGAGTCGTCTGGAGGGTCAGATGGAGGCAAGGATCACCATTGAAGGGACTGCCCCTGACTTCGAGTCGCTGAGCGACTGGCTGCACCACGAGCCCGGGCTCCGGGGCCGCGTCACGACCGCCGTCGGCCCGGTCCCCGACGGCGCGCTGGGCGTGTCCACGGAACTAGCGGTGGCCCTGGTCACCTCGGGCAGCGGTACCGTGGCTGTCCTGGCACGGGCGGTGTCGGGCTGGCTGATCGAACGCGAACGGCAGCGCCATTCCGACGTGACCGTCAATGTGACCATGCCAGACGGCGGTCAGGTAGCGGTATCGGTGCGGCGCGCGGCCGAATCCGAGCAGATCCTGCGCACCGCGCTGGAAGCGGCCACGTCCGGCCCACTCCCCTCCTCAGACCAGCTGGGGACGAGCCAAGGCGAGTGAAGTGATGCGCCTGCCCGACCCTCAGCGCTCGTACGCCGTCCTGGTCGGCACCAGCCGGTACCGAGCGACCGATCTTCTCCCAGACGTGCCCCACGTGGGCAACAACCTGACTGCGCTGGCCGAAGTGCTCACCAGCCCTATGCTCGGTGGTCTGCGGACCGAACGCTGCAAAGTCCTGGAGGACCCCGCAGACGGCCTTACCGTCGTCCGAACGCTGCGCACGTACGCAGCCGCCGCGGAAGACACGCTGCTGGTCTACTATGCCGGCCACGGATTACCTGGAGAACGCTACAGCGAACTGTTCCTGGGCCTGTCTGGCACCGACCCGCAAGAAGTGGCGCTGAGCGCACTGCCGGTCCGGACAATCCGCGACATACTCGCCTATGGAACGCCGGCGAGGAATCGGATCCTCATCCTGGACTGCTGCTTCAGCGGCCGTGCCACCGAGTCGCATCTGGGCAGCAGCGACGATGTGATCAAGGCTCAGATCACCATCGAGGGCACATATACCCTAACCTCCGCGCCGGGCACCACCTACGCGCTGTACGACCCGGGAAGCACATATACCGCCTTCACCGACATGCTCCTCACACTGCTGCGCACCGGCATATCAGGGGAAGAAGCACCCGAATTCCTTACCCTCGACGAGATCTACCGGCAGCTACGGTTCGCTGCCCTGCGCCGTAATCTCCCCGAGCCCCAACAACTCAACTCCGGCACCGCCGCCGGCCTTGCTCTAAGCCGTAACCCGGCCCACATCCGGCGGCCTTCGGTACCACCGGCCGACACGCCGGTCGAAGATCAGACCGACTCGCTGGACATTCCCGCCGACTCCGACCAAGAACCGGCGCCCCGTGCCGCCACGAGCAGCACGCAGCAGACCGGAAAGGGGACGGCGGTGGCTCGCCCCTTTCCGGCGGACGGTCCCGCAAGGCCGTGGATGGCGCCGCCGCTGGACCGGATGATCGAACGGCCCGAAGTTGCCGACTTGCTGGTCAGGGAGCTAACTGCACCAGAGGCCTCCGATGTGGCGTTGACGACGGGCTTGCAAGGCGCCGGTGGGTTCGGCAAGACGCAGCTGGCCGCGTGGGTATCCCACCTTCCTGCCATCGACCGGCGGTATCCGGGCGGCCTGTTGTGGGTCACGGTGGGCCAGGACGCGCGCGGGGCTGATCTTGCGGGCAAGATCAACGATCTGGTCTTCGTGCTGTCGGGAACGCGGCCAGCGGTCTTTGATCCGGATGCCGCCGGCGCGGAACTGGGCAGGCGGCTGGACTCGCTTGGCAAGCCGGTGCTGCTGATCGTCGACGACGTCTGGGCCGAGGAACAGCTGCGCCCGTTTCGCTCGGGCGGGCGTTCTTGCACTCGCCTGGTCACCACCAGGATCCCCGAAGCGCTGCCTATACGCGCTCACCGCATCATCGTCGACGCGATGTCCGATGAGCAGGCTCGTCTGCTGATAGCCGACGGCGTAGCGGGGCTCTCCCCAGGCTCCGCCGACCGGTTGGCGCGCCTAACCGGACGGTGGCCGGTGCTGCTCAACCTGGTCAACGGTACGCTGGCCCGTAACGTGCAGCGCAAGCAGACCTCTGAGCAGGCCGCGGCCGCGATCGCAGGGCGGCTCCTGCGGGACGGCCCCACGGCCTTCGATCCAGCGCACCCGGGTGACCGTGCTCGGGCGGTGGCCGCCACCGTCGCTGCGAGCCTGAACCTGTTGGACGCTGAGGATAGGCCGCGCTTCCTCGAACTGGCCCTCTTCCCCGAGGACGTCGAGATCCCGCAGTCAATGCTAGTGCTGCTCTGGCCGAGCCGCCGCGTCGAAGCGCTGTGTGAAGATCTGGCCGAGCTGGGCCTGGTGGCGGATTACCGGCTCGATCCGCCCGGCCCGCGGCTGCTCCTGCACGATGTGATGCGCGCCTACCTGCGTGCGGAGGTCGGCCATGAGGAGATGGTGGCCGCACACCGGCGGTTCCTCGATGCTGCGGCCCGCTTGTTGCCCGACCGCAAGGACGCTGATCCGGTGCCCTGGTGGCGGCTGCCGACGGACGTGCCGTATTTGTGGCGCCATCTCGCGTACCATCTCGCCGAAGCTGACCGGGGGGACGAACTCGCGCGGCTGGTAAGCGATCTGCGCTGGGCCGAGTCCAAGATCCTGGTCTCGGGGTCCGCCGTCGGAGTTGACGCGGACCTCTCCATGGTGGGCACTGCGACGACTGAAGCCCTGCGGAGAGCGCTCAGACAGGCCGCGGCCTTGCTGGGCCCGATCGATCCACCTCAGGCGCTCGGAGCGACGCTGGCAAGTCGGCTGCGCGACACGCCGGAACTACGAGCGGTCCTCGATGCGTACCGGACCACGATGCCGCGGCCCTTGCTCGAGCCGGTTTGGCCGCTGCCCGACCTGGCGGACTCCGCCTCGCCCGGCCCTGTCGGCCACTCGGGGGGAGTGACGAGCTGTGCGTTCTCGCCGGACGGCGCGCTGCTGGCCTCATCGAGCGACGATGCGACCGTGCGGATCTGGGACGTCGAGACCGCGGCCGAACTGGCCGTGCTGACCGGACACACCGGGGGCGTTTGGAGTTGCGCGTTCTCCCCGGACGGGGCGCGACTTGCCTCGGCCGGAAAAGACGGAACCGTACGATTGTGGGATGTGGCGAGTGGTACCACGAAGGTGGTGCTGAACGGACACGACGACTGGGTGAGGAGCTGTGCGTTCTCGCCGGACGGCGCGCTGCTGGCCTCATCGAGCGACGATGCGACCGTGCGGATCTGGGACGTCGAGACCGCGGCCGAACTGGCCGTGCTGACCGGACACACCGGGGGCGTTTGGAGTTGCGCGTTCTCCCCGGACGGGGCGCGACTTGCCTCGGCCGGAAAAGACGGAACCGTACGATTGTGGGATGTGGCGAGTGGTACCACGAAGGTGGTGCTGAACGGACACGACGACTGGGTAACCAGTTGCGCGTTCTCCCCAGACGGCATGCTGCTGGCCACCACAAGCAACGATCAGACGGCCCGGGTATGGCGAGTGGATTCTGGGACCGAGCAAGCGAAACTGACTGGGCACACCAGCCGCGTCTGGAGCTGCGCGTTCTCCCCGGATGGCACGCAGCTGGCCACTACCAGCATCGATGGCACGACACGCCTGTGGGATGTCGCGGGGGCCAGTACGGCTGTTGTTCTAGGCGGCCATAGCCGTGGGGTGCGGGGCTGTGCGTTCTCCCCGGCCGGCGGTCTGCTCGCCACTTGCAGCAGCGATCTCAGCGTTCGGCTATGGCAGTTGCCTGCTGCGACGGAGAAGGCGGTGCTGGCAGGCCACAGCAGTGGTCAGCGTGGTTGTGCATTCTCCCCGGACGGGACGCTACTGGCCACGACCAGCAATGATTCCACGGCACAGGTGTGGAAGGTCGACGGCCGCAAGCTGAAGGCGCTTCTGACCCGACACACAGGAGGCTTGCGGCGCTGTGCGTTCTCGCCTGATGGCACTCTGCTCGCCACGGTCAGCAACGACCAGACAGCGCGGCTATGGAATGCCGCTACTAGCATGACGCGGCTCATCTTGACCGGACATTCCGGCTGGGTGCGCGCTTGCGCGTTCTCTCCCGACGGCATGTTCATCGCGACCACCGGCGCAGACCGCACCGTACGCCTGTGGCGAGTAGCTGACGGGACTCAGACTGCCGTCTTCACCGGCCACGCCGACATGGTGAACGGTTGCGCCTTCTCACCCGACGGTGCGCTGCTCGCGACCTCTGGCGACGACGGCACGGCGATCCTCTGGCGCGTCGCCGACGGCGCGCGGCTTCGAATCCTGACCGACCACAGCGACGGGGTGAACACGTGTGCGTTCTCCCCGGACGGAGGTTTGCTCGCTACTGCCAGCGACGATCGGACCGTCAAGCTTTGGCGGATGCCCGACTGCACCCTGATGGGCACGCTCACCGGCCACACCAGCTGGGTCGACGACTGCGCGTTCTCCCCGGATGGCCAGCTGCTGGCCACCTGCGGCAACGACGGTACGGTACGAGTATGGGAGCCGGAGAGCCGACGTTGCAGGTGCGCCATCAGGGTAGCCGGTCCGCTTCTCGGGATAGCCTGGCATCCGGGTGCTGAGATGTTGTGCGCGGTCGGCGGGGCCGGGACCTACGCTTTCGCTTACCGTGAGCAGCCCGACCGAGGTCCTCCCGATGCCGACTGACAGACGAAGAGGATAGATCCACGTGCGCCCGAACGACGCTAGCCCACGACAGACGTCAGTGTATTTTCTCGGCACCGGCGGCTGGCTGCCCAGTGGATCCCGAGAGACCTCGTGCTACGCGGTACGGCATGGATCGGATCTGCTCCTGCTCGACGCGGGAACGGGACTGCGGCGCCTCATCACGGACCCGTCGATCTGCCAGGACGTCACACGGATCGATGTGGCGTTGAGCCATTTCCATCTCGACCATGTCATCGGGCTCAGTTATCTCGACGCCCTCGAGCCGAGCATCGACAGGCATGTCTGGGGCGCCGGTAAGTGGCTCTACGGCGCGGACAGCAACTCGATCCTCGCCCAGCTACTCCTCCCCCCTACGGTTCCGCGCCGCAAGAGAGCCTTTTCCGTAGCGCCCATGATCTGAGCGCCGACATGGAGCACATCGGCCCGCATCCGGTTCGGGTACGCGCCCAGACCGCACACAGCCATCCTTCGGTCGCGTTCAGATACGGCGACGAACTCGCTTACTGTACCGACACCGCTTACGACCCCGGGAACGTGGATATCGCGGCGTCGGTCTCACTCCTCGTGCACGAGGCATGGGTCACGGGCGAGAAAGGGACAGCGTTTCATTCCTCAGGGACCGAAGCCGCGCGGATCGCCCGAGACGCCGAGGTTGGTCATCTGGCCATCGTCCACCTGGACCCACGCCAGGATCACGCACTCCTGCTGGCCGAGGCCAAAGCGGTCTTCGCCGACTGCGACCTCGGCATCGACGGGTGGACTATAAAGATGAGACACGGACAAGACATTCGAGAACGGACACCTCCCCAGCGGCCCGCGTCAGCCGGTTAGGGTCAGAGCGATCTGGCCATAGCCTTTGCGCGGGCTTGGGTCAGCACGGTCGTCGGCATGGCGTCGTCGACGCAGGAACCTGAGCAAAACGGCCCAGCCGCGAAAGCTGAGGCCGAAGTGCGAACAAGGCGACGGTCCCCCGACACGAGCGTTGCATGGGAAACGGGAGCCGTCGCGGCACAATGCTTCCTCATGACGCGATCGCCTGGCGAATAGCTGGTGAAATTCGGGAATTGCGAATGCCTTCGCAGGTCAGGACACATGTGCCAGCGGTCTGTAAAGCCGCCTCCTCTGGTTGCAAGCAACCGCCGGGTGCTGAGCTAGCTAGTCAGACCATCTCAGGGTTGGGGCATGGGTACGCACCGGAATGGCTGATATGGGCACCGTACGCGAGGCTTACACATGACAGTCCTTAAGCGCCGAGTCGGCGATCCGTTCGGACACATAGCTTGCGTAAGCGCTACGATCGGTGATCGATACTGGTATGTAGCCAGCACGCAGGTATTCGTCATCCTGCGCTGGAACTACCCTTTCAATCCGGTCCGCTAAAAGGTGCGCAGAACCAAATTTTGCTGTCGTGTTCTTCGTCGATGGCGCGAGTGGCAGACTCGGATCATGACGGGAGAGGACACCAGCGCGAGCACGGGCGATGGCCAGAACTGGCAATGGGACGTGGTGCTATCGTTCGCCGGGGCACAGCGAGGCTACGCCGAACAGGTTGCCGTGGCATTGAAGGCGCGGGGGGTGCGCTGCTTCTACGACGCTGATGAGCAGATTGACCTGTGGGGGAAGTACCTGGCTGAGGAACTGCCGGCCATCTACGGCGAGCGGGCGGCGGCGGTCGTGGTGTTTATCTCCGCCGAGTACGCCGCCCGGGACTGGACCCGGCTCGAGCGTCGGGCCGCGCTTGCCCGGGCGGTGCAGGAGCGGCGGGAGTACGTGCTGCCAGCCCGGTTTGATGACACGCAGCTGGCCGGGCTGCTGCCCGATGTCGTCTCTATCGACCTGCGCCGTTATACCCCTGCGGAGTTCGCCGGCCTAGTCGCAGGCAAACTTGCCGCCTTGGGCATCTGGGTACCGGCTGCGGGCTCCGGTGAAAACCTGGACCGGGATGCCGGAGGGGGGCGGCCGCCGGGGGCGGTCCGGGTCGAGGAGGCGGATTTGCGGCGGCTGGGCGTGCATGCGGCAATCAGCATGCCGGAGGTACCCGATGAGGTGCCGCCTGAGTACGTGCCGCGGGACACCGACGCTGCCCGGAACGGGCTGCGGGCCAAGGTAATGGCCGCGGCGGAGCGGGGCGGGTTCGTACTGCTGGTCGGCGGGTCCTCGGTCGGCAAGACCCGGAGCGCCTTCGAGGCGGTTACGGCGCTGCTGCCGGACTGGTGGCTGGTGCACCCGGCCGGGCCGGCCGAAGTCGCTGCGTTGGCGTCCGCGGCGACGGCGCGGACGGTGGTGTGGCTGGATGAGCTGCAGCGCTACCTGGATGGCGAGCACAGGGTGACGGGCGCGGTGGTCCGGGCGCTGCTGAACGCCCCGCACCCGGTGGTGATCATCAGCACGCTGTGGCCGGACCGGTACACCGCCTATACCTCCTTGCCTGCCTCCGGCGGAGCCGATCCGCACGCTCGGGAACGCGAGATGCTGGACCTGGCCACGGTCATACGTATCCCCTCGGCATTCAGCCCCGCGGAACAGGGCCGTGCCCGCGCCGCCGCGTTCCGTGACCGACGAGTGGCGGCGGCGATGGAGGCGGCCGGGTACGGGCTGACCCAGACCCTGGCGGCCGCGCCGCAGCTGGTAGCACGCTGGCTAGACGCCCAGACCGCGAGCCCGTACGCCTGGGCGGTGCTGACCGCGGCGCTTGATGCGGCCCGGCTTGGCGCCCGTGCCTCGCTCAGCGCGGGCTTCTTGCGCGCCGCCGCGCCTGGCTACTGCACTAGCCAGCAGCAGGCCGAGGCTCCGCAGAACTGGTTTGAGCAGGCCTTGGCCTACGCCACCGGCAAGCTGCACGGCGCTGTAGCCACCCTCTGCCCTTCGGGGATTGGCATGGGTCAGATAGGCGGCTATATTGCTGCGGATTACCTGATCCAGCACGCGGGCTGGGAACGCCGCTCCGCGCGTGCGCCCGCCAGCACCTGGGACGCTTTCTCCAGCCACATCGGCGATCCCGGCGACGCCGACAGACTCGCAGACAGCGCCGAAATACGACTGCGGTACGGGAACGCCATCCTGATGTACCGGCGTGCCGCCGACGCCGGCGACGGGCACGCCGCCTGGCGGCTGGCCGGGCTGCTGGAACAGCGCGGCAACCCGGACGAGGCCGAGCAGATGCTGCGGGCCGCTGCCGATGTCGGCCTTGAGTTTGCCGCCGGGCGGCTGGCCGAACTGTTGGAAAAGCGCGGCGACCTGGGCGGGCTGCGCGCCCGCGCTGACGCCGGCGATAGGGATGCCGCCCGGCGGCTGGCCGGGCTGCTAGAACAGCGCGGCAACCCGGACGAGGCCGAGCAGACACTACGCACCTGGGCTGAAGCCGGCGACGGGGATGCCGCCTGGCAGCTGGCCGAGCTACTGGAAAAGCGCGGCAATTTGGACGAGGCCGAGCAGATGCTGCGGGTCGCGGCCAACGCCGGCCACGAGCTCGCCATCGGGGAGCTGGTCTATCTGCTGGAAGATCTCGACGGCTCGGACGAGGCCGAGCAAATGCTGCGTGCCATGGCCGACGCCGGCCACGAATATCCAACTTGGATACTGCTGGCCGGGCTGCTGGAAAGGAGCGGCGACCTGGACGAGGCCGAGCAGATGCTGCGCGACCGCGCCGACGCCGGCGACTTGGATGCGGCCCAGCGACTAGCTGGGATGCTAAAAGAGCGCGGCGACCTGGACGGGCTGCGTGCCCGCGCCGACGCCGGCGACGAGTATGCCACTCGGGAGCTGATCGGGCTGCTAAAAGAGCGCGGCGACCTGGACGGGCTGCGCGCCCGCGCTGAAACCGGCGACAGGCGCGCCGCCTGGCACATGGCCGACCTGCTGGAAAAGCGCGGCGACCTAGACGAGGCTGAACAGATCATGCACGCCATTATCGACGCTGGCGATGGAGGAGATTGGGGACGATATGGTGCCCGGCGGCTAGCCGAGCTGCTAAGTAAACAGGGCCGGGCCGAAGAAGCGGAACGGTTGCGCCGGTTTGGCTTGAACCCGGATGGGTCAGTCGTGAGCCCGTGATGCCGAGCCTCATCTCGAAGTGCAGGACCGCTCAGCGGCGAATCCGTCGCGAGGCAGGGCGATCGTACAGCGGCGAACCGGTTCCGGCCGATCCGCCGGCGGCTGCAGAACCCTTGGTGGTCTCCGAGCGCATGGTCACTCCGAGCGACCCAAATACAGGTGAAGGTCGCGCACACTCCCGCCGTTATGCGCGGCATCTCGTGGGTTCCCGAAGCGTCCCACGGCCTGCGCAGAACCGGCTGATCTGGTTTCCATGCTCGCGATTTTCGCGTCCCTTCGAGCCGCGAGTTTCACCGTGAGCCCGTCGTAGACGCCTAGATGACGAAGACCTCATCGTCGTGCGAAGGGACACCCGGCATGAACAACGACGAGATCGAGCCCGTCAGGTCTGCAGTAACTGCCATCGCCGGCGCGATCATCAACTCCTTCGTGGTCACTCACTCGATCATCATTACGGTGATCGTGACGGTCTCTGTCCTGGCCGTAGCGCTTTCCCTGGGTGAGTGAGTTCGCCGCCGTCTGGAGACCGTCAAAGATCTTGAGACCGGCTTTCACGATGACGCCTGTCCAGCCGCCTACTTGATAGAGGGGCGAACAGGAGGCGCGATGTCATTCGATCGATCGGAGGCAGCGGAGCGGTGGAGCCAGAAGAAACGGCTGGACAGGCCGTGCCCGCGCCTGGGCCAGACCCGCGGGCCGACTTGGAGGCCTTCTTGAACGACCATTACCGGTATTTCCTTATGGCGCCGATGGCGCTCGGCGCCACTGTGGATGACGCGTACGAAGCGGTCCAGGCCGCCGTCGCGGACATGCTCGAGAAGGACACATGGAGTCGGCTGACCCGCAACCCCAGGGCATGGGTTCGCAAAGCCGTACGGCACGCTTACTACGACCAGCAGGAAAAGCGTCGGCGTAATAGAGCGATCGAGAGCCTGCCTCCGCCGTCTGGGAGCTACCTGGATGGCAGCCCGAACGTCTGGGAGGACTGGCAGTGGGTGGCGCAGATGCTCAGCACGTTGCCGGCTGCGCAACGCGAAGTCTTCGAATTGGTTCTCGCTGAGCTGGATGCCAAGGAGATCGCTGATCTCCTTGGCAAGACCCCCGCCACTATCAGGCAGAACCTGGCTCATGCCAGGAGGCGTCTAAAAGCGAACCTTGGCGAGGACTACCAGATCGACCCGACCAAGAAACGGCGGAAGGAGGACGCTCCGTGAGCGACAACGACGATGCCTTCCCCGGCCCGGACGACTCTCAGGAAGAGACGGTGGGGGAGGCTTTGGCCGATTACCTCGGCCTAGTCGAGGAAACCATCACGGCCCAGGTCACCGACGACGATATCAGGGACAGGGCCCGCCGCGCCATGGACCTGGCGGCATCCGTGCAGGACAGGAACCCTGATCACATCTGGGGGCACGACGACTTCAGCGATCGTCATTTGCTCCTGGACGCACTCGTGGCCCTGATGGGCGATCCGCAGCAGGGGCCCGTGGTGCTCGCCGGTCCTGGCGGCACAGGCAAGACGACGGTGGCCACGGCCCTGGCTGAGCACGCCCTGGCACTGGGCCAGGACGTGTGGTGGATCTCGGCTTCCAATCCGGTCACGCTATTGCGGGGCCTGACCGCGGTCGCGCGGCAACTCGGGGAAGCAGGTGACGTTAACGCGATCGCAAGGGACGAAGCGGGCGCCACGGACCGATTCTGGCGTTTGCTGGAGAACGCTAGCTCCGAGTGGCTGCTCGTCTTCGACGAGGCCGACGATCCTCAGGTGCTGGCCGCTGGAGGCTCTCCGGCCGGGGTTCAGGATCTGACGGGATGGGTGCGCTCGTCCGCGCGAGGTCTGGCGCTGGTAACCAGCCGGGAGGACGATCTGCGGATGTGGGAGGCGGCGCGGCTCCTGAGAGTCGGTGAACTGCTGGAGGCCGATGCCGTCCAGATGCTCCTGGCACTGGCCCCGGCGGCGGGAGAAGAGAGTGAGGCCAGAGCACTGGCGCGCCGCCTGGGCAGGCATCCGCTGAGCTTGCGGCTGGCGGGAAGTTTTCTGCATTCCCAGGCTGCTCAGGGAGCCACATTCGCAGCTTACGAGCGGACGCTCGATGAGCAGGTACAGGCAGACCTCCACGAGCGCCCCGGACGTCACGTGCCGGCGCCGTTGGCGCTGGCAGCTCGCGCTCTGGAGCTCTCGCTGGGTGGGCTGGCGCAACAAGGCATCCCGCAGACGCGGCCGGTGCTGCAGCTGGCTAGCTGCTATGCCCCCGCGCCTATCCCGGCCAGCCTGCTCAACGCCCGCTCCCTTACCGAGACCGGTCTGCTCACCGACTTCGGCGATACCTCGCCGACAGCAGAAGACCGGGCGGAGGAGGCACTGCGCGAGCTGCAGATTACCGGCATCCTCGAGCCTGCCGACGGTGGCATCGCTCTGCATACCGTCATCATCGAAGCCGGGCGGGCCAGCATGGGCGGCTCGGTTCTGGCTTCGGCCCGGATCCGGCACGCCGCGATCGAGCTTCTCCACGGCTGCACCTCTAAGCTGCCGTACGAGCATCCGGAGTCCTGGCCGCAGTACCTGCTGCTCGGCCCGCACCTGCTGAGCCTGCTGGATACCGCGGCCGACCAGGTGGACCGGGAGCATCTCGGATTGCTCATGGAGACCACAGCTCGCGCAGCCGGGGCATTCAACCTCAGCGGGATGAGCCGGGCCGGGATCATCCTGGGTGAGCGCGCTCTAGCGCGCAGCGCCCCGCTGGGAGCCGAGCACCGCGCCGTATTGCGTGTGCGACACGCGATGACGTGGGCGATGGCATACCACGGTGACCTGAGCACGGCCGAAGCCTGGTACCGGGAGAACTTCCAGACCCAGCTGCGGGTCCTCGGCCCCGAGGATCACGATGTGCTGTTCAGCCGCCACGAGCTTGCCTGGATCGCTGCCTGCCGGGGAGACTGGGCTACGGCCGAAGTGGGCTATCGGGAGGCGCTCGATGACAGCGTCCGCATGCTGGGCCCGGACGATCCCCGGACCTTGCTGACCCGCCACGAACTCGCGTGGGCGATCGCGAACCAGGAGCGGAGCCGGCTCGGTGAAGCCCGGGAGATCTTCGACGCGGTCCTCAGCGACAGGCGCCGGGTCCTTGGCGCCGAGCATCCCAGGACCCTGACCACCCTGCACGAGCTCGCCTGGATCAGCGCCCAGGAGGGCCAGTGGGAGCAGGCCGAGACCGCCTACCGTGAGCTTCTTGTCCTGCGCGTGCGGGTCCTCGGCGAAGACCATCCGGACACGATGGTCATACGTCACGAGCTCGCCTGGATCGCGGCCCGCCGCGGTCGGACTGCGGAAGCGGAGTCCCGCTACACCGATGTCCTGGACCAGCGCCGCCGGATCCTGGGCGAAGAGCATCCAGACACCCTGGCGACCCAGAGGGCACGGGAAGAACTCCACCGTGGCCGGATCATCGACGCCCGCCACCTCGCCTGAGTCCCTCGCCATAACCGCCATCCACGGAGGACAGTCATGACGATCCTGGCCGACGACCTCACTGCGGCAGTCGATGAACTGACACCAGCGGACTGCCCGCTCATCGTGCACGTTTCGCTGCGCTCCCTTGGCACCCCCATCGCAGGAGGTGCTGACACGCTGCTCGACACGCTGCTGACGCGCGGCCGCACAGTGCTGGTGCCGGCCTTCACCGAACCTCAGTTCGGACTGCCCGCCCCCGCTGCCCTGCGGCCCGCGCGAAACGGTGTCGACTATGGCAAGTTCCCCGCGGAACCGCGATTGCCAGAAGGCACCGCCTACACCCCCGACTGCGGGCTCATCAACACTGGTCTCGGGGTGTTCCCGGCGACCCTGATCAAACGCGGCGGTGCGGTGCGCGGCGACCATCCGCTCAACTCGTTCGCCGCTTTCGGGCCGCAGGCAGAGGAACTGATCGCTGCACAGAGTCCCGCGGACGTGTACGGCCCGATCCGTGAACTGGCCGCGCGCGAGGGCCGGATTCTTCTTATCGGAGTGGGCCTCAACCGGATGACCGCGATCCACCTGGCCGAACAGCAGTCAGGACGCCGTCTGTTCCTGCGCTGGGCCAAGGCCGCCGACGGCCGGGTCTCCATGTTCGAGGTCGGATCCTGCTCCGAAGGGTTCCCGCGGTTGGAGTCGGTCCTGCGTCAGTATGCGCGTCCCGCGGTCGTTGGCGACTCGTGGTGGCGGGCCTTTCCCTCAAGGCAAGTTCTCGATGCCGCGAGTACCGCGATGCGCGAGGACCAGGGCATCACCCACTGCAGCGACAGCGATTGCCTGCTATGCCAGGACTCAATCGCCGGGGGACCCCTTGAGACCACCCCTGGGGGTCAGTTTTCAGGATCCGGCGACACCTGTGCCGCCGTCCGAGCCTGGCAGGTTCGTAGCCAATGCCATCGTCGTCGACGGCCCTAAGTTAGCTAGCACGAATGTCTGCCGGGAATACAACGAGACCTCATCCGCCAGTTGACAGGAACAGGATCGCTTCGAAGCCCAGGTGCTAATTCAGCACCGCCACCCACAGAACTGGAGCATATGTACCGATACAGCGAACCATCGCTACCTTAACCGATAGCGGCCTAATCGGCGATCGGTAGCGAACCCGTAAGGCGCAGCAACCGAGGTCCGCTCACTTTGTGTGCTGGCCACAGTGCCGACTCCGTGACCGCCAGCCAGCAGATTCCCGTGGCCGTCCACACCGGCGCCCGGCACGTGCCCAACAGCGGGCAAGCGCCCATTTAACCGCCGGACACCCAGCCACCACACCGCCAAGATCATCACTAGCTCCAACGGCTGCGCGCATCGTCCCGGCCGCCATCGCCCAGGCCACCTCGGGCCGCGCCGAGATCATCGCCGGGCGCAGCGCCTTCATCGAACCGTTCGAGCTTTTCGGAGTCGATCCTGGTGACTACGACCAGGTATTTGCCGACTATCATTCGCTCATTAATACGGGTTGAGTTTTGATTAAACGATCTAATCGGCTATAATTTCGATTAATGAACCATCCGAGATCAGAACTGGAGGGGACGTGCCAGGAATCCCGGCCGATGAGCCGTTCGGGCAGGATGAGCACCCTGCCCGGGGCGCTGGCGAGCCGGGCAGCGTTCCGCAGGATGGATCTGAGAGCGATACCAAAGACGAGTCGGCTGCCCTGGATGCCGCCGACGAAACGTCGGGCGACGGCTGGCGCTTGCTACCGCCTTCCGGTGAGGACTGGCTGACCGAGGACGAGTGGGAAGAGCGGGCGGCAGCCCGGTGCGCCGAGGAGGAGCCGCCGGACCCGGAAGAAGCTGTTGACCCGGACGATCCATCCCTGCCCGCCGAGATGGACATCGACGTGCTGATGGCGGAGGCTGAACAGGCGTCCGCTGAGCAGGCCCGCGCGGCGGAGGCTGCGGCGCGAGCGGGG
>OBLT010001329.1_pt1 | contig 15885 bp, 12 predicted proteins | sample 1518721 | NCBI WGS metagenome assembly OBLT01 (sample SAMEA3539307, study PRJEB22396) | soil metagenome | biome: tundra; feature: field; material: soil | place: USA | collected 2010-05 | depth 0.15 m | reverse complement strand
GAAGGATAGCAACGCGGTAAACTCCGAACTCCCCGATCCAAAGCGCTTCAGAGTGATCGAGAAACTCCGCGGCGACCATTTCACGTTCTACCGGATCACCCCGGCAATTAAATGACGCGGGATTACGCAGCCCGCGTACAAGCACCCAGGAAAGAAAAAGATACGGAAATGCGAACCCCTCTCTGGTTTCGCCCTTCCTGTGGCAGGGGCCAGCCCCTGCACCCTAGTCAGGCGAGAGATGCGGGCTTCGCCCTGTTAGAACAGGTAAGGGGGGAAGTGGTAGCTCTGTTTTCGTGTCATTCTAGAGCGAAGCGAAGAATCCCGGATCTGGCATTGCGCAATGGCAGTCAATTTTTTAAGAAGTGGTCAGAAATGGTTCTGTCCCGCTGAGGTTTTTACGAAAACGTTTCACGTGAAACGTTGCAGGGGCCCCGGTCCCTGCACGGGGGTTAAGGAGAGAAGATGCGGGCGGACGAATTACGGCGCATTTTGCGAAACAGGGGTTATTTCTTAGGATCCAGACCCGAATGTTTCACGTGAAACGTTTTTAGTTCAGGAGAACGAATCACGAAGCAGGGGTGACCCCTGCACCCAATGTTAAGTCCGGCCGCGGTGTGCCAGTGGCACGTCCCATGAAATAAGGCGACGGGGTGGACAGGATGAGGAAAGAATCACCTGCGCGGTGGGCGCCCGTTGCGACGGGGGCGCGTTTTGTCGCGGCGGCGACGGCGCAACGTAAATCGCGAGATTCGCGCAGCGCGTCTCTCGCTCTCGGCCGTGGGAGAAACAGACGCATCCTGCGGATTTTTCGATTAACGGTGGGTGCAGGGGGCAGGGGTGAAGAGTGAAGACGCGGGCGGAGTTTACCCTGAGTACTCGAAGGGCCCTGTTAGAAGGGTGAGGGGGAAAGATTCGGGATCGCGCCGCGCCCGATCCGGTGCGGTGGAGCGCAGCCGGTGGGCGCGACGTTCGAGGTGCATCTGACGCAGGTGGCGATCGATGCGTTGCGAATTCAAGCCGGGAAGGAGGTGCGGCTGGTGATCAAGACCTACTCGTGCAACTTGGTGGAGCCTTCGAGGCGGTAACTGGCGTCAATTACGCCGATAACTGGCGGTGTTCAAGTCTCGACCTACGCGTTAATGTGCGTCAAAGTCTTGCCTAAGAATGGAGTGATCAGTGATCAGAAAAACCTTGGGTGCGACGAAGAATGCAACGTTTGCAGTCCTACTACCGAACATTCGGAATCGGGGACTTCCTACTCCAAACGGCACCGGATTCTTCGTTTCGCCTGATGGATGGTTCATAACTGCCGCACACGTTGTCACGGAGAACGGCTCGTCCAACGGTCCCGTTCGGAAGGACATAGGACAAGGCTGGCTCCAGCAAGAGCTTGGCGGACAGAACGGTTTTTGCCAAAACGTTGCTTTGGAGTTGGTCGACCCTGAGACGGATTTTGCCCTACTGAAATGCGACTTCTCCGCTCGTTCTAACAAAGCGTGGCTGGTCGGCAAATCGAACTTTCCGTATATCGAAGTTTCGTCAAGGCCTCTCGAAGAGGCTGAGCCGGTTTACGCATTTGGTTATCCTCTCAGCGAGGGCACCCTAGTTGTCAGTGGCGGCCCAGTTACGATTGGGCATATCGCGCTGTGTCCACGCGTAACCTCCGCCATCGTCGCGTCCACAGTCGAGGCGACGAAGATGCTAACAACGAGTGGGGATTCGCAATCGTACTGCTCGACAAGAGCCTAAACTATGGTAACAGTGGCGGCCCCATAGTGGCCGTCGGAACTGGCAAGGCTCATGCGTTTTGTTCTCGTTTTCAGCCCGTGCGCATACCGCAGGGGAACCCAGCCGATCCGAAAACGCAGTGGATCATGATTCCCAGTCTCTACGGGGTTGTTTCCAGTTTAGGCAATCAGTCTATTTTGCATGAACTAGGCAAGAGAGGCGTTCCCGTCTCGGCTAGCTGATAGCCGAACGGCCCCACTCTATGACAAAACATCAAGCTATCTCTGAAGCACTCGATCTGATTTTTCAGGGCATCGGGCGTTTGAAGGAAGCATTTCCAACTCGAAAGTTCACAATCGATGGCCGATTAGTCGGTGACATCGGAGAAATCATAGCGGAGCTCGAATACGACGTTACTCTACATGTCGTTTCGCAGCCGCGTCATGATGGACGCACCTCAGATGGTCGAGATGTTCAGATTAAAGCAACGTTCAAAGATTCGCTAACGTTCGTCCGCGTTCCGGACTACTATCTCGGGTTCAAGCTGTACGATGACGGCACCTACGAGGAGGTATTCAACGGTCCTGGCAAACTCATCTACGATCGGTATCAAGGCCGAAAAAATATTGGCGACAAGTTGCTGTCGTTCCCGATTGCTGACTTGCGCAGGCTCTCAAAACAAGTAGAACAGAACGAGCGTATTCCGAAACGCGAGGCTAAGAAGCCTCGGGATGACGGAAAAAAGTGAGCATGCGGCGGCGGCACCCTCACCTACCGGCCGCAGGGCGGCCGGCCGCCGCGTGTCTGTGACACCTCCCGTGAAATAACGGGCGAGGCGGGTAACAAGTCGCGCGGAACGCGGCACCCTAACTCGGGCGAGGCAATCCGGGATTCTTCGCTGCGCTCTAGAATGACACAAAAAAAGAGCGCGCCAGCGCGTATCGCTTCAGCATCAACCTCCGGTTACGCAAAGGTCTCCTTCAGACGGAGTAGGTGGCGCGTTGCAATCCGAGCTGATAGCGCGTTGCGTCGATCAGGTTCTGCATCAGCGCAAGCACGGTCATGGGACCGGTGCCGCCCGGATTGAGCGTAATCCATCCCGCGACTTCCTTCACCGCTTCGAAATCCACATCGCCGATGAATATCCCGGGACCGACACGTCGGAAACCAACGTCAATCACGCAGGCGCCCGGCTTGACCATATCCGCCGTGATCAGATAGGGCCGGCCGGTGTCGGCGCCGACGCACGGGATGAGGATGTCCGCCTCGCGGCAAATCACGGCGAGATCGCGCGTGTGGCGATGGCACCACGTGACCGTCGCGTTGCGCAGCCGTCCGCCGAGAATCAGCGCGGTCGGCTTGCCGGCGATATCGCTGCGCCCGATAACCACAGCGCGCGCACCCTCGACCGGCACCCGGTAGTAGTCGAGCAAGGTGAGCACGCCGCGCGGAGTGCACGGGATGAAGCGTCCCCACTGACCGCGATAAAAGCCCCCGACGCTGGACGCGCCGATGGCGTCGAGATCCTTCTCGGGCGCGATCGCATCGAACAGGCGGAAGCGATCGACCCAATCGGGGATCGGCAACTGGAGCAGTGTCGCATTGACGCGCGCATCGGCGTTGAGTTCCCCGATCACGCCGAGCAACGCGTCGGTGGTCGCATCCGCCGACGCCATCCGCACCGTGCGGCTGTCGCATCCAAGTTCGCCAGCCACGCGCTGCTTGTTCTTGACGTATTGGCGTGAAGCGGGATCGTCGCCGACCAGGATCGCCGCCAGCGATGGCGTGCATCCGAAGTCGCGCTTGAGCTCGTCGGCGTGGGCGCGCAACTCCGGCATCAGATGCGCGCTCAGCGCCCGGCCATCCATGATGATTGCAGCCATCGGGTATCAGTCGATTATAGCACCCCATCGCGTCGAGCAAGGCGCTGTGGACAGAAGCCGGGCGATTGTTGGCAGATCACGCGCGCTTGTCTCGTTCGGCTCAAAAGTGTCTGTTAGAATTTCGCCGCTGATGAATGCGCCCAAGCGCACTGTTCTATTCGACCTTCACCAAAAACTCGGCGCACGGATGACGGTTTTCGGTGGTTTCGAGATGCCCGTCAGTTACAGCGGGATTATCGAGGAGCATCTTGCGGTCCGCAATTCGGCGGGGATTTTCGATCTGAGTCATATGGGTGAGTTTGAAATCAGCGGACCGCACGCACTCGGGACAATCGAGCGGGCGTTCACCAATTCCGCGGCGCGGCTCAAGCAAGGCCACGCGCAGTACACGATTATGTGCGCGGAGGACGGCGGAACGATCGACGACTTGATCGTGTACCGACTCGAATCGGAACGCTACATGCTCTGCGTCAACGCATCCAACATCGAGACAGATCGCGAATGGATTGCCGAAGTCAACGCCGGGCGGGCGAAGTTCGAGGATGTAAGCGACGCCACCGCGCTGGTCGCAGTTCAGGGACCGCAGGCCGTCGCGATATTGGCAACGCTGGCGGAGTTTCCAATCGCCAACGTCGCGCGCTTCGGCGTCGCCGGCGGACTAATCGCGGGAATCACCTGCATCGCGGCGCGCACCGGCTACACGGGCGAAGATGGCTTCGAGCTGTTCGTAGAAAACGCCGGCGCGCGCCAATTGTTCGAAGCGATTCTCGAGGCCGGCGCCGGCGTCGACGCCAAACCGGTCGGGCTGGGCGCGCGTGACACGCTGCGGCTGGAAGCCGGGCTGCCGCTGTACGGTCACGAACTCGATCGCAATTCGTCGCCGCTTGAAGCGGGCCTGGCGGCCTTCGTAAAGCTGGGACGTCCGTTCATCGGCGCGGCCGCACTTGCCGCGCAACGCGACCGGGGGCTGAAAAAAACATTGCTCGGGCTGCAGACCGACGACGGCAGGATGGTCGCGCGTCAGGGCTACCGAGTATTTCGAAACGGCGATGAGGCCGGCACGGTGACGAGCGGGACGTTCGCGCCGTCGATTCGACGGCCGATCGCGATGGCATATCTGGCGGCCGGCGGAGCGAAAAATCCGCCAGCCGTGGGCGAATCGCTCGAAGTTGAAATTCGCGAGCGCAAAATCCCGGCGACCATCGTGCCGCGACCGTTCTATCGGCGCGATAAGCCGCCTGCGGCATCAACTGCGCGCGTGTGATTGAATTGTTGGTGAAGTGGAGGCGGAGGACAAGTTGATTCCATGAGATTCATGCCACACACCGAGAGCGATGTCGCGGCGATGCTCGAGACGATCGGCGCCAAGCATCTTGACGACCTGATCGCGCATGTGCCGGCGAACCTGCGCGCGAGCGCGACAATCAATCTCGACCGCGGGCGCAGCGAAGCGGATGTGGTCCGCGAGATTTCAGCGCTGGCGGCTCGCAACACGGGTGCGTCGGGTTTCGTGAGCTTCCTGGGCGCCGGTTACTACCGCCATTACGTGCCCGCCGCGGTGCGCGCTGTCATCGCACGCGCCGAGTTCGCGACCAGCTATACGCCGTACCAGGCCGAGGCAAGCCAGGGGACCACGCAAGCGATTTTCGAGTTTCAGACGCTGATCACGCAACTCACCGCGATGGAGGTCGCCAACGCCAGCATGTACGACGGCGCGTCGGCCGCGGCCGAGGCGGTTCTGATGGCGCGACGGTTGATGCCCAGGCGCCAGGTCGTCGCACTCTCGCGAGCGCTGTGGCCGGAGTATCGCGCTACCATTCGCACCTACCTCAGTGCGCTCGAGGGACTCGACATCGTCGAGGTTCCGTTTGACGACGCGACCGGCGCGACCGACTTATCCGCGCTCGATCGTATCGCGAACGATCGATTGCTGTGCGTGGTCAGCGGCTACCCCAACGCGCTCGGCATAATCGAACCGCTTGGCGCGATCGCTCAAATGACGCATCGCGCGGGAGCACTGGCCATTTCCGCCACTGCCGAGGGCATCGCGCTGGGCCTGCTTCGCGCACCGGGCGAACTTGGCGTCGATATTGCCGTCGGCGAGGGTCAAAGTTTCGGGCTGCCGCTTCAATTCGGCGGACCCGGCGTTGGCTTCATGGCCGCGCGGCTGACCCATCTGCGCCAGATGCCCGGCCGGTTGGTGGGACAGACTCGCGATCGTGACGGTCGCCGCGCGTTTTGCCTGACGCTCAATACGCGCGAGCAGCATATCCGCCGCGAACGGGCGACCTCGAACATCTGCACCAATCATTCTCTGTGTGCGCTGGCTGCGACGGTCTATCTCTCACTGATGGGCCGGGTTGGACTGCGCGAGCTCGCGGAGCGGAACGTCGAGCTGGCGCATCAGGCGGCCGCGGTGCTGGAGGCTGCGGGCATCCGCCGGCGCTTTTCGGGACAGTTCTTCAACGAATTCGCATTGAAGCTTGCCAACCCCTCGGCCGCTCTAGAAGCGGCGGAGCGCAAGCAAATCCTTGCCGGCATCGCACTCGGCAACGATTATTCCGAACTCTCCGACGCGCTCCTGGTTTCGGTCACCGAAATGAATCGCGGCGACGAGTTCAGCCGGCTTGCGGCGGCGATTGCGGAGGTGCGGTGATGGCAAGTGCGGGCAGAATCGGCCCAGTCGCGGTCCCTGAAACTTCTTCGACGCTCGACCGGATCGAGCCGGTGGCAGGCGTGCCGCTTATTTTCGAACTTTCATCCGAAGGCCGCCGCGCAACCGACCTGTCGCCGCGCGCCGCCGGCGCGCGGCGCGGCGCTGAAATCATCGGCGTGGAGCTTTGCCGCGAGGATCTTCCGGGCTTTCCCGAACTCAGCGAGCCGCAGGTGCTCCGGCATTTCATCCGCCTGTCGCAGCTCAACTTCGCGCAGGCGCTCCAGTTCTATCCGCTTGGATCGTGCACGATGAAGTACAACCCCGTGGTAAACGACGAACTGGCGGCGCTCCCGGGGCTGGCGGGACTACATCCCGCGACCCCGGCGCATCTTGCCCAGGGCGCGCTCGAACTGCTCGCGCGGATGGAAGCGGCGCTCGCCGAGATCACCGGGATGGACGCGGTGTCGCTGCATCCCGCAGCCGGTGCGCAAGGCGAGTTGACGGGGCTGCTGATGGTCCGTGCGTATCATCGCAAGCGCGGCGAAGTGCGGCACAAGGTGATCATCCCGGATACTTCGCACGGCACCAATCCGGCCAGCTGCACGCTGGCGGGCTTCGAAGTGATCGTCGCGAAATCGAACCGGCGCGGCTACCTGGAAGCGGCCGAGGTTCGCCGGCTGGTGAGCGACGACGTGGCCGCGATGATGGTGACGAATCCAAACACGCTCGGAATTTTCGAGCCGGAAATCCAGGAAATCGCGGCGGCATTGCATGACCGCGGCGCGATGCTCTACCTGGACGGCGCGAACATGAACGCACTGCTCGGCGTTGCGAAGCCCGGACACATGGGCGCGGATATCGTCCAACTGAACTTGCACAAGAGTTTTTCGACTCCGCACGGCGGTGGCGGGCCGGGCGCGGGCCCGGTCGCGGTGAAAAAGCATCTCGAGCCGTTCCTGCCGATGCCGCGCTTAAAGCATTCCGGCGCTGGCTATGAATTCGACGCCGAGCGGCCGGATTCGATCGGACGGATGCGATCGTTTCACAACAATTTCGGGATGATCGTGCGCGCCTACGCGTACATCCTCGCGCTCGGCGGCGACGGTCTGGGGATGGCGAGCCGGCTGGCGATCCTCGGTGCGAATTACCTGCGCAAGCGGCTTCAACCGCACTTTCCGAGCGCGACCGGCGAGCCCTCGATGCATGAATGCGTGCTCTCGCACGACCTCGAAAAGCGCGCCGACGTGAGCACGCTCGAAATTGCCAAGCGTCTGCTCGATTTCGGAATCCATCCGCCGACGATCTATTTCCCGCTGGTGGTGCCGGGTGCGCTGATGATTGAACCGACCGAGACCGAGAGCAAGGAAATCCTGGACAGCTTCGTCGATGCGATGGAACGGATTTACGACGAAGCGTTGAACGATCCCGAGCGCGTCAAAAACGCGCCGCAGACCTTGCCGGTCTCGCGCGTGGACGAGGCCGGGGCCGCGCGCCACCCGATTCTGAGGTGGGAGAAGAAGGCGCAGCGCTGATTTATCAGGCCAAGCCCGCGATCTTGAGTGCGCGCTGGTAGTCGCCGGGAGCGTTCAGGTTGAAGAAACTATGCAGCTGTGGATCGAGAACGAGAAGATCGTTCTCGGAAATCCGCCTCGTATTGACCGCATCGGCGATCGCAATCAGACGCGACTCCCCCCGCATGGCAAGCGCCGCGAGCGCGCTGGCGCATCGCTTGCGATACGCGGCGTGCAGCGGTTGAGGCTTTTCACCAACGATTGGAATGGCCGCGTCGAAGTCAGCAAGCATCGCGACGATCGCCACCGCGACATCGGAATCGAGCAGCGGCAGATCGCATGAGCAAGCGAACGCGATTTCGTTGCTAACGGCGTCCAGGCCGCGCCGGAGCGCATCCAAGGGTCCCTGATACGCGGTCTCGTCGCGCACTACTTTTATCGCGGGGAGATCTATTTGAAGCGAATCCTCAGACTCGGGGGCCGCGACGACTACGATCTCCGCAAAGCGCCGCTTGAGCTCGGAGATAATTCTCTTCAGCAGCGGGACGCCACCGAAATCGAGAGCCGCCTTGGGCCGGCCCATCCGGGAACTACGCCCTCCGGCAAGGACGATTGCACTGGCGGCAACCATCGAGCTCATGGCGCGGAGTCTAACAAACCAATCCGCGGCAATCGTGGCATCGGAACACTATTGCGCCGCGGCGTTGCTCCCGGGCGCGCGATTTGCGCGTAACTCGGTGCCGATGATCCGCAGGGCTTCGGGATGAAAGATCAGTGCAAGATGCCCGACCTCGTGAAGCCGCACGATCCGCGCGAACCCGGCGGGATTCATCGACGCCTCGATCGGCGCCGGCACGATAGGGTCGTCATCGCCGAAAATTCCGATCTCGGCGGGACTCGATTGACCGTACGAATACGGCGAGCCGAGCGTGACGAGCGACCGGACCGCACCTTTTGGCGCACCAGCCGCGTAGCGCCGGGCTACGGTGCCGCCCATGCTGTGGCCGACCAGATGAGCGCCCTTTGCGCCGGATTTTTCCTCTACGATGCGCCCGAGCCGCGCGGCAGAATCACCGATCGACTGCCCTCGCGGGTACTCGAAGTATGACACGTTATCGAATCCCGCCAGGCGCACGTATGCTGCCAGCGCCAGCAGGTTGGCGCGGCTGCCGCCGAAGCCGTGGATAAGAATGACGGGCTCGCTGGCCGGCGCGGAGAAGTACGGCTCACCCCTTTTGACCAGCCAATCCAGTGGATACGAGCCGATCAATGCGCCTGCAGCAGCGATTTCAGCAATGACAGTTCTCGAGTTCACTATTCCCCATCCTCCCGCATCGCACCCTCTCTCTGAGGTTAAAGTTAATCACGGCGTATCTCCTCGGCAACCCGCCTCAGCGGGGTTTGCGCCTGCGCGTGCGACCGGCGCACAATGCCAAGAACGCGACGCCCCCACCATCAGTTCCATGCCACGGCGCCAGATCGAGGTGACGGTTATGAGCGAAGCCAAGCGGCAATCCAAAGGACCGGTGCGCGGACACTTTTTCGACAAATCGGTAATCGTAACCGGAGCGTCGAGTGGAATCGGCCATGACATCGCGCTCGCGTTTGGCGAACAAGGGGCGCAGGTTGCGCTGCTCGCACGCCGGCGCGTGCAGCTCGAAGAAGTCGCGCATAAAGTCAACAAGGCAGGCGGCAATGCGCTCGCGCTCGATTGCGACGTGGCCGATCGCGCGCGCGTATTCTGGGCGATAGAGCAGGTTAAAGAAGCATTCGGAAGAGTTGACATCCTGATCAACTCGGCGGGATTGCTCATCTCGGATCCGGTCGAACAGATGCGCCCCGAAGACCTGGAAAAGATGATGGCGGTAAACGTCTTCGGCGCGCTCAATGCGATGCAGGCGGTGCTGCCCGTGATGCGCACAGCCAAGTCAGGCAGCATCGTGAACATCTCATCGCTGGCGGGACGCCGCGGCGTCAGTCCGCTCGGCGGCTACAGCTCGACCAAGTTTGCGCTGGTGGGAATGACGGAAGCTCTGCGCGTCGAGTTGTTCAATACCGGGATAAAAGTGTCGCTGGTGATGCCCGGAGTGATCGACACGCCCATGGCGCGCGATGCGCTCAAGGGCGATTCACTCAAAGGCGTATCCGACATGATGGCGATGCCGACGCGATGGGTGACGTGGGCGGTGCTGGCTGCGGCCGCGTTCGGGCTGACGGAAGTGGACGTTCCTCCCGGCGCCGCAGTCGTGGAGAAGCTCGCGTCGTTGTTTCCGGGCGTCACCGACACGTTGCTGAGCGTCGGCACCAGGATCATGCGGGGCGCGGGAGCGCTTATGGGCGACTCGGGCAAGCCGGAGCGCAAAGCGAAGTCGTAAGCACGTAGCAATACTCTACATAAAGTATGGCTTCGCCAGCTCGGCGAATTTGCCGTACATCAGCCACACCCGCACGTTGAATGCGTGTGGATGCTCGACGGGCTTGCGGCCCACCGTCTTGAGCCCGAACTGTTTGTACATCTCGTAAAGCGGCTCAACCGGATTTGTGATTAACAACTTGGGACGGCGCGAAAAAACAAACAATCGCGCGGTGTCCGACATCATCTTGACCAGGCCCTTGCCCTGGTAGTTCGGGTCGACCACCATCCCGCCGAACTCGAACACTTCCGACGCGAGCATCCCCCTGAACAACTGCGGCGGATACAGATGGCCAAGCGTCAGCGGCGCGTCAGCCAGGCATCGCGCCCAAAACGCGCCAAGCAGAGGGGGGCGCCGTTGCTCGTTGCCCAGACCCACCGCGTAGAGGCCAAAATGGATCGCAAGCGGCCATAGCAGCGCGTGCACGCGCTTTTCCTGTACGTTTAGCGTGCTCCAGGTCCGCTTGTGGAGCGCGGCGAGCTCGCGCAAACCCAGCGCAGTGCCGATGGGACGAACTTCGAGCCGCCCCTCGAACTGCGAATGCCTCGGCGGACGCAGCGGCGCAGACTCAGCCTCGCGCGCGTCGGTGTTGGCCTTTTCTTGCGCAACCTTTTCTTCGGCAGTCGATTGTTCGGTCAGCATCGCGAAGGAATTTGCGGGATTGATTGTCTGGCGGGTGCGACGCGGCACTCGCGACGAGATCATCGCCTCCATCGGGTCATCGTTCTTGTCGGCCGCCATCAGTGAACCCCGCTGCGCCGTCGTGCCGTCAATATAAGGGAATCCACGGGTCAAGCGAAACATGGCTACCCCCCGAAAGCGTGATTTTTTACTTTCTCCGAACGGAGTCCGCCCCGCGACGGGCGGAAAAAGAAAGGGCGCCCGATTGGACGCCCTCTCCCAGCGATTCGAACTGTTCTCGAACTACCCGATCTTGCACCAAACGGACTTGATCTGCGTGTACAGATCGATCGCGTACTTGCCCAGTTCGCGGCCGAAACCCGACTGCTTGTAGCCGCCGAACGGAGACATCGGATCGAGAATGCCATAGGTGTTGATCCAGACCGTGCCGGCCTTGAGCTTGCGCGCGACCGTGAGAGCGCGGTTGATATCCTTGGTCCAGACGGCGGCGGCCAACCCGTAATCCGTGTCATTGCCCTGCAAGACGACGTCGGTCTCGTCCTTGAACGGGATCGCCGAGGCGACGGGGCCAAAGATCTCCTCGCGCGCGATCTTCATCTGGTTGTTCACGCCGGTGAAAACCGTCGGCTGGATGAAGTATCCGGCTTCCTGCTTGCCCGGCTCGCCGCCAATCTTGGCCTTCGCGCCCTCTGCCTTGCCGGCCTTCAAATATCCCTTGACGCGATCGTGTTGCTCCTTGGAAACCAAGGGACCCATGCGGGTGTTCGGGTCCAGCGGATTGCCGAGCGTCAAGGTGCTCGCCATCTGCGACAGCGAATCGGTGAACTGATCGTACACGCTTTCCTGCACGAACACGCGCGAGCCGGCGCAGCAGACCTGCCCCTGGTTCAGAAAGATGCCCAGCGCCGAGCCAAACACCGCCGACGGCATGTCAGCGTCGGGGAAAATGATGTTCGGCGACTTGCCGCCGAGCTCGAGCGATACCCGCTTCAAGTTGCCGGCGGAGGCCTTCAGGATGATCTTGCCGACTTCGGTCGAGCCGGTGAAGGCAACCTTGTCGATATCGGGATGCTCCGCGATCGAGCTTCCCGCGCCGGGACCAAAGCCCGTGATGATTTGCACGACGCCTTCGGGCAATCCGGCCTCGCAGATAAGCTCGCCGAGGCGAATCGCCGTCAGCGGAGTCTGCTCGGCGGGTTTCAGGATGACGACGTTGCCGCATGCGAGCGCGGGCGCAATCTTCCACGACGCCATCAGCAGCGGGAAATTCCACGGTATGATCTGTCCGCACACGCCGACCGGCTCGCGCAGCGTGTAGTTGAACATCGAGGGATCGGACGGATTGGTCTCGCCGTAAATCTTGGTCACGAAGCCCGCGTAGTAGCGGAAGGTCTCGGCGGCGCCGGGAATGTCGATGTTCGCGGACTCGAACAGGGGCTTGCCGTTGTCGAGCGTCTCGAGCTCGGCGAGTTCGTCGGCATGCTGCTCGATCAGGTCGGCGATCTTGAGCAGGAAGCGGGCGCGCGCATGCGGACTCAGATTGGCCCACTTAAAGTCCTCGAAGGCCTTGCGCGCGTACTTGACGGCCTCGTCCACGTCGGCCTTGTCACCCTCGGCGACGAGCGCCAGGACTTGCTCGTTAGCCGGGTTGAGAGTCTCGAAAGTTTTGCCGGATTTCGACGGCACCCATTTGCCGTTGATGAGAAGTTTCTTGGGCGCGCTCTTGAGGAACTCAAGCGCTGCGCTCGACTTGGCGCCGCGAGTGGCTGATTCCAATGACGCTGATACTGATGCCATCTTTCCTAATCTCCTGTCGGTAATGTGTCGCCGCTGCCGGCCGCAAAGACTGCCCCGCGGGATTGGACATGGCGGCCGGTATAGAGCCTGATTAACACTCGCACTCTAGTAAATCGAGATGTGTTCGGTAAAGCGAAAAGTTGACCCGTGCCCCTTGCTATTGCGTACTCGCTGGACGCGCCGCGCAGGCTGTTTTGCCCATTTCGTCCGCCACGGCTATTGTGGACCGCAATCGCATCAGTGGCAGTCAAGCAAACACCCCTCATCGCGCAGTATCTGAGCGTCAAACAGCGCGTTCCCGACGCGATCCTGTTCTTCCGCCTCGGAGATTTTTACGAGATGTTCTTCGAGGACGCCGAAGTCGGCGCGCGCGTGCTCGACATCCAGCTCACCTCGCGCAACAAGGACGGCGTGCCACTGTGCGGCGTGCCGTACCATTCCGCGGAACCGTACATCGCCAAACTGCTGAAGGCCGGCCACAAGGTCGCCATCTGCGAGCAGGGGACGCCCGACGCCGGGTCTCCCAAGCTGATGCCGCGGCAAATAGTGCGCGTGATCACGCCCGGAACCGTGGGCGAGGAGATGGTGCTGACCGCCGCCGAGAAGAGTTACCTGGTCGCAGTCTCGGGCGCCGAGGGCGCTGGCGTTGGGTTCGCGCTGGCAGCGCTCGACGTCTCGACGGGGGAATTTCTCGCCACGCAGGTTCGCGAAGCCGCCGCGCTGCGCGAGGAAATCGCGCGAATCGCGCCGCGCGAAATCGTGGTCACCGGGCAAGACAGCGAGTTGGGCGCGCTGCTGAAGGACCTAAACTGTCCGGTGACGACGCTCGATCATGAATCGTTCAGCGCCGAGCGGGCGGCCGCGGCGTTCTCGAATCGTTTCGCGGCCGCCGCCGTGGATCTCCACGAATCGATCGCACGCGCCGCGGGAATCGCACTGCTCTATGTCGAAAGCACCTTCGGCCACGACCTGGCCCATCTCGAAGCGCCGCGTCTTTACCGGATCGCCGAGTACATGCTGGTGGACGAGACCACGCGGCGTCATCTCGAACTCGTCGCTTCGACTGACGGCGCGCGCAAGGGCTCGTTGCTGTCGATTCTCGACGAAACCTTGACCGCCGCTGGCGCGCGCACGCTTGGCAACTGGATCACCTATCCGCTGCTCGCGCTCGACGCGATCCACGCGCGTCACGACGCCGTCGAAGAGCTGTTCGATGCCGACCTGGGCGGCGCGCTGGCGGAATCCTTGAAACGAATCGGCGATCTCGAGCGGCTGGCGGGACGAATCGGCGCGATGCGGGCGTCACCGCGCGATTGTCTCCGTCTGGGCGATGCGCTCGGCGCAGTGGATTTGCTCAAACAAGCAATGGGCGCGTTCAAGAGCCCGCTTATCCGCGAACAGGCTGCGCAGATCTCGCCGATGCCCGCGCTGGCGGCGCAAATCGCGGCGACGCTGTCCGACGAACCTCCGGTGAATCCCCGCGACGGCAACGTGATTCGTCCGGGGCTCAGCGCCGAAGTTGACGAATTGCGCAGCCTGGCGTCCGGCGCCCGTGGGGTAATCGCGAAGTTGGAAGCGACCGAGCGCGAGCGCACCGCGATCGCGTCGCTCAAGGTGCGCTACAACAATATCTTCGGCTATTACATCGAGGTGACGAAGCCCAATCTGGAGCGGGTGCCCGCCGACTATGAGCGCAAGCAAACGCTGGTCAGCGCCGAGCGCTTCACCACGCCCGCGCTCAAGGAACTCGAGCGCAAAATCCTGACTGCGGAATCGGGGCTCAAGGAACTCGAACTCCAGATCTTCTCGAGGCTGCTCCGCGACTTGCAGTCGCACGCCGCCACGATACTCGAAACCGCTCGCGCGGTGGGCGAATTCGACGCAATCATGTCGCTGGCGAAAGTAGCGCGGCGCCGCGGCTATGTGCGTCCCACGATCACCACCGGCCTTCGGATTCGGGTGCGCGACGGACGCCATCCCGTGCTCGAAGCCGGGATGCGCGCGGGCGAGTTCGTGCCCAACGACCTCGATGCGGAGCCCGACACGCGCCAAATCCTGCTGATCACCGGCCCCAACATGGCCGGCAAATCGACCTACCTGCGCCAGGTCGCGCTGATCGCGATCATGGCGCAAATCGGCAGCTTCGTTCCCGCCGCCGAGGCGACCATCGGGCTAATCGATCGCGTGCTGACGCGAATCGGCGCGCGCGACGAACTTCGCCGCGGCGAGTCCACCTTCATGGTCGAGATGAGCGAGACGGCGCGCCTGCTCAAGGGGCTGTCGGAGCGCAGCTTGTTACTGCTCGACGAGGTCGGCCGCGGCACCAGCACCTTTGACGGGCTTGCGATCGCGTGGGCCGTCGCCGAATACCTGCACGATCAGACCCGCGCCAAGGTGCTGTTCGCAACGCACTTCCACGAACTGACCGATCTCGCGCGCGAGCGTCCGCGGGTCAAGAACCTGAGCATGGCGGTGCGCGAATGGGGCGCCGAGGTGATTTTCCTGCGCCGAGTTATCGAGCAGCCGTCGTCGCGGAGCTACGGTATCGAGGTGGCGCGGCTGGCGGGAATCCCGGATTCGATCATCAGCCGCGCGCGGGAAATTCTTGCCAACCTCGAGCAGGGCGAACTGGATGAGGCCGGAATGCCGCGAATTGCCCACGATCGGCGCGCTACAACTCCGCCGCCTCAGCTCGGTTTGTTCACGCCGATGGAGAGCCGCGTGATCGATGAAATCCGTGCGCTCGACGTCGAGCGGATGACGCCGATGGACGCGCTGAACGCGCTCGCCCGACTGGCCGCCCGCCTCAAGCAGCAGGGGCAGGGCTGAGCCCTGCACCCACCGTTAACGCCGCGCTCCGTTGTCGCGCGCGGTCTCTTAATACTGCGCTGCCGTCGCCACGGCCAGGGGTGACCCCTGCACATTAGTATTGAGAAAAAGACAAGATGCGGGCGGAGTTTATCCTGAGTACTCGCAGGGTCCCTGCTAGAAAGGGGGTTGGGGAAGGCAATCGACTGACCGTCGGAGGGCGGTAACTCACCTGCGGATCGGATGAGGAGCGTCGGCAATTGGGTCCGCGATCGGGATTATGACGATAAACACGGAGCCCCGCGGAAGCGCGGCCTTGACGAAAATCTTTGCGCCGAGCACTTCCACATTGCGCCGAACAACGGCAAGACCCAGGCCCATTCCGCGGTGACTGCGGATACTCGAGTGCGAAAGCTGAGCGCAGCGTTCGAATGCCTGCGCGACCA
>OBLT010001328.1_pt1 | contig 15890 bp, 5 predicted proteins | sample 1518721 | NCBI WGS metagenome assembly OBLT01 (sample SAMEA3539307, study PRJEB22396) | soil metagenome | biome: tundra; feature: field; material: soil | place: USA | collected 2010-05 | depth 0.15 m | reverse complement strand
CTGGACCGCGAATCGCCACCGATCGCCGTCCGGTTCGAAGCGGACCTCGACCCGGCGGCGCTTCCGGGCTACCATGATGCGCTCGAAGACCGCGTCCTGCAGCAGCACGGGAACGTCCGCGCCGCCCGGCACGACCTCCCTGAAGCCCCGGACCACCAGGTCGAGGTGGCCCGTGCCGGGCAGGACAGGCTCGTCGCCGATGCGGTGTTCGTCTAGCAGTGGATCGTCGTCCGGGCTCATTTCAACGGACCAGATCAGCGTGTCCGGATCTGCTCTCCGCTCGCGAGCCGACACATGGTCCACCGCCATGCCGACCCCGGACCAGCTCGGCCAGTTAACGCTCAGGGCGGGAATCTGACGGCGCCGCAGTACCTCGGCGAAGGCATCCTGGAACGCGTTGGCGGCGGCGTAGTCCGCACTCCCGGCCAGACCGTCGACCGCAGCCCGAGACGAGAAGCACACGAAGAAGTCGAGCGGTGGCCGACCCTCGAGCGCCTCGGCCAGGTGGATCGTGCCGACGGCTTTTGGCGCGAGCACGCCTGCCATCGCGTCAGGGTCGCGAAAGTGGACCATGCCGTCACCGGGAACGCCGGCGAGGTGCACAACACCGTCGAGGCGGCCGAAGTGCGCCACGGCCGCGTCCAGTGCCCGTCGGACCGCACGCCGGTCGGTGACGTCGCCTGCCATGACGCGAACCGTGCAGCCAAGCGATTCGAGCTTTGTGATCTCCTGCCGCAACATGTCGGCCCGAGTTCCAACCGCATCGTCGGGCAGCCCGGACCTGCCGAACAGAACCAGGGTGGGGCAGAGTCCGGTGCGCGCCAGGCCGCCGGCGACTGCCAGGCCCAGGCCGCCCAGGCCGCCGGTCAACAGGTAGACACCCTTGCGCCGCAGCAGGGGCGCGTTCCCGGCGGCGGCCAAGGGGATCGGCGTCTCTCGACGGGTCCAGCGGCGCGCGCCACGCAACGCAACGATCTCGTGGTCGGCCCAGAGCCGGATCTCGGCCGCGAGGTCAGCGTCGGCGGCCCCTGGGCCGACATCGATCAGGCGGCACCCAGGCGGCGGGGCCTCCGCTACGAGCGATCGGACAAGGCCGTGGAGCGTCGCCTTGGCCGGATCGAAGGGCTCGGCGCCGGTAATGTCGACCGAGTTGGATGTCAGTACCAGAAGACCAGGCTGTCGCCCGGAGACCGGCCACCTGACGCCCTCCTGGATCAGTGCAACCAGGCTGTAGAAGCAGTCTTCCAACTGCTCGTCGATGCTGTGACTGTTGACGTCGTCGTAGGGCCGCATACCCAGGGCGTGCACAAGCAGCCGCGGCGAGGCTCGTCGCGCGGCCAGCGCACTCAGCACCTCGGCCAGGTCGGCGCGGACGGCGGGCCGGAGACGGAACTCGCCGCCTACCTCGGCATAGGCCTCGCCGGGACGGGCGATGGCCACCCGCAGGCCTGCCTCATGCAGGGCTGGGATCAGCCGTGCGCTGGCCGCCTGCCCGGAGGGCAGCAGCACCAACGCGTCGACTGGGCCCGGCTCGGCGGCCCCCGCAGGGCGTGCCTCCTCTACCCAGGTGAGCAGCGAGAACGGCGCCGTTTCGACCTGCTCGGCGACACCCTGTGCCTCCGCCGGGGCGGCTGCCCCGGCACCGGGAAGCGCGGCTGCCGATGGCCCGCCGGGTTCGACCCAGTGCCGCTTACGCTGGTATTGGTATCCGGGCAGCGGAACCCGGTGAACCGGCCGATTTCTGCGTACAGCGCGCCAGTCGACGTCATGGCCGTCCGCCCAGACCCGGGCCAGGGCGCCGAGCGCTGCCCGCAGGTCACCGTCCCCTTCAGTAGAAGAGGCCGGAAGGACCGGAACCGCAGCGCAGGCGCCGCTGCGGACCTCTTGCCATTGCCGGGCAAGTCCGGTGATCGTCCGGCCGGGTCCGACCTCCAGAAGCAGTGCATGCCCGCCGGCGATCAGAGCGCTGAGGGCGCGGTCGAACCTGACCGGTTCGCGGAGCTGTCCGGCCCAGAAGGCTGGGTCACCGGCCTGGTCCGTGACGACCTGCCCTGACGCCGCGGAGTAGAAGGCGACCTGGGGCGCCCGGAGTGGGACCCCGGTGAATTCACGCTCGAACTCCGCCGCGGCCTCGGACATCAGCGCACTGTGGAAAGCGCCAGCCGTTGCCAGCCTGCGCACGGCGAGCTTGTGGTCGCGGAGCACCGCCGTGGCCTCGTCGAGTTGGTCGAGCGGGCCGCCCACGACCGTCTGACGCGGGCCGTTCACGACGGCCACGCGAACCCCGTCCGGAAGCAGCGCAGTCCACTCGCCTGGCGGTGCCGCGACCGCCAGCATCCCCCCGGCGGGCGCGCCGGCCATCGCCCGGGCCCGGGCCGAAACGAGCCGGACCGCGTCGGAGAGCTCGAAGACTCCTGCCTCGTGACCCGCGACGAGCTCACCCAGGCTGTGGCCGAGCACTGCGTCGGGCCGTACGCCCCAGCTTTCCAGCATCCTCACGAGAGCCGACTCCACCGCGAAGAGCAGCGGCTGAGCCAGCAGCGTGCCGGTGAGTTCTTCTTCCGTTCCTGTGAGCCATGGCTTCCGCAACTCCATATCTTCCGCGGCGAACAACGAGAAGATCTCGTCGAGCGCCGCTGCGAACGCCGGCTCGCTGCCGTAGAGGCCGGCCGCCATCCTGACGTGCTGTGCTCCCTGGCCAGGGAAGCAGAACGCGATCCTTCGGCGCTCCGCAGAGCCGGAAATCACCGTGCCGCCCCGCAGGAAAGCAGCGGCTTCCTTAGCGTCCGAGACGACCGCGGCTCCCCGTATCGGGTAGGCCCGGCGGCCCTCCTGAAGCGTGCTGACGATATCTGCCAAGGAGGGCGAGTCGGGCTGGGCCAGCAGGGTGGCGAGTTTCTCTGGGTAGGCGGCAGTGGCCTCTTCGCTCTTGGCAGACCAGATCAGGACCTGTGGGCCGTCGCCGGCCGGCTCGGGCTCGGGCTCGGGCTCGGGCGCTTCCTCCAGGATCACGTGGCAGTTGGTGCCGCCGACGCCGAAGGAACTGACTCCCGCGATTCGGGGTGCCCCTGCTGTCCGTGGCCACGGCAAGAGCCGGTCGTTGACGCAGAACGGGGACTCGTCCAGTCCCAGCTTGGGGTTGGCCTCACTGAAATTGATCGTCGGCGGGATCTCCTCGTGGACTAGGGCGAGGACCGCCTTGATCAGGGAGGTCACCCCGGCGGCGTGCCCGAGGTGGCCGACATTGGCTTTCACGGAGCCCAGCGTGCACATCCCGGGCGCGATGGCGCCGCCGAAGTGCTGGAAGGCCCGGGTCAGGGCGGCAACCTCGATCGGGTCGCCCAGCGGAGTGCCGGTCGCGTGCGCCTCGACGTAGGCGATGTCGGCGGGTTCGACGCCGGCCACCCCGATCGCCTCGGCCATCATCTTCGCCTGGCCGGCGATCGACGGGGCGGTCATCCCTGGCTTGTCCGAGCCGTCGTTGTTGACAGCGGTGCCGCGGATGACCGCTCTGATTGCGTCGCGGTCGGCGAGCGCGTCGCCGAGCCGCTTGAGTACGACGACACCGCAGCCCGACCCGAACACCGTGCCGCTCGCCTGGGCGTCGAACGGCCGCACATGTCCGTCCGAGGACACCGGGCCGCCTTCGTCCCATTGGTAGCCGTGGCCGACCGGGAACTCGATGTCGATGCCGCCGGCGACAGCCACGTCGCACTCACCGTTGCGCAGCGCCTGGCTCGCCAGATGGACCGCGACCAGGGAACTGGAGCACGCGGTGGCGACGAACATGCTGGGGCCGTGCAGATTCAGCTTGTACGAGACGGTGGTCGCCAGGTAGTCCATGTTGTTCAAGGTGCCGAGCGCCATGCTGCTCGACGACGAGACGTCACCCGCGTAGGCCAGGTGGAGGTCAACATAGCGGTTTACGCCCGACGAGCCGTAGACACCCACACTTTTGGCGAAGCCGAACGGGTCGTAGCCGGCATTCTCCAGGGCCGTGTGGGCTACCTCAAGGAACGCCCGGATCTGCGGGTCGCTCATCGCAGCCGCCCGCGGCGTGTAACCGAACATCGCGGCGTCGAAATTCTCGACGTCGCGCATGCTCGACACGGCCCGTACATAACCCGGCTTCGCCAGGGTCTCCGCGGGAATGCCGGCCTTCAGGCACTCCTCGTCGGAAGGGAAGTGGATCGACTCAACCCCATGGCGCAGGTTGAGCCAGAACTGCTCGATGTCGCACGCTCCAGGGAAGCGGCCGGCCATCCCGACGATCGCGATCAGCCCGTCACGTGCACCCACCAGCTCTGTGATCGGCGCGGTCATCTCATGCCCTCCAGCTGTATGGGCAACGTCGGAACCCCTTTCAATGCCCGGGAAATAACCTCAAGACTCGGGAGCACCGTCGCCATGGGCAAGAGAGATCGCGATTCTGGCGAGAAGTGGTCAGCACTGTTGACACGATCGCCCGCCTGCGGATTCACTGCGGACCGCAGCCCCTTTCGGACATGGACGTAAGGATCGCGCGTGCCAATCGCTAGGTTGCCCGGAGCCCGGCTGGCATATGCCGTGCACGGCAGCGGCGATCCGGTTCTGCTCATCCCGCCTGCGGGAACCCGGATGGCCGTATGGTCGAGGTTCCAAGTTCCGGCGCTCGTCCGGGCCGGCTTTCGCGTCATCACCGTCGAGAACAGAGGAAATGAACCCGACTCCGCCACGACGCCAAGCACTGTCATAGCCGACTATGTGGACGATACAGCGGCGTTCGTAAATGTCCTCGACCTAGCTCCATGCTGGCTCGTAGGCGCGTCGCTCGGGGCAATGATCGCCCAGGAGCTGACGCTGGGCCATCCGACGCTCGTCCGGGGTGCCGCACTCGTCGGTACCCGCTGCAGGACCGATCTGTTCCGGGCCAAGATGGCGCGCGCGCAAGCCGCGCGGATGACAGCCCTGGACATGGCCATGCCGAGTGAACTTGAGATCCTGACACAGATGGCCCAGCTCTTCTCGTCAGGAACCTTGTCAGACGATCGGAGTGCGGCCGATTGGTACGAAGTCATCAAGGCATTCCCGCTGCGCGGTCCTGGTCCCGCCGCGCAGTATCTGGCCACCATCACTGAAGACCGCGCAGCAGCCTTGAAGGCGATCGATCGCCCATGCCTGGTCGTCGGTTTCTCAGAAGACACGTTGACCCCGCCAGCGCAGTGCCGTGAGACGGCGGAGGCGATTCCCGGCTGTCGCTATTTGGAAATCCCTGCCTGTGGTCATTTTGGGTTCCTGGAACAGCCGGACGAGGTCAACCGGGCACTGGTCGAATTCCTCCTCGAAGCCTGCTGACGGCCGGTGTCACCGCCGGGCGTGGCCCAGGAGGCGTGCACGATTCAGGATCTCGGAGTAGTGGGCGACGGCACTCGGATCGCCGAGCGTATGGAACAGATCGATCGCCGCGTCGAGGTGCTCGATGGCGCCGGGTGGGTCTCCTGCTGCCAGTAATGCGTTACCAAGCTCAGCCAGAGTGTACGCTTCGCCCTCTCGGTAGCCGTTCGCCCGTGTCGTCGCGAGGCCGTCCCTGTGCGTGGAGATTGCGTCGGCGTGCATGCCTAGCTTGGTCTGACAACACGCGATGTGATGGAGCAGCACAATAGTGTTGTCCTGGTCAGAGGTATCACGCGCGATGTCGAGGGCGGCGCGGAGATCGGCCAGTGCTGCGTCGGGGTCGCCCAGGATCAGGCGGCACTTTCCAAGGTTGATCAATGCAATCGTGGCCCCCCGGTCATCTCCGAGTTCCGCGAAGATACGGCGCGCCTGCGCGTGGTTTTCCACGGCTTCGGCGTCTCGGCCCTGCGCGTGGCAGAGCAGGCCCAGCCGGTTGAGCGCATTGGCCTCGGCACAGCGATCGCGGATGTGCCTGGCCAGCGTAAGCGCTTCGTGTAGGGCCGCGTGCGCTTCCCCGAAGCGGCCGCGCAGAATCGCGATCATGCCCAGGTGCTGGCGGGCCAGGACCTCAACGTCCGGATCGTCGGCTGCGGTCGCCGCGTCCAGGACGGCACGGCTAGCTCGTTCCCAGGCCGCCCAGTGACCGCAGGCACGCAGCGCCCACCCGATGTTCCGCAGAAGGTCGGCGGCGTCGGCGAGATCAGGTTTCGGTTGTTCGCACGTCTGGACGATCAGCGCGACGGCGCTCTCGTGGTGGTAATCGAACCACAAGCGGGCTTGGGTGGCGTCGGTGAATCGAAACTGGCCGTCTTGCCGTGGTCCGGGGCCGGAACGAATGGCCAGGTTAGCCGCGCTGCTCGCCTTACGGTACCTGGTCAGCGCACGCTGGAAGACGGTCGCGTGGTCGGGGATCGAGGTCGAGCATCCAGCTTTTTCTCTGGCAAAGGCCCGCAGAAGATCGTGGTAGTGGTAAAGGCCGGGACCACGCGAAGTCAGGAGCGACATGTTCACCAGGGTCTCGGCGGCCTCCTCCGCCTCGGACTCTGTGCAGCCGAGCAACCCAGCAGCGGCGAAGGACGTCAACTCCTTGACGTCGAGGAGAGCCAGCATGCAGAACGCGTCCGCGAGTGATTGGCTTAGCGCGCGAAAACTGAGCTGGAAGACCGCACGAAGGCGCAGATCCTCGACGGATAGCTCGTCCAGGCGCCGCCGGTGGTCGGCCAGCCGGTGAGCCAGATCGGATACCTTCCAGTCGGGCCGCACCGCGAGCCGCGCCGCGACGATCTGCAGCGCGAGCGGCAGCCGCCCGCATGCCTCGATCACGGCGTTCAGGGCGCCGCTCTCCGGGGCCACGCGGTCGGGTCCGATGACGCGTTCGAATAACTCTCGCGCTTCGGCGTGGTCGAACACGTCCAGGTCGAGTCGCGAGACGCCGTTAAGTCCGGGGAGTTTGTTCCGACTGGTGATCAGAACAGCCGAGCGCCCGGAACTGAGGAGCAGCGGCCGCACCTGAGCAGCGTCATGTGCTCCGTCGAGCACCAGCAGGATGCGCCGGTCGGCGGTGAGACTTCTGAACAGCGCCTGACGCTCCTCCCGCTCGGCGGGTACCGCGCCGTTCTCGACCCCTAGGTCTCGCAGGAAGCGGGCCATGAGATCGGTCGGTCGTTTCGGTTCCAGATCCGGGCCATCCAAGCTCGCGTACAGTTGCCCATCAGGGAAACGCTCGTGCAGCAGATGGGCGACGTGGACGGTAAGGGTTGTCTTCCCGACTCCCGCGGTTCCCGTGATCGCGCAGACCGCGGTCGCAGTCTCCCTGTCGTAAGTCTGCGACAAGGCATTGACGACGAATTCCACACTTTGCTTCCGACCGGTGAAGAATGCGATGTCGGGCGGTGACTGGCGAGGCAGGACACTCGGTGCGACGCGAGCGGGCGCGGTCATCATCATTGGTGCCGGGCGTGGCAGGTCGAGCATAGGGTCCGCCTTCAGCATGCGGGCGTGTAGGTCCTGCAGTTCGGCCCCTGGCGAGATGCCCAGCTCGCTGACCAGCAGACGGCGGGCGTGCCGGTAGGCCGCGAGGGCTTCGGCCCGCCGTCCTGCGCGGTAGAGCGCGAGCATCGCCTGAGCGTGGAAGTGCTCACGTAGCGGGTGGTCCGCGACCAGGTGCCGCATCTCGCCTATGAGGTCGTTATGACGCCCGAGCTGGAGGTCCGCCTCGATCCGCCATTCCACAGTCTGCAGGCGCGCTTCGGTGAGCCGGAAGTGATAGTCGCGGTGCAGCAGGGCCGAGGGAACGTCGACGAGCGCCTCCCCGCGCCACAGAGCCAACGCAGCGCGGAAATCGTCGGCTGATCGCGACCATTGGCCCTCTCGCATCGCCGCAGTGCCCTGACGCTGCAATCGGGTGAACTTGGCCACGTCGAAATCGGACTCGTGGACGTCGATCAGGTACCCGCACGACGCTGTACGGATCAGCGCCTGGCCGCAGCCGCCGCCGAGCGCCTGGCGCAGGCGCATGACGTGGTTTCGCAGTGAACCGAGAGCTTCCTTCGGAGGATCGTTCTCCCAGAGCAGGCCGATGAGCTCGTCGGTCGTGACGACTTCGCGGGCGCGCAGGAGCAGCGCCGCCAACACGATTCGCTGCCGGGACGCGGCCAGCATGCGCGATACGCCACCGTCCCGGATCGACAGCGGTCCCAGAATGCCGAATTCCACGGACACCTCCGGCTGCGGAATCAGTCCCGCGAGTCAATCCATCGTGGGCTGATCCCTGGTGATTAACGCATGATCGGTACGTTATCCCTCCCTGCGATCCTCGACAGGTGAACGTGAATCGATGCCCCTGGCTCACCGGAACACCGGTAGGACGGATCGCGGAGAGCCTGCCGGAAGGCGCTAAGTGCCTCCGGCTCCGCTACGATCTCCCGGCCGCTGTCTTGGTGGCTGTGCCGAGGTCGTTCTGGCCGATCGTCGAGAACCTACTCCTCGGGGTGGTGGACACGGCGGCTAGCCGCCGGCTGAATGTGTCGCCGCGAACCTACTCCCGTCGGGTCACCGAACTGCTCGACCAGCTCGGGGTCTCCACTCGGTTCCAAGCCGGTGTCGAGATAGGCCGGATCGTCGAGGCTTCCTCGGCGGCCGCCCAGCGGGCACCGCATCAGAGCCGACCGGATCTAGTGAGCGGCCGTCGCTGAGGGGGAGGGAGTTCGGCGCGACCGGATGATGGTCATGGCTCATGCGAGGTACTTGAGTCGTATCTCCTGCCTGATCCGCAAGCGGTGCCGCCCGTCCCGGAAGACCTGGGCGGGTGCGGCCGACCGGGAAGCCCTGGCGGCTTGGGGGTCGCCCAGGTGGTCCGCGAGTGCGCGGACCGTTGGGTACTCGAACAGCGTGAGGACCGGCACCGGCCGACCGAGCTCGGCCTCAAGTTGCTGCTGGACGCGGATCATGAGCATGGAGCTGCCGCCGAGGTCAAAGAAGTTGGCGTCAATGCCCGGGTGGGTGCCATCGAGCACGCCGCGCCAGATCGCGGCTATGCGCTTTTCGAGCGTGCTACGTGGCGCGGCGGCTGGCGCATCGGAGGTCGTTGCTCTCCATGGCGGCAGGGCTGACCGGTCTGGCTTCCCGTTGGGAGTTGTCGGCATGCGCCGCAACAGCACCAGCCCGGAGGGCAGCAGGTGCGAAGGCAGGTCTGCACACAGGTCACCGCGGACGCGCTCGAGCGAGGGCGAGGCTCCCGTCTCGGGCACCGCATAGGTCACGAGGCGTGGCCGACCGTCGGCATCGAGCGGGGCAACGGTGAGGCAATCGCGTACGTAGGGCAACTGCCGGACGCAGGCATCGACCTCTGCAGGCTGCACGCGGAAGCCGGCGATCTTGACTTGATCGTCAACCCGCCCGGTTAGCTCGATCCGGCCATCGGGCAGGTATCGGCCCAGGTCACCGGTGTCATACTCGTCCCCTATGCCTTCGGTGAGGTATGGCGTCCGCACGATGATGCGTCCCAGCTCACCCACCGCGGCCAGTTGCCCTGCCTGGTCTTGCACCTGCAGGTCGACGCCCTCGATTCCGCGTCCGATCGGGATCCGTGCCGCCGGCGGCCCGCTTGGGTCGCCCGGCGCGATCTCGTGCCAGCTCATCACCTGCGGCGTCTCGGTGGCGCCGTATACGTTGACCAGGGTCGCATTCGGCGCAATCCCCCGAAGGAACTCCACGTCGGCCCCGTGCAGCATGTCGCCGCCGGAGACAGCCAGCCGCAAATGGGTTAGCGGTCTCCCGGGCACCGACGCCAGGAGCCGGATCAGCGGTGGAGTCAGGTGAACGACGGTGACCCGTTCCGCTGCGAGCCAGGCACGCAGCTCCTGGGGCATCCGCACGAGCCCCGGCGCGGGTACGCACAGGGTCGCACCTATGCAGAGCGGGGCGAAGACATCGCGGAGCAGCGGATCGTGGGCGAGCCCGGACAGCATCGCGAACCGGTCATGGCGGTCAAGCCTGAACCGGGCCGTGTACCAGCGGACGAAGTGGACGACGGCTTGCTGGCCACCACGGACAGCCTTGGGCGTTCCTGTAGTGCCTGAGGAGAAGGTCAGATAGGCGGTGCCGTCGGCCGGGGCGAAGGGGGGTGTGGCATCGTTCACGGGTGTGTCTCGGGCCTCTATTACGGCCGGGACGCTCGCGACCTCGATGACGGTTGGGATCGCTCCGCGGATCGCCTGGGGCAGTGTGCCCGCGGCCGCGCACAATACCGCGGCTGGCCGGGCGATCGTGACCTGCGCGGCCAGCCTGCCTTCCGGATAGGCAGGATCAAGCACGCAGAATGCCGTTCCGGCCGTGAGGACTCCGAGAAGAGCCGTCGCCAGGGCAGCGCTACGCGGGAGGTACACGGCCACCACATCCCCTGGCCGCACGCCACTTTCAGCCAGACGATCCCGCAGCGCGCTGGCCCGCGCCTCCAGTTGCGCGTAGGTGACCCGGCCATCCGCGGCGCTCAGGGCGGGGGCATCCGGCGTCATGGCCGCTTGCCCGGCGAACAACGTCGGCAGCGATGGGTGGGGGTGTGCGGTCGGTACTGGCGCTCTCCGCTCGGCCGGCGTGGCCAGCGCATGCGCGCGGACTGGCAACTCGGGATCGATGGTCACCTTGTCCAGGAGGGCTGCGTACTGCTCGATCAGCGCAGCCATGTAGGACCCGTCGCATCGCGATGAGTCATAGATAGCATCGATGTGGAGATCGTCGGGCAGCTCCGTTATGTACATGTTCAAGTCAAACAGCGCACCGACAACCGGCGGCTCGAGAATCTCCGTGTCAAGCCCCCCCATCGGGGGCGGCGCCTCTGGCGGTCCGAGGAAGTTGAACCAGACCTGGAACGGCGCCCCGGGGCCGCTGCGGCGCAGTTCCTGCTGCACGATGTCGAACGGCACATCCTGGTTGGCGGCCGCATGAGCCACCCTGGCCCTGGTCAGCCGGACCAGATCGGCGAAGGTCACGTCAACGGGCAGCTGGAATCGCACCGCAACGGTGTTGACGAAGAATCCGGCTAGTGATTCGGTGCCGGGAGTGGTCCGGTCGCCGAAAGGTACTCCGATGACGAAGTCGTTCTGCATTGACCAGCGCTGCAGCAACCCGGCGAAGGCGGCGAGCAGCGTCACGAACACCGTCGTACGGCATTCGCGCGCCAGGTCTCTCACCGCACCCGTCGTGTCGGGGCCGAGCCTCAGTCGTTGGCGCCTCGGGCCATCCGCCATGGTGACCGGGGCGGGCAGCACCGGAGATGGCCGACAGCCGTCGAGGCGGTCATGCCAGCTGGCGAGCTGGGGACCGAAGTCGCCGCGCCGGAGGCGTTCGGCGTGCCAGGCCGCGAAGTCAAGGAAGGTGGTTGGCTGTGCCGGCAGGCTGGGCGGGCTGCCGGACCTCAGCGCACTGTATATCTCGCCCAGCTCGCGAAGCAGGATACGCAACGTCCACCCGTCTGACACCAGGTGATGCATGACGAGGAGCAGCCGGTGGCCGCCACCGGGCATATGCAGGAGGGCCGCCCGCAGCAGCGGCGGCCGGCGCAGGTCGAACGGGCGGCGCGCGTAGGCCCGGACCCATTCGCCGGCTGCGGCGTCCGTATCTGCTGCCATCTCGACCAGCTCGATCCGGCACCCTTCGCTCACGCGCTGCAGAGGGCCCGCAGCCGTGGTCACGAACGCTGTCCGCAGCACGGCGTGCCTGCCGATGAGCCGATTCAGGGCCTCGCTGAGGACTCGGACGTCCAGTGACCCGGTGATCTGCACCACCGCTGGAATGTTGTATGCGGCGCAGCCATCCTCGTCGACCTGGTGTAGCACCCAGAGCCGGTTCTGCGCTGGTGACAGTGGACCCTCGGCGCGGCCGGGGGATGCGGTGATGGCATCGGGCGTGCCCGCTCGCGCCACTAGAGTGGCCAGCTCCGCCACCGTCGGGTAGTCGAATAGGGCAGCGGCCGGAAGGTCCACGCCGAGTTCGGTCCGCACAAGCATGGCTACCTGTCCCGCTAGTAGCGAACTGCCGCCCAGCTCGAAGAAATCTTGGTCGGTCGCGGTCACCCTGCGACCGAGTGCGCGTGAGCAGATCCGCAGCAGCGCCTCCTCCACGGACCCTGCGTCGTTCCCGCCGACCTGCCCAGCACTGGCCGACCGGGGTACGGGCAGCTTGGTGCGGTCCACCTTTCCACTGGGGTTCACCGGGATCTCGTCCACGATAGAGATGAATGCGGGCACCATCGCGCCGGGCAGACGTCTGGCGAGGAACCTGCGTGCCTCGCCCGCGTCCAGGGCCGACGCACCGGGAGCTGGGAGCAGGTAGGCGGCGAGGTCCACCCGCCCGTCGTGGTGGCAAGGGACGACGACGGCCGCCTGCACGCGTGGGTGTGCGGCGAGGGTGGCCTGCACCTCAAGCGGATCAATCCTGACCCCGCGGACCTTCACCTGGTCATCACCACGGGCGACGTACAGCAGGTCACCGCATGGCTGCCGCCGCACGATGTCGCCGGTGCGGTAAACCCTGGCGCCGGGCGACCCGGCCGGCGCGGGCACGAACCGCTCGGCGGTGGTGGCGGGATCGCCGAGGTAGCCGCGCGCCACCTGATGACCACCGATATGCAGCTCACCCTGCTCCGCGGCCCGCAGGCTGTCGTCAAGGACGATCAGTTCGGTCCCGGCGAATCCGCGGCCAATCGGCAGGTATTCGCCTACCGACAGGGTGCGGGGTGTCTCAAAGTAGGTGCTGTCGATAGCGGCTTCCGTCAGCCCGTAGCTGTTGAAAATGCGTGTGCCGGGCCCCGTGACCCCACGAGTGGCGCGGTAATCCCTGACCGTCCATGGCTCGGCGCCAACCATCAGGCAACGCATGAAGTCCAGCCGGCCGCCGGCTTGCTGCAGGTAGCTCACCAGCGGTCGAAGCAACGCTGGGGTGAAAAAGGCGAACTCCGGCCTGGTCTCGCGCATCAGAGCGTAGAGGTCGGGCGGGCTGAGCAGCGACTCACGCGGGCACGTGATCAGGCAGGCACCCGTCAGCAGCGCACGCGCTAGGTCACCCGTTGCCACGTCGAATCCAAAGCCGGCGACCTGCAGCACACTTACGACCTCGCTGCCGACGTGGAAGACGCGCTGCCAGTCATCCAAGATCGTGAGCAATGCTCGCTGGCTCACCCCTACGGCCTTGGGTGTACCAGTTGATCCGGACGTGTGGATCACGTATGCGAGTTGATCCGGCCAGCTGGCAACGGGCGGTGCGGATGCCGATAGGAGGAAATCGCGGTCTACTACGAGCGAGGACGTCCCGGTTGGAATCCGGTGGCGCAGCCGGGCTTGGGTGAGCACGGCGACCGGTCGGATGTGAGCGAATATCGACGACAGCCGGGCACGCGGGGTCTCTGGGTCGAGCGCAAGGTAGGCGCAGCCGGATTTCCAAACGCCGACCACGCAGGCAGGCAGGTCGGCAGAGCGGTCGATGAGCACCGCAATGATCTTGTCGGGTTGGGCGCCGTGCGCAGTCAGCCACGCCGCAATCTGGCCGGATCGTTCGTCTAGCTCGCGATAGCTGACCCGCCGCCCTCGATCCAGCACAGCGGGAGCGTCGGGGGTACGGGACGCGATCGCCGCAAAACGCCCGGCGCACACGTCGTGCTGTCCCATCAGACGCGTTCCCCTGATCGGTGCGTCGGTGGTACACCGGCGGTGCACGAGGCTAGCTCGTCCGGTTCGGGCGGTAGCCCACATAGCCACACAGGCTGCCCGCGGTGTCGCACCAGGCGATCGAGGTCACGGCCAAACATGTCTGGGATCGAGGTGAGGTGCTGTCTCACTGGTGCACCATCCTTGTATCGGTAACCGTGAGGCTGCTGATGCACCCGAGGTGCCGCCAGGCCACCGCCCCGCTCGCTCGACGCGTTGAAGTCCACCATGAGTTCTGCGGGGCCTGGCGGTTACCCGGGGCGTGCCGACCGTCGACAGGGCTGAGCGCCATCGAGCGCCGAACAGTGAGCGGACTGGCAGTCACGTCCCGGTACCGGAATTGAGGGTGCCTCCCCACTGGGCTAACAGCGAGGAGGCAGACATGCAGTCTGCCAGTACGAGTTTGCCGGCGGTAGCACCAGATGGCGTGACCGCCGGCGTGGACTGGGCCAGCACCGATCACGTGGCCTGCGTCGTGGACGCAGCCGGGAAGGTGGTGACGCGCTTCACCGCCGCTCACACCGCCGACGGGCTCAAGGCGCTGGTGAAAGGCCTGGCCAGGGCCAGGGCGGCCGAGGTCGCGATCGAGCGCGGCGACGGCCTGATGGTCGAGGCGCTGCTGGCGGCCGGCCTCACCGTCGTGGTGATCAGCCCCAACCAGGTGAAGAACCTGCGCTCTCGCTACGGGTCGGCGGGCAGCAAGGACGACCGGTTCGACGCGTTCGTGCTGGCCGACACCCTGCGCACCGACCGGGCCCGGCTGCGTTCCCTGACCCCGGACACCCCGGCGACCATCACGCTGCGCTCTGCCGTCCGCGCCCGCCGCGACCTGGCCGCCCACCGCGTTGCGATGTGCAACCAGCTGCGCGCCCACCTGGACCTGGTCTTCCCCGCCGCCGTTGGCCTGTTTGCCGACCTGGACTCCCCGGTCAGCCTGGCCTTCCTGGCCCGCTTCGACTGCCAGGACCGTGCCGACTGGCTGTCGCCCCGGCGGATGGCAGCCTGGCTGAAGAGCACCGGCTACAGCGGCCGCACCAGCCCCGGGGTGCTGCACGACCGCATCACCGCAGCCCCCCGCGGCGCCACCGGCGACAACGGCACCGCCCGGACCCACGTCACCCGCGCCCTGGTCACCGTGCTGGTTACCGTGCTGGTCACCCTCGCCGAGCAAATCAAGGCCCTGGCAGCCCAGATCGCCGAGCAGCCCGGCCTGCACACAGACGGGCACGTCTTCACGTCGCTGCCCCGCTCGGGCACCGTCCGCGCCGCCCGGCTGCTCGCCGAGATCGGCGACTGCCGCCAGCGCTCCCCTGGCCCCTCCTCGCTGATGTGCCTGGCCGGGGTCGCGCCGTCCACCCGCCAGTCCGGCAAGATCAAAGCCGTCTTCCGCTGGGCCGTCAACAAGCAACTCCGCGACGCCGCCTGCGACCCAGCCCAGCACAGAGCCCTCCAACGGCTCCTCGCTCAAGATCAACTGGCCGCAGCTTGACACAGGGCTACTCATGGACCCAGCATCACCTCTACCCGCCATGACCCGTAGCCGTGGCCAGCAGGCTGGCGACAACTAGCCAAGCGCCGTCATGGTCGCCCGCGCGTTAGGGGCTGCGGGATCGTGGGACCGGCGGCGGTAGCGGCCGTCGAGCTGGGCTGTTGCGACCCGCGATCCACTGTCGACGGCAAGCGCGGGTAGCCAATCCAGGGGGCGCCCTCCGTCGTCTGCCAGGCAAGAGCTTCTCCTACCCCAATTGCCGGCCCGCCGGTATTCCCACGGCCGTCGGCGTGACAGCCACCAGCGCGGCAGAGTTCTGTTCGCAGCAGCGCGGATCTTCAGTCCCGGGGAGATCTTTGGGCGGGAATGCGCAGCTGGTGCTGATATTTGATCTGCTTCAGTCGCATATGCGGATCGGCGAGGTACGCGCCAGGTCCACCACCTGTAGGTATATGGCAGGTGGGTCAGACATCGGCACAACTGGGTGCCCGTACCGATCCGCGGCCATGCGTCGCTGGTCAACACCGCGGCCCGACGTCACCGGAGCGGATGTGGCCTGATGCCCGGGGTACTCAAGCGGGATTGATGGCGATGCCGAGGTTTCACGAGGATGCGGTGCCTGGCGGTCGGATTGCGTGGGCATGCGTGGGCCAGATCGGGGCATCTCCTCACCTGCAGGCCCGTCACCAACAGCCGGATGATCACCGCACCGGGAGCAAGCGGTTCGGTGAACCGCTGCCTCCGCTTCCTCGCCCAGAGCGATCCGA
>OBLT010001327.1_pt1 | contig 15908 bp, 12 predicted proteins | sample 1518721 | NCBI WGS metagenome assembly OBLT01 (sample SAMEA3539307, study PRJEB22396) | soil metagenome | biome: tundra; feature: field; material: soil | place: USA | collected 2010-05 | depth 0.15 m | reverse complement strand
GGAGCATCGACGATCTCGTGCACCGGACACCCGCCGACGGGCTCATCGCGGGGACCGCTCGCGTCAACAGCGCCCTGGTCGGCGAGGAACGCGCGCACTGTGCGCTCCTCTCGTACGACTACACCGTGCTCGCCGGGACCCAGGGAGTGATGGGGCACCGGAAAAAGGACCGGCTCTTCGACGTCATCGAGCGGCGCCGCCTGCCCGTCGTGCTCTTCGCCGAGGGCGGTGGCGGCAGACCGGGCGATACCGACCACGCGATGGTCGCCGGCCTCGACGTTATGGCGTTCGCTCTGTGGGCGCGGCTTTCGGGCGTCGTCCCGCGAATCGGGATCGCGTCGGGTCGTTGCTTCGCTGGTAACGCGGCGCTGCTCGGCTGCTCGGATCTGATCATCGCGACGCCGGAGGCGAGCATCGGCATGGGCGGCCCGGCGATGATCGAGGGCGGCGGCCTCGGTGTTGTTGAGGCGGATCAGGTCGGTCCCTTCGACATGCAGGTCAAGAACGGTGTCATCGACATCGCGGCGACTGACGAGGCCGATGCGGTTCGTCTCGCCCGGCACGCGCTGTCGTTCTTCCAGGGTCCGGTCGCCGCCTGGGACGCGCCGGATCAGCGCGCCCTGCGCACCGTCGTCCCTGAGAACCGGCGCCGCGCTTACGACGTGCACCGTGCCATCGCGATCATCGCCGACACCGAATCATCGCTCGAGCTGCGGCCGAAGTTCGGTCGCGGTATGGTGACCGTCCTCGCGCGCATTGAGGGCCGTCCGGTCGGCATCGTCGCCAACAATCCAATGCACCTCGCAGGAGCGATCACCAGCGACGGCGCCGACAAGGCGGCGCGCTTCCTGCAGCTGTGCGAGGCGTTCAGGCTCCCCGTGCTCTTCCTCTGCGACACGCCGGGGATCATGGTCGGGCCGGATGCCGAGACCACGGGTCTGGTTCGGCACGCGAGCCGGCTGTTTCTGGCCGGGGCGGCACTCACGGTTCCCTTCATGACCGTGGTGCTGCGCAAGGGATACGGGCTGGGAGCGCAGGCGATGGCCGGTGGGAGCTTTCGCGCTCCGCTCATGACCGTCGCGTGGCCGAGCGGCGAATTCGGCGGGATGGGGCTCGAGGGTGCGGTGAAACTCGCCTACCGCAAGGAGCTGGAGGCGATCACGGACGACCAGGCGCGCAAGGCGCAATACGACGCCATGGTCGCCGAGGCGTACGAACGCGGAACCGCGCTCAACACCGCAACATATTTCGAGGTCGATGACGTGGTCGACCCAGCAGCAACCCGAGCCTTGGTGGCCTCGGTGATCCTGTATCCGGGGGACTCACCGCGGGGGGCGCCGCGACGTCGCTACGTCGACTCGTGGTGATGGTCAGCGTGTGCCTGCGCAGGATGAGCGCGGCCGCGCACAGCAGAACGCCGACGAGCGCGATCCCCTGACCGAGTCCGGCTGGGATCGCTGACGCCGGCCTCGCGCCGGTCGCCGGGACCGGCGGCGTTGGTGCGGAGGCGACGGTGATCGACACCGAGGAAACGTTGTTGGCCGGGATCGGGTCGATCTGGGTCTCAGCTGATTTTGTCGCGATGTTCTTGATCACCCCAGTCGCCGCAAGCCGCACGGTGATGTGCAGCGTCGCGGTCCCAGCGACAGCCAGCGAGCCGACGGTCCAGAGTCCACCCGCCGGGTCGTACGAGCCTTGCGAGGCTGTCGAGCTCACGTAGACGACGCCGTTCGGGAGCACGTCGGTCACGGTGACCCCGGTCGCGGCAAGTGGACCGTTGTCGTGAGCGGTGACTGTGTAGACATCGTCATCGCCCACGACCGGCGCGGCGTTGCTGACGGTCTTGGTCACGGCGAGGTCCGCGTACGAGCCGGGGGCGACGATGGTCAGGGTGCTGCTGACCTGGTTGCTCGGGTAGTACGTCCAGAGGTCGAGTCCCTTTGCGTCACCGAAGCTCCCGGTGCACGGCACGTTGGTGTTGCCGCCCGCCGCTGTGCCGAAGGCGCGCTGCGTCGACGTTGTGTCGTACCCGGTGATCGGGTCGCTGAAGACGACTGTCGGCGGGGCAGTCCCGCAGAGCACCGTTCCCGTTGTGCCGACGGTGACCCCGGTGGTCGTGGTGTAGCCGCGATCGTCGTAGAAGCCGCCGCTGCATCCGCCGGTGAACGGTGGGCACACGGCACCCGGCGGGTTGAGCATGGTGATCGTCGGACCGCCCTGCCTGTCGTTCTCCACATCGACAAACGGGAAGTGATATTCGCCGGCGTGGACGTCGATCTTGAACGGGTAGTCGGTGCCCGGCGAATTGGTCGGGAAGTAAATGCCGGAGTTGTCCTTGCCGTCCCAGGCGACCGTCTGGGTGCCCGCGCCCTTGAGACCGCTGAGCACCCTGTTCTGCGGATTGGTCGGGTCGTAATTGACACCGTCGCGGCTGATGATGATCTGGTAGACGCCCGCGACATTGGATGTGTACGAGAACGTCCCACCACTCTGGAAGAGCGTCGTGCTGCCGATCACCGTCCCCGTGAAGCCGACGTTGCTCACCACCGATGCAATAGGCGTCAGGGGAATGCCCAGCGCCGTGAGCGCCGCATCCGCCGGCGGTGTGAAGAAGATCGGGTACGTGGGCGGGGCGAAGATGACACCCCCGTCCACCGATGTGAGCTGACCGGGGCTGCCGGTGTTGTTCGCCAGCGCGTCATGGTAGAGCGGCGTGGTGCCGTCCGGGTCGATGAAGCCGAGCTGACTGCCGTACTGCACCCAGCCGTCGGGATCCATGCCGCGCTGATCGATCCGGTATCGGAAGCCGTCGGTGGTGACCGCCAGGTGATCGAGTTGACGGGGAGGCCGTTGTTGCCGGTGAACAGAGAGAGCACGTAGCTGAAAACGCGTCCGCTCTGCGTCGACGCCGGGTTGGTGACGTCGTCGCGCACCGTCAGGTCCCATCCGGCGATCGAGGAGCCCTGCGCGGCGCTGAAATCACCGCCCGCAGCCAGTGCGACATCGGCGCTGACTCCGCCGTCGGTGTTCGACGCCAGGCCCGCGGGTCCGATCATGGCGATGCTGTAGATGCCGGTTGACGGTGCGGCGTACACGCACGGCGTATAGGCGTTGGGGACCCCGCCGCCGGGGATGGTGTCCGGGCCGGCGAGTTCCTCGGCCCGGCTGGTGATCTCGCCCTGTAGGGGGATGAGCGATATCGCGCGTTGCGCTGCGCACGAGAACGACGCCGTGACGGGGATGGTCTCGTTCCCCGGCGTACCGGTGACCAGTCCGGGATTCCAGATGAGGATGTCCGCCGCGCCTTTGCCCACCGCGGTCGAGCCGACGAGGAGCGACTCCCCGGTTGTGGCATACGCGTGCAGCAGCGTTCGCCGCGCGATCGCGCCGCCACCATAGGAGCCGGTGCGCCACTCGGTGTTGCCGCGGGAGCCGGTAGCGCCGCTCGGATACAGGTTCTGCGAACCGTCGGCGAAAACGTTGACCGCAGAGGCGATCAGCATCCCGAAACTCAGCAGCGCTGCAGCGATGCCCCGCCGTTGCACGAGCGCATGATGCGCCATCGGGGATCAGATATGCGAGAGCTCGCGGAAGAGTCGCCGGAAGAACGGACCGCCCCAGAGTCCGATCGAGAGCACACCGCCGAACAGCACCACCGCATCGACACTCGCGCGTCCCTGCTTCGTCCAGTAGACATCCTCGAGGTCGAGCCAGAGCGCGAACTCGTCAAGCGTGAGCGCCGATGCACCGCCGTAGAGGATTGACGTGAATTTCGCGAGTCCGTCGTCGGTGCCTTGTGCGGTGCCTGCCGTATCAACCTCGATCAACCAGAGATAGCCCGCGCCGAGCAGACCGGCGATACCAAGGACCAGGTGGTGGAAATGGCGGCCCCCCACAGTGAGGTTGTGGAACGGCCCGACCCCGTCGCGAATCGCGTGTGTGATCGCGCGGGTTGCCGCGAACGTGGTGAAAAATGACACCGACGACACAAACAGCCGCTCCCGTCGCGTGCCGCTGAGGGTTTCGCGATAGATCTCTGCCGCGCGGTTCGGTGTCAAGGGCGGCGAGCGGCGGTCAGGCCCGTATCGACTTCGGCCGCGCGAAGTTCGCCGCGACAACGGCTAGCAGCGTGAGCACGGTGAAGACGATCGCATGCTTCCAGTGCTGCGCCGGGCGGCCGGACGCGAGGAAGCTGGTCTTCTGGGTGAAGTAGAAGACCGCCAACAGGGCGAAGATCACGGCCAGGACAAGAAGCGCAAGTACAAGTGGGCGGCTACCCCGCATGACAGATCTCCCGATGGGTGCAGTCGTGCGCCCGTCGCGAACACCCTTCTGAGTTCAACAATCGGTTCACGACCTTCAGTGGATGAAGACGAGGCCCGCAGCCCCGAGAGCCGCACAGTAATACGCGAAGGGGTCCAGACGTCCGAGTCGAAGGTAGCGAAGCAGGAACCGGGCGCTGGCGTAGGCGACCAGGCCGGCCAGGGCGGCGGCAGCGATCCCCACCCCGAGAGTCGGCGCATCCGACCCGAGATTGGGCACCTCGAGAAGTCCCGCCGCGAGGATGATCGGGGTGGCAAGCAGGAAGGCAAATCGTGCCGCCTCCTCATGACGAAGGCCGGCGACCAGCCCCGCAGCCATGGTGATCCCCGAGCGTGAGATCCCCGGCAGGAGCGCACCCGCCTGGAAGAAGCCGACGATCAATGCCGTGCGCAGGCTGAGCCCCTCGATGCGCTGGTAGGACGGGTCGTCCTCCTCGTGGGCGAGCACCGGTGCGCCACCCACCGCGCGGCGCCGCTCGTCCCGGCGGCGGAACATCTCGGCGGCGAAGAGGATCCCCCCGTTGACGATGAGGAAGATCGACGCGGCTCGCGGATCGCCGAAGAGCGACTTCAGCGGGTCCTGGAGAAGGAATCCGATGATCCCGGTGGGGACGGTTCCGACCACGAGCATGATTGCCAGACGCTGATCCGGGTCGTCGATACGCCCCCGCACGGCAGCCCGAAAGAACCCGGAGATGATCCGCGCCCAGTCGCGCCGATAGAGGAAGAGCAGAGCCGCGGCGGTCCCGAGGTGCAGGAGCGCGAGCACAGGGACGAATGCCGGGCTGGTTTCGTTGAAATTGAGCCCGATCAGGCGTGGGACGACCACCGCATGGCCGAGGGAAGACACCGGAAAGAGTTCGGTGATTCCCTGAAGCGCGGCAAGAAAAAGGATCAGTCCGGCGCTCAGCATTGGCCAGACCCTACCAGCCCGTCGCGCGTAGTCTGATGTTGTGACTTCCATTCCGGCGCCCACAGGCGCCTTCATCAACCGCCAGTGGCGCCTCGCAGCGCGCCCCCAAGGACTTCCCGTCGCGACCGACTGGTCGTTCAGCAGCGAGCCGGTTCCCGAGCCCACCGGCGACGAGTGTCTGGTGCGCGTCCTCCACATCTCGCTCGACCCGGCGATGCGCGGCTGGATGAACGATGGCCGGTCGTACGTGCCGCCGGTCGGTATCGGCGAGGTGATGCGCGCGGTGGGCATCGGGCGGGTCGTGGCGTCCGCACACCCGGGCTTCAAGGTGGGCGACGTTGTCACCGGAGCGTTCGGCGTGCAGGACTACGCGATCACTGACGGCCGTGGGGTCACCCCTGTGGTGGCCGGTTCGGCTCCACTCACGCAATACCTGAGCGTGCTGGGGATGCCGGGCATGACCGCGTATTTCGGTCTGCTCGACGTCGGCAGGCCCGTCGCCGGAGAGACGGTGGTCGTCTCAGCGGCAGCAGGTGCGGTCGGCCAGCTCGTCGGTCAGATCGCGAAGATCAAGGGGTGCCGGGTTGTCGGCATCGCCGGCGGGTTGGAGAAGTGCCGGTTCATCATCGACGAGCTCGGCTTCGACGCCGCCATCGACTACAAGAGCGAGGATGTCCGCGCGGCGCTTCGCGAGCACTGCCCCGACCGGGTGAACGTGTACTTCGACAATGTGGGTGGCGAGATCCTGGACACCGTGCTCACCAGGCTGGCACGCCACGCCCGCATCGTGATCTGCGGGTCGATCTCGCAGTACAACAACCAGGGTCCGGCGCGCGGCCCCGCGAACTATATGGCGCTGCTCGTCGACCGCGCCCGGATGGAGGGGTTCGTGGTCTTCGACTACGCCAAGCGCTACGCAGAGGCCGCGCAGGAGCTGGCCGGCTGGCTCGCGGACGGACGGCTGAAATCCGTCGAGGACGTGGTCGCCGGCCTCGAGTATTTCCCCGAGACCTTGCTCAAGCTCTACAGCGGCGCGAACTTCGGGAAGCTGATCCTCAGCCTCGGCGACGAGGCCGGCTAGGCAGCAACCCGCGCGGCTCGTTTGCCCGGGCCGCCCTGGAAGAGGCGCGCGACATCGCTCGGCGAGATGATCCCGACCAGCGTTCCGCCGTCGTAGACCATTGCCCGGCCGTCCGAGGCCGTGCCAATTCGCTTGAGCAGCTCGGTGATGGGCTCGTCCTGGCGGGCGACCGGCACGCGGTCCGCGGGGATGGCAATGTCGATGGCTCGGCGGTTGCCGCGCTGCTGCGGTGGCACCTGCTTGATCCCGCGCATGGTGACCAGGCCGTCGATGCGCCCGTCGATGCTGTGAGTCGGAAACGACGTGAATTGGTGCCCCATCACGTACTGCTCGACGAGCAGTTCGACGGTGATCCAGGACGGGACGATCACGGGGTTCTTGGACATCACGTCGCCGACGACCACGCCTTCGAGCGCATGGCGCGCCTGTTCGCCGGTCCCCTCGCTGCGCGCGGCGCTGTCCAGGAACCAGCCGATGAGGATCAGCAAGAGCCCGCCGACCGGATCGAGGAAGAACAGGTCGAGGACACCGAGTCCGACCACCATGACGGCGAAGAAGCGTCCGGCGCGCGAGGCCGCGATGGTCGCGGTCATCCGGTTCTTGGTTCGGGTCCAGAGGAAGCCTCGGAGGATCCGGCCGCCATCGAGGGGGAACGCGGGAATGAGATTGAACACCAGCAGGGCCAGGTTCACGGCCGCCAGCCATTCGGTGACCACGATCACCAGCGGTGGCGCGCTGATCTGGACGAGGAGCCACGAGGACCCCACGAAGACGCCCGAGAGCACGAGCGTGATCGCCGGCCCGATCGCGGCGACGAGCATCTCGGTCTTGCCGCTCACCCAGTCGCCGCTCATCTGCGCGATGCCTCCGAAGAGCCAGAGCCTGATCCCGGCGACGGCGATGCCATGCCGCCGGGCGAGCAGCGCGTGACCCAGTTCGTGCGCGATGAGCGAGGCGATCAGGAGCAGCGCGGCGATGATGCCGACGATCCACGCGAGCCAGATCGGAGTCCCGGGAACCTGCCCCGGCACGGCGCCGCCGGCCACGCCCCAGGCAAGCAATGCGCCGATCAGCAGCACGCTCCAGTCCGCCGAGATCCGTATCCCAGCGATGCGGGCAATCGGGACGCCGCCTCTGTTCATGCTGACGTTCTTATGGTGCTCCCAGGGCCTTTCATCTGTGTGAACGTACCCATCACGACGTCGATTCAACTCCGATCACGGGCGCGTCGCCACGGCTGAGTTCGCCGCTCGCCGCCGGCCGGCGACCTCCGGTCGTGCAGCGCGGGCGACAAGTGCGCACCAGACACCGGCGGTGAGCAGCAACACCCACGGAGTTGCCCTGCCAGGAAGCCCCACGCTGTTCTGGGACAGGTCGCCGAGGCTGGCAAATGAGAGCAGAGCCCATATCGCAAGCACGCCAAGCGTCGCGGGACCGGGCCAGGCGACCTCACTTGGTCGGGCGGCCAACCAGGCGAGCCCGGCGACCAGAACAGGGGCCAGGAGGGTGAGATCGTGACCCAGCAAGTGGGGCGACGCGAAGAGCGACAGCACGACCGCCCCGCACAGTGACGGCTCGAAGAGATCGGGCCGGCGATGAGCGACGGTCCCCAGCCAGCCCGCGACCGCTGCAGCCGCGATCCCGGCTCCGACCGCGAGCAGGAACACTCCTGGCGACTGGCCCAGGAGGCCACCGAACAGCCCGCTGGTTCCCTGCATCTGCGCGGTCGGCGAGTTGCTCGGCGTGGCGATCGCGGTCACGAACGAGACCATCGCATGGGGTCCGGCGCCGATGAGACCGATCACGACCGTGACCGCCGCCCCGCTCAGTGCCCCACCGACCGCGCGCCAGTCGCGCCGCCCGATCATGTACGCCGCAATCCCGATCACCAGCTGGGGCTTGGCGATCGCGGCGGTGAACCCGAGGACGAACCCGGCCGCTCCCGGTCGATCTCGCCGCCACAGGGCGTAGGCGCCGGCGAGTCCGATCGCTGAGACACCGTCCCACTGGCCTTCGAGGAACAGCAGGCCGGTACCGAATCCTGCGAGCGCGACCAGCACGATGCCCGCTCGCGGCAGCCGCGGCAACGCGGCGGGCCAGGGCGCGGCGCGGGTCACCAGCAGGAGCGACAGCGCCATGAGCGCGAGCTGGAGCAGCGACCAGGCGCGCCACGCCGCGCCGGCGCCCAGCAGCGTGAAGGGGAGGACGACCACGGCTGCGGCCGGCGGGTTCTCGAAGGGGATGTTGTCGTGGCTGGCCGGGGCCCCGCTCTCGACCAGCGCCCGGCGTTCGGTCGCGGTGTCGTAGATCTGAGCGGCATGACCCGAGCGGATCAGCGTCGACGCCACGTAGGTGCCGGCGAAGTCGCTGGTGGGCGCCAGCGACGCGGGCACCACCGCCCACACCTGGGCATAGTGGGCAAGGACGACCGAGGCGATGGCGACCAGCGCCGCAGCGAACCAGCGTGGGCGTTGAGACAAGGCGCTGCCCACTCTGTGGCCACGCTGCCCACGCCGCCGTCAAGCGGGCGTCACAGGACCCTCGCGAAGACCTCGAGATCCGCATCGGAGAACAGGGCAAAGGTGATCTCGCGGAGGCTCGTGTGGGGGTCCGCAAGCGCCTGGGCGGCCTCGCCGATCGCGATCTGTGCCGCGAGCTCGATCGGGAAACCGTAGATCCCGGTGCTGATCGACGGCGCCGCCACAGTGCTGCAGGAATGCTCAGACGCCAGCGCGAAGGCGCTCCGGTAGGCGGACGCGAGCAACTCGGGTTCGCCGTGGTCGCCGTCGCGCCAGCGGGGGCCGACCGCGTGGATGACGTGGCGAGCCGGGAGGCGGCCGGCGCCGGTGAGGACCGCGGACCCGGTCGGGCAGCCGTCATAGCACTGGTTGAGCTCGCGCATCAGCCTCGGCCCCGCGGCTCGGTGCACCGCTCCATCGACGCCACCGCCGCCGGCCAGCGATGCGTTGGCGGCATTGACGATCGCATCGACGGTGAGCGTCGTGATGTCGGCGCGGCGGAGCCTGATCCGGCCGTTGCCGGCCTCGCGGATGAGCCGGTCAGGCTCCATCCGAGCGCGCCAGGGCCAGGCATACGTTGTGACCACCAAACCCGTACGACGTGCTGAGCGCGAAGTCGATCCGGGCGTCACGTCCGTGGTTGGGCACGTAGTCGAGATCGCATTCGGGGTCGGGCTCGTCAAGGTTGATCGTCGGCGGCACGAACTGGTCACGAATGGCCAGAACCGTGATCACCGCCTCGACCGCACCGGCCGCGCCGAGCAGGTGTCCGTGCATCGATTTGGTCGACGACATCGGGATGGTGCTTGCCTGAGGCCCGAAAGCGGCTTTCACAGCACGGGTTTCGGCAGCGTCGTTCATCTGCGTGGAGGTCCCGTGCGCGTTGATGTAGTCGACCTCGTCGGGCTCGCGGCCGGCCCGTTTGAGTGACCGCAGGATGCAGCGGCGCGCCCCGTCTCCCTGCTCGTCGGGCTGGGTGATGTGGTACGCATCAGCGGTGGCGCCGTACCCGGCGACCTCGCCGTAGATGTGCGCACCACGCGCGACCGCATGTCCCCACTCCTCGATCACGAACATCCCGGCGCCCTCGCCCATCACGAAGCCGTCGCGGTCCTTGTCGAAGGGGCGCGACGCGCGATCCGGTTCGTCGTTGCGCGTCGACAGCGCCTGCATGGCGTCGAACGCGGCGACGCTGATGTTGGTGATCGACGCCTCCGTGCCACCGGTGATGATCGCCGTCGCCTCGCCGCGCCTGATCCACTCCGCAGCCTCGCCGATGGCGTGACCCGAGGACGAGCAGGCGCTGACGATCGCGTAGTTGACCCCTTTCGCCCCGCAGTCGATGGCGATCGCCCCGGCCGGCATGTCGATGATCATCGACGGCACCGTGAACGGGGACACCCGGCGCGGTCCCTGGTTGTAGAGCGCGAGGACGTTGCGCTCGATGACCTCGATACCGCCGACCCCGGAGGCGACGAGCACACCCACATCCTCCGCGATCGGCCGGATGTCCAGACCCGAGTCCTCGACTGCCTGGCGTGCCGCGAAGAGCGCGAGCTGCGTGCAGCGGCTGGTGCGGCGCGCCTCCTTCTTGCCGAGCACCACCTCGGGATCGAACCCCTTCACCTGCCCCGCGATCTGGGTGGTGAGATGGGACGCGTCGAAGGCGGTGATCGGCCCGATGCCTCCCTGGCCCCGGCGGCACGCCTGCCAGGTGGACTCGGCGTCGAGCCCCAGGGGGGTCACGGCGCCGATCCCGGTGATCGCCACGCGCGGACTGCCGTTGCTGCCGCTCATAGATTCGCCTCCGCGGTCTCAAGCGACGGGGCCCCCTGAGAGTGATAGCCACCGTCGACGTGAATCATCTCTCCCGTGATCGCGCGGGACAGGTCGCTGAGCAGAAACGCGGTCACGTCGGCGACCGGCCCGCTGTCGGAACTGTCCCACCCGAGTGGGGAGTGACGTCCCCAGGACGACTTCAGGGTCTCGAACCCGGGGATCGAACGCGCGGCGATGGTCTCCAGGGGACCCGCTGAGATGGTGTTCACGCGGATCCGGCGGGGACCCAGCTCGCGGGCGAGATACCTCACGATCGCCTCGAGCGCCGCTTTTGCCGGACCCATCCAGTCGTAGACCGGCCAGGCAACGCGTGCGTCGAAGGTGAGCGTGACGATCGATCCGCCGGTCTCGGGCATCAGGGGCGCGAACGCCGCGGCGAGCGTCTGCAGCGAGTAGCTGCTCACGTGAAACGCGGTGCTCACCGAGCTCCACGGCGCCTCGAGGAACCCACCGCCGAGGCAGTCGGGGGGCGCGAAGCCGATCGCGTGGACGACACCGTCAACGCCGCCCCAGGTTCCCCGCACGTGCTCGGCGACCGCCTGGACCTGGGCCACGTCGGTGACGTCCATCTCGAGCACCTCGGGCTCCGGGCTGAGGCGCTGCGCGCTCTTCCGAGTCAGGCTCATCGCTCTCCCGAAGGAGGTGAGCACCACCTCGGCGCCGGCTGCCTGTGCGGCCGCGGCGATCGCGAAGGCGATGCTCCTGGGCGTCAGGACGCCGGTGACGAGAATGCGCCTGCCACGAAGGAGGCCTTGTGCAGGGGTCGACGGATGCTGGGTACTCACAGGCGACGTACCTTATAAGGCTCGGACCGGGATCCGCAGTTACGCAGCAACGATCTCCAGCATCGCCGCGTGCCACGCCGGGGTGCCTGCCAGGATGTCGCCGCTGACGAAGACCGCGTCGGGATCACCGCACCAATCGGTGACCACCCCGCCCGCCTCGCGAACCAGCAGCGCGCCCGCGGCGATGTCCCAGAGGCCGAGGCCGAGCTCGAAAAACCCGTCGAAAACCCCTGCTCCCACATAGGCAAGATCGAGGCTCGCGGCGCCGGCGCGCCGAAGGTCCTCGAAACGCTGCAGCGCGGCGGTCATGACCGGCAGATACCGGGACAGTCGCTCCTTGCGGCGAAACGGAAACCCGGTGGCGACGACACCCGCTCCCGGGTGGGTGGAGACGGAGATCCGGCGCCCTGCACGATCAACGGCACCCTGGCCCTCCGCGGCGCTCCATACCTCACCAAGCAGCGGTGCGATCACCGCGCCGACGACTGGACGTCCGTCCTCCACGAGCGCCACGCTGACCCCGACAACCGGAAACCCGCGCATGAAGTTTGTGGTCCCGTCCACCGGATCGATCACCCACATGCGCTGGTCGCGCGTGCCGCCGGACTCCTCGGCGAGGATGGCGATGTCCGGCGCGCCCGCGCGGAGCACGCGAATCGCAGCCTGCTCGGCGGAGCGGTCCACCTCGGTGACGTAGTCGCCGGGGCTCTTGATCTCGGCGGTCAGCGTTCCCGGCCGGGCATGGGCTCTGACGACCAGCTCTCCGGCGGCCGCGGCGGCGGCGACGGCCAGCTCACGCAGGGTGTCGCGCTGCTGCACCTGACGAGGGTACGCGACGCGGACGGGACGGCTTGCGCTTCGGCGCCGCGCGTGGCGCCGGATCCGTCCGGGCGAAGAGTGCTGGATCGAGGCCGCCCTTGCTGAGCAGGGCCTCCATCGCCTCGGCTTCGCATGGGCGTGCCAGGTGGAATCCCTGGGCCATGCCGCAGCCGAGCTCGTTGAGACGCTTGACCTGCAGCGGCAGCTCGACGCCCTCTGCGACCAGCGCGAGCCGTAGCGCCTCGCCGTGACGGACGACGGTCCGTGCCAGCTCACCGCTCGAGTTGGGATCGCCGAGCTCCGCGACCAGCGGGCGCGCGATCTTCAGGATGTCGATGGGGAGCCGGCGAAGATACGCAAGCGACGTGTACCCGGTGCCGACATCATCGACGGCAACGTGGACGCCGGCGCGCTGGAGCGCGTCGAAAGTGGAGATCGCGCCGTGGAGATCCCGGAGCACGGCGTTCTCGGTGACCTCGAGGATCAGGCAGGCGGGATCGATGTCGACCGACGCCAGGCACCGTGTCACACGGTCGACGAGAACCGCACGGCTCAACTCGCCGGCGGCGACGTTGACCGATATCGCCAGCTCGGGCGTCGCCGGGTATGCGGTCTGCCAGCGCCGGAGTTGCTCACAGGCGGTGCGCATCACGTACTCCTCGATCCGCTCGATCAGGCCGCACTCCACCGCCACGGGCAGAAAGTGAAGCGGCGCGATCAGCCCCCGGACCGGGTGCTGCCAGCGCACCAGGGCCTCGGCACCGAGGATCTTCCCGGTGCGCAACTCGACGATCGGCTGGTAGTGGAGAACGAGCTCTCCCTTGTTGAGCGCGGATTCGAGCTCCTCCGCCAGGTCCGGATCCGCCGATCCGGTGGTCGAGCTGCCGTGGATGCGGTAGGTACCGGAGCCTGCGTCGCGCGCATCCTGGGCAGCGGTGCCGGCATGGCGGAGCAGGACCGCGGCGGAGACATCCTCGGCACTCGCACACGCGAGCCCGACGGACGCTCGCACCGACACCGTGACCCCCTCGGCCGCGACCGGGGCCGCGAGTGCCTCGACCACTCGCTGGGCGATCAACTCCGCCTCACGCGGATGAAGCACTTCGGGGAGCAGCAGCGCGAACTCGTCACCACCGAGCCGCGCGGCGGTGTCGGTCCGGCGCAGGCACTCGTGCAGACGCCGGGCGACCTCCACGAGGACGGCATCGCCGGTCGCATGCCCGTGTTCGGCGTTGATCCGCCGGAAATCCTCGAGATCGACGGAGATGACGCTCACGACGTGGCGCTCCGGGTCGCGCTCCAGGAATGCCCGCTCGATGCGATCAATGAAGAGCACGCGGTTGGCGAGCTGCGTGAGCGGGTCGTGAAACGCGCGGTCGTCGAGCTCGCCCTGGAGTGCCGCGAGCGCGATCAGCTCATCGTGGAGGCGGCTTCGCTCGATCGTGACGGCGAGGAGGTTCGAGAGGTCCTGGAGATGCTGGTCGTCGGCCCGGGATTCACGACGTTCGGACGCGCGCATCCCCAATGCCAGGTATCCGACGGTGCGCGACTCGTGGCGGAGGGTTACGGCAAGCCCGCGCGAGATCCCGAGGCGGGCGCAGACCCGGATGACCCATGGGTGGGCCCGCGCCTCCGCGATGTGCACCACCCCGTAGATCGGTGGCGTGCGGGCACCGCCCTGATCGTCCTCGAGGTCGGTCGAGCGCATCACATCGACCGGTGTGCCGCCACGCATCGTGGTGCGGTACGCCGCGAGCGTGCCGGCCTCGGCGATCAGGGTCAGCTCCGCGCAATCAGCCCCGAAGCGGCGGCACGCGCGCCGGAGCAGGTCGACGGACGCGGCCTCGAGGTCACGGGCTTCGAGCAGCGCCAGCGAGGTCGTGTGCAGGAAGCCGAGCCGGGTCTTCTCCCGACGGACCGCGGCCCACGCGATGGCGGCGATCGCTATCGCCACGATCGCTGTCAGCGGCACGGCGATCCAGAAGAACATCCGGCTACCCGAGCAACCGCAGGGGCCTGACCTTCGCCGCCGCATCCGGCGCGGACTCGAGCCGGGCGCGATCGATCCCACCGTGGCGCAGCAACTGCTCCACTTCGACTGCCGGCAGGGGGTGACAGAGGTGATATCCCTGACCGGCGAGGCACCCGAGGCTGAGCAGCCGGGTGACCTGCGACGCGGCTTCGATGCCTTCGGCAATGACATGCAGCTGGAGTGCGTCTGCGATGGTGACGATGGCCCTGGTGAAATCCTCATCCGCACCCCCGGCCAGGTCATCGACGAACGGCTTGGCGATCTTCAGGATGTCGACGGGGAGCCGGCGCAGGTAGCTCAACGACGAGTACCCGGTGCCGAAGTCGTCGATGGCGACACGGATTCCGGCATTGCGCAGCGCGTCGAGCTTCGCTGTCACGATCGCCGTGTCCTCGACGAACATCGACTCGGTCAACTCGAGAATCAGCGTGTCGGGTGCGAGCCCCGTCTCCTGCACGATTGCAAGCACGTCCTCGACGAACGTCGGCGAGTTCAACTGCACCACCGAGACGTTCACGCACACCGCGAGCGGCGTCGCCTGCAACCGCTGGAATGCGAGCGTCGTGGCACACGCCGTGCGCAGCACGAATTCGCCGAGCTGCATGATCAGGCCACTCTCCTCGGCGACGCCGATGAACTCGCCAGGGGCGACGATGCCTCGCAGCGGATGGTGCCAGCGGACCAGGGCTTCGACTGCGGTGATCTCACCGGTGATCAGGTTGACCACCGGCTGGTAGTGGAGGATGAACTGGTTCAGCTCCATCGCGCGCTCCAGCTCGCCGCGAAGCTTGCGACGGTCGACCACGTCGCTCTCCATTCCCGGCGCGAAGAGAACATAGCGATTCCGCCCGGTGCCCTTGGCCACGTACATGGCGACGTCGGCGTGACGCATGAGGCTCGTGGCGTTTGCGTCGGCGTTGTCTGCAACTGCGATGCCCAGCGACGCACGCACGGTGACCGATGTCCCGGAGACGGTGAAGGGTTGGCGCAGGACGTCGAGGACGCGGCGCGCGACGTGCTCGGCCTCGATCGCGCTGTCGACGCCCTCGATCAGCAGCGCGAACTCGTCACCGCCGAGGCGGGCGGCCGTGTCGGGGCGGCGCAGACAACCGCGAATCCGCGCTGCGACCTCGACCAGGAGCGCGTCACCGGCGGCGTGCCCGAGGGTGTCGTTGACGCCCTTGAAATCGTCGATGTCGAGGAAGATCACGGCGACGCTGGCGGCGCCATCGGCGCAGCGCCGCAGTGCCTGCTCGATGTGCTGTCCGAAGAGCGACCGGTTGGCGAGATCCGTCAGCGAGTCGTGATACGCCTGATGGGTCAGCTGCTCCTGGAGCTCGGTCAGGCGTGCGATCGACCGCTCCATCCGGCTGTTCTCGAGGATGGCCGTCGTCCGCGTGGCCAGGGTGCGGAAAAGGCGAAGGTCGCGCGCATCGAAGGTACGGGCGTCGAGGTGGCCGCCGACCATCAGGCTGCCGATCATTCGCGACTCGCCTCGAAGCAGCGCCACCATGGCCTCGTTGACGCCGCGCCGGCTGAGCATCTCCGAGCTCGGATCATCGGCCGCGCCGGCGCGCACGATCACGCCGGCGGTCTCT
>OBLT010001326.1_pt1 | contig 15913 bp, 15 predicted proteins | sample 1518721 | NCBI WGS metagenome assembly OBLT01 (sample SAMEA3539307, study PRJEB22396) | soil metagenome | biome: tundra; feature: field; material: soil | place: USA | collected 2010-05 | depth 0.15 m | reverse complement strand
GAGACGGCTGCAACGCAGAGAGACGCGGAGATGCAGAGCTCAATGCCACGGGCGGTGCCGAGGCGGAATGGGATGGGAAACCTGGGGAGAGGGGCGCGTGAGCGGAGCGGATGATTTTGACGCGGAGGCGCGGAGGCACGGAGGAAGACGCGGAGAAGCAGCGGGGAAGTCAAGAGCGGAGAGCGCGGAGGCAGCGGAGATCTGGCGGCTACGCAGCGCGGCGGGCGCGACAGGGGAAGTTTGGTGAGAACGCCATGACGAAGAATCAACGAATTGCGGGGAGGTTTCCGGAGAGAGAAGGCAGCAGAACATATGGGGCCGCGGCCCAATGTTTTTTCTGGGGCAATGGACGGTTTGTCGCCTCCCCCGATCCGGGCCCCTCCCACGGCGCTGGCGGTTCAGGTTTTACCGGATCGTGCCGATCTGATTAGTGAGACCATGCCGCAGCTACCCAATCGAAGCTTGACCGTCGTATGGAAGCCAATGGTCGTGTGCCCGCAGCCGGACTTCTACCGGCGCATGCAAACCGTGCTCACGGAACTCGCGCTCGAGCAGCCGTGCACGCTCGCCGAGTACCCGCGCGGCGGCACGATTGCCGCCCTGGCGGAACGCAACGCATGCAACGTCTGCTTCATCGACGTGGCGACCGACTCCGAGCGCGCCCAACTGCTGATTTCCGAACTGGCCCCGTCCGTGCCCGTGGTGGCGCTGCACCCGCGCAACGACGCCGATCTGATTCTGCGCTGTCTCCGCCGGGGCGCCTGCGAGTTCGTTGCCGATCCCACGGCCGACGCGCTGGGCTCGGTCTTCGAGAGGCTGGGGCGCACGCGCCAGGACGCGGCGCACCACGTGGCGGGCACTTTGTACTGCGTGGTGCCCGGCAAGCCGGGCTGCGGCGCGAGCACGCTCGCCGCCCACCTGGCGATTCAATTGCGCAGCGGCGGCGCCAACCCGGTCCTGCTGGTGGATGGCGATCCCTTGACGGCCAGCATCGCGTTCATGCTCAAATTGAAACCGCAGTTTCACCTGGAAGACGTCATGCGCGACTGGGCGCGGATGGACGATGACGTGTGGTCGCGGCTCACCGTGCGGGCTTTCGGACTGGACGTGCTGGCCGCGCCGGAGGACCCCACCACCCGCACGGAGGTGAGCCGCCAGTTCGCCGGCGAGTTGTGCGCCTTCTGGCGCGAACGCTACGAGGCGGTGGTCTTGGACCTGCCGGACGTGCGCGCGGCGGCGGATTGCGGCTTTGCGGCGGCGGCCGACAGCGTTCTGCTGGTCACCACCAACGAACTGGCGGCATTGCAGGCCACCCGCCGCGGCCTCCGCTACCTGGAGTCGGGCGTTACCGACCGCGCCAAGCTCCGCCTGATCCTCAACCGCGCCACCGCGGCGATCGGCTTACAGCGCGAGGATGTGAAAACCGCTTTGGCCATGCAGCCCTTCGCCACCCTCAGCAACGATTACGAAAGCATCCAGTCGGCGGTGCTCGAAGGCAAGCCCGTGGCGCCGGGTTCGCGCTACGGCGCGAGCGTGCAGGCGCTGTGGGAGCAACTATGCCACAAGAGCGGTCCGCAAAGGAAAAGCGCATCCTGGCTAACTTCCCTGCTCCGCCCGAAAAAGTTAGTAAGTCGGTAACATGTTAGATCCGACTAAGTGGTCACACCGATTTCGGTTTGATATGTCCGATGTTAGTCTGATGTTAGAAGGAAGCCTGCACCGTGAAAACATACTGTAAGCGCTTTTGGCGGGACACGCACGGACAGGATCTGGTGGAGTACGCCCTGGCAGCGGGTATGGTTGTGGTTGCAGGGGTCGCCGCGATGCCTACGCTGAGCACCGCGGTCAACAATGTATTCGCAAAAATAGCCTCGATCATCCAATCGAGCGTTCAATAAATAAGGGAGATAACTCATGAAACGGATCCAGGAATACGTCTTAAGACTGCAGGTCTGGAGGGATACGGGCGGGCAGGACTTGGTGGAATACGCGCTGACGGCGGGCCTCGTGGCCGTTGCCGCGGTGGCCGCCATGCCCACGCTGAGCGCTACGGTCAGCACCGTGTTCTCCAAGATCGGCTCGATCATCAACAACAACGTGAAGTAACGCGCCGCTCCCAGCATGGCGGGGCAGGCGCGGCCGGCCTGTCGGATCTGCCCCGTCCACTCCCCGCCGGATTCGGCGGAATCGCGCGTGCGCGGGGTTTACTCCGGTGAACATCGCGCGGTTTACCCGGGTTGCCATCCCGGCATACACCGGAGCCAGCCTTGCAGTCGTTTGCACTAGGGGATATTCTTGGTTCCGGTACCATACTGGAGGAAGACGATGTCCGACGATCTGGAGAACGCACCCGAGTCCGAGTGCACGGTCTGCTACGCCGCTCACGATGAGGAGATCCACGAGGCGACGCTGAGCATCCACCGGTGGTTCCACCATCAGGTAACGCACGATTTCGAAGACGACGCGGTGTACCTGCCGGAGTTGGACGGCAGGCTGGTGGCGGTTTAAGGCCGAGCCAGCGCGCGCAGCAGGCGAACGCCCCCGGCGAGATCCCTGAAGCGTTCCCGCTGGTCTTCCGTCTCGCGTTCCACGTTCAACGGCCCGCGGAAGCCGAGTTTCCGCAGCGTCTCCACGAATCGCCCAATCCCTACCGACCCCTCGCCGAGCGGGCGTTCCACGCCCAATGCGCCGTGCACTCCGGGCGCCGGCCAGTCGCCGTCCTTGCAATGCACGGAAATCACCAGCGGCGCCAGCGTCTCTAGCGCCGCAATCGGTTCCCCCGTGCCGTAGAGGATGAGATTCGCCGGGTCGAAATTGATGCGCAGATTGCGGCGGTCCACGTCGCCCATGAATCCCAGCAGCACGCGCGCCGGCTCCTGGCCGGTCTCCAGTGCGAAGCTCTGGCCGTGCCGCGCCGCATGGTCAGAGACGGTGCGCACCATCTCCCGCACCGCGACGTAGTCGGCGTGCCCGGCGTCCTCCGGCACAAACCCGATGTGGCACGCAATGCTCCCCACCCCGAGTTGCGCCGCGAAATCGCTGACCGCGAGCGTTCTAGCCAGGCGCACGGCGCGCGTCTTTTCCGGGACGAACCCGACGGTGCGCGCCACCGCTGGAATATCGGCGTAGTCTTCGCCCTCGTAAGCGGCGAACACCGTCACCAGCGTGAGGCCCGCCGCTTCCAGCGCGGCCTTCCACTGCGCGGCCACGGCACCGGTCAGGCGCATGCTACCCGGAATGCCCATTTGTCCATAGCGCACCCCGAGCGAGCGCACCATCTCCAGATCGTCGCGCTCCGCCCAGAACATTACCCCAGGTTCGAACATAGGATCTTCCTTCCGTCTCTTTCGCGGGCCACCAGGAGGGCGTGCATCAACTCCACCGCGAGGGCCGAGTCCCGCGGAGGGCACCGCTCGGGCTGCCGGCCCAGGCGGCAGCACTCCACGAAGTATTCGATCTCGGCGGCGTACCCATCGCGCACGGCCTGTCCATCGCACCCTAGCGGCAGCGCCTGTTCGGTCTGCGTATAGAGCGTCGGTGGCCGCCCGGCGGAATTGTACTCAATGGTTCCTCCGTCCATCGTGACGCTGTATTCCATGCCGAAGGGGAAGGCGCCCTCGTGCTGCCAACCGCCCGACACGACGACCACCCCGAACGGATAGAACAATTGCCCGTGAAGCATGTCCAAGCCGGCGGCCGCATCGCAGTGACCCACGGCCGACACCGCTTCGGGCGCGCCGAAAAGATCGAGACACATGTCGACATCGTGGATCAAGAGGTCGAAAACGCCGCCGCCGCTTTTTGCAGGGTCCTTGAGCCATCCGCCCCATGCCGGGGCCGCGCAGCGCCGGCGGAAAAATGCGCCGCGCACGGCGCCGAGAGAGGGCAGTGCATGGCGCAGCGCCACATACTCGGGGAAAAATCGCAAAACCTGCGCGCTCATGAGGATCCTGCCGGCACGCTCCGCCTCGGCGATCATGTAGCGCGCGCCCGCGCCCTCCAGCGCCATGGGCTTTTCCACCAGGACGTGCTTGCCGGCGCGCAGCGCTTGCACCGCCACCGCTTCGTGCAGGAACGTAGGCAGGCAGAGATCCACCGCATCGATGTCGGCGTCGCCGAGCACGGCCGCCAGGTCGCGGTATTGCTTGACCGCGGAAAAATCGAAGCGTTCGCCGGGGCGCCCCAAATTGCCCTGTGTGGCCGAAAGGTCGCCAGAGAGCTGACGCTCATCGTTCGAAAACACCGCCGCCAACGTGGCGCCCGCCACGTCGCGCAACGCGCGCAGATGAACGCCGCCCATGAAGCCTAGTCCAAGCATCGCGATTCGCATCGTTTCACGATCTTACCGCGTGGCGGGGGGGTGGCGCTCCCGCCAGGGGCGGAACCGGCCGCGCGTGGTCCGCGGGGCTTCGGGCCGCGGCCCTGCAAAAATAGACAACCGAATTGAATATTAATGTGCTTGACTTTCTTGCTGGTTAGATATTTAATATTTGCGGCGGAAGTCTCGCTGGTGAATTTATGGCTTATGAAACGGTGGTACTGGACCGGTGCCCCTTTTTCGAGCAGTTCCAGCCCAAACACCTGGACAAGCTCATGACGCTGGGCTCGCCGGTTCACTTCACAGAAGGCGACATTCTCTTCCGGGAGGGCGACGACGCTCCGCAGTTTTACGTTCTGCTCTCCGGAAGGGTGGCATTGGAGGCCAATTTCGGCGGCCGGCAAGTGCGCATCGACACTCTCTTTGGGGGCGATGAACTTGGCTGGTCGGCCGTCCTCGAGCGCCAGAAACAGTTCCAGGCGCGCGCGCTGGATTCTGTCGAAGCGCTGGTTTTCGAGGTTTCCCGCATGCACGACGCATTTGACGGAAATCCCTATTTCGGCCGGGCGTTTCTGGAGAGACTGCTGATGGTGGTCGCGGAACGGCTTCAGAACACGCGCCTGCAACTGGCTGCGGCCCTGGCGGAGACCCAATCGCTCCCCAGCCGGGGTCGTGAGCGGTGAAGCCCAATGTCCGCCGGCACGGTTGCTCCCCCGAACACGCGGATTTCTCCATGGGTGGCATGTTCGTTACCATGGTTTCTTCTCAGCACGTCCAAGGAGAACCCGATGGGCAATCGCAGCACGCAGCAACTGGTAAACGAACTGCTTGGCAGCGCGCATCTCTTCCTCGCCGCGGTCAGCGGAGTGATGGAGCAGAAGCTGCTTTCCGAGATCGTGGGCAAGCAACTCTCGCTTTCCCAGTTGAAGATTTTGAAGCTGTTGGACCTCACCGAGGCTCACAATGTGGGCGATGTCGCGGCCTTTCTGGGCGTCAGCGACGCGGCGGCCAGCAAGGCCGTGGACCGGCTGGCCAGACTGAAGTACCTGCGGCGAACGGAGAGCCGCCAGGACCGGCGGAGCAGCGATCTGTCGTTGGCCGTGGCCGGCCGCAAATTGCTGACGCGGTACGAAGCGGCCAAGGACGGAAAGCTCGCCCAAATGTTTCGCGACCTGGACCCGGACGAACTGCGGCAGTCCTCGGCATTTTTGGACCGCATGACCAAAGGAATCGTCCACGACAGCGCCAACCCCGAAGAGATCTGTCTGCAATGCGGGATCTATATGAAACAGCGTTGCCTGGTGCGGGAGGCCGGGCGGACGCAGTGTTCCTACCAGTTACGCAAGAGTAAGCAACAGGTGAGAGGCGATGCTACGGAAGCTAAAGTTTCAACGCGAGGCAGACCCCGGGTGGGCCGCACTGGTTAGTGAGCGTCCCGGCTGCGAGGGTCTGTTCTCCTGCCTGCAATGCGGTGCGTGCTCGGGCACCTGCCCGCTCTCCAGTTACATGGATTTCAGCCCGCGCCGCATGGTAGCCCTCGTCCGCGAAGGTTTTCGCCAGGATGCGCTAAGTTCCAAGACCATCTGGCTGTGCGCATCCTGTTACTCCTGCGCGGTCCACTGTCCCCGGCAAATCCATATCACCGACATTATGTACAGCCTCAAGCGGGAGGCCATCCAGTACCGGCTCTACCCGGTCCGTTTCCCCGTGCCGGTGCTGGCGCAGGAGTTCTGTAAGATGGTGCGCCGGCGCGGGCGCAGCTCCGAGTTCTGGTTGGTGCTGCGCATGGCGCTGCGATCCAATCCCCTCATCTTACTCGGCATGTGGCGCACCGGCTGGCAACTGATGCGCACCGGGCGGCTCAGCCTGCGCATGGACCGGATTCGCGATGTGGGCAGCCTGCCGCGGGAGCTGCCTTCCCGGGAGGTGGTGTAGTGGCCACGGGCTACGGATATTTCCCCGGCTGCTCGCTGAAGGGCACGGGCGCGGCATACGAAGAGAGCCTGCTGGAGTTGTTCAGGGTGCTCGGTCTGCCGCTGGCGGAACTGGGGGACTGGAACTGCTGTGGCGCAACTTCCTACATGTCGATCGACGAGCGTTCCGCTTTCCTGCTCTCGGCGAGAAACCTGGCGCTGGCGCACCAGGAGAAACATCGCGACCTGGTGGCGCCGTGCAGCGCCTGCTACCTGGTGCTGCGCAAGACGCAGGACTATATCGTGCGCTATCCGGAGATCGGCCGCGAGGTCAAAGAGTCGTTGGCTAACGGCGGACTGGGCGCGCTCACCTCCATCCGCGTCCGCCATCCGTTGGAAGTGCTGTATCACGACGTGGGAGCCGCGCGGCTTCGCGCCAAGGTGGCGCGGCACTGGCACGGCGGGCAAGTGGCCTGCTATTACGGCTGCCAACTGGTGCGCCCCTACGGCGAAGCCGATTGCGACTCCAATCCCATGCGCATGGACGAGTTGCTGCGCGCCGTGGGAGTTCCCACGGTGGATTACTCGTTGAAGACGAAATGCTGCGGCGGGTCGCTGACCGGCACCACGCATTCGGTGGGCGTGCGCCTGAACTACATCCTGTTGAAAGAGGCGGCGCGCAAAGGCGCTCAGGCGATGGTCACTGTGTGCCCGCTGTGCCAGTACAATCTGGACGCCTACCAGGCCGAGATTCGCCGCGCCACCGGGGAGCCGCTGGAGATGCCCATTCTGTACTTCACGCAGATCCTGGGCTGGGCATTGGGGGGCGATACCGGCGCGCTGGGGTTGGGGCGCGCCATCTCGGGACGCAAGGCCATCGGGCAGTGGTTCCCCAAACACGAGGTGGCAAAAGAAGCCTATGTCTGACCCAAACGGCGCGGTTCGAATCGGCGTGTACAGTTGTCATTGCGGCACCAACATCGCCGCCACGGTGGACGTCAAGGCGCTGGCCGAATACGCGGCGACCCTACCCAACGTAGTGGTGTCGCGGGCCTACAAATACATGTGTTCCGAGCCCGGCCAGGACCTCATCCGGCAGGACATCCGCGATGCCCGGCTGAACCGCATCGTGGTGGCGTCCTGTTCCCCGCACCTGCACGAGCACACCTTCCGCACGGCCTTGAAAGTGGGCGGATTGAATCCCTATTTCTTCCACATGGTGAACATCCGGGAGCAGGCCTCCTGGGTGCATACCGACAAGGCGCAGGGCACGCGCAAGGCCAAGGACCTGGTACGCGCGGCGGTGCGGCGCGTGGCCTGTCACGAGGCGCTCGAGACCTCGCGGGTCGCCATCCATCCCGACGTGCTGGTAGTGGGCGGCGGAATTGCGGGGATTCACGCCGCGCTCACCCTGGCCAATGCCGGCAAGCATGTCTACCTGGTGGAGAAGGAACCCACCATCGGCGGCCACATGGCGAAATTCGACAAGACCTTCCCCACGCTGGACTGCGCCGCGTGCATCCTGACGCCCAAGATGTCGGCCGTGCGCGCCCATCCCAATATCACCCTCTGGACTCTCTCGGAGGTGACCAAGGTCGATGGCTACGTGGGCAACTATAAGGTCGCCGTGCTGCGGCGCCCGCGATACGTCGACGAGGATCTGTGCGCCGGATGCCTGGAATGCCTCGACGCCTGCGTTTACAAACAGGCCAAGGTGCCGGACGATTTCAATTTCGGCTTGAGCAACCGCAAGCCGATCTACATTGCGTTCCCCCAGGCCGTCCCGCAGGTGCCCGTGGTGGATCCGGAAACCTGCATTCAATTCAAATCGGGAAAATGCAAGAAGACCTGCATCGCAGCCTGCGGTGAGCGCCATGCCATCAACTTGCAGGCGCAACCGAGGGAGGAACACATCGAGGTCGGCACGGTAATTCTGGCCACCGGTTTCCAGGCCTTCGATGCCGCCCGTGTGCCCTACTACGGCTATGGCACATATCCCAACGTGTACACCGCGCTCGAAGTGGAGCGCCTCGTCAATGCCTCCGGGCCCACCGGCGGTGAAGTGATCCTGCGCGATGGGCGCAAGCCGCAAACCGTCGGCATCGTCCATTGCGTGGGTTCGCGCGACGAGAACACGCACCGCTGGTGCTCGCGCGTGTGCTGCATGTATTCCCTCAAGCTCGCGCACCTCATCAAGGAACACACCGGCGCCGAGGTCTTCAACTTCTACATCGACATCCGGACGCCAGGCAAGGGATTCGAGGAGTTTTACCAGAAACTGTTGAGCGAGCGCGTCCACTTCATCCGCGGCAGGGTGGCGGAAGTCACCGAATGGGAACTGGATCCCAGCGAGAGAGGCAAGCTCGTCATCCGCGTGGAAGACACGCTCGCCGGATTTGTGCGCCGCATCCCGGTGGATATGGTGGTGCTGGCGACCGGCCTGGAACCCCGCGCGGATGCCCCGGAAGTGCGCCGGATGTTCAATATCTCCTGCGGCAGCGAAGGCTTCTTTCTGGAGCGCCATCCCAAGCTCGCTCCCGTCAGCACGTTTACCGAAGGCGTCTTTCTGGCGGGCTGCTGCCAGGCGCCCAAGGATATTCCCGATACGGTGGCGCAGGCGGGCGCCGCGGCGGCCGAAGCGTTGGCCCTCATCGACGCGGGTTATGTCGAGACCGAACCCAATACCGCCCACGTGATGGAGGAGATTTGCGGCGGATGCAAGACCTGCATCGCCATGTGTCCCTATCACGCCATTTCCTTCCTCGGCGAGATTCATAAGTCCAGAGTGAACGAGGCGCTCTGCAAGGGCTGCGGCACGTGCGTGGTGGCGTGTCCTAGCGGCGCCATGCGGCAGAATTTGTTCGAAGACCAGGAGATCTTCGAGGAGATCGAAGGGATATTAACCGATGCCTGATGGTTTTGAACCCAAGATCGTGGCTTTCTTCTGTAACTGGTGCACCTATCTCGCGGCCGACCTGGCGGGGACTTCGCGCATCAAGTACGCGCCCAATGCCGAAGTCGTGCGCGTCATGTGCTCCGGCCGCGTGGACGTGCAGTTTGTCCTAAAGGCATTTGCCAAAGGCGCCGACGGCGTGCTGATTGGCGGTTGCCATCCCGGGGACTGCCACTATCAGGAGGGCAACTACAAGGCGCTGCGCCGATATCGGTTGCTCAAGAGGCTCCTCAAGCAGATGGGCATCGAGGAGGAGCGATTGCGCCTGGAGTGGATCTCCGCCGCCGAGGGCGATCGCGTGCGCGTGGTCATCAACGAAATGGTGGCGCAGTTGAAGGTGCTGGGACCACTGTGCAAAACCGGCGAAGAACGCGCGCGCCTGTCGGAGGTCGCATGAAGCCCAAAGTTGCGTTCTACTGGTGCGCCTCCTGCGGCGGCTGCGAGGAGGCGGTGCTCGACCTGGCGGAAGATCTGCTCAAAATCCTGGAGGCGGTGGACATCGTCTTCTGGCCGGTCGCGCTGGATTTCAAGGAGAAGGATGTGGAGGCGATGGACGATGGCTCCATCGCGATCTCCTTCATCAACGGCGCGGTGCGCACCACGGACCAGTTGAAGATGGCCCGTCTGCTGCGCCAGAAGTCGCAAATCGTCGTTGCCTTCGGCGTATGCGCGCAAGCTGGCGGCATCCCGGGACTGGCGAACCTGACCGACGCCAAGGGCGTGCTCGACGAAGCTTACGGCGGCACCGTCACGCCGCAGCAGGAGTCTCGCGAGAATGGTTACAAGCTGACCCTGCCCAAGCTGTTCGATTCGGTTTTCGCCCTGGACCGGGCCATCCCGGTGGATTATTATGTCCCCGGCTGCCCGCCATCCCCAAAGATCGTCTGGGACGCGTTTCAAGCCCTGCTCGCGGAGCCGCTGCCCCCGCCCGGCGCGGTGCTGGCGCCCGACCGCGCCATGTGCGACGAGTGCCCGCGCCGCGACACGCATCCCGAGGAATTGCAACTGGAACGTTTCCGGCGAGTGCAGGAGCGCGTGTTGGATACCGATCAGTGCATCCTGGCGCAGGGTGTGCCGTGCCTGGGGCCGGCCACGCGCGCGGGGTGCGGGGCGAGGTGCATCAACGGCAACATGCCGTGCACCGGCTGTTTCGGACCCACCAGCCGGGTGCGCGATTTCGGCGCCAAAGCGCTCTGTTCGGTGGCTTCCATCATCGGCGGTGGCGCTAGCGTGGAGGATATCGACCGCATCTTCGATGGCATTCCCGACCCGGTGGGCACCTTCTACCGGTACAGCCTGCCGGCGTCTTTCCTGGAACGAAAACGATTGGAGTGACCACATGGCGAGCATCACCATACCTGCTTCCAAGCGCCGAATCACCATCGATCCGATTACGCGGCTGGAAGGCCACGGCAAAATCGAGATCTTCCTCAACGAGGAGGGTTCGGTCGACCGGGCTTATTTCCAGGTGCCCGAGCTGCGCGGCTTCGAGAAGTTCGCCCAGGGCCGTCCGGCGGAGAGTATGCCGCAGATCACGTCGCGCATCTGTGGCGTCTGCCCCACGGCTCATCACATGGCATCCACCAAGGCGCTGGATCAGCTCTACCAGGTGACGCCGCCGGCTGCCGCGCTTAGAATCCGCGAACTCGTGTACAGCACGTTCATGCTGGAGGACCACGCGCTGCATTTCTATTTTCTGGGCGGCCCGGATTTTGTGGTGGGACCCAAGGCGCCGGCCGCGGAACGCAACGTCCTGGGCGTCATCGCCAAAGTGGGCGCGGACGTTGCTCTGCAGGTGATCGCCATGCGCCGCAAGTTGCGGGACCTGGTCGCCCTGGCAGCGGGCAAGGCCATTCACCCGGTCTTCGGTGTGCCGGGCGGCGTATCGAAGCCACTCACGCCCGAGGACGCGGAGCAATTCCGCACCGTGGCGGGCGAGGCTTTGGAATTTGCCAAATTCACCTATGGTCTTTTCCGGAAGGTGGTGCTGGGCAACTCCGCCTACGTGGATCTGATCCGCTCCGCCATGTTCACCCACCGCACTTATTACATGGGCATGGTGGATGCGCACAACCGGCTGACGTTCTACGATGGCATGTTGCGCGTGGTGGCCCCCGATGGCCATGAATGGGCCAGGTTCCACCCCAACGAATATCAGACCTTCATCGAAGAGCACGCCGAGCCATGGACCTACATGAAGTTCTGCCACCTCAAGAGCCTGGGTTGGCGGGGATTCACGGAAGGTCCGGAAAACGGCATCTACTGCGTGGCGCCGCTGGCTCGCCTCAACGCCGCCGAGGGTATGGCGACTCCGCTGGCCGAGGAAGCGTACCTGGAGTTCTTTGGCACGCTCGGCGGCAAGCCGGTGCACTACACCCTGGCGAATCATTGGGCGCGAGTGATCGAGATGCTGTACGCGGCCGAGCGCATGCATGAGCTGGCCCATCATCCGGAAATCGCCGATCCCGATGTGAGGGTCATCCCCACGGAGATTCCCCGCGAGGGAATCGGCGCGGTGGAAGCGCCCCGCGGCACGCTTTTTCACCACTATCGGACGGACGGGCAGGGCCTCATCACCAAGGCCAACCTTCTGGTGGCTACGCAGAATAACGCGGCGCGCATCGCCTTGAGCGTGGAGAAGGCGGCGCGCGGGCTGATTACCGCGTTTAAGGTTGACGACGGCATTCTGAACATGGTGGAAATGGCGTTCCGCGCCTACGATCCGTGTCTCGGATGCGCTACTCACGCGCTGCCCGGCAGCATGCCGCTGTGGCTTCGCGTATGCGACCGGCAAGGCAATGTGCTGACCACGGTGAGGCGGGACTATGACGGGAGTATCCACCGGGATTAAACCCACCGGGATTAAACCTCGCGGGAGTGAATCATCCATCCGCCTGCTGGGCCTGGGCAACGACATCCTGGCCGACGACGCGCTGGGCATCCTCGTGGCGCGCCAGGCGGAGGCCCGTTTCGGCGGGCAAGTGGAGGTGGTCTCCTCCTCGCAGGCGGGCTTTCATGTGATGGATCAATTGCTCGGTGTGTCGCGCCTCGTGGTGGTGGACTGCATACAGACCGGCGCCGCGAAACCGGGAACGGTTTACGTGCTGGACGAACATGCCGTGCGGCCGGCGCCCGGCGTCTCGTCCCACTCCCTGGGCATATTCGAAGTGCTGGCCGTGGCGCGAAGGCTCGGCCTGCCCGCGCCGGCGGAATGCGTGATCGTCGCCGTGGAGGCGGCCGACTGCACCACCGTCGGCGGCAGCATGCATCGCGATGTGGAAGCCGCCATACCGGCGGTCATGGAATGGATCGGGCGGTTTCTGGCGGTCGAACCTGGAGGCGCCGTATGAGCGACCCCAGGACAATCTGGCTGGTGGCCACCAATATCGCCTTGGGCGCTGCGGTGGTGTTGCTCATCCTGGGGGTGGTGACCGGAACGCTCTGCGAACTCATTGTGAAGCTCAAGCGGCGGCACGCCGCATGGGCGGAGCTGGACCGCGATATGCAGCGCATGTTCGGAGGGCTGCCTTTCGCCAGAAAACATCACCGGCGATAGGCGCCGGCGATATCCTTGCATCAAGCCACGCACGCTGCGTACAGCCGCACCCTGCATTGACACCGGCGCTGCCTGATCTTACACTTCTGGCTATCCATGAGATTCAGACATACCTGTCAATTGGTCTGCTTTGCCGGAATCCTGGCGATCGCCTCGCCGGCACTGTTTGGCGCCGTACCCGCTTCTCCGGTTCGCGTGTGGGAGACGGAAATCACCATCCCCACCTACCTGGCCGGCGATCCCGAACCGAACCCCATGTTCTACTTCGGGCGGCAGTCGCAGGGAGCGCAAGCGCCGGTCTACCCGTATCCGATGTTCGATACGCTCACCGGAAAGAAGGCGGACAAGACCTACCGGATCGTCTATCTGGAGAACGAGTACCTGCGGATCGGCGTCCTGCCGGAGATTGGGGGCCGCATCTTTGAAGGCGTCGACAAGACCAACGGCTACAACTTCATTTACCGCCAGCACGTGATCAAGCCGGCGCTGATCAGCATTCTGGGCGCCTGGATATCCGGCGGCGTGGAATGGAACATTCCGCATCATCATCGCGCCACCACATTCCTGCCTGTTCAGTACCAGGTGGAGGAGAACGCCGACGGCAGCCGCACCATCTGGGTGGGCGAACTGGAATTGCGCCAGCGCATGCGATGGGCCGTGGGCTACACGCTCCGCCCGGGGAAATCGTATCTGGAAGCGTCCCTGCGAATCCTCAATCGTACGCCCGTGGAAAACTCCATGCTGTGCTTCGCCAACGTGGCGGTTTCCGTGAACGACAACTACCAGGTCATCTTTCCGCCCAGCACGCAACTGGGGACCGGCCACTCCAAGCGCGAGTTCACCAAGTGGCCCATCAACGACGAGGGTGTCGACGTCAGTTGGTGGAAGAACCACCCTTCCTCGGTCTCTATTTTTGCCTGGAATTACCAGGACGATTTCTTCGCCGGCTACGACCACGGCAAGCAGGCGGGAACCATGAGCATCGCCGACCACAACGTCGTGCCGGGCAAGAAGTTCTTTGAGTGGGGGACCAATGCCGGCGCTCGCAATTGGGACTCCAATCTTACCGACTCCGATGGCCCCTACATCGAACTCATGACCGGGGCCTATTCGGACAACCAGCCCGACTACAGTTGGCTGCAGCCCTACGAGGGCCGCTCGTTCTCGATGAACTGGTATCCGTTCCGCGACATCGGTGGAGTTAAGAAGGCCAATCTTGAGGCAGCCGTCAACCTGGATGTGAGCAACGGTGTGGCCAAGGTGGGCTTCTACGCCACGTCCGCCCACGCGGCGGCGAAAGTCACTCTTAAGGCCGGGGACAAAGTGCTGCTCCAGGAGACGGTCGCCATCCATCCGGGCAAGCCATACGTGCATCAGGTGACACTGCCCGCCGGGTTGGATGAGCACGACCTGGTGGCCGCCCTGTGGGCCGAAGGCAAGGAACTGGTATCGTATTCGCCGGTCCGTCTCGAAGCCGAGGCGGCGCCGAAAGGTGTCACCGCGCCACCGCCGCCCGCGGACGTGAAGACCAACGAAGAACTATACCTGATCGGTTTGCGGGCCGAGCAGTTTCACGATCCCAGTATCGACGCCGCGCGGTATTGGGAAGAAGCGTTGCGCCGCGACCCGGGCGATGCCAGGGTGAACACCGCCCTGGGTATCGCGAGGTTCCGGACTGCGCGGTATGAGGAGGCCGAAAAATTCTTCCGCCGCGCGCTGGATCGTGTCACCGACCGCTTCACCGCGCCGAAAGACGGCGAAGCGTTCTACTACCTGGGAGCTACTTTGAAGGCGCGGGGCAGGGAAGCCGAAGCCTACACGTACCTCTACAAGGCGGCCTGGAGCCAGGCGTGGAAAGCGCCGTCCTATTACGGGCTGGCGGAGATTGCGGCCGGGCGCGGAGACTTTCTGGCGGCGCTCGATTTCAGCGAGCGCTCTATCGGCGCCAACGCGTCCAACATCCGGTCCCTGAATCTGCAGGCCGCCGTCTTGCGCCACCTGGGGCGCGGCAAGGAAGCCTTGCAGGTGCTGGCATCGGCCGCGCATAGGACGGACCCGCTGGATGTACGCTCCATGGCGGAACGCTGGCTGGCTTCCAAGGACGCCGGCGCCGGGAAGACGTTGGCGTCCACCATGAACCAGCATCCCGCAACGGCCCAGGAGACGGCCGCCGAATACCTCAACGACGGCCTATGGCAGGACGGCATCGACGTGCTTCTGCAAATGAGGGCGGCGGCGCCGAAGGCATCGGCAATTCAGCCCATGGTCTATTACTATCTGGGCGAGTTTGCGGCGAAATTGGGGCAGGCGGAAAAGGCGTCCGAGTATCGCCGGCTAGCCATGGCGATGCCGCCGGATTATGTGTTCCCGTTTCAAAATGAAGCCATCGATGTGCTGCGGCAGGCGATCGCGGCCAACCCTCGCGATGCCCGCGCGCCCTACTACCTGGGCAATCTGCTGTTCGACGGGCAACCGGAAGAGGCGACCAGGTTGTGGGCAGTGGCAGCCAGCCTCGACCCTTCGTTCGCCATCGTGCACCGCAATTTGGCCACTGCCTATGCGCACCGGAAACCCGCGCCCGATATCGCCAAGGCGATCGCGGAACTGGAACTCGCGGTTGCGGCCAGCCGCAAGTACGCCCTGCATTTCACCGAACTCGATGAACTCTACGAGCAGGCCGGCATCCCAATCGAGAAGCGGCTCCCGCTCTTCGAGACAAACCAGGAAGTGGTGGCCCAGCGTGACGATTCGCAAAACCGCGCCATCGCCCTGAAGATCGCCATGGATAAGTATGACGACGCGATCCGCATGATGACCGGGAGGAAGTTCGCCGTCGCCGAAGGCGCCAACCTGAACGTGGCGGAGAACTGGAGCAACGCGCACCTGCTGCGCGGCCAGCAGAAAATGAAGGCGGGGCGTTACCCGGAGGCGCTGGCCGATTTCCAGACCGCTGGAACGATACCAGCCAATCTGCCGGGCACGGGGGGCCGCGGCGGCAGCGGCGCCGCCGCCGAGGTGGCGTACTGGTCCGGGGTCGCACAGGCAGCGCTGGGCGATCGCCAGAAGGCGCTGGAATCGTGGAACCGGGCCGGGGCGCCCGCGCAGGCCGGGCCGGGCGGCCGGGGAGGTCCCAGAATGGGAGGCGGTGCGCAAACCTACTACCAGGGGCTCTG
>OBLT010001320.1_pt1 | contig 15942 bp, 14 predicted proteins | sample 1518721 | NCBI WGS metagenome assembly OBLT01 (sample SAMEA3539307, study PRJEB22396) | soil metagenome | biome: tundra; feature: field; material: soil | place: USA | collected 2010-05 | depth 0.15 m | reverse complement strand
TCATCGCCCCGCTCATCATGTTGCCGAACAGACGGACGGCCAGGGCCAGCGTGCGGGAAAGCTCGCTGATGATGTTGAATGGCAACATGATCACCGTCGGCTCGACGTAGGACTTGAGATAGCCCCTCACGCCTTGGTCCGCGATGCCGAAGAGGGGCACTGCGACGAACACGCAGAGCGCGAGTGCCACCGTGGTCGACAGCGAGCCCGTCGGCGGATCGTAACCTGGAAGGATCGTACACAGGCTGGCGGTGGCAAGAAAGAGAAAGAGCGTGCCTAGGAAGCCAAGATACTTTTCCGGGTGGGGAAGTCCGACTTCTTCAATCTGTTTCTCGATCCCAGTGACGATGATTTCCAGAAAGTTCTGCCATCGGGAACGGTTCTGATCCGTGGAGAGCTTGCGCGTGATGAGCTTTGAGCCCACGGCGAGGACGAGCATCAGTCCCCAGGTGAACGCAATGGTGCCGTTGAGTTTCAGAACCCCGCGCTGCCAGAAGATCATCTGATCGGGACTAAGGCGCATGGTTTGCCTCCTGAGCCGGACGGGCTTGGCTTTGTCCCGATGGTCGTGTCAGGCGGATGACCCCGAATCGTGCGGCGATGAACCCGAGGAGACACAACAGCAGTCGGCCCCAGTAGCGGCCCGAGAAAAGGTAGAACCCAGCTGCGACAATGCTTATCCGCAGTAGCAGACTGCCGAAAATCCAAAGCGCCGGGCGTTTGGAGTAGAGACTCTTGCGAACCGTCCACCAAAGGCCGCCGAAGAAGACCACACCGAGCATTGCTCCGAAGACCCAGGCCAGGGCCATCATCAGTGTTTCATTCATCGCCGTCACCTTGTTCATCGCGCATTGCCTTGTCTTCCTTGGCCACCCAATGCCACGCGTTCAGACAGCCGAGCGCGAGTCCGGCCACGAGCAGCGCCAGCGTCCAGGCATGCTTGCCTGAATGGTATTTGTCCAACCAGAGACCAAGGGCTGCTCCCAGCAGCGTAGGGACGACCACCGACCAGCCGATAATTCCCATCATGCCAAGGCCGAACCAGACGCCTTGACCGGAATTGCGCCGCGCCTTGAGCTTGCGCGCAGCCTTCGCGCCTATCTGCTCGGCGAGGGTCGGCCCGCTTCCCGACGTCTTCCTGTTCTCCTCGTCACTCATGCTGAAATGCCACCAATCGACTCAGGAACCCGGTTTCCAACTTCGTCATGACCGAGCGGACGCTCTTCTCGCGCTCGTCCAGGGTCAGAAACTCCTTCTCGACCAAAGCGTGCAATTGGCCGAGATCTGTGCCCCCCGACGCCCGACGTACGGACACCAGCACCTCTGTTCCGGCCTTGACCAGAATCCCTTCATCCACGGCCAGGAAAGCCTCGCCCTCAACCTCGGTTTGGTAAACCAGAATTCCGGGCGTGAGAGCCGCCACGCAGTCGAGTCGGTGCGGCAGGAGCCCGAAGGAGCCCTCGCGTGTCTCCGCGACAATGCGAGAGACGCCCGTTTTCTCCGCAAAAATGTGGAACGGCAGGAGAACCTTTAGATTCATGAGCGCCTCAGGCATGGGCTGCCTTCGCTTCCGGTTGCGGTTTGGCTTCGGGTTTGGCTTCGGGTTTGGCCTCGGGCTTCGACTTCCCCTTCGCCTCGTCAATCGTCCCGATCATGTAGAGCGCGCTTTCCGGGGAGTCTTTGAGCTCATCGCGCAGGATTCGCTCGCAGCCATCAAGCGCGTCCTTGAGGCTGACGAGCTTTCCTTTGAGTCCGCTGAACTGCTCGGTCGTGAAAAAGGGTTGCGTGAGGAAGCGCTCCAACCTGCGGGCGCGTGCGACCACCTTGCGATCGTCAGGCGACAGTTGCTCGAGGCCGAGCATGGCAATGATGTCTTTGAGATCCGCGTATTGGGCCAGCGTCCGACGGATCTCTTGCGCCAGGTCGTAGTGACGTTTGCCAACGATGCCGGGTGTGGCCATCTTGGAACTCGATTGCAGCGGGTCGATGGCCGGAAATAGTCCTTCGCTCGCCCGCTTGCGCGAAAGCACGATAGAGGCGGAAAGATGCGAAAACGTGTGCACCGCTGCTGGATCGGTGAAGTCGTCCGCCGGTACATACACCGCCTGAATGGAGGTGATGGCTCCCGTATCGGTGTTGGCAATGCGCTCTTCCAACCCCGAGAGCTCGGTGCCCATGGTGGGTTGATAGCCCAGGCGAGAGGGCATCTGGCCCATCAAGCCGGACACCTCCATGCCGGCCTGGATAAAACGAAAGATGTTGTCGATAAGCAGCAGCACATCCCGGTGCTCGTCGTCGCGGAAATACTCGGCCATCGTCAGCGCCGCGTGCCCCACGCGGAACCGGCTGCCTGGCGGCTCATTCATCTGGCCGAACAGCATGACCATGTTCGGCAGTACGCCGGCCTCCTTCATGTCGCGGTAGAGTTCCTCACCCTCACGGCAGCGCTCGCCAATTCCACAAAAGATGCTCACGCCTTCGTGGTGCCCGATCATGTTGTGGATCATCTCGGTGAGTAGCACCGTCTTGCCCACGCCGGCCCCGCCGAATAGACCCGCCTTTCCGCCGCGCTCGAGGGGAACCAGCACGTCGATGACCTTGATGCCGGTTTCAAATACTTCAGATTTCGTGGAACGTCGTGAAAGTGGTGGCGGAGCACGATGCACGGAGCGCCACTCGACATTGCTCAGCGGCGCTCCACGGTCGATGGTGTTGCCAAATACGTCGAACATGCGCGAAAGGATCGCCTTACCCACCGGCGCCTTGAGTGGCCCGCCATTGTCTTCTGCCTGCATTCCGCGGGCAAGACCCTGCGTAGGGGTCAGCGCAATTCCTCGCACGTGATGCGCATCCTGCTGTGCGAGCACTTCGACGACGATTTGCTTCTTCGCTCCCGCGCGTAACAGCGAATAGATGGAGGGCAAATGCTCATCGAACCGTACATCAACGACACTGCCACGCACAGCGACAACCAATCCGACATTCGGAAGACTGCCCCTATCGGCCATAGGCTAGCTCCGTGGTTCCATCTTCATCGTCCTTCCATCACAGCGTCGTATTCACCACGGCGCGCCGTCTGGTTGCAGCTGGCTCGATGGTAGAGGGCTTTCTGGGCTGCCGCCACGTTGGCTTCCTTGCCTCGCCAGATCTCCAAGGCTGGTTGCTGGATGGCACGGGCAAACGAAAACGCCAACGCCCAAGGTAGCCGCGACTTGAATCGAGCATTCATGGCATTGAGACGAGCCGAGGCTAGCTCGGCCGATTGGCCGCCCGACAGGAACGTGATCCCTGGAACCGCGGCGGGAACGGTTCGCAACAGACAATTCACCGTGGCATCGGCCACCTCGTCCACGCCTGCTTGCCTGGGGCAGGTCAATCCAGGAACCACCATATTGGGCTTCAGGATCATTCCTTCCAGCACCACACGCTGGTTGCAAAGCTGGTTGAAGACCATTCGCAAGACTTCTTCTGTGACCTCGCAGCAGCGCTCCAGAGTGTGCTCGCCATCCATGAGCACTTCCGGCTCAACGATGGGCACCAGACCGGCTTCCTGAGACAAACCCGCATAGCGAGCCAGCGCGTGCGCGTTCGCCTCGATGCAACCCCAACTGGGAATGCCATCGCCCACCGCAATCACTGCCCGCCACTTGGCAAAACGAGTGCCCATCTTGGAGTACTCGGCCAGACGCTCGCGCAGTCCGTCCAAACCCTCGGTCACCTTCTCTCCGGGGTGCCCCGCCATGTTCTTTGCACCCGTGTCGACTTTGATGCCGGGAATGATTCCCGCGTCGGTAATGGCTCTAATAAAGGGAGTGCCGTCCTTCGTTTGCTGGCGGATTGTCTCGTCGTAGAGGATCGCGCCACTAATGCTCTCACTGAGGCCGACGGTAGTCACAATTAGCTCTCGATACGACCGCCGCGCATCCTCGGTCTGGGGGATGCCCAACTTTGCGAATCGTTTGTTACAAGTTGGATTGCTCTCATCCATCGCCAGCAAGCCTTTGTCGCCAGCGACCAGGGTTCGTGCAGTGTCTATGAGCTCTCGTGCATTCATTTGAGGTTACCCCACGTCCAGTTGCGAATCTCCGGGAGGTCCTCGCCGTGTTTCTCGATGTACTGCTTGTGCTCGACGAGCTTGTCCTTGAGTTGTTGCTTGAGGTAGATGCCCTTGTCGCCGGTCTGAGGCAGGCGGTCGATGACGTCCATGACCAAATGGAAGCGGTCTAGATCGTTCAACACCGTCATATCGAAGGGGGTGGTGATGGTTCCCTCTTCCTTATACCCGCGGGCGTGGATGTTCTCGTGGTTGGTTCGGCGGTAGGTGAGCCGGTGGATCAACCATGGGTAGGCATGAAAGGCGAAAATGATGGGCTTGTCCTTGGTGAAGATCTCGTCGAAGTCCACATCGCAGAGCCCATGGGGATGCTCGGATTGCGGCTGCAACTTCATGAGATCGACGACATTGACCACCCTGATCTTCAGCTCAGGCAGATGCTCGCGCATGATGGAAACGGCGGCGAGTGTCTCCAACGTCGGTACATCGCCACAGCAGGCCATGACCACGTCGGGTGCTACGCCCTGGTCGTTACTGGCCCACTGCCAGATGCCAATACCCTCGCTGCAGTGCTTGACAGCCGCATCCATTGTCAGCCATTGCGGCGCAGGGTGCTTGCCAGCAATCACAAGGTTGACGTAATGGCGACTGCGCAGACAGTGGTCCATCACCGACAGCAGGCAATTCGCATCCGGCGGAAGATAGACACGCACAATCTCGGCCTTCTTGTTCACGACATGGTCGATGAAGCCGGGATCTTGGTGCGTGAAGCCGTTATGGTCCTGCCGCCAGACATGCGACGCCAGCAAATAGTTCAGCGAGGCGATCTTCCGCCGCCATGGCAGGTGCGCCGTGACCTTGAGCCACTTGGCGTGCTGATTGAACATCGAATCAATGATGTGGATGAATGCTTCGTAGCAGTTGAACAGGCCGTGCCGGCCGGTAAGTAAATAGCCCTCCAGCCAGCCCTCGCACTGGTGTTCGCTGAGCATCGAATCCAGCACCTGTCCGGCGGGGGCAAGAAATTCGTCGTTCGGGACGGTCGTGGCGTTCCACTGGCGCTTCGTCACCTGGAAGAGGGCTTCCAGACCGTTGGAGAGCGCCTCGTCTGGCCCGAAGACCCGGAAATTGCGCTGCTCCGCGTTCAGCTTGGTCACGTCGCGCAGGAACGGCCCGAGTACATGCACGTCGCCGATTCCGCGAACACCCGGTTCGGGCACGGGTGCCGAGTAGTCGCGAAAATCCGGCATCCGCAGATCTCGCAGTAGAATCCCGCCATTGGCGTGTGGGTTCGCTCCCATGCGTCGTTCGCCCTTGGGCGCCAGCTCGGCCAATTCCGGTTTCAGGCGCCCCTGCGCATCGAAAAGCTCCTGCGGCCGGTAGCTCCGGAGCCAGTCTTCCAGGAGCTTGAGGTGTTCGGGGTGGGTTGCCGGATCGGAGAGTGGCACCTGGTGCGCACGGAAGGTACCTTCAACCTGCAGGCCATCGACCATCTTAGGTCCCGTCCAGCCCTTGGGGGATCTGAGAACGATCATCGGCCATCGAGGCCGAGTAGAGTCGTTCCTACTCCGTGCATTGGCCTGGATTTGGCGAATGCTCTCCATAACCAGGTCCAAGGTGGCGGCCATGCGTTGGTGCATCTTCTCAGGGTCGTCACCCTCCACAAAGTGAGGTGTCCATCCGCAACCTCGTAGGAATTGCTCCAATTCCTCATGTTCGATACGGGCGAGGACCGTCGGGTTGCTTATCTTGTAGCCATTGAGGTGCAAGATGGGCAGCACGGCTCCGTCACTAATCGGGTTGAGGAACTTGTTGGATTGCCAAGCCGTGGCCAAAGGCCCCGTTTCGGCCTCGCCATCGCCGACGACGCACGCGACGGTGAGATTGGGATTGTCGAAGACAGCCCCGAAGGAATGGCTGAGCGAATAGCCGAGCTCGCCGCCTTCGTGGATCGAGCCCGGGCATTCTGGCGAGGCGTGGCTGGGAATTCCCCCGGGAAACGAAAACTGAAGGAACAGTTTGCGCAGCCCGGCCTCATCCTGGCTGATATTGGGGTAGATCTCGCTATAAGTCCCCTCAAGATAGGTGTTGCCCACGACGGCTGGCCCGCCGTGGCCGGGGCCGGAGACGTAAATCATATCGAGGTCGTACTTCTTGATGACCCGGTTCAAGTGCACGTAGATGAAGTTCTGGCCGGGTGTCGTGCCCCAGTGGCCAAGTAGCATGTGCTTCACATCAGCAAGAGTCAGCGGTCGCCTAAGAAGCGGATTGTCGTAAAGATAGATCTGACCAACCGACAGGTAGTTGGCGGCACGCCAATAGGCGTCTATCGCATGGAGCAGTTCTGGGGAAAGAGTATCCGTAGGAGTTGTCAAGTTACGCCCTTCCTTGTACGGACAGCGGTCAGTCCCCGGCTAATGCAGATTTTGGGCCGCGCATGACGGGCTGTGAGTTCAAGCACTTGCAGCCACACATGCCCAGACATGTGGTCAACGCAATCAAAATGGCGTACCAATGCGTTCAATTTGAATGACAGCGATTGTTCTTTCAGCCACACGAGGCAAACGATGGGAAATCCGAGTTCTTAGCCCACCGAAGTGCCCAGGAGTAGGCCGATAGCCGCGGTCACAGCCATGGCCAGAGCTCCGCCGAGGGTGACCCGCAACGAAGCGCGAACGAGGGGCGCGCCGCCTAGATGTCCGCCAAGCGCGCCCAGAGCTGCCAGACTCAGAAGCGAGAACGCGGCGACCAGGGGGACACGTAGAAGCGGCGGCGACACGAGAAGCGCCGCAATCGGAATCACGGCAAAGGATGCAAAGCTAGCGGCTGAGATCCACGCTGCTTGCATCGGACGCGCGAGGGCTGCCTGGTCGATGCCAAGCTCATCGCGCATGTGGGACCCAAGCCGGTCGTGCGCACTCAGCTGTTCTGCGACTTTCATCGCAAGAACCTCGTCGAGACCGCGCTTGACGTAGATCGCCGCAAGCTCGCGCAGCTCGGCTTGTGGCTGGCCGGCAAGCTCGCGTTTCTCCAGGTCAATGTCTGCCCGCTCGGCGTCGCGCTGCGAACTGACGGAAACGTATTCGCCGACAGCCATCGACATCGCTCCCGCAACCAGGCCGGCTACGCCGGCGATCAGGGCGGCCTCTCGCGAGGCTGAAGACGCCAAAACGCCAATCATGAGGCTCGCGGTCGAGACGATAGCATCGTCCGACCCGAGCACGGCTGCGCGCAACCACCCCGCGCGACCGCTTTGGTGTTTTTCCCCGTGGGGTTTGGACCCCTGTCTCCTCATGTCTTTCCAATCGTGCTCAAATAGGCCCCCATTGCGGCGGCGATAATAGTGATTGGACGCCGCCGCACGGGGGACAATAACTAGGGCAGAACTACAGCAGCTTTCATGCCACGATGAGAATCTATGGCGTTCAAGGAGTTATGGAGGAAACCTGGGGAACGGGGCAGGGCTTCGACCAAAATGAAAGGACCCATCGTTCAATTCGAAGGATAAAGTAGGCCCGGATCACAGTCACTCCGCGACTAGGACCGCGGCGCCGTCAAACCGACCAGCCCGGAGATCGGCAAGTGCCTGGTTGGCCTGGATGAGGGGATACTGCGTCGTCTTGGTGGCAATCCCGATCTTCGGAGCCAAGCGGAGAAACTCGATTCCGTCGGATCGCGTGAGATTGGCGACCGACACGAGCTGCCGCTCTTCCCAGAGCAGCCGATAGGGAAAGCTCGGGACATCGCTCATATGGATGCCAGCGCAAACGACGCGACCGCCTTTGCGGACCGCCTTCAGGGCCAGCGGCACCAGAGCGCCCACAGGCGCAAAGATGATGGCGGCGTCGAGTGGCTCGGGTGGTGCTTCGTCGGATCCGCCGACCCAGCTCGCCCCAAGGTGCTGGGCGAAGGTTTGGGTGGCAACGTCTCCCGGCCGGGTAAAGGCAAACACCGAACGCCCTTGCCACTTCGCCACCTGTGCCACGATGTGGGCCGCGGCGCCGAAACCGTAGAGTCCCAACTTTTTGCCATCGCCCGCAATCACCAGCGAACGCCAACCAATAAGCCCGGCGCACAGCAAAGGGGCCAGCTCTACGTCGCTGCCGACTTCGCCCAAAGGAAAGGCAAAGCGTGCATCGGCAATGGTCGACGTAGCGAAGCCGCCGTCACGCGTGTAGCCGGTGAAAAGTGGTCGATCACAAAGATTCTCCTGGCCGCCCACACAATACGAACAAACGCCACAGGTGCGGCCCAGCCAAGGAACGCCAACGCGCTCGCCGATGCTCAGCCCCACGATGCCGGCTCCAATGGCATCGATGCGGCCGACGATCTCGTGGCCTGGGACGATCGGAACCCTGGGTTCGGGCAGCTCACCATCGACCACATGCAGATCCGTCCGGCAGACGCCGCAGGCGGCCACCTTGATTCGAAGCTCGCCCGGTCCGGGCTGCCGATCGGGCAGCTCTGTCCATTCGAGGGGAGCCCCGATCTTCTTTAGCGGCATCGCGTGCATGGATTGCCTCCCGGTCTGGCCAGGCAGCGACTTGGCTTCACGATATCCGGTTCACGCCTTTTTGAGACGTTCTCGTTGTGCCAATTCACGTTGACGTTTGAAACGACGTGGGCTGGACGACCACCCATGTCGACGATTCCATGAAGCAAGTCGCTTGATTCCAAGCTCCCACGGTTCACAACCGAATTGAACAGATGCACTATAGATACTCATTTCTATTCCCCAATCAGGAAGGTCAGCAGGTGTGTTGTGTGTGTCATATGTTCTCCTAGTCTTCCGGCTCGTCTTGATTGGGTTGGCCACGTCAACTTGTCTTGTGCGCTCCGGCACCAACGGAATTGACGTCGACCGCCAATATTGGCACGAACGTCGGCAGGTCGACGATGCCAAAGCTGTCCCGATCCTCTGTCAGATGGCGCAAGGAGGTGTTCACAATTTGACGGAGTTCGTCGATGTCGAGCGGCTTGTCCAGCACCGCCAGCGCGCCAAACTGTTTCGCTTTCACTTGCAGGTCCTTGTCTCGAAAGACTGTGGTGAGAACGAACGGTGGAACCTTTGCCCGGTGCCCGAACCTGCGCAGCACCCTTGCTTCCTCTGCACCTAACATGCGCGCCTCGGAGATCACGAGATCGAATTGCCCAGAGCCGAACTCAGGGTGAAGCGAGACGGCCAGCGTATCCATAAGATCAACACCGCTCGCCATCGCGACCACCTCGTGGTCGTCAGCTCCGAGGACAGCGACCAGGTAGTCCCGAAGGGCTGGATTGGTCTCGCCAATCAAGAGACGGTGTTTGCGGACACCATTCGCCTTCGATGGTGTAGTTCGAAATTCGTTCATGGGCCCCAGACATGCACGGGCGGTGCCAATGGGACGCCGCCACCTATATCTTCAACGCTTCTGAAGCTGGTGATTCGATCTTGATGTCGGGTTCCATGATCGATCCTGTCTCCGAAGCCAATTCCGCCGCCCGCACTTCCGAGCTAGCCATGGGAACCCCCATTCGGTCCGATGCCGACTCTCCCTCGTCGACGTCTTCGTCGGGACCAGCGACGGCCAAAGGTCCCACTGCCTGAGGCAAGGGAATGCGCAGCGGCTGCGTGGCCGGTCGCCGCTTACTTTTGCTCTGGGTGCTCGTATCTTCAGCCTTCTGAGTGGCGCCGAACTCTTCTTCTGGACGACTTTCGACAAAGGGACCGCCTAGCTCTTCGGGCACTTCTTCATCACGGGTATCCTCTTCGCATTCGTCGCCGCTCGCTCCTCGGAGGTACTGTTCGGCCATAAGCTCGGCCACACCATCCGTTGTGCCGGAAATCTGTGCGGACTCCGGAATGAACGCGTTGCCGCCATCGGAACGCTCTTGTTTCAGCTTGCTCATATACGTCTTACTCCCTTCAATCTTTCTGTATCTACGTCGATCCACCTACAAGCAGATTCCAGGCCACCGACCAGGCTGGCCCCCGATGCTACCGATTCCTCCTGAGAGATCTGTCGGCAGCCGATTGTTCAATCATTACGAGGCGACGTTCCGACCAAATTGAGCGAGTCAATTCTTCCTTGGCGATGCCGCTGGCCCAATCGCCTCGGCACAATCAACGCACCGGCTGTGGTCCATGGACGACCGCTACTTCATCCACCATGGCCGCCACTCGGTCTTGGCGGTTGCGGGAACAGGTGTCGTCATCGCCGCAGCATTCTGCGGGATGTGCCTGCCATGGAATCCGGCGACCACCACCCCAATCAGACCTACGGTCGCGAACACGACAGCCAACAAGATGGCCACCCGTTTTCCACGGCCGATCTCGGTACTCTTGACGATCACATCTATTGATGGGTCTTTGTCCATGGACCCAGACCGCTGCATCGATTGTGCCGATGCAGAGACGCGAGGAGCGCGGCGCGCGAACAGAAGACCGAACGTACCTACGCCAGCCGGCGTTAATAGAATGACACGTCCACTGCAGACCGGTGATGCCAGTGCTCGGGCTTAGCACGTACGCGAAATAGGGTGGCGCTGATCAGTTGCCCTCGCTTGGAACCTCGCAGAGCTCCGGAGATCTGAGGATCCAGCCGTTGCTGCGAGAACCGTCAAGGACGCCGGTCGCAATCACGATCTGTCCGAATGCTTGGGTTCGGCAACAGAGGCGGGATGCGTCGCCGCCGCATCCGAATCTCGGTCGGTCGCCCAACAAGCGAAGGGGGGCGTCGCCATCGCCGAGCACGAGCGGTCTCGTGTGGTATTCGAAGGTGTCGTCGTTCCCTCGGGTATGCCACGTGGTTTCCTCCCAAGCGATAGGCGCCACCAGCAAACGATCGCGCACGGAAACGGTTTTGCCCTTGAGTTCCGCACCCTCGGAAGCGAGCTCCGACCACGGCTTGCCCGTGGTGCCCGGCGGACACCTGGGCAGCGGCACCGTGACCTCGCTGCAACCTCGGTGGATGAGGTGGTTCTTCGGCCACTCGGTTCCCGCCGGGGCTGGAAAGTCGATCACGGCCGAGAGCGGCTGGGTCGTTGCGAATTCGATGGGCACGGCCAGACTTGGATCGCCGGCGGGCGAGTAGCCTTCGCCCCAACACAGGACCTTCGTACCTGCGATTCCACAAGCGCTCGCTTGCACCCCGGGGCTGACTTTGACTTGGCTGACCTCGACGGATGGCGTGCGAATTGCGCCGACGCAGTGGATGTGCTTGTCCACGATCCCGCAGGCCCCGCGCGGCCCCACGCTAAGGTCGTCTTCCACGCCCTTGAGATCGGGAATTTCCACCGGCGCCTGCGCGCAGGTGGCCCGCGGCGCGGGTACGAATCCTGCGCGCGCTGGCCAAGCCCTGCGCAGCCCCGACGGGCAGGCGGTGTCGCCGATCCACCCATCGCGACTTGCGCCCCAGCAGAGCAATCGCCTGGGCGATCCTGATATTCCGCAGGTGAACATGTCGCCCGCAAACAGCTTCCTCACACCTCCGGGTGGGAGGGAGGCCTTGCGCAGACTCTTGCTGCACGGAACCCGACGACCGGCCACGGCGCAGGTTTGGCTCGTTTTGAAGCCGAGTTGCCCGCCGTCACCTCGCCCCCAGCAATACGGTGGTTCCTCTCCTCGGGCGGCGATGCAGCCGTGCCAAGTGCCCATGGCCCCATGCCAGCCATACCAAGGTTCGGTCATCTCGGGCTGATCCCCCTCGGCGAGTTGCCCGAAGGAATTGTCGCCGGAACACTTGAGCATGCGCTCGGAGCCCACGTACTGAATCGTGCAGGCGAACGTGCCACCCACCAGCAACTGACCGTCTCTGGCCTCCGCGCTTCCGCGCCCCTCTCGCTTTTGCACCTCGGGAAGGTCGCTCGGGCGTTTTTGCGCGAAGCCGGGCCATGGCCAACACCGGTCGCTTCGGTTGTTCAGAAAACACAGCCGGTCCGGCCCGACCGGCAGCTGGGTGGCGGAGAGCCAGGGAACCGATTGGGCTCGCACGTGGGGCGCATCCGATTGGACGAAATCGGCGCCCCAGCATTGCCAGTTTGGCTGGTTCCACCCGAAGACGCGCGCGCACCCCCAACCGTCCCCCGCGGCCACACTGGACCCGGCAGCGAGGCTGTCCGAAGGCTGCGCGTGCAGGTCGACGGGTTTGGCCAGCAAGACCGGCCGAGGCGGCAGCGAACGACTGTCGCGGCCGGCCCTCAGAAACCGGTTGTGGGTTGGGTCGTGCCAGTACAGGAAGGTTCCGTCGGTGGCGATGGCGCCTTCTCGATAGGTATCCGCATCGGCTACGATTTCCGGGGCTCCCTTGCCATCGGAACGCGTGCGCATGATGCCCTGATGGTTCGTCCAATAGAGGCACTGGCGCTCCGCGACCAGATTCTCCGCGTGGATGCCAGCGCTGGCACTGACGACAGTTGCAGGCTGCGAGCCGTCAATCGGGATGCTGAAAAGCGCGCCGTCGTCGAGGTAGTAGAGCCGGCCCTGGGCAAGCGCGAAGGGAACATGCAACGTCGTCGTGGCTGCCAGCCGCTCCACCCGGGCGTCGGCCGCGAGGGCCTTGCGCGAAAGCTCGAAGGCGCCCTTCCCCACTTCGCGATTCCAATAGACGAAACCGTGGTCGACGCGGAACGCGGTGTAGGTCCCCAGGGGTTCGTATCCCAGGAATTCGGGCTCCCCGCGCCCATGGCGCAAACGGAGGAAGCTGGCGTTCTTGTCTCCCACCTTGGCTTGCGTGTCGTACGGTCCGCGAATGAAGTAGAGATCGTCGCCGTCGAACTGGTAGGGAAAAAACCTTTGCGACACGCCCCCGGCCAGCACCGTGCGTTCCTGGCCGGTGCGCAGATCCACCGCGAAGAGGTCGCCGCCAAAGGTTTGGCCATGGGTGTCCTCGATGCCTAGCGCCTCCCCGCCGTGCGCGGCCACGAGAATCATCGGACGCTGCAATCGTCTTCCCGACGGGACCAAGGTCGCAAGATCAATCTGGTTCAGGCTCAAACCTGCCGACCACAGCAAGCGGCCATCGACCACTTGGAAGAGGATTTTGCTCCAGCGTCCCGTCACTCCATGTTGCCCCAACGGACCGACCGTGCCCAATACGACCTGCGGGGGACCGCCGAAGCAAACATTGTCCGCGGGAGCCTTCGTGGTCGTGGGAGGTTTCGCATGTGTCGACGGCGAGCTCGCAGAAGACGAGGCCGCGAGGGTGACAGACACCGCAACGACTACTGCGAATACGATTGGCTGGTTGTGCATCGGCTTATTCAACCACGGTGACTGCGATGGGGTTTGAATCGACCTGCTGAAAATCGGTGGCCGTGGGGAAAAGCCCGCGCCACGAGGCTAGGTCATCAACGGACGTGTAGGGTGAAAGCCGCGAGACCCGGCATCGGTATTTCGCCCCGACCGGGACCTTGACGCCCAGGGCTTCGAAATCGGGCCAATGGATCTGCGTAGCGGCGGTGAGCACCTGAACGTGGGGCATGCTCGGCGAGCGAAGCTCCGGCCCCAGGTCGACGAGGTACACGCCCTTGCCAGCATCGGTCCACGACAAGACGGCGTCCCTGGTTACGGTTGAGAATTTTCCCCGCGCTTGGAAGCGCGGCGGCGGCTCGACATGAAAGGAAAAGTCGGTCATCCCAATCTTGCCCCCGCATTTCCTCGCCATGCCGGTGGTGTCGAAATAAGTGAAGTTGATCGTCGCACAGTATTCTCCGCCGAGGGAGCCCAGGTCAGGCAGCTCGCAGTCGAAGGTTTTCAAGACCGGACAGGTGCCAATCCCAATCTCCCCGCTGGTATTGGGGATGTGGTAACCAAAATAGATCTCGCGCACGAGATCCAGATGGTAGGTGTCGATGGCGCCGGCGATGCGTCCAGTCGAGACAGGGACCAGCCTCAGCTCCGCTCTCGCCTCGTCGCCAGCCGCCACCGCCAGCGGCTTGCTGGCGAGGAATGCGTCGACCCAGCGTTTGTCTTTCGTCGCGTGCTCCCCGAGGGCAACCAGGAGCCCGGAAACCGACGGCTCGCCTTCCCACGCTAACTTCATGGGGCCAAACCTCGGACCACCACTCTCCGCGAAATGGCCGACCTGAAGCACCCCCTTCGCCCGGTCGGCGGAATAGTAGAGGTTCACCAGGTAACCGCGCTCGACGGGAAATGGAAAATCCCCGCGGAGGATGCCCTTGATGGTAGCCCGATGGGGCGGGTCGTCGAGGGCGGATTCGTAGCCGATCGTGTACCAAAGCACCGGATCTCGTCGTGTGAGCCCCTGGTAGATCGAAATGGTGTCTCCCCTCGGATTCGCGACCCAGACGTCGTAGGTCGCTGGCACGCGACTGAAGGAAAATCGTCCATCCCGGATGATGACGGGCTCGCGCCCCTGCATGAAGACGCGACGGCCATTGGCGCTCATGCCCCAGCCGGCGGCCATGACCTTGCCGGCAACGGTATCCTCCGCGCCAACGACCTCCTTCTGCGCGTTCTGCTCGCCGCGTGCGGGTTTTCCCGGCCCGCCATGGACACGACCGGCCAATACCGCCACGGCCCTGATGAGAACCAAGACCACGCCTGCGAAGGCTCGCACCCGAGCAACCATCGGCATCAGCTTATCCCCGCGTGGTCGTGGAGCGAAAGCGGTTTCGTGGGGCCGCAGGAGGGCCCTGCGTGGATCCGTCCCCCGGTCTCGCGCGAATGCGGTCGCGCTGGTGGCGGTACTCGAAGGTCTTGGCGTTGTGGATGTCCACGACCTCACGCACGCTCGCTCTCCAGAATCACCCGACAACCCCGCTTCGGATTGCCCAGACGAACGGATTTGCGATTCGTCGTGCTCGAAAAGATGTCCCTGCCCCGCTTCATCATTGCATTCTCGGAACCGTCCACTGGCAGAGCAGGGTGCATTCGCCCTGGGCCACGCCGTTCAGCGGACCCAGGTCGCACTCCTCGCCATGATCGGCATCGGCAATGCCATCACCACCGGTAGAGGAGTTCGTGTTTCGGGAGATGCTGTTCGCCGGATTCTCTCGATCATGGGGAGTCTGGGCAGCATCGATTCTTGTCACCGTGCTCTTCGTCTCCATACACCTGCCCGAAACCGTGCACTACATCCCGGCGGTGTTAGTCCAGGTGCTCTTTTCATTTGCAGCTCTCGTGGCGAGAATCACAACGAGGTCACTCCTGCCGTCCGTGGTGTTGCACGCCGCCTACAATCTTGGAGTGGTGACCATCCTGTATGTGAGCTTGGCGATATCGCGCTAGCCCAACTGAAGCCGCAGGGACCTTTGGTCGCTGCACTTCCGGTAAAACCGGTGTCGCACCAGCGGTCGTGAAAAGCGCGCCTTGGCATGGGTATAAGCAACTTGATCGCAGTGTTTCTGGCCTCCGCCGTGCTCCCGCGCTGCAATCCCTGGGGTCGGTGGCGGCGGAATCTCTGGCACTGACACTGCCTCAAACACAGGCGGCACGGCGGGTGCCGGGACTGCGGGGGCCACGGGCCTTCCGGGCTCTGGCGGCGGTGGTCCCGAGGCCCGCGATGCGCACGGAACCATCGACTCTGATACGCTCTGGAGCGAGGTTCCGTGCCTGGCTTCGCTTTTCCTGCCTTGCCAGCCCTCTGCCACCTCGGACGACACGACTGGCACGACCACGACGGATTCGACAGCCAACTATTGCTACTCCAACGGGGTCAAACAACAGCTCGTCACCCATATCGCCGGCGGCAATGTTGTTGAGGCGTACACTGTCAAGCGCGAAACCGGCGTGTGTTTCACCATCAACACAACGCAGTCAACCACTTCATATTCTGCCCTGTACATGTTTCGTGATGGCGACGGCAACCAGGTCGCCACCGGGAGTGCCGGGCCAGACACGGACACCATCATCGTCACTTGCTCACGACGCCTCTGTTCCCTCTGGG